>Ga0307426_1000607_pt1 | contig 24514 bp, 20 predicted proteins | sample SalMarWE160340MG_FD_202165 | JGI IMG/M metagenome (GOLD analysis project Ga0307426, IMG submission 202165) | Salt marsh sediment microbial communities from the Plum Island Ecosystem LTER, Massachusetts, United States - WE1603-40 | ecosystem: Environmental > Aquatic > Marine > Intertidal zone >...
GCCATAGAGCGCGGCGTGCACCCGCATAAGTGGACTTACGAGAATATTTCTCAGATGAAAGCGCAGCTCAAGATGCTTGGGTTCAGCTACGACTGGACGAGGGAGATTGCCACGTGCGACCCCGAGTATTACAAATGGGAGCAGATGGTCTTCACGCGCATGTATGAGAAGGGACTCGCTTACAGGAAGTCAACGACGGTCAACTGGTGTCCTTCATGCGAGACGGTGCTGGCTAACGAGCAGGTAGAGGACGGTCTCTGCTGGCGCTGCGGCTCGGAGGTAGTGCTGAAGGAGATGGAGGGTTGGTTCTTCAAGACGACCGAGTACACCGAGGAGCTTCTGGAGTGGACGGAGAAATTACAGGACGGCTGGCCCGAGAGGGTGCTCGCCATGCAGAAGAACTGGATCGGAAAGAGCACCGGAGCCGAGATAAATTTCCCGCTCGTGGAGCCTTTAGGCGGTGAGAAGAATCTGAGAATTTTCACGACGCGCCCGGACACGGTGTTCGGCGTCACTTACATGGCTATTGCTCCGGAGCATCCTCTTGCTTCTGAGCTGATTAAAGGGAATGCCGGTGAGAAGGATGCGCTCGAATTCATAAACAGGGTAAAGAAACAGAGCAATATTGAAAGGATCGCCGAAGGGACTAAGAAAGAAGGGATTTATACCGGCTCATATGCGGTCAATCCTTTTAACAATGAAAGGATACCGATCTATATAGCCAATTTCGTCCTAGTAGAGTATGGTACGGGAATAATCATGTGCGTTCCGGCGCACGACCAGAGGGATTTTGAATTCGCAACTGAATACGGACTTCCAATCGTTCCCGTAATTCAGCCCGAGGGCGAGGTGTTGAAGCCGGAAAATATGACCGGGGCATACGAAGACCCGGGAGTGATGATTAACTCGAAGCAGTTTAACGGCATTCCTTCCGAAGAGGGAAAAGAAAATATAATCGAATATATTGAGAAAGAAGGGATTGGGGATAGACAGATTAACTACAGGCTGAGAGACTGGGGTATATCCCGTCAGAGATACTGGGGCGCGCCGATTCCGATAGTCTATTGCGACGCCTGCGGAGCCGTGCCCGTGCTGGATGAAGAGCTCCCAGTCGAGCTGCCGGTCGATATAGAGTTTAGCGGAAAAGGCGGCTCCCCTCTATCTAGTATCGAGTCTTTCGTTAAAACCAAATGCCCCGCATGCGGTGGTGAAGCGAGGCGCGAGACGGACACTATGGACACATTCGTCGAGTCGTCGTGGTATTTCCTCAGGTACGCGTCCCCGCATTACGACGAGGGGATTTTCAACAGGGAAGAGGTCGGCTACTGGCTCCCGGTGGATCAGTATATAGGCGGGATAGAGCACGCAATTCTTCACCTTCTCTACGCCAGGTTTTTCACCAAGGCGCTGCGGGACCTCGGCATGTGCGATCTCGACGAGCCGTTCACGAACCTTCTGACACAGGGAATGGTGATCAAGGACGGGGCCAAGATGTCGAAGTCTCTGGGTAACATAGTTGACCCAGACGACATGATAAAGAGATACGGCGCCGACACCGTGAGGCTTTTCATGCTGTTCGCCGCGCCGGTCCAGAAAGACCTCGACTGGAGCGACGAGGGGGTCGAAGGGGCGTTCAGGTTTTTAAACAGGCTCTGGAGACTCATATTCGACAAGTTCCCTCAGATAGAAGGGATAACCGGTGAAGACCCTGATACGGAAAAGATTTCTCCCGCAGCTAAAGAGCTTCTAATTAAGGTGCACAGAACCATCAAGAAAGTGAACGACGACCTCGACAGGTTTCAGTTCAATACCGCTATAGCCGCGGTGATGGAGCTGCTGAACGACACGTCGCGTTTCAAACCTTCCGTTGAGGCGGATTCCGTTGTTGTAAGGAAGGCGGTTGAGGCGATGGTAAGGCTGCTATATCCCATGGCCCCGCACGTATCCGAAGAGCTGTGGCATGATCTCGGCCACGGGGAATCGCTCGTCGATAAACCCTGGCTCAAATGGGACAGTGGGCTTATATCCGCGGCCGCAATTACCGTTGTCGTACAGGTGAACGGTAAGGTGAGAAGCCAGATCACCATGGATGCGGATACTGACGAAGAACGAATGAAGGAAGCTGCGTTCGCGGACGAAAAGGTGCAGGGTTTTATCTCCGGGAAGGAGCCCCGGAAAGTAATCGTCGTACCAAAGAAGCTCGTGAACATAGTTATCTAGGTTTGACGTTTCTTGCCCGTTACTGTGTTGAGCTTTCATAATACTGTGGTATCTTCCAGCACGGACCAGGAATCACCACGTATTGCAGCCCGCGTTCTAAAGTTCATTCCCGTATTCGTGCTAGTAGTACATTGCGCTTAGCTTTCATAGAACTTTCCAATAACACGGCACGAACAGAGGCTGCCCTTATATCATTTCCGGCAGAGATACTAATAAGGAGGTATCCGCTCAGATGACAAAGAACGATTCAAACAAGGAAAACGGTGATCTATTCAATAAGAAAGTAACGGCTATAGAGGTCGACGCTCCAAAGACGGTGTCCGATCTTCTTCGTGAAATGGCGCAAACAGGATTCCAGGGTAAAAACCTGGCCCGCGTCGTAGATGTGTTCGAAAACTTGATCAGGGACGATGATGTGACTGTACTACTGGGATACACGGGGTCTTTGTCCACGACGGGGCAGTGGAAGATAATCAACTGGCTTATAGAGAACCGCTACATAGATATACTCGTCCCGACGGGCGCGAACATATCGGAAGACATAGTCGACGCGATGGGTTTTGATTACTGGCAGGGCACGCATAATGCGGACGACGAGACATTATTCAAGGAAGGCGTGAACAGATATTACGACGTCTACGGCAAGGAATCCGACTACCTGAAAATGACAGAGCTTCTTGCCGAATTCATAATGACTCTCGATGAGGATTACAGTTATTCATCGAGAGAATTTCTTTCTTTATGCGGAGAATGGCTGGGAGACAAAGGCATAAGAAGCATTGTTGCGGTAGCTGCTGAGAACGGCGTTCCCGTTTTTTGCCCTGCAATTGCCGACAGTCCTTACGGCGACGCCGCATTGATTGCGAAATCGAAAGGCTTTAGCCTGACCATAGACGCCATCAAGGATTACGTCGAGTTTATGCGTATGAGCGAGGGAGTGACGGACACAGCGGTCGTATACATAGGCGGCGGTGTGCCCAAGGATTTCATACAGCTGTTCGCAGTTACCGGAGACCTACTGCACGAGGGGAGGGAGGTCCCAAACAGGGACGGGGGGCTCAACCGGAAAGGATTGAGCAACGAGGAGACTTCTTACCCTCACAAGTATGCTATCCAGATAACGACGGACTCGCCTCAGTGGGGAGGACTATCGGGATGTACGTTCGAGGAGGCGGTGTCCTGGGGTAAGGAAGATCCTAAAGGCAAGCTGGTACAGTGTTATTGTGACGCGACCATAGCGCTGCCTCTCGTATCACATGCACTCGCAGAAAGAGTAAAAACCAAGAGAAAGGGAAAGGATTTCTCCGAAATATTCGACAGCATTGATTAACCGGAACGGTCTCTTATTATAGACGTGAGCTCTCTTGCAGAAGCCTCCGGATCCGGCGAGCCGAACACGCTCGTTACTACAGCGATCCCGTCTACTCCAGTTTCGAGAACAACCCCGGCGTTTTGAGCGGTTATCCCTCCAATAGCAAAAATCGGTATAGTGGTTATTAAGCGCTTCGCCTCCTTTACGACATCGAAAGACGTAGGCGCTCTGTCAGGTTTCGTCGGGGTGTAATAAGGCGTGCCGAAGACGACGTAATCCGCTCCTCCTTGCTCCGCATTGATACCTCTTTCGATCTGTCCGTAACACGAGACGCCGATTATCGCTTCAGCGCCAAGCACGCTCCTCGCGTGTTCGATCGACTCATCATACTCGCCAAGGTGAACGCCGTCTGTGCCGATTTCTTTCGCAAGTTCGGGAGAATCATTGACGATGAGCGGGATTCCGTAATCTTTTGTCAGCTGAAGAACACTCTTGCCGATGCGGCAAATTTCCTCGTGCGGTGTATCTTTTTCCCTCAGCTGAACTATATTGGCTCCTCCTTTTATGGCCTTTTCGACTGTGGAAACGAACCGGTCCCTGGGAATTAGTTTTTTGTCGGTAATTACGTATAAGCCCTTCAGCTCAAAATCCATGACAATAAAATGTATCGTATGTCGGCCCGTCGGGCAATCCCCTATGCCGGGTATTTATATGATTAATAGCGTCTAATGTCGAATTCAAAATTTTGTAATATTTCATATGATTCTTGGCAGTTACATTAAACTAGTAGAAACTACTTGAAAGTTTTTCCAAAATGAATTACAATCTTCACAAATTTAGAGGAGGGATAATCCGTGATGCTGAAAAATAGAGCTGAATCTTACTTAAAATTCATGACGTTAATAGTAATCACGGTTTTGACGGTAGCCTTAGTGCCGCTTCATAAGGCCGAAGCCGCAAGCGGCCGGATACCTTATTCATTTTTCATGGAGCATCCCTACAGCATCACAGCCGCGAGGGCCAATCTCGAAATAGTATCCATCGACGGCGGCGGGGCGTTAATCATGAATGAGCTTCGCCTGGACCTGAACCTTTCGGAGAACCTGTTCGGCGTTTACGCGAAATTCCCGTTCGCGGGCGTTACGAGCGGAGTGTACGGGAGCGGTGATTATGACTTCGGCAACATCGGGCTCGGGACAAAATACGCACTTCTCAATACGAATAATTCGGTTTTTACCGCCGGATTCGAGGTATTACTTCCTACCACGGGGAACAACAACGGCGCCCTGGGAGCGCGGTCATACTTCAGGGACTTCGCCGCTTTTACGAACGACGCATATACGTTCATCCCTTACGGCGTCTTCGCATACAGCAGCGGTATTTTTTCTTTTCAGGCTAACCTCGATTTTGACATAATGACAAACGCCAAGGATGCCGACCAGAGTCCGTTCGATACCGGGAGAGACGACACCGAGCTTATTATCGAGTACGGTGCCGCCGCCGGCATTACGCCCAATTTCAACCTCCCGTTTTCTACCTCTTTTTTGCTGGAGCTGTTACTCGACTCATCTACCTCGTTTGAGAAGAACGTGACCGGTGCTTACCTTACTCCGGGTGTCAGGTTCGGAGGGCAGGTTTTCAGCGTCGGCGCCGGACTTCAGGTCCCCTTTGGAAGCAGCGAGATAAGCGATTTCGCCAATCTGGATTTTCTTGTCGATATGATTGTAAGGTTCGGAAGTTAGATAGATCTCCGGTAATTTATAAACTCTGCTTTGAAATTCAAATGGACGTGTAAAAACCCGGATCAACCGGATTACGAATATCTGTATTATAAAGGTTTAATCAGTTCCCGATTCTGCTGAATATGGCGTCGGTTACGGCCTCATAGTCAGGGGGAAGCTCTACAGGCGTGTTTGCATATTTAGACAATACTCCGTCGAGTTCACTTTTGTGGTATCCGATTTTAAATTCTACGAACTTGAGACCGTGGGCCGTGGAGATAATCACTACAGTATCGGAAGGTTTGAATAAATTCTTTTCCTTAAGCTTGAGAAAGGCCGCGAGTGCCACTCCTGTGTGCGGACAGTTGAACGTTCCTGTTTTATCCACCAGCGCGGCGGCATTTGCCAGCTCGTCCTCGCTTGCCTGCTCGACGATTCCGTCGAATTCTTTAAGTATCCTGACGGCCTTGTTTACACTTACGGGGTTTCCGATCTGTATAGCGTTCGCTAGCGTTTTTTGCGCCTTTACCGGATGGAATTCCTCGAAATTTTTTAGATAGCTTAGGTACAGAGGATTCGCGTGCTGAGCCTGTGCGCAGACGAGACGCGGGAGCTTGTCGATCAAGCCGAGATCTTTCATCATTAGAAAGCCTTTTCCGAGTGCGGAAATATTACCCAGGTTCCCGCCGGGAATGACAATCCAGTCGGGTACTTCCCAGTCGAACTGCTGGCAAAGCTCTATACTTATGGTCTTCTGTCCCTCTATACGGAGGGAGTTTATGGAATTGGCGAGATAGATATTATTTTCAGTGCATACCTTCTGAACCATTTCCATGCAGCCGTCAAAATCCGTGTCCAGAGATAAAACCAGAGCGCCGTTGGAAATGGGCTGCACAAGCTGTGCGACGGAAACTTTATCCTTGGGCAGAAAAACTATTGCCGGGATACCTGCCGAGGCACAATAAGCCGCCAGGGCAGCGGACGTATCCCCCGTTGAGGCGCACGCGACGGCGGGGACTTCCTTGCCGTCGGAGGTCATCTGTTTGACGACCGATACCAGAACAGTCATCCCCAGGTCCTTGAAAGAGCCGGTATGACTGTTGCCGCACATCTTTATCCATAGGTCTTCTATGCCAATCTGGTTTCCGAATCTTTCCGCCCAGAAAAGATTGGTTGCTCCCTCGTACATAGAAACCACGTTGTCATCTTCCACGTAAGGACAGACCCATTCCTTTTTTCCCCATACTGCGCTTCCGTACGGCCAGGACTGTCTCCTGTAGCGGTTATCAAAGAGCTGCTTCCATTCTGCGGAAGACTTCTCTTTCAGTTTTTCGACGTCGTGTGTGACTTCCAGCAGGTTGCCACATCTCCTGCAGCGGTAGATTATTTCGTCGAGCGGGTAGGTCTCACCGCATTCCTCGTCTATACAGCTGAACCATGCTCTGTATTCGCTCATAAACAAACAAAATACCCCTTGCCATTTTGACTGTCAAACATTCTATTTTCTTGTTTAACTCATGTTAAAAACTGATTTTAATTCAACCGTGGCAATTATGGGGCTCTGGTAATACCAACGAAAATGGTGTACTTTATTTTATTAAAGGAAACATTAATATATATGTCCTAAGTCATTGGAGATTTTTGATATTACGTCTGACAACGTTTTGTTGACATAAAATCGCCGTTTTGGTAATCTGAGCTTGTTGTATGTCTAAAGGCAGAGTGCACTTAAAAATTCATGGTAAGGTGCAGGGGGTTTTTTTCAGAGCGACTGCAAAAGAAAAGGCTCAAGAGCTTGGACTCGTCGGATGGGTGAGGAATAATCCGGAAGGGTCCGTGGAAATTACTGCCGAAGGTCACAGAGTGGACATTGAAAATTTTATTGAATGGTGTAATCGCGGTCCCAGAAATTCGAGGGTCGATCATGTAAAAGTCGTATGGGGAAATTACGGCGATGAATTTGAGGATTTCAAAATAGAATATATATAAGGAACTGTAAGAAAGATGATTATAAGATGCATACCCGGCGGGGTATTTATGACAAATTGCTATATCGTGGGGGATGAAGAGACTAACGAGGCCATTCTCATCGATCCCGGCGAGCAGATAGAAGATATACTGAAAGAGGTTGAAAAATCGGGCATGAAAATTACGAAGATCGTTAATACTCATACCCACATTGACCACGTAGCTGGAGTGGAGAAAGCCAAGAAAGAGCTGGGCGTGAAGTTTTACCTTCATCCCGAAGAGGAACCGGTGCTTGAAGCGCTGCCGGAAGCGGCCATGAGGTATCCGCAGTTTGGGGATGTCGAGGTTCCCAAAGTGGACGGCCATATAGAGGAAGGAGATGAGATAGATATAGGCAACCTGAAGGCCAAGGTCCTTCACACGCCGGGCCATACATGGGGCAGTGTATGTCTTATTATTGACGGACACGTTATATCGGGGGACACGCTTTTCGCTGGAAGTGTCGGAAGGGTCGACCTGACAGGCGGTACCTCTATGCGGGAGCTCGTGGGATCGATCAAGGCCAAGCTTATGTCTTTACCCGATTCCACCAACGTGTATCCCGGTCACGGACCCGCGACGACAATAGGTATAGAACGAAGATCAAATCCATTTATCACCGGAGATCTGATAATTCTGTAAACATGGAAAAATTAGCGATTAGAATAGTCGTTATCCTGGCGGTGGTTTCCCTTCTGGTGTATCTCTTCGCGCGCGAGATATCTCACGTCTACGCGCTTCATCAGGAAAATGAAAAAGTAAAAATGGAAGGCAGGGAGCTTGAGATGATTAACGCCGAATTGAGACAGAGAATCGAACTGATCAACAATGACAAGACGTACATGGAGAAAATCATCAGAGAAGAACTCGGGATGATAAAATCAGGTGAGAAAATATATAGATTTAAAGAATAAGATCACATCTTCGAATTACCTGCTCGGCAAGGTCTTTATCTTACTGCTGTCAGCGCTGATTTTTGTGCTTATATACAAAAACAGCTTCCACTCATTTAATTTTTATTCCGCGCTCGCAGTGCTGTTCCTCATTTCAGCTGTTGGCTACAAAGCATTTAATTACATAAATGCGGGCTTTCAAAGCGGCTCACTCGTAGACAGACTGGAATTCACCTTATTGCTGACGCTTCTTTTCGAGGTTGTTGTAGAGATTTTCGGTTATGAGCTTTTTCCTCTTTCCTATGCCATGGTTCCCGTATTGATATTCTTCTTCGGCCTGGCAGGCGGAGGGCTGGCATTTTTTGTAATTGCATTTCTCAGATTGACGCAACCCGAAGGTGATGGCTTAGCGACCCAGATGTCGCTTCTTATCTTTTCGACAGCTGTTTTCGGATACCTTCTGCAAAGGGGGAAGATGCGGTTTAACAATTACAGCATTCACAGGAGCAAAGGAAGGGAAGTAATTCTTCCCGGTCTGATGTCGGGTCACTCCGATCAGGAAAAAAATGAAGAGCCGCTCAGCGTGAAGGAGCTCAAGGAAGATATCGGCGGCTCTTTGAAGATACTGGATCAACTTGTCCCTAATCACAGCATTATCCTCTATATGAAAATGGATGACGGACTATATGCCATTGCGGATTTCCTGTCAGAAAGTGAGGATAATGTCGACAGAGGTCAAAGACTTAATTTTCGCACGGGTTATCTGGGATGGGTTCTGAAAACAAAAACTCAGGTACTGATTACGAGTATTAAAAATGTCAGGAAGAACCTCGTATATTATACGAAATACCTGCCCGTTAAATCTCTTCTAGCAACTCCTCTGTATATCCAAAAAGAAGAGGACTCAAACGAAGCGGCTCAGGATATATTCGGCATGCTTGTAATCGACAGCCTCGAGCGGGATGCTTTCGGTGAAAAGGAAAAGCTCATCGTATCGCTCATATCGGATAGAATCATCGAATTGATAGAACGATTCCAGTTATCCGAGAAGGTTAATCTAAGCTCACAGGAGCTGAGCTCCTTTTACGATTTTACACAGAAGCTCAATGCCACGAGCGATGTGGATATAATACTGGACCACATTAACGACACGCTTGTAAAGCTGTTCGATGCCGACCTCGTTGCCGTGTCGGTAACGGATGGAGAGGAGGGATACAGTTGCCTGAGAAGAGTCAGCGGAGGAATTCAGGAGCACCTGGAGGGCAAGGAGATACCTCACCTTAATACGCTTATAGGACTCGTATGTGAAAGCGGAAAGCATTTCCATTTCGAGGACCTTTCAGCCAGAGAAAAATACAGACAGGTGTTCGGGAAGGAAATTGATTTCGCGCTTGGCATGAACAACATAAAATCTATACTCATATATCCTTTTTATGAGACTTATCCTGATGTTGAGAATCACGAACAGAATGTCCTCGGCTGCGTCGTAATCGGGAGAAAGACTAAATATCCCTTCAACGACGGAGAAATCGGCCTCGCCAGGATTATCTGTCATGAGTCGGCGAAATCGATGACCGCGTCGCTAAACTTTCAGAAAGTTAAAGAGCTCGCCATCAAAGACGGACTCACCGGAATATATAACCACAGACATTTCCAGGAAATGCTCTCCCACTCGATAGCTCATGCCGAGAGGTACTCCGATCACGCCTCGCTGCTGTTGATCGATATGGACGATCTGAAGGTGATCAACGATACATACGGCCACAGGATGGGGGACGCCGCGCTGTCGGCGATTGGAAACTTATTGAGTGAGTCACTCAGGAAGGTGGATATACCCGCCAGGTACGGAGGAGACGAATTCGCGGTTGTTTTGCCCAGGACGAATAAGGCGGGCTCGATTGCTGTGGCCCAGAAAATCAGAGACAGAATCGAGAGAATATCGCTCAAGTCCGACGGCGAAGAAATTGAGCTCTCGGTAAGCATTGGAATCGCCACATATCCCGACAGCGGAACTGACAAGGAAACATTAGTTGAAAAGGCCGACCGGGCGCTTTATGAATCCAAAAATCAGGGCAAGAACAAGCTGACTCATTACGAAGATATATCACTTGAGGAACTGGGGAGTTAAATTCGGTGGAGGTTCACTGTATAACGTTTGAAACGCTTCCTTCCTAATTCGTTTTAGATGTTCGACTCATCAATTCGCCAACCTTAAATATTAGCAAGAGTATGACTGCAATGGACGGAACAGAGTTTAAGCCCAGAGAATTTTTTAGTAAAGAGAAATCCGGGCCCAGTAAGAGTCTCGGACAAAATTTCATCACCGATAGACGGGTCATAGACAGAATTATTGAAATCGCCGAGATTTCAAAACAAGATGAGGTTCTGGAAATCGGTCCGGGGCTCGGTGCGCTTACTGTCGCTCTGGCAGAGAAGGCCGGAAGGGTACTAGCGATAGAAAAAGATAAACAGCTCGCCGCCTGGATGAAAGAGCGGACGGAGCAGTCTCATATTGTCGAAATCATCTCGGGAGACGCTTTGGAAATTGATTTCAGGAGTTATTACCGGAACAAAAAGATGAAGGTTGTAGCAAACCTGCCTTACAGTGTTTCTTCCCCTATTCTAATCAGGCTTTTAAACGATCTGGATATATTTTCCTTCTTCGTGCTTATGCTTCAACGGGAAGTCGGAGAGAGGATCAGCGCCGCTCCCGGCGGTAAGGAGTACGGGTCCATATCCGTTCTGCTTCAGACTTATCTGGACATTAAATCTGAATTCCGCGTCCCGCCCGCTGCGTTTTGGCCGAAACCAAAGGTTGATTCTCTGGTCTTGAAGATGACCCCTCTCTCGGTGCCGATGATACCCTTACAACAAAGGGCGCTTTATGAGAAAGTTGTCCGGGCCTCATTTTCTTCGAGAAGAAAAATGCTGGGAAATTCACTTAAAAGCATACTCCCAAGAGAGTATGTGGACGCCGCACTCGATGCCGCCGGTATAGACAGGACGCGCCGTGCCGAGACGCTTGAGATCGAGGAATTTGTCACGCTTACCAAAGAGGTCGAAAAAGTCGCTCCTTCCTGAAACGGCAAGGCATCTCAGCTCCTGTAGTGGAAAGATGCCGGAGCGAATTGAAGCAACGTTGAAGTTGAGGGTGTGGAACGGATGTAAAAAAGGCTATGCGTTTTATCTTGACGGCAGCTATTGACGTGCGTTATACACGGTAGACGGGGAGCAAGATTCATTGATCTTCGGAGGTGACAACGGCGAGCACAGTTCCGGCTTCGACTACGTCCCCTTCTTTTACCATGATCTCTTTTATCGTGCCTTCTATAGGGGATTTAAGCTCGCTTTCCATCTTCATGGCTTCGACTACGATAATTCCCTCCTCCATGATTACCTTATCTCCTTCTCCTTTCAGTATCTTCACGACCCTGCTCGGCATCGGTGACTTTATTTCCTGAACCCCCGACGCCGTGTGATGAGCCTTGCGCTGCTCCCTTTCGGAGACGGCTTCGAGCTCATACAGGTCTCCGTCTATGAAAACCTGCAGTTTTTTTCCCTTTTTCATAACCCCGATACTCCGGGATTTGCCGTTTATTACTATCGACAAGAGGTTGCTGTCTATTTTATTGAATTCAACCGGATATTTTTCTCCGTCGATTTCAATCTGAATTTGCTTGTCTTCTTTCTCGAGCTCGATCTTGTAAATCTGGTCTTGGAATTTAAAGGTATATGTCATGCTTGGGGGCTCCTGGATACACCAACTCGTCTGGCGTATTGTTTCCAGTTGGATGTGGGTTTCTTTGACGCTTTTTCTTCTTTGCCGTTCGAGCTGTACATTGCGAGCGATGCGGCAATTAACGCGGTCTCCGTATCAAGTTCGGCGGGACGTAAAAGATCCGGATGACGTTCTATGAAACCTGTATCGATTTTCCCTTCCAGAAACTCATCATTTGACATCACGCGGATCAAAAATCCGATATTCGTTTTCACGCCAAGCACGATGTATTCCCCAAGCGCGGACTTCATTTTCTGAATGGCTTCCTCCCTGGTCTCTGCCCATACAATCAGCTTGGACAGCATGGGATCATAGTAGGGCGTTATTTCGCATCCGGAATATATAGATGAGTCGTCCCTTATGCCCGGTCCTTGAGGAGTCCTGACGTATTCTATTACTCCCGGAGACGGAAGGAAGTTCGTCTCGGGGTCTTCAGCGTACACTCTGCATTCAAGCGCGTGGCCCTTCATGGATAAATTCTTCTGCTTGAAAGGAAGAGATTCACCCGCTGCTATCCTTATCATCCACTTCACTATGTCAAACGAAGTTATCATTTCCGTAACCGGGTGCTCCACCTGTACCCTGGTATTCATCTCCAGGAAGTAGAAATTCTGCTCCTGATCCATTATGAATTCCACGGTGCCCGCCCCCTCGTAGTTAACGGCTTTTGCGATTTTTACGGCGACGTCACCCATTTTCTTTCTGATCCGCGAGTTGATCGCAGGTGAAGGAGCTTCCTCTATGACCTTCTGATGGCGCCTCTGAATAGAGCACTCACGCTCGAAGAGGTATAAAGTATTGCCTTCGCCATCGGCTATTATCTGAATCTCCACGTGTCTCGGCTTTTCAATGAATCTTTCGACGAAAACGGATTCGTCGCCGAATGCAGAGCGTGCTTCGCTCCTGGCCATTCTAAGCGCGCTGTCGAACTCTTCCTTTTTCCTGACAAGCCTCATGCCTTTACCGCCTCCCCCGGCGGAAGCTTTAATCATGATCGGATAACCGATGTTGCCTGCCACTACCGAAGCCTCGACATCCGAAACCGCCCCGTCTGAGCCCGGCACGAGCGGGACTTTGGCATCCTGGGCAATTTTTCTGGCGGTAATCTTGTCCCCCATCAAGCGGATGGCTTCGGGCGAGGGGCCTATGAACACGATTCCCTCCTTCTCGCACATCTCCGCGAATGCGTCATTTTCCGACAGGAACCCGAACCCCGGATGTATTGCGTCCGCGCCTGATTTCTTTGCGGCGTCGATTATATTCTCTTTTACGAGGTAACTTTCTCCCGGAGCGGAACCCCCGATGTGATATGCTTCATCGGCCAGAGCTACATGGAGCGAACGGCGGTCGGAGTCGGAATAAACGGCTACGGTGTTAACCCCTAACTCTTTGCACGCTCTGATTATTCTGACCGCTATCTCCCCTCTGTTTGCTATAAGAATCTTGTTGAACATGGCGTAATCCCCTGAGTGTTAGAGTGGTATGTTCCCGTGCTTTTTCGGGGGATTGTTCTGTCTCTTCCCGTCCAGCATTTCAAACGCTGAAATCACGCGGGGTCTTGTGTCTTCCGGTCTTATGACCTCATCGACGAATCCGAGGTCTGCGGCTCTATACGGGTTGGCAAAGCGCTCTTTATACTCTTCGATCAGTCTCGCCCTTTCGGCTTCGGGATCTTCGGCCTGTGCGATCTGATTCCTGGAGATAATGTTTACGGCGCCGTCGGAGCCCATGACCGCGATTTCCGCAGTCGGGTAAGCCATTATGATATCCCCTCTTACGTGTCTGGACGACATAACGTCGTATGCCCCTCCGTAAGCCTTTCTCGTAATGACCGTCACCCTAGGCACTGTGGCTTCGCTATAGGCGTAGAGGAGTTTTGCCCCGTGCTTGATTATTCCTCCCCACTCCTGTGATGTGCCCGGGAGGAATCCGGGTACGTCTTCAAATGTTAGTATGGGTATGTTAAAACAGTCGCAGAACCTGACGAACCTGCCCGCTTTTACAGACGCGTCTATGTCGAGGCAGCCCGCCAGCACGTTCGGCTGGTTGCCGACAATTCCGATGACACGCCCTCCCATTCTTGCGAAGCCTATGACTATGTTCTGCGCGTAGTGCTCCTGAACTTCAAAGAAATAACCTTCGTCGACAACCGCGGACACTACTTCCTTTAAGTCATAGGGCTTGTTGGGATTTTCGGGGACTATGGCCCTTAGTGCCGTCGCCCTGCGATCCGAAGGGTCGTCCGTGCTTGCAAACGGGGGGTCTTCCATATTATTTGAGGGTAAAAAGCTTAAAAGTTCTTTGATTAAAAGTATGCATTCCTTATCGTCGTCCACTGCGAAATGGGCTACTCCGCTCTTGGAGTTGTGGACCATCGCTCCGCCGAGCTCCTCCGAATTCACTTCTTCATGTGTGACGGCTTTTATAACATCAGGACCGGTAATAAACATGTAGCTCGTATTCTCAACCATAACGGTGAAGTCAGTGATCGCGGGTGAGTAGACCGCCCCTCCTGCGCATGGGCCCATGATTGCCGAGATCTGAGGCACGACGCCTGAAGCGAGAACGTTCCTGCAGAATATCTCGCCGTAACCTCCGAGGCTTTCAACGCCCTCCTGGATCCTCGCTCCTCCGGAGTCGTTAAGTCCGACAATAGGAGCGCCGACCTGCATGGCCAGATCCATTACCTTACATATCTTTTTACCGTGAACCATCCCCAGGGAGCCGCCGAACACTGTGAAATCCTGAGCATAAACGAACACCTGGCGTCCGTCTATTTTTCCATATCCCGTAACTACTCCGTCGCCGAGGAATTTCTTATTTTCCATTCCGAAATCTGTACATCTGTGTACTACGAATTTATCGAGCTCTACAAAGGTGTTTTTATCAAGAAGGTGTTCTATTCTTTCCCGTGCGGTTAATTTTCCAAGCTCGTGCTGCTTTTTTATCCTGGCTTCCCCTCCGCCAGCCTCGGCTTCTTTTTCCTTTTGCTCAAGAACTTCTATTTTTTCCTTCATTATCGGCTCCTTTGTAGCTACTACGGAATCCAAAAATCTACTACGTAAATATATACATTGCAAGTTTTCAGTCCGTCCCGTTCTGTTTGTAAAATGAGTTCTGTCAGTTGCGCTTGATTATTAATTGTGACGGACGACAATTGGTATTCTCGGCGTACCGGGGTGGTTTAGGTATCTGGGTAGTCTTAGCGATCTCTTTCAATCAGACCGTGTGATTTTCTCCCATACTGAATTCACGTTAGTTTCGCACTGCGAGAGCGAGCCCTTGTTTGGGATCACATAGTCGGCGTGCTTTACCTTTTCCGAGGAAGGCATCTGGGACCTGATCCTCGAAAGCGCTTCGTCGGTAGTAAGGCCGCTGCGCTCGGTAAGTCTTTTTATCTGGGTCTCTTCATCGGTTGTTACCACAATCAAAGCCTGTATCAAATCACGGAGTCCGCCTTTTTCCACAATCAGCGCGGCTTCGATTATCACTACCAGCGCGCCTTCATTACCATACATGTCAACCAGCTCTCTAATTCTCGAAATGATTCTGGGATGGGTTATCTCATTCAGGAGCGTCCTCTTCCGCTCGTCATTGAAGACGGTTTCCCCGAGCTTCTTTCTGTTTACCGTTCCGTCGGGATTTAGCACTGCCTCTCCGAATTCCTTTACTATATCGTTCCATGCGGGTTTTCCCGGTTCGACTAACTCGCGCGCGATCTGGTCGGCATCGATTATCTTCGCTCCGAGATTACTGAACATACCGGCGACCGTGCTTTTGCCGGAGGCTATGTTGCCGGTGAGGCCGATTACCTTCATGAGGGGGTATTTTAATTCGGGAACATAGGTCTTACAAATAGCCGCTGCGGCATTACCGTCGTTATTGAGCGCGGGCTTGATTAAATCGTGAGTTGGGTATAATAAATTCTGAAGTTCGCAGATGCGAAATAAAGGAGGGCGTCATGTCCAAAAACGTAGAAGATATCAAGAAAGTGGGTGTAGTCGGAGCCGGTACGATGGGATCCGGAATAGCACAGGTAGTAGCATCAAGCTCAAGAGAAGTAACTCTCATCGATGTTTCGGATGAAGCCCTGAGCAGGGGGATAAGCGGGATAGAGAAAAGTCTGGGAAGACTTGTCAAAAAGGAAACAATTACCGAGGATGATGCCAAAGCTGTTCTCTCCAGAATAGAGTCAACTACAAAATTTGAAGATTTAAAGGATGTTGATCTAGTTATAGAAGCGGTTTTCGAGGACATGAAAGTCAAGAAAGATATATATAAGAAGCTGGATGAAGCAACATCGCCGGATGTCGTTCTAGCGACCAACACCTCCTCCCTGCCTATTGTGGAGATAGCGGTGAGCACGGGAAGGGCGGATAAAATCGTCGGTATGCACTTCTTCAATCCCGCACCAGTTATGAAGCTGGTGGAAATAATAAAGGCGCTTACAACTTCGGACGAGACGGTGCAGTTCGCGTATGATTTTGCAACTGCGCTCGGTAAGGAGCCCGTAAAGACAAAAGACGTGCCCGGATTCATCGTTAACCGTATTCTTGTGCCGATGCTGAATGAGGCTGTATTCGCGCATCAGGACGGAGTGGGAACTCCGGAGGATATAGATAAGGCGATGAAGCTCGGAACGAATCAGCCTATCGGTCCACTCGCACTGATCGATCTGATAGGACTCGACGTAACTATAGACGTAATGGACGTTTTCTATGAGGAATTTCAGGATTCGAAGTACCGCGCTGCTCCATTACTCAGGCAAATGGTCAGAGCCGGTTGGCTCGGCAGGAAATCCGGAAAGGGTTTTTACGAGTATTAATCTCAGGATATTCATTATTCGAGAATATACTTCATGACCGGCTGAGCTCGTTCTGGCTTGCACCGTTGGATTTTCACTTAGTCTCTGTAGACTGTTCGTCAAAATAGCTTTGGGCAATCCGTATCTTCTGTAGAGATTATTTTGAATCGATATGCCGTATGGCATTATCTAGCCTGCTGAGTACCATTTCTTTCCCCATTATATCCATCACCTCGAATATTCCGGGACTTACCGTTCCGCCCGTGAGTGCGACCCTTACGGGTTGGGCTATGGCGCCGAGCTTGACCTCTCGCTCCTCCATTACCTGTTCGAACGCGGCGTGCATGTTATCGATCGTAAATTCCGTCAGTTCCGAAAGTTTCTGCCTTGCGTCCTTCAGAATCTCCCCTGTCTCGGAGGTGAGAAATTTATTATCTGCTTTCTCTTCGTAAACGACCTCATCGGCATAGAAGTAATCGAGTGAACCGGTTATGTCCAGAAGGGTCTTGGCCCGCTGGCTGAGCTCTTTTACAATCTTGGTGAGTTTTTCGTCCGGTTTTACGTCGAAACCCTTATTATTTAACAGCGGAATGATAAGACTCGCAATCTCCTCGGGCGGCTTGTTTCTGATATACCATCCGTTTAGCCACTGGAGCTTTTCCGGATTGAAGACCGCGGCGGATTTTCCAACGTTATCGAGAGTGAACTTCTCAACGAGCTCTTCCCTGGAGAATATCTCCTCGTCTCCGAAAGACCATCCGAGACGCGTCAGGTAATTCACAATCGCCTCGGGCAGGTACCCTTCATCCCTGTACGCCGATACGGAAGTCGCCCCGTGTCTCTTGCTGAGCCTTTTGTTGTCCGGACCAAGAATCATTGAAACGTGCGCGATCTCGGGAATCTCGAGAGAGAGGGCGTTATAGATAAGCGCCTGCCTCGGGGTGTTTATGAGGTGGTCGTCACCCCTTATGATATGCGTGATATTCATCGTGGCGTCATCGATGACAACAGCGAAGTTGTATGTCGGAAATCCGTCCCTCTTTAGTATTACGAAATCGTCTATTTCCCCGGCGTCGAACCTTACCGCGCCTCTCAAGAGGTCATGCACCTCGATAGTGCCCTCGTCCGGGGTCCGAAGGCGCAGCGCATGAGGTTGGTCAGGGGACGCGTTCAACCCGGCCCATTCGCGTTTGTACCTGAAGACTTCTCCTCGCCTCTGTGCTTCTTTTCTTTTCTCCTCTAACTCCTCCGGTGTTACGTAACATCTGTAGGCGTGTCCCGTTTCGAGAAGCTTTTCAGCCATACCCTTATATATATCGAGCCGCTTGGATTGTCTGAAAGGCCCTTCGTCCCAGTCGAGGCCGAGCCATTTCATTGCGTCTATTATCTCTTCGATAGACTCCTCAGTAGAGCGTGAACGGTCGGTGTCTTCTATACGCAGTATAAATTTCCCGCCGTTATGTCTCGCATATAGCCAGTTGAATATGGCGGTTCGCGCTCCGCCGATATGAAGAGACCCTGTCGGGCTGGGAGCAAAACGAGTTCTTATTTCCATGGGGGTAAAATGTTAATTTAGAGACTTTAATGAGTCAAATCTGCGGGCGCCGATAATATTAAAGTAATACTCCGTTCATTAATCAACCTTTATCGTCTTACAGTCCAAGGCATCCAGCCTAATCACTATATACACTCTGCAAACTTGTATATATATTTACAACAATCAATCATCTCCTATTACAGAAAACATAATATTTAAGAATATGCTGTCCGTTTGGTTTTTTTATTTATTCGAGTATTATTCAGAATCCGTCTGGAGTTGTTGATACAAACGTCCTAAGTAAAATAAAGGCAATCCTTAATTATTTGGAATACGGGAAGCATGCAAAAAAATTTTATTCTTATAACTCTATCGATTTTACTGCTCAGCTCCTGCTCCATCGCAAAGTTCGTCGGATACTACGCCTCCGCCGGGTCTGATGACGGCGGCAGACTCAACGGGCTCGTTTACACGACTGACGACACTTCCTATAAAATAGGAGCCCTGCCGTCCGATTGGAAAAGAATAGGGATAAAGGGCGGGGATCTCGCATTCAGCAATGCGGTAAAGGATTCGACGATAACCGTTAACTCGACGTGTGATCCGAAAAAGAAGAACTACAGCTTAAAGGCGCTTTCCGAGTCGTTGATAATCGGTATTAAGGACAAGAACGCTACAAACAGGGAAGAAACAGCGGTTGACGGCCAGAAGGCGCTACAAAGTTTATATACGGGAACGCTAAACGAAGTTCCCGTGAATATAGAAACCGTAGTATTTAGAAAAGGTGATTGTATTTATGATTTTACATACGCTTCACCGCCGGATAGCTTTGAAAGCGATATAGCGGTGTTTGACGCGTTTATATCTGAGTTCAGGGTTCTTTAAGAATGGTTGCAACATATATCGAAAAGATCGGCTCTTATGTATTTTCGTTCGTGGAGCAGTTAGGCGAAGTGGGCCTCTTTCTTTACCGGGCGATATTCGCGAGCTTCACAAAACCTTTTAACTTCCGCCTTGTCCTGGAGCAGCTGGACGAAATCGGATTCAAGTCAGTGCCTATAGTGGTGGCTTCCGCCATGGCTATAGGAATGGTCATGGTTGTACAGCTCGCCTGGGGCTTCGCCTGGTTCGGCGCAAAAGGGGTAGTCGGGCCGGTGGTATCGCTCTCCTTCGTAAGGGAGCTGGGGCCGGTGGTTACTTCACTACTTGTAGGCGGCAGGGTAGGTTCGGGAATCACTGCTGAAATCGGATCCATGAAGGTGACGGAACAGATAGACGCCATAAGGACCCTTGGCGCGGATCCGGTAAGAAAACTCGTCGCCCCGAGACTCGTTGCCGCCCTGATTTCATTCCCCTTCCTGGCGGTTATAGCCGACTTCACCGGTATCTTCGGAGCCATGATAATGTCCAATCTAGAACTCGACGTGAAGCCCAGACTGTTCCTGTCCAGTATTCTGGAATGGGTAACCATATCGGATTTCGCAAGCGGTATCTCGAAGACATTTTTCTTCGGAATGATCGTTGCTATAACGGGGTGTTATATCGGTATGAAGGCGGAAGGCGGAACGCAGGGAGTGGGAAGGGCAACGACCACGACTGTTGTCGTATCACTGCTCCTCATCATTATCGGGGATTTCTTCCTGACGAAACTGTTTCTTATTTTATGATATGGGACCGACCTTCGTCCGGATGAAGGGGTGATAGTCCGTTTCAGCCTTGCGTGCTTTACTGCTCTTCCGACTCTTTAACTTCCAGAGCGCTTTTGTAATCCAAATAGTTCTTGTAGGCGAGATCCGCGTCTTCCGATTTGCCGGATTTGACGGCTTCACGATACTGCATATTCCAATATTCCATTTTTTCGTGTAAGGCTTCGTATGAGTTGGATCTGGCAAGCAAGGATGCTCTCTTTTCCGTCAAAGAGGTGGAAGTATTATACCCATGACCCCATAACGCCTGGTTTTCATTTCTATCATCAACGGTATCTCTTTCCTGTTCGACTTTATAAAATTGTGTCTCGATCTTCTCTCTGTTCTGTGGAGTCTCGGAGTAGTTGCCGTAAAATTGATTGTCGTTCTCTTCTGATATATACGTTGCAGGTGGGTTGCTGACAATGGAGTCCAAGAAGCCCGAATCCATCAGATAGACTGTCGAGGCGGCGGCACCGAAGATAGTAAGGAGGGTAATGCTCAATATTTTACCGACTGTTTCCATAATTACCCTGCCTCCTTGTATTTCTTATCCCGGGCGTCGTTCGTATGAGGCTTATTGTGTTTTCAGTCAATATCTAAGGATAATTCGATTACTCAGTCCGTATTCGAAGCTCTATTAAGATTTTTATAAGAAGAATTTCGGATTTTTTTCAAAAACTCGACTATGTAAATAACACCGCGCTTTTTAGCGGCCTGACAATAATTATTACATGGTGACGCAAAATATTCTATTGTGACAATATTTTAATTTATGTGCCGCATATTGTCAATATTTTTGATAAATTCCTAGTCCATATTCATCAATGAATATCCAATGTTTATCTAATCTTCTTGTTATTTTAAATAATTTTAGCATTTACAGAGTCGTATCTGTATACAGGGTACATTTATATCTGCATCTAAAGAAAAAAACAGGATCATATAAAATAACGGGTAGTGTTAAGTAGCCTAAAAATATAAAGGTATTTATAATAAACACGTCATATGGGAAATAAGTCAGCCGAAGGAATTCTCTTTACCGATCAGTATCAGCTTACAATGGCCCAGTTGTATTACAGCTTCGGGCTTCACGAGAGTCACGCTCAGTTCGACCATTTTTTCAGGAACTATCCCGATTACGGATCTCACAAAGCCGGCTATTGCGTGAACGCCGGCCTCAACTGGCTTACGGACTGGATGAGCCGCTCGTCGTTCGGCGACGATGAGATAGCCTATCTCAAAACCCAGACCGGACAGAAGGGGTCGAGAATATTCCGGGACGAATTTCTTAGCTGGCTCAGAAAAAACGGCAACTTTGACGGTATAACCCTGTATTCGATACCGGAAGGAAGGGTTGTGCATCCGAATCTACCTGTTACGGTTGTTCAGGGCCCTCTGGCAATGGCTCAGATTCTTGAATCCCCTCTTTTGAACAAGATCAATTTTCAGATTCTGATTGCTACTAAAGCCGCACGGATAAAGGAAGCCGCCAGAGGTCAGCCCATTCTCGAGTTCGGCATGCGGAGAGGCCACGATCTGGGCGTGAATGCCGGGGTCAGAGCCGCTCTGATAGGAGGGGCGGATTACTCATCCAACGTCGGTATTTCGCGTGTTCTGAATTTCCCGCCGAAGGGAACGCACGCCCACAGCATGGTCCAGGTTTTCATGGCGCTCGGAGAGGGTGAGTTAGGAGCCTTCAAAGCATATGCGGATGTTTATCCGGATGACTGTCTTCTACTGGTTGATACGATTAACACGCTTGAAAGTGGCGTGCCCAATGCTATAAAAGTGTTCGAGGATTTACGCCGCAAAGGGCACAAGCCGCTGGGGATAAGACTTGACTCGGGCGACCTTGCCCATCTAGCCATCCTGTCTGCCAAGATGCTCGACAGCGCGGGTTTTGATGACACTAAAATCGTACTATCGAATCAGCTCGACGAAATCGTGATCTGGCAGATAGTAACACAGATTGAAGAGGAGGCCCCGAGGTACGGCGTTGACCCCGACCGTCTCATAAAGCGGCTCATATACGGAGTGGGGACGAGGCTCATCACCTCAAGAGGGGACTCCGCGCTGGACGGCGTATACAAGCTTGTTTCTGTGAGGGAAAAGGGCGAGTGGGTGCCCGCCATAAAATTGTCCGAGACCCCTCAAAAGACGCTTAATCCCGGAAACAAGAAGGCATGGCGCCTCTATGATAAGAGAGGAAACGCCACAGCGGATCTTCTTACTCTCGACGAACCCGATCCCTGGAACACCGAAATCATCAAGCTTCACCATCCGTCGGACCATACAAAATTCAGGATGTTGAGACGGGACGATATCAGCAAGACTGAGCCGTTGTTGGTCGAGATATTAAAGGAAGGTGGTTATGTTTACGACTTTCCGAGCATCGAAGAGATCAAAAAGAAAAGAACGGAGGACATTGAAAGTCTCAATCCCGGCGTCAGACGAATCGTGAACCCTCATTTTTACCATGTGTCTTTGTCGGATAAGCTCTGGAATCTCAAGCAGGATCTTGTTAGGTCGCTCAAAAATGAGGAGTGATTAACTGAGCTGTATTATTTTAATTGTCGGATTGTAGCGTCCGATACTCGTATTTCTAATTCTGCGGTGAAGCTAAATTAATCGGGTTTTATTGAAAGACCGGATATCAAGCTGTCGATTTTTTCCTCGAGAATTTCCTGTTTCCTGGCAAGGTCAAGAACAGATTTTCGCAAGTCCATTATCTCTTGTTTTGAGCCGTTATGATTTGCTGCTCCTGAGTCATAGTTTTTTATCTCCAGGCTCATTATGTCGGGTCTCGAGAAATGGCCGACTCCGTCTATTACGGCTTTAGCTCTGATTATCATGTCCGTATCTATATCGGCGTAAACGATTCCCTCCTTACCGTACAAGGGCCCGGCTATATAATCGCCTCTCGGGTTTATGATCCCGCTTCCTCCCGGATAGTCCCAAAGGGTGTGCTTTTTAAGAGGGAAGCTGTCGGGAATCATTTCTTCGGTGATGTGGCCTGATGATGCTATGACAAATACCTGTCCTTCGAATGCATACTCGCGGCTCGCGAAGTCCATCGTCGGCTTGACGAATCCGTGTCCCGCCCATAAGCCGGCGTGTATTTGCTCCCCCTTTTTGAACATGGCGTACTTAGCGAGCGTCATATGGTGCTCGTAGCAGAAGAACCCCCCTATCCTTCCCACTTCGGTCTCGAACACACCGAGGTCATCTTCGGTTCCGTTGCCCCATATGCATTTCTCGCTGTCTATGGACATCAGCTTCCTGTGTTTTCCCAGTATATTCCCGTCTTTTCCTATGTAGAGGATTGTGTTGTACAGGGTTCCTCCGTCCCTTTCGTTTACTCCGATGACAACATACGCTCCGGCCTTACGGGCGGCTTCACAGAGCTTGTCTGTGTCCTCGTCCGGTATCTCGACGGAGTTTTTGTATAGCTGCGTATAGGCGTCGAGGATGTGTTTCCTGCCTTCAGGAGAGCCCAAATCCTTGGGCCAGTAGGGGTATGCGGGTATTATGGCCTCGGGGAATACTATGAGGCTCGCGCCGTTACCGGATGCTTCCTCTATCAGGCTCACTATCTTGCCTATAGTCTCGGCCTTGTTTAAAAAGACCGGAGACATCTGAACCGCCGCGGCCGTGAATTTTTTGCTTTGAGGCTCCATAATATGACTCTCCTGATTCAACGTTTCCGTTTAATTCATAGTATACAGAAATTATCTCACGAACGTTAAGCGCGTGTCAACCTAACCCCGGTCCGGGATTAAAGTACAGAGACGCAATCGGCACATTCAGGTAATGCTCTACTTCCACGTAGGCAGCAGGACAATGACTGAATATAGTCCTTGGTATCAAAATGTTGGTTGGTTACCTGATCGCTGGCATGATTGTTGTCGAGAATGTTTTCATAGTTTCCAGGACGCCTTTTAAGTCACCGCTTAGAATGTAAAGCATGAAATGAGATACGCCTGCGTCTATGTACTCCCTGATGCCCTTCATTATTTTCTCGGGACTCCCTCGCAGCGTTTCATCGTCGCCGAATTCCCTCTCTTCGTTTATTTCGATATTTCTTCTGAGCGATATGACGAACTTTCCTTTCATATCTTCAGGCAGGACTTTGTTCAGATACGCGACTTTCTCTTTCAATTCTTCCGGGGTGAGTCCTACGGGGTGCCATCCGTCCCCGCATCTGGCTGCGCGCTCTATAGACTTTTTACTCTGTCCGCCGACCCATACGGGCGGATGGGGCTTCTGGCAAGGTTTGGGAAGAAACCTTATGTTCGAGAAAGCAAATTCCTCACCTCTATATTCCGGATTATCGTTCGTCCAGAGCTCTTTCATTATTTCTATGTACTCGTCCGTGAGTTTGCCTCTTTTATCGTATGCTACGCCGAGAGCATCGAACTCTGCTTTAATCCAGCCGGAGCCGACACCCAGGATTACCCTGCCGTCGGACACTACGTCCAGTGTCGAGACCATTTTGGCGAGGACAACGGGATTTCTGTAAGGGAGCACCAGTACGCTTGTGCCGAGGTATATCTT
>Ga0307426_1000612_pt1 | contig 24370 bp, 31 predicted proteins | sample SalMarWE160340MG_FD_202165 | JGI IMG/M metagenome (GOLD analysis project Ga0307426, IMG submission 202165) | Salt marsh sediment microbial communities from the Plum Island Ecosystem LTER, Massachusetts, United States - WE1603-40 | ecosystem: Environmental > Aquatic > Marine > Intertidal zone >...
AATGATTGCGAGATTATACCATAATTTTTCATTGCATCCATTAACTATTGCTTATTTGCGTTTTCTGAAATATGCCAAGTTATCTTTGGTCATTATGTACTCGAATCCAGTTTCTATCAGCGTAGTAATTTCTTGAGACGTTTTCGCAACTTTAACAATGAATTCATCGTTGGCTCCAGTTTGGTAGAGTTGCTTCTCGATATGAATGTAAACTTCTGTGCTTTGTATGCTTTTGTGTCCGAGAATTTCTTTTACGTACCATGGATCTTTGGTTTTATGTTGTTCTATTGTAGCTTTCCAATGTCTTAGTGTATGGAAATGTATCTCCAATAGTCTCTTATTGCCGAGTTTTTGCGAAATTCGTCGGCGTTGCACAAAGAAGTTAGACCGCATATGTTCAGCGTTAGCAAAAATCCTTTCGCCCTTTTTTGGCAGGTTGTTTAACATTTTAATGCTTTTTTGTGTTAATGGCAGGATTCTTGAGTTGCTACCTTTTTCAGCGCTGATTCTTACTGTTTTTTGTTGGAAATCTATCGATGTCTATTTGAGTCGAGAGATTTCGCCACATCTTGCACCTGTGTCCTTAAGCAATTGTAAATAGGTTGCTACTTTCTTCCCACAAGCTGCAATTAGCGTGCCGATTTCTGCTTCTGAAGGCATATATGGAATTTCGGATTCGCCTGAATATTTTGGCTTTTTCCATTGGATGCCCATGAAATCGAACCAGTAACTTAGTATTGGGACAAAATTGCATTTTTTCGTGCGTGAACGGATTGGCGATTTTGAGAGGATTTCTTTTGTGTTTTCAGGGTCGAAAATGTTGGCGCCTCTTTTTAACAAATGTTTTAAAGCTTTTCTGTAGTTGTTTATTGTGCTCAGTTTTCTTCCGTCGTTCTGTAGCTGTTGAAGTAATTTTTCAATGAAAGGAGCCGCTTTGATTTCTATTTCTCGCAGTGTTTGATTTTCTTCTCCCGCAACAGTCTTTGTTTCTGTTGCAGAATCCAATTTTTTCGCTTCCTTCAAGATAGCGCATAATTGGCGACCTCTATTGATACCCGATTCTATATTAGGTTTATCGCTAAACCTGAAACCACAGTCGCGACACAGAAAACGTTGAACTGAACCATAATTAGTATCCCTGATTCCATCTCTCCAATTTCTTCTGCTATGACATTCAGGACATTCTCTTCTTGCCTCTTCACCTCCTTTAAGCCTCTTTCGACCAGCTCCATATCCACTATCTCCTTAGTGACCCTTTTTTTGAATTGGACTTACGTCTAGTATTGATTTAGCAAGTGTTTAATAAGTACTCATCCCTTAACTCATTTAGGAAGTAGAGAAACCTCATGAAGTACAAAAGAGGAATGGGTAAACGTCAGGCAACACAAGCTCAAGAATCGAGTTTGCGTATCGCTAAATTCCTTTCCGATAAAAAACCCCACCAGTTTAAAGAAATTAAGAAAGAGACCAAGCTGAGTCCCCCAACATTGTCCAAGCGCCTCAAAGAACTGGTTGAAGTTAGACTAGTGAATAAGAAAGTTGATACTAAAAGCGGGAGATATCCTTATCCTGTCTATTACACAGCTACTGAGGAGCTAAGTGATTTTGCGAAAACAGCGATGTTCATAGACGAAGCGAGCGCTAGAATAGAAGAGGCAATCAGCGCAGATAAGCAACCTCTTCTTTTGCTTGATGGACTTCATATGGCCAACACTGCTAATATGGTGATGATTTTGAGAGAGCTTAAGAAAGATAAAAGTCGGCTTAGACCAGATATGATTTTTAACTGGGAACTATGGACTTTGGAACCTTACAGAGCGTTATCCTTGAAGATTATTGAGGCATCAGCAAAAGTGATTAATGAAATTGACATTGACCAAATTCAAAAAACGCAATTTGAGGCATGGAAATACGTGAGTACCGAGATTCTCAAAAACTGGAAAACAGGAAAATCTCGAATAGCTCCTAAGGGTCAGACAAACGCGTAATTACACTCAGACTTTTCTAAAGATATGACAGTATATCTCTAAATAAAAAAAGGAAATGCTAAGTTTTGGTTTTTACTCAGCTTTGACTTCTTTTAGGTCTTTGAATTCTAGAAGGGATTTGTTGAGGGTTATTACGTCACCGACTTCCTTAACTGCAGTGATTGGCAAAGAGACTTTTAAAGACCCAAACATAGGCTTTTTGAAATTAAGTTCCTTTGTAGCCTCCTTTGTTAATTCAACATCCAAACGGGTTATTTGCCAAGTCCCTGTATCCGCATGAGTTCCGTCAACTTCTCCGAGAGTGAACGCATCGGCAGTGATCACTTTCATTCCATTCATATTGCCAACTTTCAAAATTAAAACACCTAATATTGAAAATAGTCAAACAACTATTTGAGCTTTTAATTAATGGAGAATAATTGAACCCTGCAGCTTAAATTTTTCTCAAGATATGACAGTATATCTTGAATGAACGGCGACCGCAACTACCTGATAGCCAACAATTCTTTTAAAGATATGACAGCATATACGAGCTCAGAAGCGATAAGGACTTACTTAAAAAGAAAAAGAAGGGGATTTAGTAGTATTTTTTGGTGGCGAAAGCCGCTATTGATGGTCCTATTACTATTGCGACTGCAATTAGCCCTGCTGCCCTAGCGATCTCATTAGTAATGTTGAAGACGTCTAGTGCCCAGTTAGCTACGCCCAACGCGAAGACCGCAAGAACTATGGCTATTACGATGCCGATGATGCTGATGACTAGTTCTTTTAGGGTGTTTGCCGCTTTTGTTGCCATTTTTAAACCCGTAAACTAATGTTTTTGAGTTATGAACTTAAAACATTTGCGGCTTGTGATATTTCAAGATAAATCAAACAGTAATAGTGATGGAAAGAATCAGATTTTTCTCAAGATATGACAGTATATCTCAAGTTAAGGCTCGGCGTCGCTGCGCTCCGCCTCGCACGTTCCAGAAGATGACGAACGACTGTTAAGCGCTTCGAGCAACTCGATGACTCTGAAAACAAAGATGAGCTAATTTTTTATTGTTACTGTAATGGTACAACAACATTTGCTTAAATCACTGAAAATGGATGTTAATACAGGTATTTCTTGGAGGTGAAAGTATGGGAGGTATATGTGACACCGCGGTGGCCGCGGGTAACTTTAAAACACTATATGCAGCAACAAAAGCAGCAGGACTAGTTGAGACGTTAAACACCAAAGGACCCTTCACGGTCTTTGCGCCCACAGACGAGGCGTTTGCTAAACTGCCAAAAGGAACAGTAGAAAGCTTGCTCAAAGACATACCAAAACTAACAGAAATTCTAAAATATCATGTGGTTAACGGCGCAGTCCCAGCTGCAGATGTTGTTGTGCATAAAAACATAACAACTCTGCAAGGACAAGATGTAAAAGTCGACGCAGCAAAATGGCACCTACACAAAAACGTGAAAATCAACGACGCTAATATTATCAAAGCAGATGTAAAAGCAGACAACGGCGTAATCCATGTAATCGACAAAGTTTTGATGCCCAAATAAATCATTACTAGCCTACAGTCCTTCATTTTTTTACATCAATGAATTAATTATCAGAGCGGGCGCTATTGATTTTAAGCAAAACGTGAAGTTTTTTATTTATGTTGACAAGGAAAGGCTCGACGGCGACCGCCGACTCGCATGTTCCAAACGACGAGGGTTAAGCGCGCCTCGTGTTTCCCAAACCCCACTTTTGAGAGGGGTCCCTCGACGGTCGCTGTGGCTCCCGTCTTCCGACTGCGGTCGGTCCCCACTAATGTAAAAGACCGCCCCGCTGGGACCCATTTGGCATAGAAACCCTCGGAATACGCGCACGTCAACAAAATTATGAAAGATGGGTATTTTGGCACATCAAACTATTGGGAGATTTTTGTCCCCGAAGTCTCTAATAGTGAGAAAATCGCATTTTTTACTGGCTTAATTGTAATGTCTCGATTTTGGAGGTTTCAGCATTTCTCCATTTCTGGTACTGCAGGCAGCTCAATAATTGCCTGATCAATATTGCCTTGCGGGGGATTGAGTTTATTGCGTATAACTGCGCGCGCGACAGTGACGAAAGAGAGGGCTACAACAATGGCGACTAATGGGGAGTTGCCTACCTGTGTAGGGAACAGAAAGAAAAGAATCGTCCCAACGATGGTGGCTTCAAGAGTTACGATCAGAATGGCGCCTTTGAGAATTTGTTTTCCGAAGCGTTTCATCTGCCCGATTTCCAGGTTAAAGCCTATCATGAAGAGCAGGAAAAGCATGCCCATCGTGGATAACACGTTGAAGGTTTCATCTTGGATTGTTGTTTGAAAGAGGCCGAATGAAGAGAAAATGATGCCTAAGAATAAAGCTGAGAACATCTAGGGCATCCTCAGATATTTTTCCAGTAAGAAGCCAAGTCCCAATGAAAACGCGAAAGTTACAGCTATCAAAAGAAAAACGTAGTCCACCACTATGAACCTCCGAGAATCAAGCTTTTCCAGCAATATTGGGCTAAATGAATTTTCGTTTGCTACGCCTTCTAATTTATCCACAAAAAGAAGCAAAGTGCACTTATAGCTTTTCTGTTTCAAATGTGTGGGATAAGCCTCTAATTAAGTTCAGAAAGAGATAAACATCAGCGTCTGCTGCATCAATATAGCTTTAGCCTTCAACGCCTTTTGTTGCAGTAATAGTTGATAAAGGAGATTCGCTGAAAATCCACTTTTCGCCCCCTTCATCTGTTGGCTTGGGTTCAACTGAAATGGTAACAGTCACCTTAGTTCCTTTCCCGATTTTGCTTTTCACCGCGATTTTTCCGCCGTGCGCCTCTGCTATACGTTTGCAGATGGGCAATCCGAAGCCCATGCCTTTCGCCTTAGTAGTGAACAACGGAACTCCCCCCTTAAGCTCACTTAAGGTTTCTTTTGACATGCCTGTTCCACAGTATCTTTGAAGGATATTTCCAACTTGCCGTTCACTTCCCTGCTTTTCACCGTCAACGTTCCGCTTTCCGGCATTGCGTCGATGGCGTTTTTAATTATGTTAACAAAAACTCGGCACATTTTTTCCGCATCCAATTTGACCATTGGTGCGTTTTCTGTGGCGTCTACAATTTGGATTTTGTTTGGAACTTCAAGTAAAGACAGCGCGTTTTTCCTTAACCCAGTTAGATCCGTAAACGCGTCGTTCACTATTAGGAAAAGCCCTTTTCCGTCAACAATAATTGCGGGGTCAGCGATAAAATTCAAGAGTCCAATGAAGTTGCTTTCGGCGTTTCTTCGGGGTTTGTCTTGCATGATGTTTCCTTCACCGTGCTGTGAAGTTAATTTCCCGTCCATCCGACGCTGGTGCATAAGGTAGTCTCAAATGGAAAGTAAAGGGTTGTGAATTGTCGATACATATCACAGGTCTGAGGGGTTGCAGCCGTCATTAAATGGTTCAAGGCGACTGAAGTTGCGTGCTGAACTCCTTGCGCCCTTGTGACCTCGGTGCCACAGCTGATGCTCAAAAGATTTATCTTCCCTTGAAAAGACTGCTACATGATTGGCATGAACATACTTGAAGTCAAGAATTTATCAGTTAAAGTTGAAGGCAAGCTCATCCTTAAAGACATCACGTTCAGCCTGAAGAGCCACGAAAGCCACATTCTCTTCGGTCCCAACGGGTCTGGAAAAACGACGCTCATAAGCGCGCTGATGGGGCTTCCCACGTACAAGGTGGTTTCCGGCAGCATCTCTTTCATGGGCAACGACATCACCGACAAGAGCGTTGAAGAACGAGCGCAACTCGGCATGGTTGTAAGCTTCCAGAATCCGCCAGAGATTGCGGGCGTGAAACTGGCTGACCTGCTGAAGCTGTGTTTAGGCAAGACTCCCGCGGACAACTTCACCGAAGAGGAGCAAGCGCTCATAGACGCTTTTAGGCTCACTGAATTCGTGGAAAGGGACATCAACGTGGGCTTCTCAGGCGGAGAACGCAAGCGCTCGGAAATTCTGCAGCTGATTTTTCTGAAGCCGAAGCTTCTCTTGCTGGATGAGCCTGACTCTGGCGTGGACGTTGAAAGCCTGCGGCTTATCGCGGGTGAGATACAGCGGTACGTGGAGCGCAGCGGCAGTTCCGCGTTGATAATCACGCATAAAGGCGATATACTGGACTATGTTAAAGCCAAATACGGATGCATACTGCTGGGCGGAGAGTTTCACTGTTTCAAGCATCCGACGCATATTTATGAGGACATCAAGAAGCTCGGCTACGAAGAATGTGTGGATTGCAGAGTAAGAACAACGGAAGGATGGAAATTTGAGCAAGGAAAATGAACTTGAGAAGGTCCCGCACAAAATTCTGGAAGAGACCTACACGGCGGGCATGGAACCAGACGAGAAAAACCGCTCAGGCACCTTTTACCACGTAGACCAGTCCACGATATACTCGAAAGTCAACGAGCTTTATCAGGGCAAAATCGAACTCATAGACACGAAAACGGCTTTGCAGAAGTATCAGTGGCTGGGCGATTACATGTGGAAGCTTGTTGACAGGGACAAGGACGAGTTTACCCGGCGGGTGGCGGAGGATTGGAGCGGCGGCTACTTCATTCGGATTATGCCAGGCGCTGAGGTAACGTTTCCTCTGCAGTCGTGCCTTCTGATTACGCAGAAGAACCTGGAGCAGCGGGTTCACAACGTCATCATCGCTGAGGAAGGGTCGAAGGCGCACATAATCACCAGCTGCGTTCAGCACTCAAGCGTTCCGAAGGCTTCGCACTTGGGCGTGTCGGAAATCTACGTTAAAAAAGACGCCACGCTCAACTTCACCATGATTCATCAGTGGAGCGAGAACACGTTTGTGCGTCCGAGGAGCGCGGCTGAGATAGGTGACGGCGCCACGTTCGTTTCGAACTATGTGTGCATGCGTCCTGTCAGGGACGTGCAGATGTACCCGGCGGCTTTCTGCAACGGCGTGGATTCGGCGGTGAGCTTCAACAGCATTCTGTATGGCAAAACGAATTCTCTTTTGGACATAGGGTCGAAGGCGGTTCTCACGGGGAAGGGCAGCAAGGCGGAGATGATTAGCCGCGCCATAGCCCGTGAAGGTTCCAAGATGATTATCAGGGGCTTAATCGAAGGCGACAGCGCTGACTGCAGGGGTCACTTGGAATGCCGCGGGCTGCTCATCGATGATGAGGCGTTCTTGCAGTCCATACCCGAGTTGATCGCCAAGAAGAAGGGTGTTGAAATCACGCATGAGGCGGCTGTGGGCAAAATCTCGGAGAGGGAGATAACGTATCTGATGACGCGGAAGCTGTCGCGGGACCAAGCGGTTTCCCTGATAATTCGAGGTTTCATGGATGTGAGCATACTGGGCTTGCCCGACGTCTTGAACGCTGAGATCAAGCGGATAGTGGAAGCTTCAGCCGAAGCCAGCTAAGACTCTTGTCTTGAAGGGTAAAGAAAAAAGGTGAAGCGCTTAGAGTTTCTTGTAAACTACGTCTCTTTCTTTGGCATGCTCCGCCATCTTTAAGCCTATGGCCTGCCCTGCTTCTGCTTTTGGAATGTTCTCGTGTTCTATTTGCATGGACTCCACAACCTGTTCAAAGTCGGTTGATGGTCCCTTGACGAGGATGCGGTTGCCTGCGGCTAGAGGCGCTGTGAGTTCGACGACGGCGACGCCGATTTTGGAGAAGAAATGTGTTATGTGTCCAACTTCAATTATGTTTTCTTCGCTCAAACACGCCACCTAATGCTATATAGTACGGCTGGCGCATAAAAAACTTGTTTAGCCGCTTTGAAATCTGAAGGAGTAACGGCGCGAAGTTAGTCTTCTGAGTAGTCGTCTTCTGCAAGTTCAACAGATACCGTGTCGTCATGGGTGGTTTTCTTGGTTTTTCTCTTTTCAGGCTTCATCTCTCTTCCCTGCATGAACGCGTTTTCAGCGGCTGTGATTTCGTCGTCATCCAGCATTTGCTCTCTCTGTTCATCATCATAAATATCCTCCGTTTCCGTCTCTTCTTGCTTTTCAACATCGTCGGTGTCAACATGTCTTATCTTTCGTTTTCTACTCACACAAACACCTTCAAAAATAAAAGCACCCGGCACTTATATTGCCGCTTCCGGCGGCGAGTTCTGGTTGCGGGAAGGCTATGTTTGCGCAGGGCAAAGCTATATAGCTGAAAACCATGCGTGAAATAGAGGGTGCTGTGATGTATCTTTGGTTTTTTGTTTCTCTGTTCGGTTTCATCGCCACCTTGCCCCTGTACTTTTTGTCACTTGAGCATCTGAAGCTTGAAGAGAAATACGGGGAGGAAAAAGCGGAAAAAATCGGCGGTGTTTACGGTGTCATTTCAGGGTGGGGCTTCTTCCTTTTCTGGTTCGGGATATGGTTTTCTCCCCAAACTCGATTCACCATTCCCCTGTTTCGGGCGCTCATTGTTCGCTTGCCCGTTCTTAACATAACGATTCCCCTACTTCACCTGGTTGTTTTCATGCCTTTTTTTGCGGTGGGCGCATGGTTTGGAATTAAAGGCGTAGCCGAGACAACCCTGAAAGTAGCGGAAACGCACAAACCCGTGAAAATTGTTACGACAGGAGTTTACTCAATTGTAAGGCATCCGCAGTATCTGGGCGGATTGTTGGCGCACATAGGGTTCTCTTTCCTTTTGTCAGGGCTGTATTCTTTGCTTTCAACTCCTGTAGTAGCCGCGGTTATCTACATCATTTCAAGAAAAGAGGAAACTGAGCTGACGAGGGAATTTGGGCAGGAATACTTGGATTTTAAGAAGAAGACACCTATGCTGTTACCTAAATTGTAAAAGTCAATCAAAGGGAATTTCGCTTGTCAAGTCTCTTTTTGCAACTTCTCCACTAATTCAGATCCTTTCTTGGTCAGCTGATATTCACGGTACGCGTTACGGTCTGTGTATTTCAATTGTCCTTTCACGAGGTTGCCTCTTTCCAGCAGATTCAGGTCTTTCTCATATTTTTCCGCATACTTCACGTCTGTCCCTTCAACCCAGATCGCGAGGTCCCATTTTTTGGCTTTCGCTATTTCGAGCAGAAACGATTTGAAACGTAACAAGTTTTTCTCTATTTCCAATTCTTCGCTCGCGTAGTCTTCCTCAGCCACTTGATTTAAAATAGTCTTCAATTCTGAAGACGTTTTGATCACCAACAGAAGATAGAAGACAGCGGTATTTAAGAATTCAAAGGGATACTGGTCTTGCTTTTCTGTTTGCTTTTTGCCTGTTTCGTTTACACTGTTTTTTGTTTGGGTTTTATGGCGGTGGCTAACGCGTGGCTTCTAGTAATATTCTTTTCAGGATAGTTGCGCCGTGCTTCGCTTTCAGTTTTTTCTCGCCTATTCTTTTACGGTACTTGATGGGCATTTCAAGAATGGTGTATCCTTTTCTTTCTACATGGCGATTCAGTTCAACTTCGATGTCGAATCCTTGTGATTTCACAGCCCAGTCTCTGAGTATTTCTGTTCGTATCACACGTAAGCCAGTTAGCGGGTCGCGTAATGAAACACCGTTAAACATGCTATGGGCAAGCGCCAGAAGCTTGTTTCCAAAGTAAAATGAACTGCGCACCGCCGTCGGTTCTACGTCTCCACTGAACCTGTTTCCACAAACCATGCCCACCTGCGGATTTGCCTCAAGTATCTCGATCATCTCGGGCACGTACTCGGCAGGGTAAGTGAAGTCGGCGTCTGTGAGAACCACGTACTTCACGTTTAGGTCGATGTGTTGGATTGCCTTCGCTATAGCGTTGCCCTTGCCGAAACCGTCCTGGAAAGCTATTTCAGCCCCCAGGTTCTTAGCGATCTCTACAGTTCTGTCTCGGCTGTGACCGTCAACAACAAGGACTTTAGGAAAGTAATAGTTATCTAGAAACTCCGTTAATGTGGGTCCTATGCCGTGTTCTTCGTTCAAAGCAGCTACTACTAGCTGTGCGGAACAAGATTTTTCATGTCTAATGACTTGCAAGCCTTCTCCCTTCGTTTCAAACTCAATCATCGTATTTATTGCGAAACACGTTATAAACCAAATTTCTAAAAAAACAATAATTCGAAGTCTGATACATCATTACCATCACATTTTTTGAACAATTGCGGACTCGTGTGACCGCCACAGTGTGCGAAAGAATGTTCAAGAGTAAGCAAGAAGTTAGAGAAAGAGGAAGCAAACGTATTCGTGTAAACTTTTGGGTTTGATCAAAATTTAATCCACCACCGTTTCATGCCTAATGGCAAGCTTCTGGAAAAGAGAAAGGCATAGGGCAAGGCGAGTGAAGTTTCGAATAGTCGTGGAAGCTCCTGCAGAGGCAGCGGATGTGGAGCGGGCAATGCAGTTTTGCGGGAAAAGCCCTTTTTGTAACATTCGATTTTTGCCCGGTTCCCCAAAAAACGGTGTTGGGAATATACGACAGAAGTGAGGTCTTCATAGTTATAGATCCCGAGGAGGGTTTGTTTGATTCTCCTGCTCTGTGGTCAAACAACCAGAGCCTCATTTCAGCGATTCAAGACTACTTCGAAATGCTATGGCTTACCGCAATGGAAGACCCCAAACTCTAAAATCAACATAAGAGCGCGTGGCCTCTTGTCAATATAGAAGCTTAACTGCATAGATGTGTGTCAAATCTGTGGTCACAAGACGCTTTATTGATTTACGATTAAATCGTCACTTTACAAAAACCTACGATTAGAACGTGGTTGTTATATAGAGGGGGCATAAGCTTTTCCAAGCGCTAGTTCTGCGAGTTCGAAGCTTCATTAGGTAAAACGTTTAACTTGATTGTTCCCGCGAGATGAGTGGAAAAGGCTTTTTCAACCTTAACCTGCAACGTTTTGCCAAGCAGTTCCGCTGAGCTTTTCATGGTCACGGGCTTGTACGCGAAGTTCCTGCCGATCCATGAACCAGCCACCTTTCCCTTCTCGTCCACAAGCACTTCACCACTCCAGCCTACCCAGCGCTGGTTGCGCTCCAACGAAACCTGCTTAACCAGCTTCGCCGCTTCGCTGCTTCTGCGCTTGATTTCCCCTGGCTCCACAAGCCCGTTGCGCATCTCCGCAGCCGCAGTTCTGGGTCTGGCAAAAAACTTTGAAACATTAACGATGTCTGGCTTCACCTCGCTGATTAGTTTAAGCGTGTTCCCGAAGGCTTCTCGTGTTTCGCCCGGAAAACCACAGATGACATCCGTGGCAAGCGTAATCTCTGGAAACGCCTCTCGAAACACATCCACAACCTTACTGAAATCCTGAACCGTGTAAAAACGCCGCATCCGCCTCAAAACCTCATCATCGCCGCTTTGCACCGGCAAATGCACAAACTTGAAAACCCTACTACTCCTGAAAGCCTCAATCAGGTCATCCAAGATGTCGGCTGCCAGGTTCGGCGTCATCATCCCAACGCGGATATGGAAATCACCTTCTACATCGCCCAAAGCCTTAAGCAACACGGCAAGGTTCGTGCCAATATCCTTTCCGTAGCACGCTGCATCCTGAGAAGTGACCCAGAACTCTTTTGCTCCAGCAGCCAAATCCCCTCGCAAGCGTTCAGTAACCTCCTGCACCGTGTAACTGCGTAAACGACCTCTGGCGAAAACCACGCAGCAGTACGCGCAAGAGCCCAAGCAACCGTAGCTCACTGGAAGCACGCTTACTACACGGTTCGACCTTAACTTTGGCAAGTTCAAGCTGGGTTTCGCTGTCTTGGCAGCGTCCAAATCAACAACTTTTTCGCCTGCCACCACACGTCTCACAACGTCTGCGATTTTATCTCCAACAGAAGGTCCAACAGCGCCGTTGAAGCGCACTTCGCGGCTTAACCTTTCGAAGTTGATGAGGGGCAAGCAGCCGGCAACAATGACCTTCTTGTCAGGTGGAATCCGCTTTAAGGCGTCGATCACGCGGTTTTCTGTGGGTCCTTTAACGGCGCATGTGTTGTAGATGACCATGTTTGCGGTTGAAGCGGAACGAGCCAACTTGTAGCCAGCTTTGGTTAGGCAACCTGCTAGAACTTGGCTGTCGGCTAGATTCGCGGAGCAGCCGTAGCTTTTCACGTAGACGTGCATTATTTCACATCGCAGTACGTTAGATGCTTTAATAAGAAATAAAAACATAGAGGTAGTTTCTCGAGAATTTACAAGAAACTGTATTATGGATTGTAAAACATTTATAAACTAAAGAACGAACATATTTAATACATATTTATAACATAATATATAGAAGTATAACCAACAACCATCACTCTCATAATTTACCGAGGGAGAAGAAAAACAAATGAAACTAATCACTCTATACCTTCCTGAAACGTACATAAAAGCCTTGGACCAGCTTGTGGACGAAAGATTTTACCCTAACCGGGCTGAAGCTATCCGAGTGGCAATCCGCGATATGATAAGCGTTGAAGTGTGGCGGAGGAAAGGCATTGACTAAACAGCCATCAGACGAAACCGCACTCAAATGTCACCTGACAGTGGAAGAGGCTAGCAAAGTTGTTGAAGGAAACGCACTTGTAGTCTGCAATTTGCCAGGTAGCAATAAACTGGAAGAGAAACTTGAAATTACGCCAATAAGGAGTGGGATACAATCGAAAAATGATGATTTAGGAACGGTAATAGCTGAGCTTTACGACCTTGAAGGCTGCGTTGAAAAGGAGAAGCCTGTGAAGATCGACTTGGACCTTTACCAGATGGAAGATGTTTAGCGTCCAAGTTTGCTCCCTTGGTTTTTAGCAGTCGTTTTTAGCCAGTCTTGGGTTTTTGAGAAAACTATTTTTGCAGCAGCCATGGTTTTTACAGGTATGAGTTCAGTCATAGCCAAGATCAGAGAAGAGTTGAAAGCCAGTGCAGACGAGAAAACCCGGAAGAGTTTCCAGCGTTTTTTCAAGGAAGAAGTCGCGTGTTACGGAGTGAAAACCGATGTTGTGCGCAAAATCGCCCAGAAGCACTGGAGCAAAGTCAAACTTTTCGGTAATGCGGAAATATTTGCGCTCTGCGAAACACTGTTCAGTTCGGATTACACGGAAGAGGCGTTTGTGACTTCTTTTTGGCTTCCGAACATGGTTGAAAGGCTTGAGCCAACCGATTTGTCAGTTTTCAAGGCTTGGATTGAACGGTACATAAACAACTGGGCTAAATGCGACACGTTCTGTAACCACACCGTTGGTGGCTTGTTAGAGAAGCATCCTGAAAGCGTGAGCGAAATGAAAAGCTGGGCGAAGTCGGAGAACAGGTGGCTTAAGAGGGCTGCTGCGGTGTCGCTTATAGTTCCAGCCAAGAAAGGAGAACTCTTGCAGGAGGTTTTTGAGATAAGCACTGTGCTCCTGAACGATGAGGATAACGTGGTGCAGAAAGGGTATGGTTGGCTGCTGAAAGAAGCAAGCAGAAAACACCAGAAAGAAGTGTTGGACTATGTGCTGAAAAACAGAAAGATAATGCCGCGAACCGCTTTGCGATACGCCATTGAACTAATGCCAAAAGAACTCAAGAAAGAAGCGATGAAAAGAGACTGAAAAGGCAGTGGACTCTAGCGCTTGGAAAAGCTTATACCCCTCTATATATAGCACGTGGATTTAATCGTTCTTTCACATTCTTTTTGCAAGGCGTCATTTCGGTCATCTTTTCGGATTTGTGAAAAAGACCTGTTCGCAATCGTGCAGACGCGGATAGCCAAACTAAGGCGGGAACTTTATAACCTAAGACACATTCACGCATAGACTCAACCCAATTGCCTTCCCAAGCCCTAAAGTAAGAAATAAATCTCTGAAACCACATTTCTAATATGGTGAATTTCTTATGCCAAAAAAGAAAAAACCAGTTGAAGGCGAAAAAACCAAGAAGACAGAAGTAGCAGTTAAAAAGAAAAAAGTGTCCACACCAAAACCAAAAGAAAAAACAACTGCCGTAGCGCCTGCTGCCCCACAGGACCTTTGGAGAGCGTTCGACGACGCTTTTGAGAGGTTCCGAAGCGATTTTGAAGACCTCCTTTTTCCATCGTACTGGGACACAGCGTTGTCATTGCTGCCCCAAACGCGTGTTCCGGCAGTGGACTTGGAAGATCGAGAAAAGGATTATCTTTTGAAGGCGGAGATGCCTGGTTTCAAGAAGGAAGACATCGAAATCGAAGTGAAAGAAGACTCGGTGGAGATAATGGGTACATCGGGATGGAAATACGACAAGAAAGAGCAAGCGTACATTTGCAAGGAGCGAGCCTGCGAGTCATTCTACAGAATGGTCGATCTGCCCGAGGAAATAAAAGTGGACGATGTCACGGCTAACCTTTCAGATGGTGTGCTGGAAATAACGCTTCCCAAGAAAGCACCTAAACAGAAACGTAAAGTCGCCATAAAATAGACGCCCTTTTCTCCTTTTTTGTTGCTGTTCGTCTGTAGCCACAAGTTTTTTTATAGTTTGATACCTCGAGGGGTTAATGCGGGTTCATTAGCGCGCGCGTGGAAAGAAGGGTAAAAGAGGCGAACCTCGATACATCTATACAGTGGAATCGCCTTTTGAGGGGCAGAATCCTCAGAGCTTGCCACATGCAAACTACCTATCGCAATGGGGGTTGCAAATAGACCTCAAGAACCCTGTTGGAGCGGACGTTCTTCCTGATAGGCAAGAGTATAACACTCAAGAAAAAGACGATATAATCTATGATTTTCCTTGCAAATCCTGCAAAAGACTGTTACCTACGGATTTTGAGTTCTGTCCCTACTTGGAAAAGACCAAAGAGAGGGGCAGTAATTGGGTGGAAAAGGTTCAGGCAGAAAAAAGACCCCACCGAGGTCTAACATAGACCCAAAAACGTTGACGGAAGAGGAGCTTATGGCATTGTGTTTTGGTAAGCCACTTGCGGAAAGGATATGGAAGGGAGAGAAGCTTAGGTGCCAAAATAAGAGTATTGAAAATCGAGGGCGTATCGCGCGCGCAGATTCATCAAGAAGCCTAAATAGATGAAAAATAGTTTGTCAAGAAATCTTGATAAAAACGTTTTTGAGCTTCTTTCGCCATTAAATTAATTGTTGTGCTTCAAAACATGAAGAAAATCACAACAGCAGTCGCTCTATTACTGATTCTTGCCTTAACGCTTGTTTCTATTCCAGAAATCGGGATAGTGAATGCACAACTTAGTTCAATCTACATCCGTTCTGACGGAAGTGTTGAGGGAACCGATAAAATACAGGTAGACGGAAACCACTATACACTAACTGGAAACATTACGGTTGACACTCCTCTTGCTGATGGAATCTATGTTGAGAAAGACAACATCGTTATTGACGGTTCAGGTTATACCCTAAGAGGAAATGGAGAAGGTGTAGGTATTCACTTGTATCAAAGAAGTGGGGTCGCAATAAAGAATTTTAATATAACAAATTGGTATTGTGGGCTGAGCAACCCTTATAGCAATTGTACTATTGAAGGAAACTGGATAACTGGGTGTGATATTGGCATTAACTTAGTTGGTACCCATAATTGCACATTTGTCAAGAACGAGTTGTTGGATAATCGTGAGGATGTCTTCTTGACTACTGGTTATGACAATAAATTCTTGGGTAACAATATTGGAAAACTATATTGGTCAACGGCTTTTTTGGCGCCAGGAGAGAATTATTTTGATGGTAATTATTGGGGGGAATATGAGGGTATTGATGAAGATAAGGATGATTTTGGAGACACGCCTTTTAAGGTATATTGGGTTGACTACGGTGATAGAAACATAACATGTTATGATAACCATCCCTTGATAGAACCAACTGTAATTCCAGAGTTTCCATCTCTGATATATGTTCTTCCACTTATTGTTGCTGTTGGCGTGGGTCTGCTGGTCTACTTCAAGAAACGCAAACACTAAGCGGGAATTGTTTCCTATCTTAGCAAGTCCCTACATATCCCCTTCCCCATCTCTCCTGCCTTTCTTCTTCTGGGGGAAGGGGTTAATGAATGCCATAAAACTCGGGGTAGGGGGTTTTACGTGCCTTTCAGAATCTCGTGCTTTCCAAGTGCCCTATGCCGTACCTTTTCTCAGAAGCATGCCATAGTCACGTAAAAATGGTGGTGGATTAAATTTTAATCGCCTACAGCAGAGTATATCCAAGTCATTTTTCTCCGCTGATAAGGCCTATGTTTCCCAGAATAAACGGCAGCTTCAACGCCCGTGGGATAAAATCTGCATCGCGGGTTTGAACGAACACCACTTTGCTTATACCCCAACTTTTGATGGTTTCAATTAAGTCATTGATGTCGCCGAAAAGCTGCTTGATTAGGAACTCGTCTTGAAAAGAAAGTTTTCCACCTTTCTTGACAACCCGTAATGCTTCACGAATAACTTCTCGCTTATCTTTGGCATAGCCGACCATGTGGAACACGAAATTGCTCACAGCCGCATCAAAATACTCATCATCAAACGGCAAAGATAAAGCACTGGCTTTCTGGAACGTTACACGCTCACTTACCCCCTCAATCTCAGCGTTCCTTTCACAAATATTCTTCGAGTACTCCCAATTTTTTCCCCAATAATCAATTCCGATGACACGGGCCTTTGTGTATTTCTGAGCGAGCTTAATCGTGAGGGCCCCGTTTCCGCAGCCTATGTCAAGTGCCTTTCCTTCTCCATTCCAATCCAAATTTGCTAACACCAATTTCCAGACGCGGTCCTGCACGTTTCCTCCTTGAGGAGAAAATTGGTGCCGAGCATACAGAAAATACACGGAAACCAGAAGTAACGGCACAGCAGGAATTACCAAGACCCAGAACATAAGACCCAAACCCAAAAACACGAAACCTAAAAAACCAGACAGGTAGACAAGTCTCTTTGAAACCCAATTACCGTATTCTGGTTTTGCCGCCATTCGACTGCTCCCTCTTCTTTCTCGCTAATTCTCTATGCGCTCAAATTTGTATATATAATTTTGAAATGGTCTGTTTTTTGCTTATACACCGTCAATTGCCGTTATACTCCAGAAGTGGTATAAGAATTGTAAGCTTGACGAATAATAAACCTCTCGAAAGCCTCAGCAACCCTTATTTTTAGCCTAAAATACCCACTCCACTTGTATGCAATGAAATTCGGGGTAGGGGGTATCACATGCCTTCCATAAGCACGTGCTTTTCACGTGCCCTATGTCGTGCCTTTTCTCAGACGCATGCCATAAGGCACGTAAACGTGGTGGTGGATTAAAATTTAATGCTGCTGATTGGCTAGTGGACTGGCGAATGAAATGATTAGCTGAGGTGAGTAGTGCTTCAGCTGTGTGTGATATATTTGGTGCGTCCAGTTTAATTTGAAATATGTGTGGGTTAGTTAGTACGGGGAATTTGAACTGATATTTTTTAAAAGTGCGTGCTCAACGGTTTGGTGAGGTTATGATGCTACTGAATTTGCGCAGTCCACAATCAATCTGGATAGTGCTGCGTGCAATCCTTTTTCAAAAAGCTTCAACAGAAAATCAGTAACCCCTCAACTCTATTTCCAAGATGGACGTAACCAGGGGTGACTGCTACGAAGATAGAATTGCACGTAAAAAGCTGCTTCTTTTTCGCGTTCTTCTTTTCGTCTACTCCAGTTTTTGCAGCAGAGAAAAACCAGTTAAGCGAATCTGGCTCTCACACGTGTTGCAGCGAATAACCAGCTCTTCCAAACCCTGACTGCTAACCTTTGGCTCAAGAATGCAGTAAGCCTTTTCGGTAACATCCTCTGGCGATATGGTAGTTCCACATCGTGGACACGAAAAATCTCCGTTCCCACCTACCTCAGTCAAATCTATCGTATACACATGTACTTGCTTCATGCTTCTTGCCCTCCCATTCCAGTTTCAACATGCTCAATTTCCACTAAGCGGAGAGCATATTAATCGATTTTTCCGATTTTCACTCAAATCTTTACCAAATTAATTCCAGATTCAAACAGAAAAACCGGAAAGAGAAAAAATACGTTAAGTCATCAATAATTACAGAAACCAAATGTTATATCCATGTTGTCTTGATTTCTTTGACGCGGTTAAAATGTGGGTCGTCTGAAACGCACAGGGCTTTCAAGCTGGAGGCTGTCGCCGCAATCATGCTGTCCGCCATTGAGAGCTTGTATTTATGCCTCAAATAAGCCGAGATTTCTGCAATGTCAGCGGTCACAGGGACCACTTTGAAGTCCTGCTTCAACAACTTTGCTCTCAACGCCGCGGTCTCCCGCCCGTCACGAGCAAGAGTAAGCCTGTAAACTTCATGAATCACCACGGCTGAAATGAATTTTTCCCGCCGCCTTTTTTCCTTTCTCATTCTTTGGAGCGTTTCATCGTCTTTGGAATAATACAACTCTGCAAAGAAACGGGTGTCGTAAACGGCTCTAGACATCTTCTTCCCTGAGCTTGTCCAAAAGTTTCTTCATCTCTTCAGGAGTGGCAAACTTGGCACCTGACCCTGCGAGGTCCCATGTTGACATTTTAGGCTTGAAGAGTATGCCCTCTTCGGTTTCAACAACCTCAAGCCGGGTTCCTTCCTCAATCCTGAACTTCTTACGAAGCTTCACAGGAATGGTGGTTTGCCCTTTTCTGGTCACTACAACCTCATTTTCCACATTCCGCACCACGTAGTACACAAAGTTAGGTAGTACACTTAAGATTTTCGTGCTGGTTAAGCTGTCTTGTCTTTTTTCACGTATTTCCAGAAGAAGCGCCCTTGATTCTCAAGCCGCATCGACAAAGACATAGCCGTTCCCGCAGGCTCACATCGTCCATTCACTATAGCCTTAACTATGTCTTCAGCGTTTGCCTCAGCGGCAATCAACGTGTAAGCTTGCCCGATCACGGGACCATAATGCGCGTCTGTCCCCGCTACCTTAGGCAGCTTCAACCGCTCCGCCAGCTGGTGGGCTTTGCGCGTTGCCCGGTTAAACGGGAAAGCCGAAGCATTTATCGCCTCAACCGCATCGAACTTGGCGGAAACGTGCTCGCCTATGCTTCCTTTGAACAGGGCGAAGGGATGGCACGCGACGGCGACGCCGCCAACCTCATGAATTCGTTCAACGGTCTCATCTGCGCTTAAGCCCCGTGTAATGGGTTCACTCACGTTTAAGCCCACGATATGCCCGTTCTGGCTGGAAACCTCTGTGCCTGGAATTATCAGGAAGTCAGTTTGCTTGGCGATTTTGAGGGCGCCTTCAACCTGGTTGTGGTCGGTCACCGCCACGGCGGTTAACCCGCGTTTTTTGGCGTAGAAAACAAGCTCTTTCGGCGTAATTACCGAATCGCGCGAGTAGGTTGTGTGGACGTGGAGGTCGGCTTTAATCTGCATTCTCAACACGGCTCAGACTTTTTTCTCTGACCGCTGTAAGCATCTCATCCAGCTTCTTTTCGTCAGCGTCAATTTTCCTGAAAAGTGGCTTCGCCTTGGCTATTTTGTGTCCAGCCTCCAGAGGCTTCAGCGCATCTTCCCACCAGGTCGTATGCACGCTTCCGCTGAGGTTTAGTGCCTGCCAGAGATGCTCCGCCGTTGCGGGCATGAAAGGTGCTGAAACCACCGCGGCGGCTTTCACGATCTGTGCGGCTACGTAGAGGATGGTTGCTGCTTTCGCTTTGTCTGTTTTTAGGAGGTTCCACGGTTCCTTATCGTTTAGGTACTGGTTGCCCACGCGGGTTATGCTGATGAGCGTGTTCGCGGCGGACTGCAGCTTCGCCTCCTCGAATTCTCTAGCCGCTGCTTCCACTTTTTCTCGGATAGCCTGCAGAACCGCCTCATCTTCCGCCGTTAGTTTTTGCGGTTGGGGAATTTCGTCGTTGAACCGCGCGTTTATGAACATGAGGGTTCGGTGGATGAAGTTGCCGAAGGTGTCATTGAGGTCCGCGTTTACTTTTTCCAGGAACAGGTCCCAAGAAAAATTGCTGTCTTTGCTTTCTGGTCGCGTGGCCATCAGGAAGAAGCGCCAGTAATCCGCGGGGAAAAGCTCCAGTGCTTCATCTATCCAGATGCCGATTCTCTGGCTTTTGCTGGCTTTTTCGCCTTTGAACTGGAGGAACTCGGTAGCTGAAACGTTCCATGGGAGATTGTAGTTTTCGCCCGTGGCCAGCAGCAACGCTGGGAGGATGATGGTGTGAAACGGGATGTTGTCTTTCCCCACGAAATACAGCGTCTTGGCTGACTTGTCAAACCAGAATTCCCGCCACTTTTCGGGTTCGCCAAAGCGCCTGCAGTACTCAATTGTTGCGGACACGTAGCCTAGGACGGCGTCAACCCACACGTAGATGGTTTTGCCCTCTGCTCCCGGAAACGGCGCTGGGATGCCCCAGTCCACGTCGCGTGTGACGGCTCTAGGTTTTAAGCCTTCTTTTATCCAGTTTAAGCTGAAGTTTTTGGCGTTGCTTGATATCTGCTTGTTTTCCTGCAGGAACTTGGTGAGGGGCTCCGCGAACTTGGAAAGGTCGATGTACCAGTGCCGCGTGGTCTTCACCGTGGGCGTGTTTCCGCAGATGACGCAGCGCGGCTCCAAGAGGAAGGTGGTTTCCAAGAGGCGCCCGCACTTGTCGCATTGGTCCCCGCGGGCTCTTTCGTATCCGCAGTAAGGGCACTTGCCCTCCACGAACCGGTCAGGCAGAAAGCGCTGGTCGTGCTCGCAGTACAGCATCTGCGTTTCCTGAGAGAAGATGTAGCCGTTCCGGTAGATTTTCATCAACGTTTCCTGCACGAATTCTTTGTGCACTGGACTCTCGGTTCGCGTGTAATTGTCGAAGGACACGCCCCACCTTTTGAAAAGTTCAGCCACTATGGCGTGGTTTCGGTCCGTCAACTCCTTAGGCGTTATCCCCTGCCTTAATGCTTCCACTTCGATAGGCGTGCCGTGCTCATCCGAGCCGCTCACCATAAGCACATCGTCGCCTCGGAGCCTGTAATACCGTGCGGTAACGTCTGCTGACAAGACTGAGCCGACTAGGTTGCCTAAGTGGGGCACCACGTTGATGTAGGGCCACGCGGACGTGACTAAAACTTTTCCGAACTTAACCGCATCCTCCAACATGTTTCAGTTTGATGCATAAATGTAAATTCTATTACTTAATAATGCCGATAGCCACCAACAGGAAAAAAGGGCAACTGCCGCGTGTTACCCAGAAAACAGGTGGCTTCAGGTTACCTTCACGACTATTGTTTGTGATAGGTAGTTGAAAAGTCTCTGGCGTCTTTTCGGGTAAAGAATCCAGCCTAACACGCAGTCCAGTACCAGAAGGGGGAAGAAAGCTTTGCCTAAGCTCTCTACAGCTGCCTGTCCCATGCTGATGGGAGAACCATTTGTGCGCGTGACTTTTATTCTCATGACCATCTTGCCAATTGACTGGCCGTTAGCAACTTCCATAAACATCCAGTAAAAGAAAATAACGATACCGTTAAAGCCGAACAATGGACCCCAGCGTGCGATGTCAAAAACCGCATTGAAAGGCAGACCTCCAAGAAAACCGATAAAACCAATAATGCTTAAAAAAATGCTCAGAACAACATCAACTATGATGACATCTATCAGCCACGCAACGAAGCGTTCCCACCAAAACGCCAACTGCAACCCAGAAGTTTCAGGCGCAGCGGACACAGTTGACATCACGGGTGCCGCAGGCACCTCTTCCGCAGACACAGGGGTTCCGCACACAGGACAGTACTTCGTTTCTTCAGGGAGTTCATTTCCACATTTCCGGCAATAAGGCATCACAGTTTCCTCCTGTGCAATAGCGCCTAAGAGGTATATTTCCTTTTTTGCCGTCCAATACACCTTGACAATCTTTAAATTCAAAAAGCACGTTACCTTCAACTGGGGTTCTGTGTGGTATGGTTTACTGCAGTAAATGCGGAGCCAAACTGGACGAGAATGCGAGGTTCTGCCGTGTCTGCGGAACACCAGTGGTCGCCGTGACCGCTGAAGCCAGACCAACAGCGCCTACGAGAAGGAGACCGTACTATATTTTACCTGTAGCCATTCTGATAGCTGTCTTACTTACGGCGGTGATTATCAGCGCCCTGTTCTTTCTACCTGTTTATCCTGTGCATTTCAACCAGACAAATCAGGTCCCCAAGGCAGATATGAACCACCTAAATGTGGACTTTCAAGCTGAAGTTGCCAACGTGAACGTCTTTTTCCAGAATCTGCCCGGCAACATGGTCGTATTGAACGTAACCGCAGACGGTAACGTCGGCGTCCTCGACGACCCAAACCACGCCGTAAACGTAACTTTTAATCATCAAACAACAAACAACTCTGAGGTGGTCATAGCCCGCGTCTCCCGAGCCACTAGATGGCCAATATCGTACAGTTTGAAAGTGAACTGTGACATGTACATTGACCCGGCAGCAAACGTAAGCCTGAATTTTCGCTCAAGCGTCGGCAACATCGTGATGAACGCAGACACCAAGGTGGCTTTCCAAAATATAGACTTGGAGACGACAACAGGCAACATTGAAGCCAGCCTATCAAAAGACGTGACTGTCGCTGGTTTGACCTCGCTCAGGAGCACAACTGGAAACATTCAGCTCATAATGGATAACGCAGACGTTTCAGGTGATGCAGCAATCAATCTTCAGTCAACCACGGGTTTTGTGGACTTGGATTTAGCGGCGACCATGCATCTTTCGGGAAACGTCACCGTTAATGCTCGAACCACAACTGGCGCGGTCAGTCTACTCATGGTAATTGAACACGATGTGGGCGCCAGAATCGAGTCTGACACGGACACAGGAAGAACAAACGTAGATGTGCAGAGATTTTCGGGAGACCAGACGCCTCTTCAGTCTAATAACTATCCTGCAGTAAGCAACTTTCTTGTGAACTTGCGTACCAACACGGGCGGAATAAACATAAACGCCGCCTACGGGTCTTCCACTATTCTCAGCTAAACAAAAAGGCACAAAGCCCGATGCTAAAGGTCCTAAATGTTTAAAACCTCTTCTGTGCTTGTACAGGCGTTGGAGGAGTCGTTTTTGGCAGAACTCCGAAAGTTTACAAGTGCAGAGCTCAAGGAGTATAATGGTAAAAGTGACAATCCTGTTTACCTCGCTTACAAGGGAAAAGTCTACGATGTCTCAGAAAGCGACCTCTGGCGCGACGGCGAACACATGGGACTGCACCAAGCTGGAAAAGACATCACCGAAGAACTGGACCTCGCGCCTCACATGGAAGAGGTCTTTGAAAGAGTGAAAATTGTAGGCGAGTTGGTATAGCCTAAAAGATTACCTGTAAAACTGTGTCAACCCTGCGTAGCCCGTTCAATGCTGCTTTTGCATCCTTAGCGTTTAGTTTTCTCTGTTTCATCAGGTTATGCAGCGCGGTAACTGTGGTGTAAAGCGTGTCAAAAGCGGCTTTCAAGTCCAAATCCTCATCCATGCAAGCTTCAAAACCCGAGACGATGCTGGCTGCTAGCTTCTTGGCTTTTTCGCTGGAACTGGCTGATTCTGCCTTTTCCAAATCCTCCACCATACGCTTGAACGCGTCTAGTTTTCGGCTGGTTTCAGCCAGATTTTCCCACGTGAAGTTCAGTTTTTTCCTGTATCGCCCGTAAATCAGGAAGAAGCGTGCGTGGTCGTTTCGGAAGCCTTTCGCCAAGAGGTCTGCTGGGTAGTACACGTTTCCTTTGCTTTTGGACATTTTCTTGCCATCGACGAAAAGGTGGGCGCCGTGAAGCCAGTACTGCGCGAACCTTTTGCCTGAGACGCCTTCTGCGACCGCGAGGGTGTAGTCGTGATGCCGCACCAGATTGTCGATTCCGCCGCAAGCCACATCTATGGCGAAGCCTAGGTGCTTGGTTACCATGGCGGCGTCTTGAATGTTCCACGCTGGTCTGCCCCTGCCGATTTCCGTTTTCCAGCACGCGCTGTCGCCTTTCTTGCAGCCGTACCACAGTACAAAGTCTCCACGGTTCCATGGAGTGCCAGGGTAAGTGTCTCTGTGGAAGCGTCGTTTCTTCCGTGGCCATTTGCTCATGTCCAGTCCTGTGAGCTTGCCGAAGCCTTCAAACGTTAAGGGGTTGAAATACGCATTTTCTGCGCCTTCATGCGTGTACCAGTAAGCGAGATCTTTCTCCACGAGCGCTTTGGTCAGCTTGGCGGCTTGGTCCACAACTGTTGAAGCTCTCACCGTGTAATTAGGAACTTTGATTTGCAAGAGTTCGAAGTCTCGGAAGAATTTTTCTTCGTTTTGTTTGGTCAAATCTTCCAGTGGGAGGTTTGCTTTTTTTGATTCTGCGATTGCTTTGTCTTCCACATCTGTCAGCGTTATGAGGCGTGTAACTTTGTAGCCTGAGTATCCCAGATAGCGTTGCAGTATGTCCTCAAAAAGGAAAGTGCGGTAGTTTCCGATGTGCGCACGCTGGTACGTTGAAGGACCGCACGTGTACATCTTGACCTTCATTTCTTCAC
>Ga0307426_1000618_pt1 | contig 24293 bp, 21 predicted proteins | sample SalMarWE160340MG_FD_202165 | JGI IMG/M metagenome (GOLD analysis project Ga0307426, IMG submission 202165) | Salt marsh sediment microbial communities from the Plum Island Ecosystem LTER, Massachusetts, United States - WE1603-40 | ecosystem: Environmental > Aquatic > Marine > Intertidal zone >...
CAGCGCCTGATCAAGGCCGAGCCATCCCTCTTGTTTTTTCGGGGACAGCTGTTGCCTGCCATGCTTGCGAGAGAGCGGGTTACACAGGAAGAGGTATTTGCGGCGATCCGCGAGCAGGGCTTTTCCAATCTTGCGGCGGTGGGGGCGGTAGTTCTGGAAACAGATGGATCCTTCAGCGTCGTCGGCGAGGATACATCCGAGGTGGTTGATACACTGAAATACGTGACGGCACGAGGCAACAAGGAGAGTGCGAGAGATGGACATTAATGTCGGCGGCCCGATCGGTCTCATTATTCTGATCTTTGACGTCTGGGCCATCGTGAGCGTCATGCAAAGCGGCGCTGAAACGGGCACAAAGGTCTTGTGGGTCGTCGCGATTGTCGTCCTGCCTGTTCTGGGCTTCATCCTTTGGTGGTTCTTTGGGCCGAAGGGTGCCTAGTCCCTCGAACGATCGATAGACGCCACGATCTGCGCGCCGCCGTTGTCCTGGCACGGCACGGCGTCCGAAGCCTTTTCGTTCGCACGCTCCATCACGGATCCAGCAAACGAACGTGAAGCTGCGCGCCCGGAACGTGACCCAACTCATTGATTGAGATCAACGTCGCGGCGCCGGTGGTCCGTACGTTCCCGGCACGCGAGGCGAGACGCTGCCCGGGACATCGCGACAGCCGTCTCTCCTCATGCGCAATGCCATGAGCGTGGCCAACAGGAGAGGACCCAAGTCTATGACTGCAATGACCTGCTTGAAGAGCGCGTGCCTTGTGCTGCTCGCAGCCGGCGCGTGCCTGATGCTGGCGCCCGCATCCGTGTCGGCGCAGACGAGCGGCGCAGACGCGGTGAGGATGCTCGATACCGACAACGACGGGACCGTCGATCTCGACGAGTGCAAGGCCGCGGCGGCAGCGGTGTTCGACAAGCTCGACGCCGACAAGAGCGCGACGCTCGATCAGGAGGAGCTCGGGGACCGCGGCACCATCACGATCGTCGAAAGTCCGCATAGCCGCATGTTCTTTCAGACGCGGCCGTCGAAGGCCGACTACGTCGGCTTCGTGGTGAAGCGCTTCGACGTTGTCGACCCCGACCACGAAGGCGAGCTCGATGCTGCGGAGTTCGAGACCGAGGACGGGCAGGCGCTGCTGAAGCTGCTGCAGTAGCAGGCGAGCGGCGAGCAGGAACGCGCCCGTGCCAGGGCGGGCACGGGTCGCCTTCCCCTACTTCTTCCTGAACGCATCCAGGCTGACGATCTCCGCGCCACCGTTGTCCTGGCGCGGCCGGTCGGCGCCCGTCTTGCCGTCGGACGCCTTGCCCACCGACGAGATCTTGGTCGGCTGCGGCGGCTCCTGCCCAGCGTCGGCGTCGGGCGCCTCGGCCTGCGGCCTGGCGGACTTCTCGGTCTTGTCGGTCTTGGGCTTCCTCGGCACGCGCGGCTTTTTGGGCGCGGTGGAGCGCAGCTGCGCGCGCGCGCCGTTGGAGCGCTCGCCCCCGCGCTTGCCGTAACGCTGCGTCAGCTGCTCGCCAGACTCCGGCTCGATGTCGGGGTCCTCGAACTGCAGGCCGTAGCGCACGGAAGGATCGAAGAACACGCGGATGGCCGCGAAGGGCACGACGAGGCGCTCGGGGATGCCGTCGAAGGTCAGCTTCACCTCGAAGCCGTCGTCCTGCACGGACAGGTCCCAGAACCTGTGCTGCAGCACGATCGTCATCTCGTGCGGATACTTGTCCTTCAAGCGCTTGGACAGCACCACGCCGGAGGCGGCGGTGTCGAAGGAGATGTAGAAGTGGTGCTCGCCCGGCAGGCCCTGCTTGGCGGCCTGCGTCAGCACCGTGCGCACGACGCCGCGCATGGCGTCCTGGGCAAGGGTCTCGTAGTCAATCGTCGGCTCGGCCGCCATAGGTCTCGCTTATTGGTCGTGGGTCGCGCTCTCACACCCCGTTTGCAGCGCCTCGGACGTCCCGAGGATAAGTGGAGGGCTTCTGTTGCCCGGTGCCCTCCGAACCGCGCCTTACCCGGCTAGGGGCAAGGGCTTCAAGTTCAGGCTTTTCGCACTGCGTTACGCAGCGAGAGCAGCCTCAGCATAGTTGTCATTGGCAACTATTCTGAATGGCCCGATGACGGCGGTACCATGCCGAGCGAAAGCTAAGCCCTTTACACCCTCGTCGATCCTATTTCGCCCCCATCAGATGCCCGCGCCGCTTGAGCGCGATGTGGTCCTCTAGCCATCCTTGGCTATCGCACGGGCATTTGGTGGAGGCGCCGGGTACCGCCCCCGGGTCCGATCGGCTTATTACGACCGCGTTTATCGCCATATCCGGACGAATCCGGCTCCATGAATATAGTGGCAGCCGAGGTGAAAAAAAAGGCTGTCGTTATGGGGGGATGCGGGGCACGGCCTTAACGCCTCAATCACCTTCACCCTCGGTCGTAATGTGCAGGATGTGGCCGCAGTGCTTGCAGTGGACGGCGTCGGTGTCGTGGCGGTTGAGGCCGCAGTGCGGGCACTCGTAAGTGACGTGGGGGGGACGGAAAATCGTCTGCACCAGGCGCAGGAACAGCGCCACGCCGACGAGCAGGATGACGATGGACAGAAGGCGTCCCGAGGTGCCCTCCAGCGTGATGTCGCCGAAGCCCGTCGTGGTGAGCGCGGTGATGGTGAAATAGAGCGCATCGACGTAGTCGGTGATCTTGGGGTTCTGGTGCACCTGCAGGACGTAGACCAGCGCCGTCATGACGAAGACGAACACCACCAGGTTGATCACCGACTGGATCACGTCCTCGTTGCGCTTGAAGAAGGAGGATTCGTCGCGCAGGTCGGCGAGCACCCGGTAGGAGCGCAGGACCCGCAGCGCCCTCAGCACCCTGAGGAACAGCAGGCTGTCGAACATTGTGGGCAGCACCAGCGTGACGATGACGATGAGGTCGGTCCAGGTGGTGAGCTGCTTGAACAGCGCCAGCGGGTGCCTGGCGATCCAGAAGCGCGCCGCCATGTCGGCGACGATGACGACGGCGATGAGCGCGTCGAGCCAGTAGATCCACGCCGCCTGGCGCGTCATCGACGAGGCGATGAAGAACAGCACCGATGCCATGTCGAACAGCAACAGGGCAAATCGAAAGGTGCGCGCGCGCGGGGTGGTGCCGTGGTAAAGGGTGCGCACGTCCTGCTTGGTGAGGGTCAAGATCAACTATCGCCCTAATGAACAGCTGCAATGGCCCCGAGCGTGTAGGAGAGCCCATCTGCATGGAACTAAAGGATTACTACAAGATCCTAGGCGTCAAGCGAAGTGCCTCGCGATCCGAAATCAAGCATGCCTACCGGATGTTTGCCATGAGACATCATCCCGATGTCAGCAATGACGCCGGGAGCGACGCAAAATTCAAGGACGCGGTCGAAGCTTACGAAGTCCTCACAAGTTCAAGAAGGCGTGCCGCATATGATGAATTGCGCACTGCTGCAGACGTCTTTGAAGCCACTCCGAGTCGCAATCGGGAGTTTCAGGACAATGCCACTAGTCAGGCCGAGGCGTTCAGGCGCGAATTTCTGCTACCGGGTAAAGAACGAATTTTCTCGTTGTTTGGGGGGCCGCCCGCCTACGTTCCGCGCAGCGGCTGGCCGGCGTGGGCGGCGCTGCCCGCGGCGGTGGCGATCTTCGTCCTGGCGGCGCTCATCGGCGTGCTGGCGGCGTGGGCCTACGCGTCCTATGCCGGCGCGGCGCTGCTGGATGCGGCCGGCACGGACGCGGCCCCGCAGCGCATGGCCCCCCAGATCGCCGCGTGGATCACCGGCCTGCAGGTCGGCATCATCCTCCTGACGCTGCTCGCCGCCGGCATGTTCTCCTCCAACCGCAAGGAGGCCCTCGCACTCCGAGCCCCGGCCGGCGGGTGGGGCGTGGTGCCGGTCGCGGTCATTTTAATATTCGTCGGCACGGGCCTGTGGACAACGTTCATGGTGTTCTGGGACCCGACGATGTTCACCCAGGACCTGCGCCCCTTCCAGCAGATGCTGCAGGGCGACGCCATGTGGGTGTTCCTGGCGGTGATCTGCGTCGGCGCGCCGCTGTCGGAGGAGCTGTTGTTTCGCGGGTTCCTCTTTTCCGCGTTGGCCAAGACCAAGCTCGGGCTGGTCGGGACGGCGCTGATCACCACGCTGCTGTGGACGTCGCTGCACATGGGCTATTCCGTCTACGGTCTCGTGGAGGTGCTGGGCATCGGGCTGTTCCTGTCCTGGATCCTGGTGCGCACCGGGAGCCTGTGGGTGACGATCCTGTGCCACGGCATCTACAATACGGTGGTGGCCGTGGGCCTGCTCGTGCTGACGCTGCCGGCCGCCGGCTGAATCGCCCTATGTTGCGCTCATGAAGCAATACCTCGACCTGATGGCCCGCGTGCGTGAGGAGGGCGTGCGAAAGCCCGACCGCACGGGCACCGGCACGCTGTCGATCTTCGGCCACCAGATGCGCTTCGATCTCAGCGAGGGCTTCCCGCTGGTCACCACCAAGAAGCTGCACGTGAAGTCGATCATCCACGAGCTCATCTGGTTTCTTGCGGGCGACACCAACATCGCCTACCTCAAGGCCAACGGGGTGCGCATCTGGGACGAGTGGGCTGATGAGAACGGCGACCTCGGTCCCGTCTACGGCCGGCAGTGGCGCTCGTGGGCGGCGCCAAAGGGCGAAGGCCCCTCTTCGCCAGGACCCGGGCGCAGCATCGACCAGATCGCCGAGGTCGTCGCCACGCTCAAGTCCGACCCCGACAGCCGCCGCATGATCGTGTCGGCGTGGAACCCTGCCGACTTGGAAAAGATGGCGCTGGCGCCCTGCCACTGCCTGTTCCAGTTCTATGTGACCGAGGGGCGCCTGTCGTGCCAGCTGTACCAGCGCTCGGCGGATGTGTTCCTGGGCGTGCCGTTCAATATCGCGAGCTACGCGCTGCTAACCATGATGATGGCGCAGGTGGCCGGATTGGAGCCGGGCGACTTCGTGCACACCTTCGGCGACGCGCACCTCTACGTGAACCACCTCGATCAGGCCGACGAGCAGCTCAAGCGCACGCCGCGGCCGCTGCCGAGGATGGAGATCAACCCCGAGGTGCGCGAAATCACCGGATTTAAGTTCGAGGATTTCAAGCTCCTCGGCTACGCGCCCCATCCGCACATCGCCGCCCCCGTTGCGGTTTGATGGAAATGTGCATGAACAGGCGGCCGCTGCACCCCCTCACCCGGACGCTCGGTCATGACGAAGCCATGCTTGGCATGGACCTCGCTTCCGACCTCTCCCCCTGGGAGAGGTGGGCCGAGATCGCTGCGCTCTCTTCACCTCTCCCAGAGGGAGAGGTCGGCTCGTCGCGCGGGAGCGCGAAGAGCCGGGTGAGGGGCTGGCGGGTTGAAGTAGTGCCAAGCCCATGAGGCCGACGCCAACATGATCATCTCCCTCGTCGTCGCCATCGCCGAGAACGGTGTCATCGGCCGCAACGGCGGTCTGCCCTGGCACATCTCCTCCGACCTCAAGACGTTCCGCCGCGTGACCATGGGCAAGCCGCTCATCATGGGCCGCAAGACGTTCCAGTCGCTGAAAAAGCCGCTCGACGGGCGCGACAACATCGTCGTGTCGCGCGACGAGGGCTTCCGCCCCGGCGGCGCCATCATTGCGGGCGACTTCGCATCGGCGCTGCTGACGGCAAAAAAATGCGCCGCGGCGCGCGGCGTCGGCGAGATCATGGTGATCGGCGGCACGGACGTCTTCAAGGAGGCGCTGCCGCTTGCGCGTTTCATCTACAAAACGGAGGTGCACGGTACGCCTGAGGGCGACGCCGTCTTTCCTGAAGTTGATTGGACGCGGTGGCAGGAGTTGGCGCGCGAGCCGCTTGGCAAAGGTCCGCGCGATGATTTTGCATCGACATTTGTGCTGCTTGAGCGCAAGGAGCAAGCCGGTGCGCCGGCGGGGCGATCGGCTTGAACGCCAGGCCCCGGCAACCCAGTTTAATGAGCGTGTTTGCGCTCAAGGGACGCCCTGGCCTATAAGCGGTCACGTCCCGTTCTCCCCGTAGGATTTGGGACCCGAATTCTCCCTTGGGACATGGCGTGGCGCGCTCGGTAGCAGACGTCTCGTGCAGCCCTAAAGTATTGAAGGACCTCGCATATGCCGTGGAGCAATCAGAGTGGCGGTGGCGGCTGGAAAAGCGGCGGCAACGGCGGCGGGCCTTGGGGCCAGGGGCCGGGCTCGGGCGGGCAGCCGCCCGACCTGGAGGAAATGCTCAAACGCGGCCAAGACAAGGTTAAGCAAGTGATGCACGGCGGGGGCATCCCCACGCCCTTATGGCTGCTGGTGGCGGCCGCCGTCGTCGGCGTGATCGCCTGGCAGGCCTTCACGTTCCGGGTCGACGCCGACGAGCTCGGCGTTGTGATGCGTTTCGGCAAGTTCGTGCGCCAGGAGCCGCCGGGTCTCCACTTCCGCCTGCCCTACCCCATCGAGGAGGTGCGCCTGCCCAAGGTGACGCGCCAGAACATCATCGAGATCGGCATGCGCTCGCCCCCGGGCGGGCGCGGCGGCGCCATCCGCGACGAGCGCGCCGAGAGCCTGATGCTGACCGGCGACGAGAACATCGTCGACGTGGACTTCGTCGTCCTTTGGCGCATCAAGGACGCGGCCAAGTACCTGTTCAACATCCAGAACGCGGACACCACCGTGAAGGAGGTGGCCGAGAGCGCCATGCGCGAGGTGGTCGGACAATCGCGCATTGCGCCGCTGCTCACCGAGGAGCGCCAGAGGACGGAAGAGGCGGTGCAGCAACTGATCCAGAAGACGCTCGACGAGTACGGAGCCGGCATCCTGATCGAGCAGGTCAAGCTGCAGAAGGTCGATCCGCCGGCGGAGGTGATCGACGCCTTCCGCGACGTGCAGGCGGCGCGTGCCGACATGGAGCGGCTGCAGAACGAGGCCTACGGCTATGCCAACAAGGTCGTGCCTGAAGCCCGCGGCGAGGCTCAGCGCATCTTTCAGTCGGCCGAGGGCTACAAGCAGCGGGTGGTCAACGAGGCGAGCGGTCAGACCTCGCGCTTCCTGCAGGTCTACGACCAGTATCGCAACGCTCCCGACGTCACGCGCAAGCGCATGTTCCTGGAGACGATGGAGCAGGTGTTCGACGGCACCGACAAGATCATCCTCGATGCAAGGGGCAGCCAGGGCGTCGTGCCCTACCTTCCACTCGACAGACTCCCGGGCCGAGGTACCAGCGGCACCAGCGGCACGAGCGGGGGAGGCAACTGATCATGCGTGCATTTCTCGCCTTCGTAATCATCCTTATCGGTCTTGCCGCGGTCGCGGTCTATTCGTCGGCCTATATCGTGCACCAGAACGAGCAGGCGCTCGTTTTGCGCTTCGGCGAGCCCAAGCGGGTCGTGCGCGAGCCCGGACTGAATTGGAAGTATCCGATCATCGATACGGTCGAGATCTACGACAAGCGCATTCTCGATCTCGATTCCCAGCCCCAGGAGGTCACGGCATCCGACCAGAAGCGGCTCGTGGTGGACTCGTTCGCGCGCTACAAGATCGTCGATCCGTTGAAGTTCTACCAGGCGCTGCGCGGTCAGACCGTACGCTCTCGACTGGGACCGGTGCTCGATTCGGCGCTGCGTCGCGTGCTCGGCGCCGCAACCTTTCAGGATCTGGTGCGTGACAAGCGCGAGCAGCTGATGAAGCTCATCGCTGCCCAGGTCAACCAGGAGGGCGAGGAGCTGGGCCTCGAGGTCGTCGACGTGCGCATCAAGCGTGCCGATCTGCCCGAGCAGAACTCCAAGAGCGTGTTTGAGCGCATGCGCGCCGAGCGCCAGCGCGAGGCCGCCGAGTTCCGCGCCGAGGGCGCCGCCAAGGCCAACGAGATCAAGGCGACGGCGGATCGCCAGGCGACGGTGATCAAGGCCGAGGCCAACCGAAAGTCGGAGGAGGTGCGCGGCGCCGGTGATGCGGAGCGCAACCGCATCTACGCGGAGGCCTATAGCCGCGATCCTGAGTTCTTCGAGTTCTACCGGTCGATGCAGGCCTACGAGAGGGGCATCAAGTCGGGCGACACGCGGCTGTTGATATCGCCCGACTCCGATTTCTTCAGGTACTTCAGCGATCCGCACGGAACCCCCAAATCCCAGCCTCCGGTGCCGGGCCAGTAATGAACGATCTTGTGGTTGGCTTCGGGCTGGTGCTCGTGATCGAGGGCCTTCTTTGGGCCCTCGTTCCCCATCTGGCGATACGCCTGCTGGAGGGCGCCGCGGCAACGCCCGCGAGCACGTTGCGCATTGCCGGCTGGACTGCGGTTTGTCTCGGGGTGGGCCTCGTTTGGCTGATCCGCGGCTGAGTGCGGGCGCCCGTGCGTTGACACGGACCGCGCCTTGCCATCCACTTGCCGCTACCGCCCGCGGGCGCAATGCCGGTTCGTGCAAGTATGGATCGTTGCGGGCTCCAGGAGACGAAATTGATGCAAGGACTATCGGCGTGCGGCGGCTGGGCGCTCAAGCCCCCGATGGCTCTTAGGGCTCTGGTCATAGGCTTTGCTTGCGCGACGACGGCGCTACCCGCCGCCGCTCTGCAACGCGGACCGCAAACCGTGGCCCCGATCGCCGAGGAGCTCATCGAGGCGGTCGTCAACATCTCCACCAGCCAGGCGATCAGAGGGCCGCAGGGCCTGCCGCTGCCCAAGGTGCCGAAGGACTCGCCCTACCATGAGTACTTCGACGAGTTTTTCGACAAGCGCGGGCAGTCGGTCCCCGACCGCATGGTCTCCTCGCTGGGCTCCGGCTTCATCATCGACGGCAAGGAAGGCGTGATCGTCACCAACAATCACGTGATCGACGGCGCGGAGGAGATCCAGGTCGTTCTACATGACGGGACCAAGCTCAGGGCCGAGCTCATCGGCAGGGACACCAAGACCGACATCGCGCTCCTGAAGGTCGAGCCGCCGCACGAGCTAAAGTCGGTCAGGTTCGGCTCCTCGGCGAACATCCGCGTGGGCGACTGGGTGCTGGCCATCGGCAATCCGTTCGGGCTCGGCGGCAGCGTGACGCTCGGCATCATCTCGGCCAAGGCCCGCAACATCAACTCCGGTCCCTACGACGACTACCTGCAGACTGATGCCTCCATCAACAAGGGCAACTCCGGCGGACCGCTGTTCAACATGGACGGCGAGGTCATCGGCGTGAACACCGCCATCATCTCTCCGACCGGCGGCTCGATCGGCATCGGCTTCTCGGTTCCCGCCGACACGGTCGTGCCCGTCGTGCAGCAGCTGCGGCAATTCAAGGAGGTGCGGCGCGGCTGGCTCGGCGTGAAAATCCAGACGGTGACCGAGGCCATTGCCGGGGCGCTCGGCATCGAGGAGAACACCGGCGCGCTCGTGGCCGCCGTCACCCCCGACAGCCCCGCGGCCAAGGGCGGCATGGAGGCCGGCGACGTGATCGTGCGGTTCGGCGGCGCGGACGTGCCGACCATGCGCAGCCTGCCGCGTCTGGTCGCGCGCGCGCCGATCGACAAGGAGGTCGAGGTCGAGGTCCTGCGCCAGGGCAAGCGGAAGACGCTGCAGGTCGTCATCGGCCGCCTCACGGAGGACGATGAGACGAGCGGCGAGCTCAGCGGCGTCGCGGAGCCGCCCGAGACGGTCGTGCTGGGCCTCAAGCTTTCGGCTCTCACCGACGAGCTGCGATCGAAGTACGGCATCGCGGCCGGGGTCAAGGGCGCAATCGTCGCCGAGGTGGACCCGAAGAGTCCCGCGGCGCAGAGGATCAATGTGGGCGACGTGATCGTGCAGGCGGCGAGCGAGCCGGTGCGCGATCCCAAGGACGTGGCCGAGCGCGTGGCGACGATCCGCAAGACCGACCGCAAGTCGGTGATGCTCGAGGTCGAGGACGCCAAGGGCGGGCATCGCTTCGTGTCGGTGCCGGTCGAGTAGCCGGGCAGGCCGGCACGGCGCGAGAAGAGGAACGCCACAGGATATCTTGAAGGAGGTTTGCGCTCGTGTCGGAACGTCACGGCATCATCGATACCATTACCGACAGTCTCGCCCCGGTGCATCGCGATGGCCACAAGTTCATTGCGATAGCGCTGGGGTTGGCGTTCGTCTTCTTTTTGCTGTGGCCGCCGCTGGCCTGGGTTCTGGTGATCGTAGCGCTGTGGATCGCCTATTTCTTCCGCGATCCCGACCGGGTGACGCCGCTGCGCGAGGGGCTGATCGTCGCGCCGGCCGACGGCCGCATCTCGTCGGTGGATACGGTGCGCCCGCCGGTGGAGCTGGGGCTCGGGCCTGAGGAGCGGGTGCGCATTTCGACGTTTCTGAGCGTGCTCGACGTGCACATCACCCGCTCGCCGGTGGCCGGTCGCATCGAGCGCTCGATCTACGTGCCGGGCGCCTTCCTGAACGCGGCTCTCGACAAGGCGAGCGAGGAGAACGAGCGCCGCGCGGTGATCATCCAGCGAGCGGACGGCGTGGAGATCGCGGTGGTGCAGATCGCAGGGCTTATCGCGCGCAGGATCGTGGCGTTCGTGCACGAGGGTGATAGCGTGGGGGCGGGCGAGCGGATCGGGCTCATTCGCTTCGGCTCGCGGGTCGACGTGTACCTGCCGCCGGGACGCCAGGCGCTCGTTGCCGCCGGCCAGCTTGCCGTCGCGGGCGAGACCGTGCTCGCCGACATGAAATCGGACGAGCCCGAGCGCGTCTCGCGGCGCAGCTGACATCGTCGTGCCGCCGGGCGGGCTCGCCGCCGTGCCGGCCGAGTGAGGACGCAAGACCATGGATCCGATCGTGCCCAGGCTGGAGCAGGAGACGCGGCGGCGGCGGCGCATGCCGCTGTTCCGTCACCGGCACGTGCCGGTGCGCATGCTGGTGCCCAACTTCTTCACGCTGCTGGCCTTGTGCGCGGGCCTCACCTCCATCCGCATGGGGATCGAGGGGCGCTACGAGCTGGCGCTGGGTGCGATCGTGTTCGCGGCGCTGCTCGACGGCATCGACGGGCGCGTTGCGCGTCTGCTCAAGGCGTCCTCGCGCTTCGGCGCCGAGCTCGACAGCCTCGCCGACTTCGTCAACTTCGGCGTGGCGCCCGCGTTCCTGATCTTCAACTGGGGGCTCGGTAGCCTCAAGAGCCTGGGCTGGATCTGCGTGATGATCTTCGCGCTCGCCTCGGCGCTGCGGCTGGCGCGCTTCAATATTGCCGTGGAGGAGGAGCGGCCGCGGTGGCAGGCGGCCTACTTCATCGGCATGCCGACGCCGGCGGCGGCCATCGTCGTGCTGCTGCCGGTCTACATCGAGCACCTGGGCTTCGAAGGCCTGCGCGATCAGCCGATCGTGCTTCACGTCGTGCTGCTCTACACGCTGCTGATCGCCTTCCTGATGGTGTCGACCATTCCCACCTTCTCGGGAAAGATGATGGGCGAGCGCATCTCGCGCGAGTACGTGCTGCCCATCTTCATGCTGGCGGTGGGTTTCGTGGCCCTGCTCGTCACCTATCCCTTCGGGACGCTGACGGGCGCCTCGATCGCCTACCTGGCGCTCGTTCCCCTGAGCTGGCGCCGCTTTGCAAGGATGCTGACGGCGACGGCATTGCACGAGCAGGACGTTTCACCCGGCGGCGCATCTCAGCCGACGCGCGTCGTCGCCATCCGCTCCGGCGATCCCCCGCGCTAGAGCGTGATCGTCTTTGATTGAATCAATCAAAGACGTGAATCACCCTCCCAATCATGGTCTAGGGCCAATCCGACACTTTGCGCAAAGCCGCGGAGGCGTCAGCGCTGATGGCGCTGAATGAGACGGTCGCGCAAGGACTTGAGCGCCGTGCCCGGGACCGCCTGATCGCCGGCGTTGCCCGGCTCGGACCTGTGCTCGGGAGCCGGGCGATGCTGCGTGCCGCCTTGGCCGGTGCCGAACGTCTCCTTGCGCAGCGCAACCCCGCCGCGGGCCGGAGCCTGGGCAGGCGCGCGGGGCGCAGGCTGGGGCGGCGGGCGCACTGCCGCCTGGTCGGGTAGGGCGGGCTCGGCGGGTGGTACCTCGGTCAGCATGCCCGGGAGGGGACCCAAGTCGGCGCCGGCCGCAATGTCGGAGGAGCGCCACTTCTCGACCACCTGCTCGAGGAAGCCCTCGTCGCCCACCGAGCGCTGCCAGTGCTCGGTGAAGTGCGCCGTGGTGGAGCGCGGCAGCGAATCGGCGGGCAGCTCGTCGAACTTGATGCGCACGGGCAGCGCCACGCCGTCGCCGAAGGCCAGCGCCTCGCGCTGTCCAAGTGCCGGCAGGAACTCCAGAAGCCCGGAGCCCGTGTCGGTGATGGCGGAGGTGACGATCTCCTGGTCGCGGTCGTTCGACATCCTGAGCGCGAACACCGTGTTGCACTGGGACAGGATCGTGGGGTCGACCTCGGCCGGGCGCTGCGAGACGATGCACAAGGCCACGCCGTACTTGCGGCCCTCCTTGGCGATCTTGGCGATGGCCCGCTTGCAGGGCTCGAAGCCGATGCGCGGCGCGGCCGGAACGTAGCGGTGCGCCTCCTCGCACACGAGCGTCAGCGGCACCTTGCCTTCGCTCCAATGGGCGAAGTCGAAGGTCATGCGCGACAGCACGGAGACCACCACGTTGATGATCTCGGTGGGCAGCCCCGTCAGCTCCACGATGGTGATCGGCTTGTGGTTGACGGGCACGCGGAAGATGCGGCTGAGCACCTGCGTCATGCCGTCGTAAACGGTGAGCGAGCCGAACATGAAGGCGTAGCGGCCGTCCTGCGAGATGGCGTCGATACGCGCCTTCAGTTGGCGGTAGGGGGAGAGGTCCTTCTTGTTCTCCAGCTTGCCCATGCGCTCGTCGATCAGCCCCGTCAGATCGGAGATGCGGTAAGGCACGGGCGTGTCGACGGTGAAACGGCTCGGCTCGTAGGCGCCGCGCCGCGTGTTCTGGCTATCGCGCGAGCGGCCGGCGTTATAGCGGGCCTTGGCGATGGGGATCAGCTCCTGCAGGATCTCGATCTCGGCCTTGCGGGTGTTGTCCGCGATCAGGACCTCGACGATCTCCTCGAAGTTCAACAGCCAGAACGGCAGCTGCATGTTGCGCGGGTTGATGACCTCGGCCATGTCGTCGAAGGCGGTCGCGTACTCGTTGTGGGGGTCGAGCAGGACGATGTGCGCGGCCGGGTTCTTGGCGAGGATGGCGCGCAGGATGAGCGCCGTCGTGCACGATTTGCCGGTTCCCGTCGTGCCGAGGACGGCGAGGTGCTTGCCCAACAGCTCGTCGACCCGCACCATGGCGGGAATGGTGCTGTCCTGGCGTATGCAGCCGATGCGCACGGAGCGTTTGGGGTCGCCACAGAAGGCCGCCTCGAGCTCGGCCTTGGAGGCCACGCGCACGCGGTCGCCCAACGAGGGATATGCGGTGACCCCGCGCGCAAAGATGCTCGGGTGGCCCCCCTTGTCCCGCCACAGCTCGCCCACGAGGCCCAGCTCGGCGATGCGAATCTCCGCCTCGCCCTCGCGCTGCGCGGGCACGGGCACGCTCAACGCCGAGACGATGGCGAGCACGACCGTCTTGTCGGTATCGATGGCGAGCAGCGTACCCATGTCGGGCCGGTCAGCCACTTGGACGCCGCCCTCCTGCGGCCGGTCCAGAAGCACGATGGCTTTCGAGCCGGTAACGGAGACGATGCGCCCGATGGATTTGTCGCGGGCGGCAGCGCCGGGATCGATGCTCGGTGAATTCAGTTGCATGCGTGTTGCCCCGCTCAGGATGCGCGCTCTTCGCCCGTTCCTTGGCCCATTCCTTGGCCCATACCCTGGCCCATGACGGCATCGCGCGCCTCGGGCACCGAGAGCTGATGGCGGGAGGGCAGTGCGACCTTCACCTCGGTGCCGGCGCCTTTGCGGCTGCGGATGGTCAGCTCGCCCTGATGAAGCTGCACGAGCGCCATGGCGATGGGCAAACCGAGGCCGGTCCCCTCGCGCCAGCGCGCGTGGCTGCCGTCGACCTGGCCGAAAGGAGTGAGCGCTGTCGACATCTCCTCCTCGGACATGCCCACGCCGGTGTCGCATACCTCGGCGATCACCCCGCCGTCAGGGGCGGCGCTGGCCTTGATGGTGACCGTGCCGCCGTTGCGCGTGAATTTGAGCGCGTTGGAGATGAGATTGGTGAAGACCTGGCGCAGCTTGACGCTGTCGCCGCGAATGATGGGAAGCCCCGGCTCGATCCGCTCCTCGATCTTCACCTCCGCGGACTTCGCCATCAGCTGGAACGAGGAGGTCGAGGCGCGCAGCACCTCGCCGAGATCGACCTCGCGGCTCTCGATGATGCACTTGCCGCTCTGGATCTTGGAAATGTCGAGGATGCTGTTGATCACCTGCAGAAGGTGCTCGGCGGCATCATGGATCAGGTTGGCGTAGTCGGCGACCTCGGGATGCGACAGCTTGCGGTCGTCCTGCTCCGACAACAGCTTGGAGAAGCCGATGATGGCATTGAGCGGCGTCCTGAGCTCATGGCTCATGTTGGCGATGAACTCGGACTTGACCTTGCTTGCGAGCTCCGCCTCGATGCGCGCCGAGTGCTCTGCCACGCGTGCCCGGTGACGCAGCACGGCATCGCCGAGCAGGGACGCATACTCGTTCAGCAACGAGTTGGTCTTTTGACTGGCGAAGGCCCCGCTGAACATAAGGCACGGATTTGGTTGTTGATCCCGGAGGCTAAACCCTAGCCGGCAGACTATAATGTGCGGTTAACCGACGTTTTGTTTTCGAATTGGAAAACAAACGGTTTACGCGTGCGCCAAACGCGCGAGGCGCGGCGGCAGGCGCAAGCGCGTCGCTCAGCGGACGCTGAAATGGTAGCGGATCTTCATTTCAATCGGCGCGGTGGCGATCTCGCGGGGCATGGGCGGGAACGGTGCGGTCCGCGCGATGGCGGCTATTGCCGCTTCGTCGAGGAGCTTCGACCCGGAGCTCGTCTCAATCTCGTTGGAGAGCAGTTGCCCCGCGGGGTCGACCGTAAAACGAACGAGCACAGTGCCGGTCTTCCTCGAGCGCGGGTTGACCGGGGTGCGCCCGAGCGCCTTGCGCACGGTACCCTTGTAGGCAAGCATCTGGGTCGCGCTGCCGCCCTCCTGGGCAGCGCCCGAGCTCTTCTCGATCAGGGTGGCGACCTGAGGCGCCTGCTCCTCGACCGGCGCGGCGACTGGCTGCTCCTCCTCGACGGGCTTGATCTCCTCGGTGACGACGTCCGCCTCGTTGGGGCTCTCCGTCGAGGTGATGACCTCGGTCTGCTCCGGCTCGATCTCCTCGATGGGCTGCGGCTCCTCGATCGGCTGCACGGGCGGGATGTCGACCGTCTCGATCATCTCCTCGGCCTCGCCGAACTTGGCAACGCCTTCGAGGGCGATGCCCTGCTCGACGACGAACGTGTCGTCGCCCGTGCCGGCATCGAGCGCCGCACCGCCCGAGACCCCGATCATGGCGACCAGCAGTCCGACGTGCAGTCCGAGCGAGACGAGCCAGGACATGGGGCGCAGGATTTGCATCAACTCTGACCGCGTCCCCTATTTCGGTGCCGCGCTCTCGGGGGAGTGCTGCGAGAGCAGCGAGACGCGGGCGTAGCCGCTCTGCCCGACGAGCCCCAGGACATCCATAACGTCGCCATAGACGACTTTCTTGTCACCGCGCACGTAGACCACGGCATCGCCCTCGGCGGCGCGGATCTGCTGGAGCCGGCCAACAAGCCGGTCGCGGTCCACGAAATCGTTGCGGATCTGAAGGCGGCCGTCGGCGGTCAGCGTTACGACCATCGGCTTTTTCGACTGCCCGACGCGGGCCGCCGACGTCTTCGGCAGCTCAACGGGAACGCCCGCCACCATGAGCGGGGCGGCGACCATGAATATGATGAGCAGCACGAGCATCACGTCGACCATGGGCGTGATGTTGATCTCGGCCATCGGCTTGTAGGCGACGTCGTCATCCTCGTCGCCAGATTGAGAAAAGTTGAGCGCCGCGCCCATTTAGTGACCTCCGCTGGCGCGCATCGGCTCGGCGACGCGCACGACCGTGTCGGATGGCGGCCGCGACAGGCTCTTGGCGATCTCGGAGATGGCGGAGCCGCCCCGCGCCGCAAGGCGACCGAGCGATACCGAGACGGCGTTATAGGCCATCACTGCGGGAATCGCGGCGGCGAGGCCGAGTGCGGTGGCAAAAAGCGCCTCGGCAATGCCGGGTGCCACCGTGGCAAGGCTCGTATCCTGCTGCAGGCCAATGGCCGTGAAGCTGTTCATGATCCCCCACACGGTGCCGAAGAGGCCGATGAACGGTGCGGATGAGCCGATGGTGGCGAGGAACGGCAGGCCGCCTTCCTGGCGCTGCAATTCACTCCTGAGGCGGCCGCGCATGGCCCTTTCCAGGCGCGCTCGCAAGGCGCTGCGGTTCTCGTCGCGCGAGCCGCCGTCCTCAGCCTCGCTGTGGGCGGCCGCGAAAACGGCTCCGACGACCCCGCGCGCGTTGCCCGTGGGAAGCACTCCTTTCGCCGCCTTCTCGAGCCGGCGGATCTGACCTCTTAGCCGCGTCAGACGCACGACCTTCTCGAAAATGATGGCCCAGCATCCGACCGAGGCGATGGCAAGGCCGAGCATCACGGCTTTGACCACCGGGTCGGCGGTCATGAGCATGCCGTAGAGCGAGTAGTCGGCTGCGGCAGCTGCGACAGTTGGAGTCACGCGTCGTACCTCATTACTTTGGGATGTTACTTTGAAATTTCGACCTTGGTCAGCGAGTTGACCTTCAGCCGAGCCAGGCAGTTGTCAACCGGGCCGGCGTCGGAGCGGCATTCCATGATGTCGTTGATGAGAAAGCTGCCGATGTTGTCGCAGTCCGCATCGGTCAGCACGAACTCCTTGATCGAGCGCTTCGATGGGAGCAACGGCGCGAGCTCGACGGCGAAGCGGCTGCCGATGACGCCGTCGGTCTGAAACATCACGAGGTCAATCTGGAAGTCCTCGTACTTCGTGGAGGTTGGATTGGACACGACGAGAAAGGCGCGGCAGCCCTTGTCGGACGGCTGCAACTTGTTGAGCTCCAGTGAGATGCTGTCGTCTTGCCCGCTGCCGGCGCCGGGCTCGGGAGCCTGGGCCAGCGACGGAGCAATGGTGGCGAGCAGCAATGCCGCAGCAACGGCAAGCAGGGTTTTTGGTGTCATTTTTTTCTCTCGGCACGCGAACGGTTCATGTCAGGCATCTAGCGTCTTTTCCCGCGGTAAACCACCGCGGTTTGATTAACTCTCTGTGAGATTTGGTGAAGTCGCTTGTTCGACAAAGCGGCGCGCCCTGCTGACAAGCGTTGCATGTGCGCGTCGGCGCGAACGACGCGCGGCTTCCTGGCGTCGACACCATCGCATGTGCGAAAGATCGTGTAGCTCACGCATTTCCAACCACCTCCCCCAGGCCCCGCGGCTTGGCGAATTGCCGAAATAGGGCGCAAACGCTGGCTTGTTCTTTTCGCGTCGAGGTGCCCGAAGCCCGGGTCGCCCCCGCGCGCTTTCGCGCCAGCCGTTGTTATTCGAAATAAGACGCGACCGACACGGCCTGTCAAACACGGAAATCGTGCCAACCAAAATCGGGAAAAAATCCCGCAACAGTCGGGAATAGTTCCCGAATTTGGTGCGCGGACGACACAGTGACTCTACGTTACACAGTTGCGTGATGTGATTGTGTTGACCCTACTACTGCGCCCGATATTGATGAGCAAATCTGGAAAGGTTCATTCCGAAATTCTCGAGGCAACGACAGAGTTCGGTACCAGGCCCGACTGGAGTTCGCCCGCGGCAAATGGCCGAGGGGGGAGGCGCGTTGAGCACAGCCTGTTGCTGGGCTCGGCCAATAAACAGTCACCTCGCGTAGTCTGGGGGATTAGTTATGCGTTGGGGGTTCAAGTTTGCGTCCTTAGCATGTGCTCTTTGTCTTTTTTCCGCACCGTCCATTGCACAGGACGCACCTAGCGACGGTGCCACCGCTCCCACACCGGCACCGACGGATGCTTCCGAGCTGCCACCCGTCGAGGTGATTCAGAAGAAGGCGGAGCCGGCCCCCGTCGCAGCGCAAAAGAAGGCCGCCCCAAAGAAGAAGCAGGCGATTGCGCCACCCCCGCAACCGCCCGTCGAGCCGGTTGCGGCCGAGGCGCCGGGAACCGGAGGCATCGACACCGGCACGGTGATGATGTCGCCGGTCCCAGGCAGCTCGATCCCGATCGGCAAGTTTCCCGGTGCCGTCGGCAGGGCATCGGGTGAGGACATCCAGCGCACGGGCGATGCGTCAGTGCCGGAGGTGCTGCAGACCACGGTGCCTGGCGTCGTCATCGGCGACGCGCAGGGCAACCTCTTTCAGCGCAACCTGCAATATCGCGGCTTCGAGGCCTCGCCCGTCAACGGCGTAGCCCAGGGCATCGCCGTTTATCAGGGCGGAGTGCGCATCAACGAGTCCTTCGGCGACGTCGTCAACTGGGACTTCATTCCCGATGCCGCCATCGACGGCATCTCCATCATCGGCGCCAATCCAGTGTTCGGCCTCAACGCCATCGGCGGCGCGGCCGTCATCGTCATGCGCGACGGCTTCAACTTCCAGGGCGCGGAGTTCGATACCCGCTTCGGGTCGTACGGCCGCAAGCAGGGCTCCGTTGCAGTCGGCCAGAATGACGGCGCCTGGGGCGTCTTCCTCGCGGTCGAGGGCATCAAGGACGACGGCTTCCGCGACTTCTCGGAAGCCGAGATCAAGCGCATGTACGCCGACATCGGCGTGAAGGGTGACGGCTCGGAGTTCCATTTGAACTTCTCCGGCGCCTCGAACTTCGTCGGCGTGACGGCGGCGGCGCCCGAGCAGCTGCTCGACATCGGCTGGGAGCGCACCTTCACCTCGCCGCAGACGACCGACAACGAGATGAAGATGCTCTCGTTCAACGGCTCGGTGCAGGCGACGCCGTCGATGACCATTTCGGGCGTCACCTACTATCGCTGGTTCGACCAGGCGCACGACGACGGCAACATCGCCGAGGCCGAGGAATGCGAGGCGCCAAATCCTACAGGCTTCGTCTGCTTCGAGGCCGAGGAGCCCGGTGAGGACCCCGAGCCGGCCGAGTGGGCGGGTGGTCTGATCCCCTTCGATGACGACCTGAACTACGGCACCATCGACCGCACGACGCAGGCGGCGCGCGGCTACGGCGTGGCGCTGCAGGCGGTGGAGAAGGCAAAGCTGTTTGGTCTTGGCAACCAGTTCCTGATCGGTGCCAGCTACGACCACGGCGACGTCGACTATACCGCCAACAGCGAGCTGGGTTTCTTCGGGCCCAAGTTCGTCGTCAATCCCTTCGACGAGCGCTACTTCCTGGAGGAGCCGGACGACTTCGTGCCGCGTGACCTTTCCACCGTGAACGACTACGTCGGGGTCTATTTCTCCAACACGCTCGATCTGACGAGCGAGCTCGCGCTCACGGTGGGCGGGCGCTACAACTACGCCCACATCGAGATCAAGAACAACGGCTTCGAGGATGATCCGCTCGACCCCGATGATGAGGACACGCTGTCGGGCAAGCACGACTACTACCGCTTCAACCCGATGGTGGGCGCGACCTACAGGCTGCTGCCGGGGCTGACCCTTTACGGCAGCTACGCGGAGGCGAACCGCGCCCCGACGGCGGCCGAGCTGGCCTGCGCCGATCCGGAGGACCCGTGCCTGATCGAGAGCTTCCTCACCGCCGACCCGCCGCTCAAGCAGGTGGTCTCGCGCACCTTCGAGCTCGGTGCCAGGGGGCAGCTCGCATCCCTTGGTGCCGACCAGAGGCTGCAGTGGACGGCGGGCGTGTTCCGCACCGAGAACGAGGACGACATCATCGCGATCGCATCGGCGTCGAACGGCCGCGGCTACTTCGCCAATGCAGGCGACACGCTGCGCCAGGGCGTGGAGCTAGGTGTCGTCTACCAGGAAAGGCGCCTGCTGGCTTATGCCAACTACGCCTTCATCGACGCGACCTTCCGCACCGCCAACGTCTTCTCCTCGCCGGACAATCCGAACGAGAATGCCTATGTGGACTGCGAGACCGGCGGCATCTGGGTAGACGATAATCCGGTCTGCATCCAGGTCAACTCCGGAGACCGGCTGCCCGGCATCCCGCGGCACAGGTTCAAGGCCGGCTTCGACTATTGGATCACGGCGAAGTGGAAGTTCGGTGCCGACCTCGTGGCCGCGAGCGACCAGGTGTTCTTCGGCGACGAAGGCAACGACAATCCGACGCTGCCGGGCTACGGCAAGGTCGACGTCCGCACGTCCTACAACCTGACGGAGAACGTGCAGATCTACGGCTTGATCGACAACCTGTTCGACTCCCGCTACGGCCTCTTCGGCAACTTCTTCAACCGTGAGGCCGCGGACGAGCCCGGCGAGGCGGACGGACTGCCCGACGACTTCTTCGTGGACGGCAACGGACGCGCGATTACGCCGGCACCGCCCATCACGCTCTACGGCGGTCTCAAGGTGAAGTACTAAGACAGAATCATTTCCCTACTGACCCACAAGGCAGCCGCTCCAAACGGGCGGCTGCTTTCGTTTTTGCTTCAACCCGGGCGGTTATGCCGACGCATTCGGGAATTTTTCCCGAAAAGCAGCCGCAAGCGATACCGCGGCGACACAGTGCAAGATGTTACAGTATGGCGATTGCCCCGTGCGCTTGACGATGTGACGGCGGCAGGACTCAACTGCTGCTCGGTTGGTTGAGCGAGTCCCTTTCCCTTCAGTAGTGCGTCGTTGCCAGGAGCCCCGCGGGGCGCCGTGCGCAAGCGTTTGGGCAGAGGGCATGTCGGTTGAGGAGTAGCGCGCAAAGACAGACACGGGACGGCACTGAGGGGGACGGGATGCGGGGGTTGAAGCTTGAGCTGCTGGCAGCGTTCGCGATGGCGCTATTGCTCTCCGTGCCGGCCGGCGCGCAGGACCCGGCTCCCGCCGATGCGCCTCCGTCGTCGGATGCCACGCCAGGCGCCACAACCGCTCCCACAGAGGCCCCCACGGCCAGCGAGCTGCCGCCGGTGGAGGTCATCCAGAAGAAGGCCGAGCCCGCGCCCGTGGCCGCCCAGAAGAAAGCCGCTCCCAAGAAGCAGGCGGTGACAGCGCCAGCGCCGCAGCCGCCGCTCGATGTCCCCATCGAGAGCGCGGAGCCTGGCATGGGCGGCATCGACAGCGGCAGCGTGCTCATGTCGCCCGTGACCGGCAGCGCCATTCCCATCGGCAAGTACCCCGGCGCGGTGGGCCGCGGCAATGCCGGCGACATCGAGCGCACCGGCGACACTTATATCCCGGAGGTCCTGCAGCAGACCGTACCGGGCGTGATCCTCGAGGACGCGCAGGGCAACGTCTTCCAGCGCAACCTGCAGTTCCGCGGCTTCGACTCCTCGCCCGTCAACGGCGTCCCGCAGGGCCTCGCCGTCTACCAGGGCGGCGTGCGCATCAACGAGTCGTTCGGCGACGTCGTCAACTGGGACTTCCTGCCCGACAACTCCATCGACGGCATGACCATCATCGGCGCCAACCCCGTGTTCGGCCTCAACGCCATCGGTGGCGCCGTCACGATCTTCATGCGCGACGGGTTCAACTACCAGGGCGCCGAGCTCGACGTGCGCGGCGGCTCGTTCGGCCGCTATCAGGGCGCGCTGACGCTGGGCGGCAACAGCGGGCCCTGGGGCTCCTTCCTGGCGCTGGAAGGCATCCACGACAACGGCTACCGCGACTTCTCCGCCTCGCGCATCCGCCGCATGTACACCGACATCGGTGCCCGGGGTGACGGGACGGAGTTCCATCTGAACTTCACGGGCGCTGCAAACTTTGTCGGCGTGACGGCGGCAGCGCCCGTGCAGCTGCTCGATTTGAACTGGTCCAACACCTTCACCTCGCCGCAGACGACCAAGAACGAGATGACGATGATCTCGCTCAACGGCTCAGTCGCGGCGACGCCGACCCTGACCTTCTCCGGCGTCACCTACTGGCGCTGGTTCCGGCAGAGCCACGTCGACGGCAACATCTCGGAGGCGGAGGACTGCGATGATCCGGGCCTGATGGGGCTTCTGTGCCTGGAAGGCGACCCCGATGAGCAGCTCTTCGGCACCGGTCCGGGCGTCAACGCGGACGGCTCCATCCCCGAGGACATCGCCTCGCCGCTGGGCTCGCTCGACCGCACCTCGCAGGACGCCGACAGCTACGGCGTCGCCGTGCAAGGCGTGGAGCGTGCCAAGCTGTTCGGTCTCGGCAACCAGTTCCTGCTCGGCTCGAGCTACGACCACGGACGTGTCGGCTACGGTGCCGGCAGCAGCCTCGGCGTGATCGGGCCTATGTTCGTCGTCAACGACCTCAACATCCTGCTGACGGCGCCCGAGGAGGTCTCACCGCGCAACCTCACGACGGAGAACACCTATGTCGGCGTCTACTTCTCGGACACCGTCGATCTGACCAAGGACCTCGCGCTCACGGTGGGCGGACGCTACAACTTCGCCCGCATCACCATCGACGACAACACGGGCACGGCACCCCAGCTCAACGGCGACAGCACGTACGAGCGCTTCAACCCGATGCTCGGCGGCACCTACCAGATCATGGACGGCCTCTCCATGTACGGCAGCTACGCCGAGGCCAACCGCGCACCGACGCCGGCCGAGCTCGCCTGCTCGGATCCGCAATTTCCCTGCTTGCTGGAGAGCTTTCTTACCGCCGACCCGCCCCTGGATCAGGTCGTCTCCCACACCTACGAGTTCGGGTTCAGGGGGGTGATGGCCTCGCATGCAAAGCAGCGGCTCGAATGGACCGCGGGGCTGTTCCACGCGCTCAGCTCCGACGACATCATCGTGATCGCCGATCAGATCTCGGGGCGCGGCTACTTCGACAACGCCGGCGACACCTTGCGTCAGGGCATCGAGGCCGGCGTGCGCTACACCGATCCGCGGTGGCTCATCTATGCCAACTACGCGCTCGTCGATGCCACGTTCCAAAGCTCGTTCATCATTCCCTCGCCCAACAATCCCTCCTCCGCGGCATTCAATTGCGACGCCGTCGCGGGAGCGCCGGTCGATCCCGACGAGCCGCTCTGCGTGCAGGTCAACAGCGGCGACCGCATCCCCGGCATTCCCTTGAACAGGTTCAAGGCGGGGTTCGAGTACCTCATCACGCCGCAGTGGAAATTCGGCGCCGACCTCGTCGCCGCGAGCAGCCAGATCTTCTTCGGCGATGAAGGAAACGACAACCCGCCGCTCGCCGGCTACGGCAAGGTGGACCTGCACACGTCCTATGACGTGACCAAGAACGTGCAGCTCTATGGCCTCATTAACAATCTTTTCAATGCCCGCTACGGCCTGTTCGGGAACTACGTCGATCTGGAGGCGGCAAACAGCGCGTCGGCCGCCAATCCGGCGACGGGGCCCAACTTCTTCACAAATGCGCAAACGATCACGCCCGCCGCTCCGATCACGGCCTATGCCGGCGTGCGCGTGAAATACTGAGCCTGTGACAGGCGCGCAGCGCAGCGCACTGGTTTGCGATGCCTCGCCGGGAAAGGGGATGGCGATGATAGAGGGTAAACAGTCGGCCCCATGAGCCGGCTTTGCCGCCGGCCTCAAACAGCTTGCAGAACAACCGGTAAGCATCCTTAAATGAGCCCGTAAGGCTCATTGGTCGGCGCCAATGGCCGGAGCAGACCGTCAAGGAGGGTGGCACAGATCGCCCCCGCGGCAGTATTGGAAGCGTCTTTGGTGCGTGGCCCTGGCAAACGATCACTGCTCCGCCGCCTGACCGGGTGGGTGGTGATACTGGCAGTATGCGGCGGTCTCGGCTTCCTTGCGGTCCAAGGCTTCATCGAAGGCCGTGAGGAAGCGGCCGTGGAGTCGGAGCGCGGGGAGCCGATCAAGCCACCGCTGCGCGTGAAGCTGCCGCCGCGCGGCCAGCCCGTGGTGACGATCGATGCCGAGTCACAACAGGCGATCGATCTCAAGACGATCGTGCCGCGCCCGGCGCAATACCAGGATCAGGTCCGTGCCTTCGGAACGGTGCTCGATCTGGCGAGCCTGACGACGCTCAACACCAACTACGTCGAGGCCATCTCTCAGCTGCGGACGGCGAAGGCCAAGCTCGCGGCATCCAAGCCGGCGTACGACCGCGCCCGCGAGCTCTATGCAAAGAACTACGGCAACCTGGTGCAGGTGCAGGCGTCGGAGGCGGCGCTCATCGGCGACACGGCTGCCGTCGAGGCTGCCCAATCGAAGGTGCGGACGCTGGGGGCAACCGCGATCCAGGAAT
>Ga0307426_1000619_pt1 | contig 24290 bp, 21 predicted proteins | sample SalMarWE160340MG_FD_202165 | JGI IMG/M metagenome (GOLD analysis project Ga0307426, IMG submission 202165) | Salt marsh sediment microbial communities from the Plum Island Ecosystem LTER, Massachusetts, United States - WE1603-40 | ecosystem: Environmental > Aquatic > Marine > Intertidal zone >...
ACCCGGGGGAAATGTCCATGATCAGCCTGTACTGCAGAGCGCAGAGCTCTCCGACACCGGCCAGACCGGCAAGACCTCCGGAAAGAACGGCGGTCTGCAAGGTTACGACAGTCGTGTTGATCCCACCAAAGTGAGCCGAGCGGATATTGGCCCCGACTGCCTTAGACCGGTAACCGAACACTGTCTTGGTGTTGAGGAACCAAATGAGGAAAACCGCGGCCAGCCCCATGAGGAATCCTATGTGAAAGCGGGATCGAGGAAGGAGAAGGGGGTACTTGGCCGCCTGCAGTATCTCCGAAGACCGGGGCCAGCTCGAGCCGGGCTGCTGCAGGGGACCGAAGAGCAGGGCGCCCATGATATGGACCATCACGTAGTTTAACAGCAGCGTCGAAACAACATCGTCCACCTTGAGCTTGGTCTTGAACAGAGCCGGGATCGAGGCCCAGAACCCCCCGGCAAAAAAACCGGCGGCAATGACCATCGGCAGCAGTAAAAACGAAGGGATCCAGGTCCCGTAGATCCCGATCCAGGTTGCCACCAGGGCTCCGGCTAACAGCTGCCCCTCCGCCCCGATGTTCCAGAACTTGGCCCGGAAGGCCAAAGCAACGGCCAGCCCGGTGAAGATCAGCGGGCTGGCCTTCACAAAGGTCTCCAGAAGATTGAAGCGGGTGCCCAGGGCGCCGTAGAACAGGAAATAGTACGATTTCCACAAGGCTCCTCCGGCAGCCAGAATGGGAATGGCGGACAGGATCAAGGTTACCACGATTGCGGCTATCGGGATGACGATCCGGGCCCAGCCCGGCAGGGGCTCCCGTTTGACGATCATCAACCGGATCATTTATGCATCCCGGTCATCCAGAGGCCGATCTGCTCCCGGCCGGCCTCTTCTAACGGCACTTCTCCCATGATTCGCCCCTCGTACAGTACTATGATGCGGTCGCTGAGGGCAAAGATCTCGTCCAGGTCTTCGGAAATCATCAGCACGCCCGCCCTCCGCGCTTTTTCCTCCAGCAGCCTCCGATGGATGTACTCCATGGCACCCACATCCAGGCCCCGGGTGGGCTGAGCTGCGATCACCAGCTTCGGCCTGCCGTCCAGCTCCCGGGCCAGGATCACCTTCTGCAGATTACCCCCGGAAAGGCTCTTAACCGCTGCATCCCGGCTGGAGGTGAGGATGCGGTATCCTTCGATGAGCCGATCGCTGAACTGGTGTATCTGCCGGAAGTTCAGAATTCCCCTCGTCTGGAAAGCCTCGCTGCCATGACGCTCGAGAATCAGGTTCTCCTCTACCGAGAGATCCGTCATCAGCCCGGTTTCGATCCTGTCCTCCGGAATCCTGGCCAGGCCAAGCCGGATCGCCGAAAGGGGATCTCCCCACGGAAGAGGCTCCCCGCTGACTTTGAGGTTCCCCTCTAGCGGAACCCGCAGCCCGAAGAGCACCTCGGAGAGCTCCCGCTGGCCGTTTCCTGATACACCGGCCAGGCCCACGATCTCCCCCTCCCGCACCACCAGGTTCAAGCCTTTCAGCGCTTCCAGTCCCTTGTCGTGCAGGACGGTGAGATTCTCAATCTCGAGAACCGGCTCGCCGGGGGGGACCTTCTTCCTCTCGATCCTTTCCAGGAGGTCACGACCCACCATGAAGTTCACCAGCTCTCGAGTATTCGTCTGTTCTTTCTTACGCTCTGCCACCACCCTTCCGCCCCGTAGAACCACGATGCGGTCGGAGATGGCCATCACCTCCTTCAGTTTATGGGAAATGAACACTACCGAGCGATCTTCCCCCACAAGTATTCGCAGGGTCTGGAACAGCTCTTCGATTTCGGCGGGAGCCAGAACGGCGGTGGGCTCATCCATAATCAGGATGTCCACTCCCCGGTACAGGGCTTTCAGGATCTCCACCTTTTGCTGCTCTCCCACCGAAAGGGTCCACACCCTGGCCTCCGGATCGACGTGTAATCCGAAACGCTTTTGGAGCTCGAGGAGCCTCTCCTTGGACGACTTCAGGTCGAGAAAAAAGCCCTTTCTCGATTCCGTGGCGATGATGACATTTTCCAGCACCGTCTGGGCGGGCACCAGGGTAAAGTGCTGGTGGATCATCCCGATCCCACGGGAAATGGCGTCCCGAGGCGAAGAGAGGTTGACCTCCTCGCCCTTGATGAAGATTTCTCCCGAATCGGCGGTGTAGTAGCCGAAGAGGATGTTCATCAGGGTGGTCTTGCCGGCTCCGTTCTCACCCAGCAGAGCGCAGATCTCTCCTCGATAGATTCGAAAATCGATCTGCTGGTTTGCGATTACATCGAGGAAACGCTTCTCGATGGAGCGCATTTCCGCTACTGGTCTTGGTACGTCGTCTGACAAAGATCTACCTCGGCTCTCCTAACGGCTCGAATACTCGAATAATAGAAAGAAAAGCGAAAAAGACCGGTAGATGCCAGCTCTACCGGTCTTGCCGTACTCGTGGCTCAGTCTGGAGTCGGTGGTTGCTCGACGATGGAAACCCGGAAGGTCCCGTCCAGGATCTTTTGCTCTAAACCTCGCACTTCATTGATCACTGCCGCAGGGAGCTTTGTCTCGAAGCCGTGGAACGGAGCAAGCCTAGATCCTCCCTTGGCCATCATGGACCATTCGCCGAGGTCCTGGGCCACCCAGGCGTCCTTCTGTACCATCTCGATGCAGTACTCGATCGTGGGCCACATATCCCAGACCGGCCCGCTGATCACCGTGTCGGGAGCCAGTTCATTCTGGTCAGACATGTTCCCGAAGGCAGGCACCCCCTTCTCCTTGCAGGCCTCGAACACACCGAAGCGCTCCGCGAAGACGAGGTCCGCACCGGCCTCGATCTGGGCCAGGGCGGCTTCTTTGGCTTTAGGCGGATCGAACCAGCCGCCGATGTAGGCGATCTTCACCCTCACATTGGAATTCACGCTCTCAGCCCCCAGGATGAAGGCATTGGTCAGCCGGTTAACCTCGCCGATCGGTATGGCCGCCACGATGCCGAGGATGTTACTCTTGGTGAGCCTGCCGGCGATCACACCGCAGAGGTAGGCCGGCTCGTGGATCCAGTTGTCGAAGACGCTGTAGTTCGGCGCCACCGGGCCGAACTCGGAACCGAAGGCGAAGGCGATCTGCGGGTAATCCTTGGCCACCCTCCGGGATGGTTCCTCTCCGGCCAGAAAGGCGTCGCCTACGATCAGGTTGAATCCTCGCTCAGCATACTCCCGGACTACTTTCTCGAAATCCGCTGCGGCAATCTTCTCCGCGAACTCGTACTCTATGCCCATCTCCTCCTTCGCCTTGAGGCAGGCCTGGTGGATCACGCCGTCCCAGGGCTCCTCAATGGCTGTCTGGAAGACGGCGGCAACCCGAAATGCCCCTTCTTCCTCTACACCCGCCTCCTTTTTACCGCCCCCGAACGTCAGGGCCGCGGACAAAAGAAGAATCAGAACCAACCACGCTCCTCTTCTCATAATGACCCTCCTTACTTGTTATTATCTGGTCAACACAAATTATAGGGTAAGAGTTGCTGACCGTCAAACAGAGGTTTTTCACCTTGATCTTATTTTCTTGACCTCAAGCATTACGCCCCATACTATTGTCGAGGGAGGAAACGTATGGAGCTTAAATATGTCGGAAAACCTTTACGACGGGTCGATGCGGAAGCCAAGGTGACGGGAACGGCGACTTATGTTGCCGATATCAGGCTGCCCCGCCTGCTGCACGCCAAGGTGCTGCGAGCCGGAACGCCTCATGCCAGGATCCGCTCGATCGATACCGGGGAAGCGGAAAAGATGCCCGGGGTGGTGAAGGTGGTAACCGGAAAGGACTGCAAAATCCTCTTCGGCACCTGCCTGTGGGATCAGCCCCCGATTGCGGTGGACAAGGTTCGGCATGCGGGGGAGGCCGTGGCGGTTGTGCTGGCCGAGACACCTCTGCAGGCCGAGACCGCCCTCAAGAAGATCGGGGTTGAGTATGACCCCCTGCCCTTTGTTCTGGATCCCATCGAAGCCGCCGGCACCAAAGCTCCTTTGATCCACGAAAAAAATGGGGAGTACGGTCGTGTTGAGTACGTGGTTCATCCGGTCAAAGGGACAAACATCTTCCACCACTATTCCTTGCGCAATGGGGACGCGGAGAAAGGCTTCCAGCAGGGCGATGTAGTTATCGAGGAACACTTCGAGTTCCCCTTGAGCAACCACTGCGCCATCGAGCCCCACGGCGCCATCTGCCGTTTCTCCTCCGATGGCAGCATCGAGATCTGGGCCAGCAACCAGGCTCCTTTCGTGCTGCGGGACGTGCTGGCGGACATGTTCGGGATTCCTGCCGCCAAGGTACGGGTTCACATACCCTACCTGGGCGGCGGCTTCGGGGGCAAATCCGACATCTGTATCGAACCTCTCACCGCCTACGCAGCCAGCCTGGTCCCAGGCTACGCAGTGAAGCTGGTGTTGTCCAGAAGGGAAGTCTTCACCAGCACCCTGGTCGGCCGGGGAGTGAAGGCCAGGATGAAGATCGGGGCCAGGGAGGACGGCACCTTCACCGCCCTGGAGGCGGAGATGTACTTCTCCGACGGGGCTTATGGCGACACCGGCTGGCCGGTGTGCACCGTGGCCGGCCACAACTGCACCGGACCGTACCATTTCCCCCACGTCAAGACCGATGTCTACGGTGTGTACACCAACTCCCCGCCCGTTGGCGCCTACCGGGGTTACGGTCATCCGGAAGGACAGTTCATGGTGGGTCGGCTGATCGATATTCTGGCCCGAAAGCTGGGCATGCCTGTTTGGGAGGTGATGCAGAAGAACTTCCTGAAAGAAGGAAAAGAGAACGCCCTCGGGCAGACCATTAGCAAGAGCAATGGGGATCTGGATCGCTGCCTCGAGGAGGTGAAGAAAGCGCTCTTCACCGGGAAGAAACCGAAGGAGAACAAGCGCTATCTGTACGGCCGGGGAATAGCGGCGATGATGAAATCCCCCAAGATGGCCACCAACTCCTCTTCTGGCTGCCTGCTGTCCATCAATGCCGACGGCAGCGTGTTCGTTGCCCTGGCGGGGATAGAAATGGGCCAGGGCTGCCAGACCGTATTCACCCAGATGGCCGCGGAGGCCCTTAAGGTGCCCATCGAGAAGGTGCGGATGTACCAGGACGTGGACACCCAGTTCAGTCCCTGGGACTGGCAAACCGTGGCCTCGATGCAGACCTACCGGGGCGGAAGGGCGATCGTTCAGGCCTGCGAACGGGCCATCCAGCAGCTCAAGGAGAACGCCGCCGAGGCTCTGGGCTGTGCGGTCGAGGATATCGAGTACGACGGCGAGTGCTACCGCCGAGGCGAGCCCTCCAAGCGGCTGTCCATCGGCTCCCTGGCCCGGGGGTATATGCACGAGAACGGCCTGACCGTCGGAGTTCCCGTGCACACTGCGGGAAGCTATCGAGTGCAGGGAGTGATCGAGCCCGATCCGAAAACGGGGATGGGCAACGCCGCCGCTTCCTGGACCTTTGGCTGCCAGGCTGCGGAGATAAGGATCGAAAAGGCCACCGGCAAGGTGGAGGTGCTGCACTTCGTCTCGGCCTTCGATCCCGGGAAGGTCATCAACCCGGTCACCTGCAGGGGCCAGGTGGTCGGCGGCGTCGTGCAGGGGATGGGAGCGACCTTGATGGAAAAGGTAGAGTTCAAGGAAGACGGGACGATCCGAAACGCCAACTTCGGACCCTACCGGTTACCCCGCATCAAGGACGTGCCAAAGAAACAGACCGTGATCTTCCTGGAGACCCCCAACAACGAGGGGCCCTGGTGCGCCAAGCCGATCGCAGAGCACCCGATCGTGGCCGTGGCTCCCACCATCGTCAACGCCATCAGAGATGCTACAGGTATAGAGTTCAACTGCCTGCCGGTGACGGCAGACGATATCCTTAAAGCCCTGCAGCAGAAAGGGAGGAGCTGACCATGCCTACCATCAAACTCACGGTCAACGGCAGCACACACCAAGTCGAGATCGAAGAGGGCCGGGTCACCCTTTTGGATGTATTGCGGGACAAGCTTGAGCTAACCGGCGCCAAGTACGGCTGCGGAGTGGGCCAATGCGGTGCCTGCACGGTGATCCTGAACGGAGAGGCGGTCACCAGCTGCACCGTCTTGGCCCGCAAAGCCGACGGAGGCGAGGTGCTGACCGTGGAAGGACTTTCCGACGGCTACACCCTCCACCCCATCCAGGAAGCCTTCGTCGAGTCCGGAGCGGTGCAGTGCGGTTTCTGCACTCCGGGGCTGATCATGCGTACTTATTACCTGCTAACAAAAAACGCGAAAGCAACGGAAGAAGAAATCCTGGAAGCTCTCGACAAGCACCTCTGCCGCTGCACAGGGTACGAGAGCATCCTGAAAGCGGTGAAGCTGGCCCAGGCAAAGATGACCCTCTAAAGACGAACAAGGGGCAAGTGCGTTCCCTCTGCCTCGAGCTTCACTCGCACACGTCTGCAATCAGGCTCTCCAGATACTTTATCTTCTTCTCGCAGACCTGGACGAAGCTTCCCGGAAGCCGGGAGCTGCGGATACGCTCGTCGGTCCACAGCCATTTGAAGCGGGTGTACAGCTTGCAGTACTCCTCCTGGCTCAAGCCCTGCCAACATTGGCTCTTGTTCTCCTGAAGCATCTCGGGGCTGCCGCTGTCCAGAGTCTCAACATTGGCAAAGTACATGTCCACAGGCATACGGGCGTTGTACTCTTCCCAGATGGACAGCTTTTTCTCCCTGCCCACCTCCAGTTGCTTCTCCCAGAACTCCAGGATGTCCTTGACGTGGTTCACAGGCTCGAAGCCCTTTTTACCCCCGTCGTAGATGGCGCAGCCTTCCAGCCCAATGATCACCCGGTCGAACTGGGAGTGCTCGAACTCGGGGGTCAGCAGGGCGCCCAGCTTGTAGTTCTTCAACAAATCGGTATCGTAGAGGCAGTTGTACAGCGGCGTGTTTCTGGTCGCCAGGGCGAAGCGGCCTTCCAGATAGATCAGGATCGTCTTCTCGTATTCAGGAAAGCTGTTCTTGAAGGTCTTGTGCCACTTGGCCAGTACGTTCTCTGCTTCGATACAGCCGATTGTTATGAATATAAAGTTCTTCAGCTGGCAGCCCTGGGATTTCAGATAGGTGCTGACGTACTCGATCCCGTGGTCCAGGGAGACCCCGGAAGCCACAATGTCGGCTGTATAGAGCGTAGCCCGGTCGGGAATGATGAACTTGCGGTAGGTGTCCTCGCTGATCTCGAACTTTCCCTCTTTGAGGACCCTCTGGCTGGAGATGTAGGAGCTGGAATGCCATTTGTAGCCGAAAGCCTTGCGCAGGGCATCACGGACCTTGAAGTTCAGGCCTCCCCGGAGAATATGGCACACATTTATGGATTTTGAGCTTGTAGAGCTGAGCCGCTCCAGGATGTTGATGCCTTTCAGGGCGTTGGTTACTCCGTTCTGCATCTGGTTGGTGAAATCGCAGTTTATGATCTCGGGGTAGTTCATCAGGTCCCGAGTATCCCGGGTGGACACGGTGTAGCGCTTGAAACCTTCATCCACTCCCGGCCCTTCGATCCTGTAGACAGCAACAGCTTCGTCCTTGAACTTTCGTACCAGTTTATCCTGATTCATCGCCTTCCTTTTCATCCCGGGCGGCCAGGATCTTCACCGCCTCAATGGCCGTCCTGATCGCCTCCTCGATCCCCGACTTGGCCACGATCGGCTTGTCCGCGTAGGTCAAACCGATGACAGCCAGGACTTCCCCGGCACGGGCTCTTCTAATGGAAGAAATTACGAACAGGGCGGCCGCTTCCATGGAAGTGGAGAGTACATTGGCCCTCTGCCAGACCTGCCACTGCTGCCTGGCCTGCTCGGCCAGGGGCAGGTCCGCATTACCCTCGGTGTAGAAAGCGTCCTTGGTGTGGCCTATTCCGATGTGGTAGCGGTAGCCCAGCCGCCGGGCCGCCTCCCGCAGGGCGGTGGTTACCTCGATGTCCGCCACGGCTGGGTATTCCAGGGGCACGTATTGCCGCGTTGTTCCCTCCTCCCTCACCGTGGCGCTGGTGATGGCCAGGTCTCCAACCTCGATTCCGGGCTGCAATCCTCCGGCGGTGCCCACCCGGATGAAGGTGTCTGCGCCGCACTTGATCAGCTCCTCGATACAAATAGCGGTGGAGGGACAACCTATTCCGGTCGAGGTAGCCGAGACCTTGATTCCGCTTACCGTGCCGGTAAAGGTGCGGAATTCTCTGTTGAAAGCGATCTCTTCGGCATGATCGAAGAGAGCGGCGATCTTGGCTACCCGGCCTGGATCCCCGGGGAGCAGGACGTATCGCCCCACTTCTCCCCTCTTAAGCTGGATGTGGTACTGCCGTTCTTCATCCATAGACCTCCCCCCTCTCACCGTTTATAGCATGGGAAACGGGCGCCGTGTAGGGGATGCCAACGATCGCAGCCGCAACCGCCGCAGGTCAAACACCAGCAAACTCCCATGTGCAGATTATAGCGGATTTATTACCGTAAACCAGTTTAAAGGCTCAAAATCGTCTACATTTCTCGTGTAGAACGTTCTAACCCCATGCTTTTTCAACGTAATCGCTAGAACGATATCGAATGTTCTACGGGGTGGAAATTCCTCACTCTTCAGTCGATCGACGATTTCAGTCATGAAAGACGTTTCATAGCAACAGCGCAGCCAACCTGATTGACGACGGTAGAAATCTACACTTTCCCACGCTTCCATCGCAGAAAGCGGACGTTCCAGAACAACTGGGTTTCGAAGTAGTCCGTACAACTCGAAATAGACCTGGTCGGAAACGATCCAATCGTCAGGACGGTCGAGGGCCTGCTGAATGAGCGCGCTCGCCTTCTCGTGCTCATCGCAGTCCTCATTCGTCGTATAAAAGAGCAAATTCGTGTCGATGCTATTCACCGGGGCTTGCCCTGTCTGTGTATGCGATGTCTCTCATGTCCTCCGCGCGTACTTTGATCCTCCCTCCGTGAAAGGTGGGAATACGTTTCTTTCGATGCGCTTCGGTCATCGGCTCGTTCTTCTCGATCCAGGCATCTACGGCTTTCCTGACGATCTCACTCACCGGCCGATCTTCTTTTCTGGACAGCTCTCTAAGCCGTCGGAGTTGCGGCTCCGGAAACAGGATTTGCAGCTTTTGCATGGATACATTATATACATGGATGACCCAATGGTCAAGACGAGACATTGCCCAGGTCCGCTGCTAACCCTCAGCCCGGTCTGTCGAACATGAAGCCGTACACGTCCTCGCCGATCTTTTCCCGGACCACCCCCACCTTGGAGACCAGCTTCATACCGATCTTTGGATCCTGCACCAATAGCCTCCCGCTGGCCCGCAGACCGTTCTCGAACTCCACGATCCCGAACAGCAGGTAGCGGTCCTCGAATCCTTCCGGAAGGGCATAGAGCCGGGTCCAGCTCAAAAGGCTGCACTTTCCGCCCAGGGGGACCTTTTCCCAGGACGAAAAGAGCACTCCCGAAGGGTCCCTGCGGGCGCTGCAGTCTTTGCAGATCATCGGGACCGGATAGTGAAGGGTCCCGCACTCCGGGCATTTGTAGGCGTACACCTCGAGCTTGGCAGGCCTGTATTTATCGAAATCTACAACATCGGTATCGATCATCTTCTACTCCTTGGAACAGATCGTCGTGACCACGTTATTGCCGAAGCCCCCGAAGTTCACCGCCATGCCGTGCTTCGGATTGCCCACCTGCCGCCCCTCTTCGGCTTCTCCCCGCAGCTGCTTGACCAGCTCGAACACCTGGGATACTCCGGTTGCTCCTAGGGGATGCCCTTTGGCCTTCAACCCCCCGGAAGTGTTGATCGGCAGCTTACCGTCGATACGGGTCAGCCCCTGCACCACAGCTTCCCGGGCTCTACCCTTCTTGAAGAAGCCCACCTCTTCGCTGATGGCCAGCTCCAGGATCACAAAGGCGTCGTGCAGCTCGGCGAAGGAAATGTCTTTGGGGCCGAGCCCGGCCATCTTGTAAGCCCGCTCGGCGCTCAATGCCACCGCCTTCAGCTCCAGGGGATCTTTGCGGTGATGGATACAGTGGGTGTCCGTGGCCGCTCCGATGCCCTGAATCAGTATGGGCGGCTTCTTCTTGAAGTGCTTCATCTTGGCTGAATCCAGGGCGCAGAGGACCAGGGAAGCCGCCCCGTCACTGACAGGGCACATGTTGTACAGCCTCAAAGGGTCGGCGATCAGGTTGTTGACCACGTTGGCATCAGGGCTTCCGTAGATCCCCTCGAGGGTGCAGGTGTAGGGCACGTGGGCGTATGGATTTTTGATCCCGTTGTCGTGATCCTTCACCGCCACCATGGCCAGCTCCTCCTCGGTCAGCCCGTAACGCTCCATGTACAGCCGGGTGAACATGGCTGCGAAGGCCGGCAGGGTCAGCCCGTAGTTGTACTCAGCTTCCGGATGAAGCAGGGTGGCCACAAAATCCGTGGCCTTCCAACCCGTCACCGCGCGCATCACCTCGCCGCCGGTAACCATCACCACGTCAGCCATCCCGGAGGCTATGGCCGTATAACCGCACTTCAGGGCGCTGGCGCCGCTGGCCGGCCCATTCTCGACCGTTTCGGCCATGGCCGGTTCCAGGTCGATGCGGCTGACCAGGGAAGAAGCGATCGCGGTTTGATGGTTGAGCAACCCCGCTCCCACATTAGCCACAAACACCTGATCGATGATCTTACGCTCCTTGCGGATATCAGCGTCATCTAGTGCGTCCGCCGAGGCGAAGCTCATGATATCCACCAGATCGAACTCGCTCAGGTTCCCAAACACCGTATGTCCGATCCCGACAATCCCTACTTTTCTCATGACCCCCTCCTCTTCTGCCCACCGCGCCGGTAGCGCTGCAGCTGCGGGTACTCCTTCGGCACCCTCAAGCACTCCGCCGTGGCCAGCAGCTCCGGCGGCACCGGCCGCACTCCTGTCACCTTCTCGTCCCGGACCCGGTTGTAGATCTCCTTGGTCAGGACGTAGGTGGGCACCCCACCGAGCTCGTGGTGGGTCTCGGGATAGCGGTCGTAGGCGTTCTCCAGGCCGTACTCGATCATCCAGCGCCTGAAGCCTATAGGGCTCTCGGCCACGATCCACACTTCCTCCTGGTTGAGAAACTCCAGGTGGTGCTCCATCTTGGCTGCGAACAGCTGGGCTCCTACCCTCAAGCCCCTCTTGATAGTCAGGGTGTGCAGGCTCATGCCTACCTTCTCATCCACGCAGCGGCTGGTCACGATCCCGGCGATCTCCCCGTCTATGGCCCCCACGATGACGAACTCGTTGGCCACACGGTAGCGGTACCAGCCCAGAATCTCCGAATACATACGCACCGCCACGATGTCGTAGAAATCATCCGGCACCCCGATCAGGGGGAAAATCGTCTCCAGCAGCACCCCCGCTTCCTCGCGACTGACCTCCCGGCACACCATTTTCTCTCCGCTGGCCAGGGTGATGACCTTGGCCGGATAGGGCGCCAGGCCCATCTCCGGCGGCCTGAGCTTCTTCTCCAACTCATCAACGATCATAATCTTCGCTCCTTATTTCTTCCGGGCCTCTTCGTGCAGCCAAGGGTTCAGAGCCCCGGCCACATCTCCGAAGCGGGTCGGCTTGGCTTTCTTCTTTTTCGCCATCAACTCTTCGTAGCGATCCTCTTCCACCATGGCCACCAGACGGGAGATGCAGGACTCGCCATCCACGAACCTCCAGGGAAAGCAGCCTATGGTCACCCTCTGGTTCAGAAGCAGGTCGATATCCCCCCCGGCGCATTCAACATGGATGATTCCATGATCAAACATCTCCAGATGCATGAGCTGGTACTTGTCGGGGGTGAAGTATTCAGCCAGGCTCATGCCGAACTTCTTCTTGAAGAAGGCGTCCGCCTCCTCGGCCTGGCGGGGCATCCAATTGCGGATGATGGTATTCATTGGATGATCGGCGCTGCCGCAGTCCACTCCGATCCAGCGGATCTTCCTTTTCTTGGCCCAGTCGGCAAACTCCCGGTCCGGCCCCGGATGCATGACCATGTAGCGCACCTCGTTGGCGGTGGGTTGATCCCAGCCGTAGTGGTGGTAGCCGGTGTGGATGAGCAGGATATCTCCTTCCTTTACTTCTACGCGTTCTTCCACCTGCTTAGAGGTGTACACATCGTAGTCCTCCGTGCAGTCGGAAAGATCCACCACCACCCCTTCATGGACCAGGAAATCCAGATCCAGCGAGGCGATGTCCTTCCCCGGGGTGTAGAAGTGGATCTCCCCGTCCAGATGGGTGCCTACGTGGTTGGAATGGGTGATCAGCTGGCCGTTGGCGCCGTTGGGAGCGAGGCGCTTGAAATACTTGATCTGCAGCGGCTCGTAGGTCGGCCAGGGCGGCGTGTGGATCCCGAAGGGGATCGTCAGGTCGATAAATTTCATGGCTTTCTCCTTGTTATAGATGTTTTACTCTCCATATTTTTCTACAAAGGCCTCCAGGGCATCGTGGAAGCACTTCTCCGGGGGCTTCACCAGCCCCGCTCCCACCATACCGATTCCCGGCTCTTTGTGGGCGATCCCCGTGTTGATGGCTGGAAGGATCCCCGTCTCCACCACCTTTATCACGTCGATGGCTGTGGGGGTCCCGCGAAAATCCAGCGTGGGGATCCGGTAGGTGTCATTCTCCGCGACCGTGATCTCGTACATGGCCTGGGTGAAGTTCAGTGCGTCTCTGGGGCTTCCACCGACAAACTTGACAATGGCCGGAGCTCCAGCCATGGCGAAGCCGCCGATGCCGGCGGTTTCGGTGATGACCGAATCGCCGATGTCCGGAGCCGCATCCTCGGCGGAGAAACCGGGCAGGTACAGGCCCTCCACCATGGTAGCCGGGGCTGTGAACCAGCGCTCTCCCAATCCCGAAACGCGGATCCCGAAGTCCGTTCCGTTCCGAGCCATGGTGTAAATCACCGAGCTTCCCTCTATGCCCGCTGCTGCATCGGCGGTGCATTTGCAGGCGGGCATGGACAGATTGAGGAAGAAGTGGTCGTTGCCGTGCATGAAGGAAAAGACTCTAGCGATCTTCTCCCGGGGTTCATCGAGCATCACAAGGTAAGGAGCCAGCTCCCGGATGAACAGGGAAGTGCCGGCCCGGTTGCGGTTGTGCCCCTCATCCCCCATCTGCAGGGCCTGAGAGATCAGGCTCTTCAGGTCGATCTCTCCGTGCCGCCTCAGGGCCTCACCTAGGATTGGCGCCAGATCGCCTGCCATCCACTTCAGCTTTTCAATGACTTCTGCCGAAAAAGCGCCGTAGCGCAAGACCTTTCCCAGCCCCTCGTTCAGGGTACAGTAGGCGCGGTTGCCGAAGGTCTTGTTCTCCATCACCCAGACCGGCATGCTCCAGGTGACAACACCGGCCATAGGCCCGACGGCGGAGTGGTGGTGGCAGGGCTCGAAGATGATGTCCCCAGAAGCGGCCAGATCCTCCGCCTCTTCGCGATTTCGGGCGAGATCTTCGAGGATCAGTCCGCCGATAACAGCTCCGCGCATGGGCCCGCACATCCGCTGCCAGCTCACGGGGGGACCGGCGTGCAGCACCGTCTTCTTCTCCAGCCCCGGAACGACCTCCCCGGCCGTGGATATATCCACCAGTACCGGCTTGCTGCGCAGCATGCGGGAGGCTGCTTCCAGATTCGCTTTTTCTATATCCACTTTCATGACCAGGACCCTTTCTTTTCCACCCCGGTGTAGCGCAGGCGTACTGCTAGCGCCCCAGCCTTTTCAGCAGAGAGGAGAGCTTCTCGTTTCCCCCCGCCGGGGGCCGCCAGTCCATCGGGAGTACTCTACCCCCTTCTTTTTTCAAGGTATCGGCGAAGACCTCCAGACCCATGTTGATGACTATCAAATCCCTGCTGAAAAGCTCGGTTATCTTTTCCACGTTCATATTCTTCGTGCTCATGAGCCTCCCCCCTTCTGGATGATACGCAGGGCCAGCATCGCGGCCTGATAGTTGGAAGGCATCACGATGCACCCCGCGGATTCCAGCTTTTCCCTCTGCTCCTGCAGGTCCTGGAGGTCCGCTTCGGTGCCCGTGACCGAGGCCGCGACTGCAAGGTAGCCTCCTCGCTGCTTCGCCTTCTCCTTAGCCCGGACGATGCTGTCCCTCATCGCACCGGCAGGATCGGGATGGGAGCCGTAACCCAATACGCAATCCAGAAGCAGGACCGCCACCTCCGAGTCCTCCATCTCCTTTCTCAGTCTATCCACCCTGATGGTGGGATCGATCATGGGGTGAGGCCTGCCCTGGGTAAATAGGTCGTCCCCGAGGTCGACGATGGTGTGCTCCTTGGAGCGTTGGGGGTCCGGCAGGAGCAGCTCAGGCTTGGTCTGGATGTTGGAATAAACCCCGCCGATCTCTCTCTCGAAGAGGATGAGTGCTTCGTCGGCCAGGGTCCCCCCCGTGAACAGGCCGCGGAGATATTTTTGGCGGCCGGACATCCCGGCGACCTCCTGCTCCACCAGCCGCTTCACTTCCGCTTCCGCCAGCGTAAAGGTCCTGGGCCGATAGGAGCGGCCCTGCAAAAGTGCAACCGCCATACCCGCCGCCTCCTCCAGGTTGCCGGCGTACAGAACCCGACCCGTTGACTGGCTTGAAGAGCCGGCGCCCGCAAGCCCTATGAAATGAACGACACAGGGTTTTCCTGTCTCTTCTAGCCTATTGATCACGTTCCTGGCTACAGCCTCGGCGGGTGGTTTGGAGATAACCACGATCACCTCGGTCTGGGGATCCCCCTTGAGGGCTTCGATCCCCATGAGCATCATCGTGCCGCCGACTTCGGGCCTCAGGTCTCTTCCGCCGGTGCCTATGGCCTGGGAAATCCCCTGTCCCAGCTCGTCGATGCAGCAGGTCACTTCCTGCAGGCCCGTACCCGAGGCGGCCACCAACCCGATGCCTCCCCGGCGCACGGTGTTGGCGAAGCAGAGGGGTTTGCCGTTGATAACGGCCGTGCCGCAGTCAGGACCCATCATCAGAAGCCCCTTCTCCGCGGCCAGCCTCTTTAGTTCGATTTCCTCCTTCAAGCTCACATTGTCCGAGAAAAGCATTACGTGCAGCCCCCCCTCTAAGGCTCTTCTTGCCTCGCGGAACGCATACCTTCCGGGTACGGAGACAATAATCAGGTTGGCCTCTGGCATCATCTTCAGCGCCGTATCCAGGCTGACGGGACGATAGGCTTCTGCGCTCTCCCGCTGAATCTTCTTCCTGCTGAACAGTTCCCGAGCCTTTTCAAAGGCCTGCTCAAGGGTCTGATCGTCCTCCGCCTCTACGGCGATGATCAAGTCGTTCGGAGTGGCTTCCTCTATCTCGGGGCAGCCAAAGCCGATCTCCCGCAGGAGCTCCGTATTGATCTCAGTACCCATGGAAACCACCGCTTCCTCCACACCGGGCACTTTCTTCACCTCGCTCGCTATGAGCATCAAGAAAACCGAGTCGTAGTAGGAGTCCTTTTCCACCAGGACTTTTATCATCACCTCCTCCAGGCGGCGGTCTCAGCCATGGTGCTCCTTCTTGCCGCTCTTGATTCCGAAATAGATGCGCTCGGCATTCAGGGGCAGACGAAAATAATCGATGCCCAGAGCGTCATACAAGGCGTTGCCCAGTGCCGAGGGAACCGAGATCATCGGGTGCTCGGCCACCCCTCGGGCGCCGTAGGGACCGTCTGTTTGAGGAGTCTCGACAACGTGCTGGGTCATTTTTCGCGGGATGTCCTTGGCGGTAAGGATCTTGTAATCCACTAACCCGGGATTCTCGAGCTTGCCCTCCTTTGAGAAACGGAACTCCTCGGTCATGGCGCTCCCCAGTCCCTGAACAACCCCACCGATGATCTGTCCCCGCACCAGCGCCTCGTTCAGCACCTTACCTACATCGAAGGAGGAAGCGATCTTCAGTACCTCCACATCCCCCGTCTCCGTGTCCACCTCTATCTCCATACCGTGGGCCCCGTAGGTCCAATCCAGGGCCGGCAGCCCCTGGCCGGTTTCAGGATCCAGATTGGTTAGCCCCTGGGCAATGTACTGCCCCCGGCCGATCACCGGGCCGCCGATGGCGTTGCCATTGGGATACACGTAGCCGTAGGCCAGGTCTTTGTACTGGATCGCCGTATCCGGCTGGTGGCGTAGGAACACACGTTCGCTGCCGCACTCCAGCTCCTCTACCGGGCAACGAAGAACCTGGGAGGCAGTCTCCTTGAGCTGCCGCAGGCAGTCCCTGGCCGCCATGATGGTGGCGTTTCCGGACATGAAGGCTCCTTTACTGGCTACAGTCTGCCAGTCGTAGGGTGTGAAGGAGGTGTCGCTGTCCCAGGGGATATTTATTTTTTCCAAGGGGATTTTGAGCTCCTCCGCCGCAATTTGGGCCAGGGTGGTATAGGTGCCCTGCCCGTAGTCCACCAGAGAGGTCATGAGGTCCACTGTGCCATTCTCGTTGAACTTCAGCACCACCCCGGTAGATGTGAAGGTTGGCATAGCTGGTGCCTTGTGCAGCAAGGCGATGCCTTTGCCTCTTACCTTTCCACTTCGCTTCTCCTCTTCTCGCTGCTGTTCGGTTTTGTATCCTTTCCAGCCAATCTCTTTGGCCACCGCCTGCAGGCACTTGTCCACCCGGCCGTGGTGTTCGGTGATCCGCTCACCGGTAATGGTGACTGAGCCGGGACGCAGGACGTTTCTCATGCGAAACTCCACCGGGTCCAAGCCAATCGTTCTGGCCACGATGTCCATGTTCCTTTCGATTCCCCACAGTACCTCCAGGTGCCCGAAGCCCCTATAGGCGGTACCGAAGACTTTGTTCGTGTAGACGACGTAGGAGTCTATGCTACAATTGGGAACTTCGTAGGGCCCTGCCCCGGCGTAAGCCGCGGCCCGGCCGATGTTGACCCCGTAATCCGCATAGGCGCCGGCGTCCCAGTAGTAGCGTACCTGCAGGGCGACAATCTTTCCGTCTTTCGTCGCGCCAGTCTTGAACTCTGAGTACAAACCCTGCCTGGAGGGCATGGTGTTGAACTCCTCCTCCCGCGTCATGGTGAGTTTCACGGGACGCCCACCGGCTTTTCTCGACAGTACGTAGCAGAGCGGTTCCAGGTGAATCCCGGCCTTCCCACCGAAGCCGCCACCCACGTAGGGAACCTTTACCCGGATATTCTGGTGGGGGATGCCGAAGCACACGGAGAAGAGATTGCGCACTGTATAGGGCGACTGTGCCGAGGTCCAGATCTGCACCTTGCCGCCGGGCAGTGCCTGGGCGATGCTGACATGGGTTTCGATCGGTACATGCTGTACCGGGGGATTGTAGAAACGGGTCTCGACAACTGCATCAGCCTGCCGGAACCCCTCCCCCACGTCCCCCTTGCGGATCTTTTGCTGGTGAGGGATATTGGTTCCGGGTTTGGGGAAAAAGACCCCTTTCATGTAACCGTAATGCTCCAGATCCGGATGCACTCGTGGGGCGTTTTCTTTCAGAGCTTCTTTGGGATCGAGCACCGGCTGCAGGGGCTCCCATTCCACCTTGATCTTTTCGCAGGCCTGTTCGGCGGCCAGCTCACTGTCCGCCGCTACAGCGGCCACCGCTTCCCCCTGGTAACGTGCGTAGTCCTTGGCCAGGATATCCTTGTCCAGGACGTAAAGGCCGACTTTGTAGGACAGCTCCTTACCTTTGACCACCGCCCGCACCCCGGGCCATTTTTCCGCCTCTCGAGTATCGATCGACTTGATCCGGGCGTAGGCGTAGGGGGAACGAACAGTCTTGGCGTAGAGCATTCCCTGGACCACGAGGTCGTGTGTGAACAGAGCCGAGCCAGTAACCTTCTCCACGCCATCTCTCCTGGTTACCGACTTTCCGATGTACGTATAGCCATCGTTGGTTTCTGCCATATTTATGTACTCCTCCGTGGGCTGTCTTTCGATGTTATTACCGCCTCGATAGCTTCCACGATAGGCTCATAACCGGTACAACGGCAGAGATTGCCGGCGATGGCCTCGACGATTTCCTCCCGAGAAGGATTGGAGTTGCGCTCCAGGAGCTCCTGTGCACTCATGATCATCCCTGGGGTACAGAAACCGCACTGGGTGGCGCCGTGCTCTATGAAAGCCTTCTGCAGGGCTGAAAGCTCTCCATCCCGCATCTCCCCTTCTACGGTTCGAACCTGTGCACCATCGACCTCCGCCGCCAGTACTAGGCAGGAGGCGACGGATTTCCCATTCATTATCACTGTGCAGGCCCCACACTCCCCGATACCGCAGCCCTCCTTGGTGCCGGTAAGCAGCAGCTTCTCCCGAAGGAACTGCAGAAGGGTCGTGTGAGCAGGAACCGTCTCTCTGTATTCTATGCCGTTCACCGTCACGGTGATTTTGACGCTGTTGTTTTCTCGTTTCATTCTTTACCCTCCGGAGCAGATCTGCCGCACCAACCGCTTTACGAAGACCCTGACCATATCTTCGCGGTACTCTTTCGAACAGCGCACATCGTCTATCGGGGAAATAGCTGTGCCGCTGAGCTCCGCTACCCTCTCTGCCAGCTTCTCCACGTCTTTCGCGTCTTTGTATAGGGAACCTATATCGGAAAGCAGAACCGGGGTAACGGCACAGGCTCCTATGCAGATTCGCAAGGCTCCCGTCGGCCGGTCCGCCAGACCGGCCATATTGACCAGCGCCAAGTCGTGCCCTTTGATTCTCTGCTTCTTCAGAAATGCCATCTTGCCTTTGGGTAGGCGAGGGATCTCGACCCGCAGCACAAGCTCTCCCTGCTTAAGTGCGGTCTGCTTTACTCCGGTGAGAAACTCGTGGATTGGCAGCCTCCTCTGTCCCTCGGCATTGGCAATCACTACTTCGGCTCCAAGTATATAGAGGGCAGGCGCCATGTCCGCGGCGGGGGAAGCGTTACAAAAATTTCCCACCAGTGTCGCCCGGTTGCGCAGTTGGTAAGTGGCAATCGAAAATGCAGCCTCTGAGAGCACGGGCAGGTGCTTACGAACTTGGGCGTTATCGATGAGAACGTTCAGAGACACCCCTGCTCCTATTGTCGCACCCTTCTGGGGATCAAAGGTCAGATCCTCCAGATCTTTGAGACCTTTGATGTCTACCAGCGTTTCCGGCCGTCTCTCCCCGTTTCGTATTTCCACCAGTAGATCGGTTCCACCGGCAAGAGCCCTGGCCCCGTCCGACTGCAGGGCGTCCAGTGCTTCTTCCAGAGTCCGTGGCTTCAGGTAAAAAAAGGGCTTGATCATCCTCTGGAACCTCCTAGTAAAAAAATTACCTTCCGCAGATTCCCACTAATAAAATCCTTGTTATTCTGAGAGAGCTTATTCTTTACTATTTTCGTTGATTTTAAATGCCCCCATGGAAACTGTCAAATGTTATTTGAAACAATACGTATATCAAAAAAGTTAGATCGCTAAGGATCGATTATTTATAATTTTTGCGAAAATATATTTGAGATACCATAGCAGGCCCACTAGGGTATCTGTTCCTGAAGTTTCCCCGTGGGCTGCAGCTCTCGCCACTACATTACACATCCCGCTGATAGTCGTTGCAGCTGACATTGCCCGCGTTGCTTGGATCAGATAGTAAGGGAAATGTCCCTGTAAGGCCTGCCACAGAAGCGTCCGGCCACCGGAGGTAGTTCCGTTAAGCCGTGCCTCAATTTCATGTTTTTTCACTCTGCAGATAGTTAAGCCCTGCTCACTTTTCGATTGTTTTTCTTTCGGACGCCCTTTTTCTAAGAGTAGTCTTTCTCCCAGCAGCACCCCGCAAAGAAAATCGTCCCCAGAGGGAGTGAACCCAGGTCCCAGTCCGACAAACTCGCATAATCCGGTCAGAGATTGTGGATCACTCCTGAGAGATACGTTTCCGAGTACCTCTTCTGCCCTGCCCGTATGCACACTTTCAGTCACGACGGGGGATAGGATAGACAGTAACCCTCCTTCCTTTCCTCGAGCGAGCAAGGCCTCTTCCAGAAGCTGAATCGAATTGAGGCTGAATCCCTCGATATCCTCAGAACAAATAATCCCAGGCCACAGTGCCGCATTTCTGAATCCAATGATCAAGCCCTCTAGAACCAGTCCACTTTCTCGCAGCTGCGCCTCTGTCCCCCGTTCTAGGCACGCTGAGCGAAGGCACGAACCTGCTTGTATGACGCTAAAAAGAGCAGGCACCTCGACGCTTAGCGCGGTCATGCTGTCACTAGTCCGAACCAGGGAAACAAACAGTCCATTCTCGAGTAAGATGTTTACAGCCTCATCATACAGTGAAGCCACTTTTCCATAGCTGGAGATCTCTGAGAGAAGAATACCGACACGTTGAGCCTCGAAATACCCGCAACTCAATCTATCATTTATCGAACCAGTGGTTCTTAGCGCTGGCATTTCGGAGCTCACTCTTTTTCCCACTATCAATCAGATCCTACTGTAATGAACCGCAGTCAATTAAAGGAAAAAACGTTGGTCGAGGAGTTTGATTGCCACGCAACATGCCGGAAAGACTGTGGCCAGGATGAACATTACGAAGATCAGCAAGATCGGCCACAGTACGTTGCGCGCTTCCTGCTTCAACGTGGATCCCGGCATTATGAAATTCGAGTATAGCCAGTTCGGCAAAAAGATCAAGTCGTTTTTATAACAAAATTTCAATTTAGATTTTATAGAATCACAAGCTCTCTTCCTGCCCGACGGAGGACCTTGCCTGAACGCAGGTTTTGCACAGGCCCCTTTGAAAATTCTGATTTTCGTGGTATTATCTGTATCAAGAGATGCAACGGTTGTTTCAACTCGTAGTCTTCATTCTCCTCGCCGGGTTGCTGCTGAGCTCCTGCTCGGATATGGCCATGTTCGCTCCATCGGCAAAGAAATCCGTCGGCATCAATGTCCTCTCCCTGGCTGAAGGTGATTTTATCGACGGTGATAAACCCATCGATTTTATGATTCAAACCAAAGATCAGAGTACGGAACCGGAGCTCCTGGAAATCACCCTGCTCACTCGATCCGAGCAGGGCATCGAACAGAGTATTTGGAACACGAGCATCTCCTCGCCGCTGACCGACGAGGAGCTCCAGCTTCTTCTGCCGGATCTTGAAACCGGACAGTACACGATCGTGTTTACGGTGATGGATGAAGGGGGAGTGATCGAAGAGAAGAAAATCAGTTTCTTCTATATAACTGGCGAGTACGCCATCGAGGGAATCAGCTCCTACCCTCCTACGTCAATGGCCGGACATGAAACCGTGCTGGAGGCGGATCTGCTGTACCCCGAACAAGCGAATCCCTACATTCGCTGGAGTCAGGACGAAATGGTTCTGGCTAAAGGCCACCTATCCGAGGGACTGCAAAAGATCACCTGGATGGCGCCGGAAGAAGAGGGGGTGTATTCGATTCGAGTCGAGTTGTTTCCGGTAGCACCTCCTCCGGGTAGTGATTTCACCTTCTCCTCATCTGTAGAGCTAACGGCGAATCTCTTCGTTTCATCGGCGAGTCTCCTGACAGAAGATGAACTTATCCCCGAGGATTCCTACTACAGTCTCTTTCATCTCAATGGAAGCCTGCGCAATGCCGGCCTGCTTGGAGAGGAAACGACAGAAGAGCAGGCTCGAGAGATCGGGCAGCTGCGGTGGAGCAACGAGAACGGGATCATGGGTCTCAAAACCGGATCAGGCTCCGGGCTCCTCTATCCGCTCAACATCCTGCCGATTCTGGAAGGAGAGCTTTCAAAGTGCACGATTACCTTCAAGCTTCTGTCGAGCGGAGAGAACAACGATCAGAACCTGATGGTTATTGATCGGAACGAGGGTTTTCGGTTCCGGATCTTCTTCGATTCCGACGGTCAGTTGGTCGCTACGTTCGCTATAAAAGAGGCACTTATTGATCTGCCATCTGGAATTTTCGGTCTGGTACCGGATCAACATCATCGGATCGATCTTTCGCTGGTGCCTCTGCAAGAGCAGCTGCAAGCTCTTTGGTTTCTCGACGGTCGGCAAACCGCTTCTATAGTGGAGGTTCCACTACCCAGAGATTTGCCCCGGGAGGGACAAACCCTAATCGCCGGCGACAACGGCTTCAGCGGGACCATTACCGAGTTGGGTGTGTACTATAGAGACCCGCTCAACCGTCTCTCCGTGGATCCGGGCATCTACCGAACGGTGATGCAGCAGAGATACGGACGACGCCTGGTACTGGCCGAGGGTTTCGAAGGTCTGCATCTTCCCGATCCGGAAAGCTGGAAGCTGAAACCGAGCGATGCGTCAGCGTATCTGAGAGGCGGTCGGCTGATCCTGCCGGCTTCTTCACGGCTGACTCTCCCCTATTTCGAGCTTGGAGGAGAGGAAACGTCTTTTCTTGTCGAGTTCTTCGGGAAGATCCCACCGGGAAGCACCGTAGCCCTGCAATGGGAACAGGCGCAAACTCCGTTCCTGGTCATAGATCCGACCGGAACCGTCGCGGCCGAAGAAAAATCTGGGGAAACCGAGGTGTTCTCTCCCACCGGGATAAATCTCCGCCTGGCTCTTTCCCCCGGTCGGGTGACCCTGACGACCGCGGATGGCCCGATTCGCTACGATTTCGCGCCCCCTGCCGGCCGCTATCCGTGGCTCTCGGCAACCCTTCGAAGTCCTGCAGATGGGGGCGATCTGGAGATCGATACCATTCTCATCGTTCAAGAGCAGAAATCCTCTTCTTAACTATTTTCATCTAAAAATTAATAAATTCAATTATTCTCTTGAAATAATCAATATTTTTTACTATATTGTAAATGATTTGTAGTCGGAGGAGTAGATATGGAAAGCAAAAAACGCATTCTTCACGAATGCCCGATGTGCAGCGGCACCCTTCGAGTGAGGGAGCTGTACTGTCCGCGCTGCAGGATCCGGATAGAGGGTGATTTCGAACCGCCCCACTCGCGGCTGTTATCGCTCAGCCGAAAGGAGCTGGAGTTCATCGAGCTTTTCGTCCGCGTACGCGGAAATATCAAGGAGGTGGAGAAAGCCCTCGGCGTGTCGTATCCGACTGTCAGGGGCATGCTCGATGGGGTAATCAAAAACCTGGGCTACACGGTGGGGAAGCCGCCGGATGCGGAAAAACGAATGGAGATCATCGAAAAGGTGAGCAAGGGAGAGTTGAGTGCGGAAAAAGCTGCGGAGCTGCTGAAAGGAGCGCCCGAAGCCGAAACTGAGCCGGCCGATGCGGCTGCCAAAGAACAAGGAGCGAAGAAAAAATGACAACTCCGGAACAGATGAAAATACTACAGATGTTGCAGGAAGGTACGATCAAGGTGGAGGAGGCCGCCAAGCTGCTCGAAGCCCTGGAGGAGGGGGATAAGGAGAGGACGTCGTCCGAACCGGGTAAAGTTCTTAAGATCAAGGTTAGCGACAAATACAGCGGGGCGGTGAAGGTCAACATGGGACTGCCCCTCGGATTCGCCCGCTTCTTGAAAGACCTGATTCCGGCATCGGAGAGAGCACGCATAGAGAACCAGGGTGTGGACCTGGATGCGGTCTTTGCCAACCTGGATTCCGGGGTTAAAGGGAAACTGGTGGATGTCGAGGATGTCCAGGACGGACATATGATCGAGATCTGGATCGAATAGAGGGAACTAGAGCAGACGATCGATCTGGCTGCGAATCTGGCGGATGTGCTCGGGAGTCGTCCCGCAGCAGCCGCCGACTATGGAAGCCCCTGCTTCGACCAGCCCCGGGACCCACCGGGCCATGTGTTCGGGACTCTGCCGGAATACCGTAACGCCCTTTTCGATCTGGGGGAGGCCGGCGTTGGCCTGGATGAGGATGGGCTTGTCGGAATCCCTTCGAAACTCGAGGGCTATCGGAACCATCTGCTCGATCCCGTTGCCGCAGTTGGAGCCAAGGACATCCGCACCGGCTTCTGTTAGTTTCTCCACCGCGATCCGGCAATCGACACCCATAAAGGTGCGGTACCCCTTCGGCGTTTGTGTGAAGGTCATGGTAGCCATCACCTCCACGGGAACCGAGAGTTCCGCGGATACTTCCCGGGCCGCGAGCACGGCACACACCGCCTCCTGAACGGCGCTCATCGTCTCGATGCACAGGATCCGCACCCCCGCCTTCAAGACGGCCCGAATCTGGGCGGCAAAGGCGGCCCTCATCTCCGCCTCCGTTATCTCTCCCATCGGAGGCAGGAACTCCCCCGTCGGTCCGACCGAGGCGGCCACCAGCTTTCCCGGTGCTCCTTCCAGGGACAGACGAGCTCCGGCTGCGTTGAGCTCCTCCGTTCTGTCCGCCAATCCATGA
>Ga0307426_1000622_pt1 | contig 24252 bp, 22 predicted proteins | sample SalMarWE160340MG_FD_202165 | JGI IMG/M metagenome (GOLD analysis project Ga0307426, IMG submission 202165) | Salt marsh sediment microbial communities from the Plum Island Ecosystem LTER, Massachusetts, United States - WE1603-40 | ecosystem: Environmental > Aquatic > Marine > Intertidal zone >...
CCCACGACCTCTTGCATGCCATGCAAGCGCTCTCCCAACTGAGCTATGGCCCCGAAGTAGGATAATATTAGCATATCAATCCGGCTTTGGCAAATAAATTTTCCATCTTCCAAACATCGCAGCAATGAGCCCTTCCATAACGGCAATTGCCTTTTATACACCGCCAAATTACAATATGTGCCAAGAACTGTTTGTACAAAGACCACGTATTAGAGACGGCTGCAAAAAAACATAGAAGATTAAGAGTTTTGATAAAAAGACAGAAAATATCCATAACAGGGCGTGTTCAGGGCGTTGGCTTCAGGCCCGCTGTGTATCGGCTGGCTTGCCAATTGGAACTTTCCGGCGTTGTCTATAACGACACAAAGGGTGTAACAATCGAATTACAGGGCCGTGAAGAAAAAATAGACGAATTTTTAATTCGCCTGCAATCTGATGCCGATAAGCCCCCCCTGGCGGAAATAAAATCCTGTAAAACAGTTGATATAGACGTTATCAAAGCCGAAGATAAATTCGTCATCGAGACAAGCGATTCGCAGGGAACAGCCCTGTCACAGGTAACTGCTGATATCGCCACCTGCCGGGATTGTATTGCGGAGATGGCCGAAAAAGAAGATTTTCGTTATGGCTACCCGTTCATAAACTGCACTAATTGCGGGCCAAGATACTCAATAGTAAAAACTATTCCCTACGACAGGCCTAATACCACGATGTCAGAGTTTGTTATGTGCGACAGATGCGGCGCTCAATACAAGGATATAGCCGACCGGCGTTTTCACGCACAGCCTGTGGCCTGTGGCGTATGTGGGCCCAAGATATGGCTCACGGATAGCGAAGGAAATACAATAACAACACAAACGAACAAAACCATCACTGAAACCGCGAGCCTGCTTCGGGCCGGAAAAGTCGTCGCAATAAAAGGAATCGGAGGCTTCCACTTAGCTGTCGATGCCCTTAATAATGAGGCGGTGAAGAGATTGCGAAAACGCAAAAAGCGAGACCACAAGCCCTTTGCTATGATGGCCGACTCAATTGAAACGATAAAAAAATACGCAATCGTAAGTAAATCGGCCGAGAAGCTCTTAAAGAATCCTCAAAGCCCCATCGTTTTACTGACAAAGAGAAAAAACTCAGCAATCGCTTCCTCAGTTGCCGAGGGCGTTAACACCTTCGGCTTCATGCTATGTTACGCCCCGCTCCATCACCTGCTGTTTGCCCGCAATATTGAAGTTTTAGTAATGACCAGCGGCAATATTTCCGATGAGCCGTTGATTTGCAAAAACGAGCTGGCGCTGGAGAGGCTGGCCTGCGTTGCTGATGCCTTTTTAATGCACGACAGGAAGATTTACCGGCAGGTCGATGATTCGATTGTGCATTTCATTGAGCAGGAGCCGGTACTGCTGCGGCGCTCAAGGGGATATGTTCCAACGCCGATTTTAATTGAAGCCAGTTGTCGCCAGGACATATTTGCTGCAGGAGGGGATTTGAAAAATACGTTCTGTTTTGGAAAACAAAATCAGCTTATCTGCAGTGAACATATAGGCGACCTAAAAGATGCAGAGGTCTATCACCACTATATCAATTCCATCGAGCACCTGCGAAAACTATTTGAGGTGGAGCCGAAAGTCATAGCTTGTGACCTTCACCCGGGATATTTGTCCACGCAATATGCCCTTTCATTACCCGATTTAAGGATTATTCAGGTCCAGCACCACTGGGCCCATATTGCTTCTGTGCTGGCTGAACACGGCCTTGACGAACCGGTCATTGGCCTTTCCTGTGACGGCACGGGCTATGGAACTGATGGGGCCATTTGGGGCTGTGAGTGTTTGATTGCTTCGCTGGATGGTTTTGACCGATTCGGCCATTTGGCTTACTACACGCTGGCCGGTGCAGATGCGGCAAGTAAAGAGGCAATAAGGCCCGTTCTGGGACTGCTGAAAAAAACTTACAGACACGATTTTAATCTACAGAAATTTAGATGGCTGCTTGACCGAATTGAAACTGACTCAAATAAACAACAAATCATATTCGAGCAAATTGAAAAACGGATCAACACTGTAGAAACTTCGAGTCTGGGCAGAGTTTTCGATGCGGTTGCCGCTATGCTCGGGCTGGGCAGTTACAATCATTTCGAAGCACAACTGCCAATGGCCCTTGAGGCAATCATTACCGGCGATACTGAAGAACACTACGATTTTGAACTTAAAAGCAGCCCCGGCAAGCCGCTTCAGCTTGATTTGCGTAAAATGATAATGCAGTTAATCTCTGATATTCAAGAAAACAAGCCATGCGGAGTCGTCTCGGGAAAGTTCCACAATACCCTCGCCGAAGCCCTGCTTCTGTTCGCCAAAGCTGCAAGAGAAAGCAAAAACTTAAACACAGTTGCTTTAAGCGGCGGTGTCTTTTGCAATCGCTATCTGACAAATCGTGTGATTAAGCTCTTGAATAAAAACTCCTTCTCTGTATTATTTAACCGCAATATCCCGTCTAATGACGGCGGGATTTCTCTGGGCCAGGCGGCAATTGCCGCCAAGCTCGCAAATAGTGAATCGTAATTCGTACGACGAACAACAAGATACGAAAGTCTAATTATGTGTTTGGCGATACCGGCAAGAATAGTTGAGTTGGAGAAAGATAACGCTGTTGTTGACGCGATGGGCAACCGCTGGAGAGCTAAAACCACCCTGCTTCCGGAGGCCAAACTGGGAGATTTGGTATTGATACACGCCGGCTTTGCCATCTCGCTTGTCGACGAAGAAGAAGCAAAAGAAACCTGGCAGCTTCTTGCCGAAATCGCAGATTTCGATGAGACGTCAGATAAGATTTCGGGATAGATTTCGATAATTATGCTCGAGAGAATCTACAAAGCACAGACTACTATGGATACTGCCTGCAAGACTTTGGGTCGGCAGATTAACATAATGGAAGTCTGTGGCACGCACACCGTTTCTATTTTCCGTAACGGCATCAGGTCAACTCTGCCCAGGCAACTCAAACTCCTGTCCGGCCCGGGCTGCCCTGTCTGTGTTACGGACCAAAGTTATATCGACATCGTGTTACAAATAGCAGACCGTGATGACTGCATAATTGCCACTTATGGTGATATGATTCGCGTCCCCGGCAAAGGCGGTTCGCTCGAAAAAAATACAAAAGCCAATGTCAAGATTGTTCTAAGCAGTGAAGATGCACTACAATTAGCAAAAGACAATCCCGGTAAAATAGTTGTCTTCGTCGCAGTAGGCTTTGAAACCACTGCACCAGCTACGGCGGTAGTGGTAAAAGAAGCGGCTGAACAGAACATCGGCAATTTTTGTATTTTGAGCGGACACAAACTGGTGGTACCTGCCATGCGAGCGCTCGTATCCGAGAAAAACCATAATATAGACGCCTTTCTCTGTCCGGGCCATGTCAGCGTGATAATCCGTTACGGCGCTTTTACCGAGATTGTGGAACATTTCTCTCGGCCGTGCGTGGTGGCGGGATTTGAACCGATGCAAATAATCGAGGGACTCGCCGAAATATGTCGCCAACTGACCGCCGGCAAAGCTGAATTAACATCGGTATACAAGGCTGCCGTAACCGAACAGGGCAATACGACTGCACAAAAAATTATGGCCGAGTGCTTCGAAGAAGCGGACGGCTACTGGAGAGGGCTGGGAAAGATAGAAAAAAGCACACTCAAACTGAGGGACAAATATAGTCAATTAGACGCCCTTACACGATTCAACATCACTGAAACCCCGGGTGAGGATACGAGCGGCTGTCGATGCGGCGAAGTATTATGCGGACTGATTGAGCCGCCGGAATGCGGCCTATTCAAAAATAGCTGCACTACCGAGAACCCGGTCGGCCCGTGCATGGTAAGCTCTGAAGGGGCCTGCGCAGCATGGTTTAAGTATGGCCCGGAGAGATAACACAAGCAATGACAAAAGCTAAACATGACAGAATCTTACTGGCGCACGGCGGCGGAGGGCAACTGACAGACGATTTAATCCGCCACCATATTCTGCCGAGCCTCAGGAATGATATTCTCGCTGAGCTGGCCGACTCGGCCAAGTTAAATCTTAACTCAAAGTCTGTGTTTTTTACAACTGACAGCTACGTCGTCAAACCGCTGTTTTTTAACGGCGGTGATATCGGCAAACTGTCCGTTTGCGGAACGGTAAATGACCTGGCTGTCGCCGGCTCAAAACCTGTTGCCCTGTCATTGTCGCTGATAATCGAAGAAGGTTTTGAATTTGAATCCCTTGATAAGATTTTAGCCAGTATCAGCAAAGCAGCCCGTCAAAACAACGTGAACATTGTTACCGGTGACAGCAAGACCGTTGAAGCGGGTGCGGCTGATAAAATTTTTATAAATACGGCCGGGATTGGAGAAAAATTACCAGGCGTGGATTTGGGATTCGAGAAGATTGCAGCCGGCGATAAAATCATTATCAACGGCACAATCGGTGACCACGGTATAACTATTATCTCACAGCGGGAAGGTATCAAATTTCAATCACCGCTGAAAAGCGACTGTGCAGGCCTGGCGGAGTTAACATGCCAACTGCTGGAGAACACAAACGGCGTAAATCCCGTTAGAAATAAGATGCTTGAAGTTCCCACCTCAGCTTCGCGAGGGATTTCCAACGGGGTAAAGTTCATGCGTGACCCAACCCGCGGAGGATTAGCTGCAACACTCAACGAAATCTCAAAAGCGACCGAACTGAGCATCGAAATTCGCGAGGCCGACCTTCCAGTCAATCCTACGGTGCAGGCGGCGGCCGATATGCTTGGTTTTGATGTGCTAACAATTGCAAATGAGGGTAAATTCGTTGCAGTCGTCTCGCCGGAATCAGCCGACGACTGTCTGAATATCTGCACAAATCATCCACTGGGCAAAAATGCAAAAATAATCGGTGAGATTACCCAAAACCGTGATGCGCCTATGGTGGAAATGACAACCAAAATCGGCGGAAAAAGAATTGTCCAGATGCCCTACGGACGAGAGCTTCCGAGGATATGCTGATGCACGAAATGATGGTAGCGGAAAGTCTGTTAGCGGCAATCTCAACCGAAGCTACAAAACAAAATGCAAGACCTGTCAATGCCAGGATTAGCTGTGGAATGCTTAATGCCATCAATGATGAAGTACTTTGTTTTGCCTTCGAGGCCATTGCCAAAGGCACAAAGTGCGAAGGTATGAAATTGCACATAGAATATAAGCCGATGCGGGGACGGTGTAAAAGCTGTAATGAAAGCTTCGATGTTGAACTTTCGCACCCGGAATGTTCTAAATGCAGCAGTGAGGATTTCGAATTACTACCTGATGCGCCCCTGCTTCTGGAAGAAATAGAATTTGCAACGGAGCAATGATATGTATAAAGTCAATGTCGGCAAAAAAATCCTCAGTGCAAACGAAGAATATGCCCTCAAAAACAGCCAGCTTCTGACCGAGCAGAAAAAATTATGCCTGAATATGATATCGTCTCCCGGCTCGGGTAAGACTACAATCCTGGCAAGAACAATAAGCGAATCGAAGGATAAAATAAAAATTGGTGTGATTGAAGGCGACATTCAAACTGAAATAGACGCCGAGAGAATCAGAGCAACCAAGGCACCGGCGGTCCAGATAAACACCAAAGGCGCGTGCCATTTATCAGCAGCCCAGGTAAACAGTGCTCTTGGAAATTTGCCTCTTGGCGATTTGGATTTGATTTTTATAGAGAATGTCGGAAACCTCGTTTGCCCATCCGCTTTCGAATTGGGCGAAACCGGCAAGATCGTTGTGCTCTCAGTTGCGGAGGGCGACGACAAACCGGCGAAGTATCCTTCTATCTTTGCAAAGTCAAAGGCGATGCTTATAAACAAAATTGATTTGCTGAAAGCAGGCATGGTGGATTTTGATATCGAACGAGCGAAAGCCGATGCCCGCAAATTGAATAAAGGCATCGAGATTTTTCCAATATCAGCCAAGACCGGAGAGGGTATGACCGACTGGTACGATTGGTTGACAAAAGAGGTCAAGAATTTACAATCGTGATTAATTAAACCTTCCCGGAATTTCATATCTCACTATCCGGATGAAGACTTAGTTCCGGCTTTGTAGAGACCGTGCTGATGAATATAATCTGCAACGGCCGGATGTAACATATCAGCCACATCACGGCCGGCAGCTAATCTGCTTCGTATTTCCGTGCTGCTTATATCAACGAGAGAGGTTTGGACAACGTTTCGCTTGAGCTTCTTGACGCGGTCTGGACCCCAAATATCCTCAAATTTGGCGAAATTTGGGGGTTTACAGCCGGCCCGAAACATCGTCGACAGATTGCATTCATCAATCAGGTCGGCGATTCCATACCAAAGCTGAAGTTCGTCAATACTATCCGCCCCAATGAGCCAATATATTAATGTGTCATCCCCGTAGTCGCCTTGAAATTTTCGCACAGTCTCCAAAGTATAGCTTGGCTGCGCCCTTTTCAATTCGTAATCACTAACCTCGAAATTTTTATTATGGGCGATTGCAAGAGATATCATTTTGAGCCGGTCACTATCACCTGCTTTCGGAAAGAAACCTTTCAATGGGGAGCGCTTCGCCGGAACGAAAATGGTTTTCTCCACACCAATCATCTCAGCCGCGTCGGCTGCAACAGCAGTATGGCCGAGATGGATCGGATCAAATGTACCACCAAACAAGGCTGTTTTTCTCTTCACCATAAAAAACTAACAAGCAAACTGTGTGTTATTAGAAAAAATATTGCAAAAGAAATTATGAAATTCTACCCAACAAAAAATACTGACAAACATTGAATACTTCCAAAGGAAGATTCAGTTTTCACTGACTTCTAATATATAACAGAACCATAGTAACATACCCAATGACAAAAGAAAGACTTTTTCTTTAACGATGAAAAACTGCAAAAGCTGCTGATAAGTTAAATATATTGCCTTCAATACGGCCAATCACAACAAAGTACTTTCTCAGCATAAGTACAAATTTCTTTTTTTAATAGAAACAAGTTATCGTTTTATCAAAGGGTATGATAAACAATACAAGTCGTTATGTAAAACTTGTAAAGGAAAAAAAATCATGAAGTATTTATAAACATTTGGACGATAAAAAAAATATAAGTAATTATTAACTTTTTTCATAATTTGCTTGACAGGATTTTGGGAATTAAATTAGTATTACAATGTTAACTTGTTGAATGCAAAAAAATTCAATCAACCGAAAGGAGTAAATGATGGCAAAAAAGAAGAAAGCAAAAAAGAAAGCAGCCAAGAAAACCAAAAAGAAAGTGACTAAGAAAAAAGCTAAGAAGAAAAAGAAATAGCGCAGCAATTTGACTAAGGTTCCTGTTTTAGGATCTGTCCGACGACAGACAAAATGGGAACTTGGCCGCAGTTCAAAATTTGAAATACTGCGGCAAGCTGTAAAAAGAAATGGAAGGTTCACACATTGGATGTGGACCTTTCATTTTTCATGATATACACGCCCCTGAATTCAGCCCTATCAGTTCCGTCACACAAACCAAAATAACACCTATCACAGACTCTTCTATTGCAATCGGTCTCGGATTTCGTATACTACTTACTGACATTAAAGCATGTTTCTGTAAGCCATTTGCAGGCAAAGAGTTACGGCGATATGGATTATTTCAACTACCAAGATGGAAGACTATTTTCTGAAAATGTAGACGTAGAAACTATCGTCGCCGAGGTCGGCACGCCGCTTTACATCTATAGCAAAGCTACTTTCAAGCACCATCTGCAAAAGATTCAGCAGGCATATAATGAGCTTGATACAACGATTTGTTACTCCGTCAAGGCCTGCGGCAATATAAACATCCTAAATTTTATGGCCGAAGCAGGAAGCGGATTTGACATTGTCAGCGGGGGCGAGTTATATCGTGTTATACAAGCCGGCGGCAATCCATCGAAAATCGTTTATGCCGGCGTCGGCAAAACCGACATCGAAATTATAGAAGCACTAAATGCAGGCATTGGTTATTTCAACATCGAATCAGAAGCTGAGCTAAACAACCTGATTCGGCTGGCAAAAGAAAACAACTCTGCATCAAACAAGAAACCTAAAGCCGCCCTGCGTGTCAATCCTGACGTTGACCCAAAAACACATACATATACTACTACAGGCAAAAAGGAGACTAAATTTGGCGTTGATATTGAGCGTGCGAGAAAAATATTTGCCGAATTTGGAAAAAATAATTCGGTAGCTATTTGTGCAATTCACATACATTTAGGCTCGGCTGGACATACCATACAACCGTACGTTGAGGCGATAGAAAAAATATTGGCTCTGATTGAACAATTACGCAGCGATGGTTTCACAATCGAAGCAGTAGACCTTGGCGGCGGATACGGCGCTGATTACATAACAGGCATAGCGCCAACGGCCGCTGATTATGCGGCTGCCATTGTGCCGTTATTAAAAGATAAAAACCTAAAACTTATTCTCGAGCCGGGTGCAAGTATCGCCGCCAACGCAGCGATTTTAGCAACCAAGGTTTTGTACATAAAAACAAGCGGCCGTAAAAAATTCGTTATAGTCGATGCGGCAATGAACGATTTGATTCGTCCGCCGTTATATGGCGCATTCCATTTCATCTGGCCCGCGAAAGTAGCTCAGAAATTTGTGCCTGACCGCCGGGACAAAGACTTAAAACTGACTGGTACTGAAATCGTTGATGTGGTCGGCCCGATTTGTGAAAGTGCAGATTTCTTCGCCAAGGACAGGGCCCTGCCGCCGGTAAAACGCGGCGACATAATCTCTATTTTCACCGCCGGGGCGTATGGTTTTAGTATGGCGAGCAATTACAACGCTCGAGGCCGAGCCGCTGAAGTCCTCGTTGACGGCGATAAGTTTTCCATCATCAGAAAACGCGAAACCTACGAAGATTTAATATCACCGGAAAAATAAGGTCCTATTTTTCCAACCAGTATCCATATGCAACATTACTGGTGTCGCAACAGCAACTCAGAACCTGCCAGCGAGCCCATCGGATCCCACGGCGGCAGGACTATCGGTTTAAGTTCCAGCGCTTTTTGTAGTTCCTTGGGCAGATAGCTCTTGCGGGCTGCTATCTCGAACATATACTCATCAAACCATGAGTCGTTCATAATAAAAAAGCCCTTCTTGCCAATCTCATTGCTCCAACTGTTCTCTACTCGCCAGCGGCGCGGTCGAGCCTCGACTACATCCACACCCGTAAAAAGCATAGCGTGGTTCATACTGCTTTGATGGTAAATCAGCCGGTCGGCCTTATTCAAAACAAACTTCGTATCGTAGACACCCTCATAATCGAACAAGTCAGCGTCCCAAAGACCAATGTCGCGGGCCATTTGTGGTGAACAATCACATCCGAACCACACCGGCTCACCATCAAGCAAGGTGCGCACAGCGATTTTTTTCATCGTATCAATATCAACATTCAAATACTTGACCGGCTCACCACCGACCACATTACCAAGGTAGGCCACCGTGAAAGTACGACCATACGGGCTGCTCGGCCGAGGGTCATGCACCAGGCAAACGTACTCGTCCAGGTCCAGGGTTACATATTTTTTGGCAAATTCCTGCGGAGTCAGCACACCATCGCGGTGAAACTTGTTATCCTTGTCGCGCCACTGCCAATCAAAACGCTTTGGGGGCGTGCCCATGTGGATGCTCAGAATTCGGTAAACAGCCGTAAGGATTTCCTGCTTAGCCTTTCGTAACTTCTTAACACCGGCACCTTTCAAATGCATATCGCGCAGAATCTTGGCACCCTCGCGGAGTTTGGCCTTAAGGGCCTTGTTCATCAAACGGCTGTTTGAAGAACTTTCGCTCTCAGGCATAGCCATCTTGGGCACCAAGCCATGCTTTCTGACAAGGCTGACGAACATGTTCCACTGTCCGCCGTCGCTGACAACATTGGCCAGCAAAAAGTCTACGGTTCGGTCGCCGTCGGGACGATTTGCCGTGTCGATGATTGACTCCAGGAAGTAGTTGGCACGCTCGATTTTGTCCCAGAAAAAGATATAGCTCTGGCTGAACTCAAATTCCTCAAGGTTCATCTTTTTCATTGCACCGACACGCAGAAGGTTCGTCCCGGCAAATATCCAGCAGCGGCCTGATTTCTTCTGATTGGTCACAGCCCAGTCGTCGAGCCTGCAGGAGAAGGAATCATCAATGCCGGTAACGACTGACCGGTTAAGCGCGAGCTTGTCAACGGTCGTAACAGTCACCGCGTTCTGCATCTGCCGGTACTGAGGCTCGCTGTCGAACGCATTCTGCATAAGCTTGATGTGTTTCGGCTGGAGGTTTTCGGCCGTTCCACCCGGTGCAAACTTCTCGATGACGAACGCGGTGCCTTTATCTTGGGAAGTGTCCGCTTTGCATACAGACAATAATATAATAACGACAATTAATGCTCCTGAAATCGACCTTAAATAATTCATAGGTTCCTCCTTTCCGCAGTCATCATGCGAACAATACTTTAACAGCAATTTTTTAGTAACGGTTACTTGTTGACATTTTAACAATTGAATTCAGAAGTTTCGTTCGACGAAGCCGGTATCAATTTTGTTTTTGACAAAAAGGTTATGGGAGAGGATGTCCAGACAGGCTGGTATTGTGGTTTTGATTGGCTCGATAACAAATTCCCGCAGAGCCCTCTTCATCGTGGCAATGGCCTCAGTCCGCGTTCTTTGATGAACGATAACCTTACTAATCATTGAATCGTAACTTGGTGAAACCGTCCAGCCCTGATGAACATGCGTGTCGACCCTGACGCCGGGACCGCCAGGCAGAATTAACCTGGTAATCGTACCCGGCGAAGGTGCGAAATTATTTTCGGGGTCTTCGGCGTTGACCCGGCATTCAATCGCAACGCCACGATGTTTGATATCTTTTTGACGAAACTTAATTAAATGACCGCTGGCGATTTTTAGCTGCCACTTGATCAAATCATGGCCGGTAACCATTTCGGTAACCGGATGCTCGACCTGAATTCGAGTATTTGCCTCAATAAAGTAAAACTTCTTATCCTTGTCCAAAAGAAACTCAATCGTTGCGGCATTAACGTATTTTGCCTCCCTTATAATTCTCAACGCAGCCTTGCACAGTTCTTCCCTGTCACGTTCATCCAATACCGGACAAGGGGACTCTTCAATCATTTTTTGGTGCCTTCGCTGAATGGTGCAGTCCCTTTCATAAAAGTGCAATGCGTTGCCCTCTTTATCCGCTATCACCTGCACCTCTACATGGCGGGGCTCAACTATACACTTTTCCAGATAGAGTCTCGAATCACCGAAAGCCGCGTCTGCTTCGGCACGAGCTGCCCCGAAAGCGGCACGAAAGCTGATATCATTATGAGCAACTCTCATACCCCGTCCGCCGCCGCCGGCAGCGGCTTTTATCATTATGGGATAGCCCATCTTGTTCGCGAGTTTCAATGCCTCAGACTCTTCTTCTATAGCGCCATCGGAGCCGGGAACAACATGCACCCGCGCTTCCTGTGCCAGTTTCCGGGCCTGTATCTTGTCACCAAGCAGTCGCATGGCCTCAACAGGTGGGCCGATAAAAACTATGCCGCAATCCTGGCATATCTGAGCAAAGTTGACATTCTCCGCCAGGAAACCATAACCCGGATGAATTGCCTCAACATCTGCAATTTCAGCAGCACTTATGATACGCGGAATGTTAAGATAACTTCCGGCCGAATCAGCCGGACCTATACAAATCGCTTCATCGGCAAGCTGCAAATACGGAGCATCTTTATCTGCCTCGGAATAAACCACAACCGCTTCAATATCAAGCTCATGACAAGCCCGGATAATACGCAGCGCTATTTCACCACGGTTTGCTATAAGGATTCTTGAAAACATAAGTTCGTCTTTCGTCTCTCAGGAACCGCAACACAGACAACAAATCAGTCCGGCCTGAGCCTGAAAAGCACCTGGCCATATTCGACGGCCTGGCCGTTGGTCACCAGTATCTCAGCAATCGTTCCGCCGTTTTCGGTCTTTATTTCGTTCATTACTTTCATCGCCTCGATTATACAAACAACCGCCTGCGCCTCAACATACGAACCGACTTCGACATAAGGACCCGAATCAGGGCTTGGGGTTGCATAGAAAGTCCCGACAAGAGGCGATTTTATCTCTACTAAATTTTCTTTTACCTGTGGCTCCGAAACGGAGAGCAGCTCCGGCGGCACTGAGGTTTGCCCCGCATTGGTACCAGCAGACGCATTTGAAATGTCACGGCCCGCTGTCGGAACAACAGCCCCGCTCATGCCTACAGCAGGCTGAGGCTGGCTGCGCTTTAGAAAAATCTTGTCATCACCATGGCTTATTTCAACTTCGACCAGCTCATTTCGCTTCATTATTTCAATGAGCTCTTTTATTTTCTGCAAATCGCTGTCTTTATTCTCCGCCATTGCTGCGCCCTTTCTTGATTAATTCATATCTCGTATTCCGAACAATATACGCTTCACGTTTCACGAGATACGTTTTAAGTATACCTGCAAAAGGTCGCTTTGCAACCAATTTCTGGGTACTATATTTTGCAATCCGGCTGCAAAATTTTGCACCAATTTTACTACAAAATCCAAACCTGCCAACAGAGTAATGATATTCCTCGAATGTGAGGCCCTCAATCGCAGCTAATATCATTACAACAGAGAATAATCCTGTTAAGTGGCCATAGGCTGGATACTGTTCAGCAGGGGCTCAGCGACGCAATGCTCTATCAATATGGAGGATTGGCGAAAAACGTCTTGGGGATTCAATAGAAAAATCTAAAGCCGGCAAAAAATTCAGGACAGTTTCCTTCGGCCGGAAGGATGCCTGGCGTTCACGCATACAAACCAAATACTAAATTACTTCAAGACCGACCATCGTAACATCATCGATTTCCACTGGGTCTATTTGTTGACTCTGCGTAATCGCTCTAAATTTATCCCTCATCTCAACAACCGGCAAATCGATAATCTCAAGGAATTTTTCGTTGAAATGAAAGCCGGTATCGTCGTTAAAACTACCGATAAACGGTTCCGCTCCGTCCGAATACAATAAGAACTTATCGCCGGGCTGAAGTTGTATCATCCTCTGCGGATAATCTGATTGCCCAAAAACTCCGAGCAGTGAACCTTGTATTTCCAATCGCTCAGGTTCCTCTCCAGGCCTAATCAGAATAGGGTACGGATGTCCCGCACGTGTAAAGGTAAGCTGCAGTGTTTTTGTATCCAGCAGGCAATAGCAGCAGGTTGCAAACTGGTAACCGGACAGTTTCTGCGCAGTCATCCTCACATTAAGATTCTTCATAACTTCCGACGGAGAAAATATACGGTAATTATTCTCGACAGACTCACGCAGTACCATAGCCTGCTTTAGAAAGATTGTCAAAAGTGCAGCAGGCATCCCGTGACCGATAACATCGGCCACATAAAAGGTGATGTGCTGTTCGTCAAGACGCATGACATCATAAATATCACCTGAGACCCATTCAGCCGGCAAAAAAAGCGGCGCCCATCGCATTCTCTCGGTATCAGGCAGTTCAGTCCTAAGAAAATCCTGCTGAACAAGACCGGCTAAACGAAGCTGTTCCGTCAGGTTGTCCACCATGGCTCCTGTCATACTAAGCTGCTGTGCAAGTTTATTCTTGTAAATTGTCTGCATCTGCTTTGGTGGAAGCGCAGGCTTTACAGCCATCCCTGTACTCTTTTTGCGGTAGGCGAGATTAAGACTGACTCTAACCCACAGGTCATCTATGGAAACCGCCTCTGTTGAGCCGCCCATAGAGAAGCTGGTCTTTGAGGGCGATAAGGAAAAACTCTTCACGGGCATATCCATCCGCTCAGTGAGCAAAACCACGCCGATATTTTCCATCTCCAGAGATTCGATTATCCGAGCCAATTTCTGCTGCTGCATAGAGTTAGAGTCTTCCGTATCGATAACCACGGTTCCAATCGTGTTGAGTTGATTGCGTATCTGGGGAAACTTATCTACTGGAAGAACGCGGGAAGAAAGCTTCCTCTGCCTCAAAAGCCGCTTTATTTCAGTTGGCATCTGATTCTTATTCGTCAGGAACAGAACATCTGTAAAACGTTTCGGCAATTCAATAGTACTTAGCAGCTCCGTCTTTTCCATTTCATTACCCTTTACAATTATTTATGGGACTAAACTCATACCGTTATGGTAAAAGCTGGCATAGATAGTTTCGACCAGTTAGCAGAGGTACTTTGTTTTTTTTCGGTTTTTTTCTCCTCTACAAAGATGTGTGGCCTTTGCTCCGCCTACGAAAACACACTGGCCCCGTTGGAAATCCGCCCTCCGGCGACTTAGTTCATAAGTTCATCTCATATAATATGGGGTAACTTCTAACGGGGCTGGCACGGATTATAGGCCTATCTGGCTGCAAGTTCTACATATATGAAATTACACTTAAGGTATTTCAGGCAAACCCCCGCTGCTTATTATTTGATTCGAAGCCGCTCTTAGCCGGCAAAGATTGCCGAGCCGATCCGGAGAATGGTTGCGCCCTCTTCAACTGCGACTTCATAGTCCGAACTCATACCCATACTTAACTCAGTAAATTGTCGGCCGACAATCTTCTCGCCGCGAAGCTCAACAAACAGCTCTCTCGACCGAACAAAACAAGCCCGAATTACATCTTTATTATGTGTCAACGGTGCCATTGTCATCAGCCCAATCAATTTGAGATTCGGCAGAGTCTCTATCTGCTCAGCCAGATGCGTTGTCGCCCCTGCCGGAACGCCATATTTTTGAGGCTCGTTAGAAGTGTTTACCTGCATGAGTATTTCAGGGCATAAGTTTAATTTTGCCGCTGAAGAGTTTATCTCTTCTGCCAACCTAAGGGTATCAACCGAATGTATCAGAGAAGCTATCGGTAAGACCTGGCGTACCTTATTACGCTGCAGATGACCGACCATATGCCAATTGACTTTTTTCGGCAGAGCCGAGTCGCTGTTTCCTCTCTCCAAAAATTCATCTATTTGAGCGGAAACTTTCTTTAATTGCTGTACGCGGTTCTCTCCAAGGTTGACAAAGCCCAGACGAATAACTTCTTTTATGGCATCAATGGTGGCGGATTTTGTTACTACGACAAGCTTTACCTCACTGACTTCTCTGCCGACACGCGCACAGGCAGAGCTAATGGTGTCTTTTACACATCTGATTCTTTCAGAAATTTTTGTCATATAAAGGTTTGTCAGGAACTCGAAATATAAAAAATTCTATCCACCCAAAAAAAAAGCAAATTTAAAATATCATTTTATCACCATCTTTGCTATTAAAAAGTCCCGATAAATCAGAACTTCTAAACCTACCCGCCCATAATCTACTCAAATACGTGTAAATATTCAAGCGCTTCATATTATGATTTCCGCTCGGATAGTATGATGTGGCAAAAAAATAAAAAAACAGGCATTTTTGACTTGCATTTTATCGTCTAAATTTGTATAGTGACTATATTAAAAAGTGTTTTTAGGGGGATAAACGCCTCCAAACAAGTGTTTTAATTTTTTTTTATTTGACAATCTTATATAAAGGCGTTAGCTTCTGCCTTTCAATCTATGACATTAGGCTGCCTCAGGCAGCTTAAGAGCCTCGGCGAGGCAGTGTGGCACACCGGTTTCCCCCCCAGCCGGTTCCACCACCTCGCCTTTTTTATGCTTACAGTCTCAAACAAACTTTTTATCAGCCAAATTCCTATCTGCTCAGGACTCTTCATTTATCCAGCTCCTTCGGCGTACTAAAATAACTTCCAAAAGCAACGAACAAAAGGGCAGAAATAAAGCCAAGTATGCTGCCGTAAATAAAAGTCGCACTCGCAGCAATGTTCTGCCACAGCAATCCAGCTATAAGGCCTGCCGGCAAGGCCATCAAACCTATGGCGGTGTGAAATGTCCCCAAAGCTGTAGCTTTTCCCTGTTGAGAGGATAAATCAGACACAAAGGCACGTTGATTGCCGTCAACCGCTGCATAGGTTATACCGTAAAGGGCAAATAAGACTATAAAGGCGGACAATGATGTCAGAAATGCAAAACCAAGCGAGGTCAATGAAAACAGCAAATAACCAAGAATAATAACCTTTTCTCTTCCGATTTTGTCCGAGAGAACACCAAGAGGAATAGCAAAGGCGGCATAGAAAATGTTAAAAAGAACATATAAGAGGATTGGCACTGCGATTGATAATTTGGCTGTAAAGAACTGCTGCGCCCTAATAATAAAAAACATATAACTGAAATTCCCCAATGCAAATATGCCGGAAATCAGGACAAATAACTTAAGAGATTTAGGAAGATTTTTCAGGCCTATCTTCAGCGTTATGTCTCGTGGTTCTGTTTTTCCTTCTTTTACAAAACGCAGCGGAATTAAAGAAGCAAATGCGACAACTCCAGCAATGAGTATAATCAACTTGAAACTAAAGCCGAAAAACCAGAATAAGAGAAAAACAGCAATCGAGCCCAGAATCGCCCCGGAAGTATCCAAGGCCCTGTGAATTCCGAATCCTTTCCCTCTCTGTTTTGTCATAGAATCTGCGATAATTGCATCTCTTGCGGCGGTTCTCAAACCCTTGCCTATCCTCTCAGCAGCAGCGAGAATCACAGCATGTGGCCACGCCTTAGACAATGCCAGCAATAACTTAAAAAACGCCGAAGTCAGGTATCCTGATGAAACAAATATCTTCCTTCTGCCCGTCCTATCAGACCAGTAACCAGCCAACACCTTCAAAATACTGGATATGCTGTCTCTAAATCCCCCGACTAATCCAACGGCCAACCCCGCACCACCCAAGGCCGTGATAAACATCGGCAAAATCGGCATTATCATTTCACTGCTTAAATCGTTCAAAAAGCTGACAATGCCCAATAGAAATACATTAGCGCTAATTCCTTGCAGATATTTATTTTTCATAGGAACATTCTGTAGGGGCAACCCCCTGTGGTTGCCCTAAAGGATCGGCACAGGGGCCTACCCCCTACGTTTTTTATTCTCCGCGGATTTGGACTATCGCCCTTCTGCTGCGGGGGCCGTCAAATTCACAGAAAAAAATGCCCTGCCAGGTGCCGAGAACAAGGGACTTGTCCTTTATCGGGATTTGCCTGCTGCAACCGATAATAGAGCTTTTGCAGTGCGCATCGGAATTGCCCTCGGAATGGCGATAGCCCGGACGATGATGAGGCACCAATTCCTCAAGGGTCAAAAGTATATCATGTGGAACGGACGGGTCGGCATTTTCATTGATGGTAATCGCTGCTGTCGTATGAGGACAATAGACTGTTACATCGCCATTAACAATACCCGACTGTGCGAGAAGTGAGCTGACCTGGCTGGTAATATCAATCATCTGGCAGCGCTGCCTGCTGCTTACGCGAAAATCTTTTTCAACAATTTTCATCATTGTTACCTCTTACCCCGTTAGAAACTTCATTTATGCACCCCCTGTAGAAACTTTCTTTATTGAGTTTCTAACGGGGCTTACATCTGTTCGACAACTTCGATACCTAAAAGCTCACTCAAACCGTGTTTGATAATCTTCGCTGTCAAATCACAAAGCAGCAGTCTGGTCGGCCTTTTATCCTGCGGTGCGTCCAGGACCGGACAATTCGTATAAAACACACTGAATTTCTGTGCCAATTCATACAGATAAGTTGTCAGGTAATTCGGCCTGTAGTCAGAAACAGCAGCCTCTATCGCTTCTCCATAACGAACCAGGTATTTTGCCAAATCCAGTTCCGCCGGCTCAGTCAAATTTAACTTCTCTAATTTTGCACGCTCGCGATTAACATCCACACCCTTGTCGGGGGCTTTTCTTATGATTGATTTTATCCGGGCGTAGGCATATTGCATATACGGAGCCGTATTCCCGTCCATCGCCAACATCTTATCGAAACTAAAAATATAGTCACTCGTTCGGTTATTGGAGTAGTCCGCATACTTGACGGCCCCAATTCCAACGGCTTGTGCAATCTCTGCTTTTCTCTCTTCGCCAAGCTCGGGATTTTTTTCTTCGACAACAGCCCTTGCCCGCTCCACAGCTTCATCGAGCAGCTCTTTTAGCTTTACATTTTCGCCGGAGCGTGTTTTCAACGGCGTCCCATCATCACCTAAAACGCTGCCGAACATCACATGCGAAAGCTCAACATCGTCACCAACCCAACCGGCCATCCTCGCAACTGCAAAGAGCATCTCAAAATGCAACTTCTGCCGCGAATCGGTTACATAGGCTATTTTGTCCGCCTTCAGCTCATTTATCCGATATCGAATGGCCGCCAAATCCGTTGTCGCATAAAGATACGCCCCGTCACTTTTCTGGATAATAAATGGCAGCGCCTGCCCTTCCTTATTCTTAAACCCCTCCGGAAAAACACATACCGCACCTTCAGATTCTTCTGCAACACCCTCGTGTTTTAGATCTTTTACTATATCCGGGAGCATGTCATTGTAAAAACTTTCGCCACGAACATCATTTCTCGTAAGAGTTACATTCAGCAGATCATAAATCTTCTGACACTCTGAAAGCGATGCTCGAACGATACTACTCCAGAAAGAAAATGCCTCAGCATCTCCATTCTGTAATTTAACTACCCAATCGCGCGCCCCTTGTTTAAACTTTGGTTCGGAATCGTAGCGATTCTTGGCTTTTCGATATAACTCCTCTGTATCAGATACAGAGAAATCCCCTTGTTCATACACCGGTTGGCCAGTAACTCCCTCGAAAGCAGCGGCCACTCGTCCTTCAAAGACCTCCTGGATCAGCATACCGAATTGTGTTCCCCAGTCGCCGATGTGGTTTTGACGGATAACCGTGTGGCCGAGGAATTCGAGCATTCGGCAGATGCAGTCGCCAATGATTGTGCTCCGGAGGTGGCCGACGTGCATCTGCTTGGCGATATTAGGCGCTGAGAAATCAACAACGACGGTTTTTGTCTGAACGGTTTTCTCTATACCTAAGCGGTTCTCAGAATCAGCATTGATTTCCAAGAGGCCGCTTACAATAAAATCTTGTTTTAGTCGCAGATTGATAAAGCCCGGCCCGGCAACTTCCGGCTCTTCACAAATGTCACTGACATCCAAATTCTCCACAACCTGCTCGGCCAGTTTACGGGGTTCGGTCTTTATCTTCTTTGCCAGTGCCATTACGCCGTTGGCCTGGTAGTCCCCGAATTTAGGGTCCGTTGAGGGCCTTACAATAGCTGCGCGATCGCTTCGGCCTGTAGCGGCGGTCATCGCAGCACTAATCCTGTCTTCAAGTATATCAATTGCCGGCTTCACTCTTTCACGCTCTTATTCCATTTTAATCGCTTGGCATCACCCCAGAGCAATTCCAAATCGTAGTAGTCTCTATATTCGCTGTCAAAGATATGGATTACAACATCGACAAAATCGAGCAATATCCAGCGTGCCTGCTCATAGCCGGCCCGGCCGAAACGCTGCTGTCCTGTTTCTTTTGCCGACTCGCATATTTCATTGGCGACTGCCCGCATTTGCCTGTCGCTCGTTCCGGTGGCGATTACAAAATAATCAGTGGCAGGCGATTTGCCCTTCAAGTCCAGAACCACAATGTTACTGCAATGTCGTTCGGCTGCAATCTTCGCAGCAGCCAGAGCAAAGGCCCTTGATTTTTCGTTTACCCTCTTTGCCAAATTACAACCTAATCCCTTGTGGTTCGAGTCACCAGTTACGAATCATTTGCCGAGGCCAAGCCAACCACTGATAACAGGAGCAAATTTGACTACAACACCCGAAAAGACTACGCTGACCATCGTCATTAGTTTTATAAGAATGTTCAAGCTTGGTCCGGAAGTATCCTTGAACGGGTCGCCGACCGTATCACAAACTACAGCAGCCTTGTGTTCCTCCGAGCCTTTGCCGCCGAAAGCACCTTTCTCGATATATTTTTTTGCGTTGTCCCAGGCCCCGCCGGCGTTATTGAGTGTAATTGCCAGAACAAAACCGCAGCTCAATCCCGCCGCCAGAAGCCCCATCACACCCGCCACACCAAGAAACAGGCCTGTCAGAACAGGCACAATAATTGCCAACAGCGAAGGCAAAATCATCTCTTTCTGAGCACCACGCGTGGAAATCGTAACGCATCTGGCATAATCAGGCTCTCCGGTTCCTTCCATAATGCCGGCGATTTCCCTGAACTGACGCCTCACCTCATTGACCATAGCCCCTGCCGCCCTGCCGACCGCTTTCATCGTCATTGCACAGAATACAAACGCCATCATAGCGCCAATAAAGAGGCCGCAGATTAATTTCGGATTCATAATATGCAGCTCATAAGCGTTAACGAAGTCCATAATTTGGGCGGCCTTGGCATTGATAGCGCCGGTTATATCCCCGGCAGAAAACGTCGTATTACCAACCCGAAATATTCCATCGGTGCTCTCCGATGCCAGTCGTGCAATCCATATCTTGATTTCCTCGATATAGGCAGCCAGTAATGCCATCGCCGTCAGAGCCGCCGAGCCTATCGCAAAGCCCTTGCCGGTCGCCGCCGTGGTATTACCGAGGGCATCGAGTGCGTCGGTTCTCTTTCTCACCTCTTCGCCCAGGCCGCTCATCTCAGCGTTGCCGCCTGCATTATCAGCTATTGGCCCGTAAGCGTCGGTCGCCAGGGTAATGCCCAATGTGGAAAGCATTCCAACGGCGGCAAAACCGATGCCGTAAAGGCCCATTGACATATTCGAAAAGCCGCCGGCAAAGCCAAACGCACATAGGATGCCAAGGACTATTGTTATTACCGGCAGCCCGGCTGAGTACATACCCGTTGCGAAGCCCTCAATGATTGTCGTCGCCGCTCCCATTTTTGTCTGTTCGGCGATACCCCGTGTCGGCCCATAACTGTCGGATGTGTAATACTCCGTAAATTGGCCTATAAGAACGCCGGCAATCAGGCCCGAAATAACCGAGCCGAAAACACCCCAGGTAATCCACTCAGCCCAGGCCAAGCCCGCAACCGCAAAAATAATCAGCACCGAGCTTCCAAGAGTTCCAAACAACAATGCCCGCAGCAAATTCTTCTGACTGGCATCCTCTTTACAGCGAACCATAAAGATACCTAAAATCGAAAGTATAATACCCATGCCGGCAACAAGCATCGGTGCAAGAACGGCCTTGAGTACGTTCTCGCCTGACATCGTCAAAGCCGCCCCGAGTGCAGCCGTCGCCAAGATTGAGCCACAATAGCTTTCATATAAGTCAGCGCCCATACCCGCTACGTCTCCGACATTATCACCAACGTTATCAGCGATTGTAGCCGGATTTCTTGGGTCATCTTCCGGGATGCCGGCTTCGACTTTGCCGACCAGGTCTGCCCCGACATCTGCCGCTTTGGTAAAGATTCCGCCGCCAACACGGGCAAACAGCGCCTGTGTCGAAGCACCCATCCCGAAAGTAATCATTGTTGTGGTGATTTCAACAAGTTTGTCTTCATGGCCCATCCCTGCCTTGACCAGGGTCAGGCCGAGAAAGCCAAGGCCATCTCTCATATGTTCAACGGTATAAACCAGCTTATCGAGGACCAGATACCACAGCGAGATGTCCAGCAGACCGAATCCCACTACCACAAGGCCCATAACAGCACCGCTGCGAAAGGCAACCTTTAGGCCGCGATTCAGGCTCTCACTGGCACCCTGGGCCGTCCGGGCCGAGGCGTTCGTTGCGGTCTTCATACCCAAAAAACCGCACAGACCGCTGAAAAACCCGCCGGTCAGAAACGCCACCGGAACGAATGGGTTCTGAACACCTAAGTAAGCACAAGCTCCTAAGATAATCAGCAAAATAAGAAACACCAGCGACACCACACTGTATTGTCTGAAAAGATACGCATACGCCCCTTCACGTACGTGCTGAGCAATCTTTTTCATTTTTTCAGTGCCTTCAGACTCAGCCATCACCTTCTTGTAGAAATACCACGCAAAGGCCAGTGCTAACAGTGCAGCTATAGGGGCGATTGCCCAGCTTAGCGGTGTTTTAACTATCTCAGACGCTCCGGATCCCTCGGCCGCCATCGCCGATGCGCTAAAACCGAATACGGACACCACAAAGATACCGATGTTCTCAAGAATCTTCACTTTTACAATCCTTTCCAAGTTTAACTATAGATTTCTACCGAAATAACATATACGAGATAGGCTGAAGTTTACCCAAATAGAGTTGCTTTTCAAATGTTTTATAACAGGAACCCAAATAAAAAAAAGAGCATAAAAGTGCTTGCGCCCGATTATGTATGATAATCCGCATTTATTTTGACGTATTCGGCGCTCAAGTCGCAGCCGTAGCAAAAATCGCTGCTCTTACCCACACCCAAATCAACTGTTATCGTATGCTCGGTCTGTGAGATAATCCTGCTGGCCTTTTTTGCGTCAAATTTTCTCGCCCTGCCATTCTTAAAAACGGTTATATCGCCTAATTTGCAGGAGAGCTTACCTGGATTCAATTTTACACCGACCGAGCCGACCGCACAGATAATCCTGCCCCAGTTCGGATCGCCGCCTCGCACAGCACATTTGACCAGTGGATAATCAGCTACCGCCCTGGCGGCCTTGGTCGCATCGGCCTTTGTAGCTGCCCCTTTAACAACGACCTTGAACATCCGCGTCGCCCCTTCGGCATCAAGAGCCATCTGCCTGGCCAAATCTTCACACACCTCCGCCAGGGCTTTGGCAAATCTCTTGTATCGTGGGCACTGACTCACTATAGGCCTATTACCCGCCAGTCCGGAGGCAAGGATTATCGCAGTATCATTGGTGCTTTGATGGCCGTCAACAGTCAGCTTATTCAGCGAATTACCGATAGCGGCCTTCAAAGCCTTGCCTAACAATGGCTTGCTTATAGCCGCATCGGTGGTAATAAAACAAAGTGTCGTTGCCATATTCGGGGCAATCATACCAGCTCCCTTGACTGCGCCCGCTATGGTAATTTTTTTGCCGGAAATTTCGAGTCGACGCACCGCCTGTTTCGGCTTGGTATCGGTTGTCATTATCGCCTTTGCAAAATCCAGACCCGCCGAAGCAGAAGCTGAAAGTTTCGCTGACGCCTTTGAAATACCTTTCGTGATTTTACCCATCGGTAACTGCTCTCCGATAATACCCGTGGATGCTACAAGGACATCTCGTATTGCGTATTGCGTATTGCGTATTGCGTCCCTATTGTCATTGCGAGCAAAGCGAAGCAATCTCGTATCTCGAATTTTGCTCAACGAAATTGCCGTTTCACTGCACATCTTTATCGCGTTCTTAATTCCAACCTGACCGGTGCATGTATTGGCATTTCCGGAATTGACAACAACCGCTGATATACTGGCACTTTTGATATGCTCTTTGCTTACCTGAACCGCTGCTGATGTGATTTTATTGGTCGTAAAGACCGCCGCCGCCTTTGCGCCGGTTGGACAAACAATCAGCCCCAAATCAGCCTTGCCCGATTTCTTAATCCCACAGCGCACCCCCGCCGCCAAAAATCCCCGCGGTGCCGTAACTGTATTATTTGCCATCTTGTACCTCGTTAAAGAATAGTTGTATTTCTTGACCGCGGTTCTTTGATAGTTTTCGTTGCATTGCCGAGTTTTCCTACAATCGCCATATCCCTGAAATCAGCCATTGGGTCGTAGAATTTCTTTTTCAAATCTACAATGTTGACCATCAAGCCTGCACGGTTTTGTTTGAGTTGCTTTACAATCCTGCCGTCCGGCTGGATAAAACACGATGGGTACGGCGAATAATACCCGCTCGAATTGGACATACTAATCCAAAAATGGTTCGTTGCCGCCCTACACTGCATCGTCTGCCGCATAATATGAGTATGCACGCTTGGCCCTTTCTGCCGGGCATTATAGAACGACTGGAAAATGCAGTTGACCTTTTGCTTATATAATTCTCTGTAAATTTCCGGAAACCGCAAATCAAAACATATTAGCAGTGAGCATTTTATCCCATTGATGGTAAAAGTCACAAACCTATTGCCCGGCGTAAGACGACGCAAATCGCTTTTCGTACAAAATCTCTTGTCGTACCGGTCAACAATCCTGCCTTTGGGATTTATCACATACAGACTATTATACGGCCTGTGCGGCTCGGCCTGCCCCCGAACGTTTTTATTGGGGGTCAATCGATGCGTACTGCCCAGAACGATCCAAAGGCCGAGTGTGGCCGCAAGAGCCATAATCTTTTCTGTCTCTTCTCTAAGCAGCCCCCAGTCGTACCCGTCGAAGTTTGGAAAGTCAGTACCCAC
>Ga0307426_1000623_pt1 | contig 24238 bp, 16 predicted proteins | sample SalMarWE160340MG_FD_202165 | JGI IMG/M metagenome (GOLD analysis project Ga0307426, IMG submission 202165) | Salt marsh sediment microbial communities from the Plum Island Ecosystem LTER, Massachusetts, United States - WE1603-40 | ecosystem: Environmental > Aquatic > Marine > Intertidal zone >...
GGGGTCGGATGAGGAACTTAATCTTTCCAACATCAGTTACCTGCTTCATAGGATCCAAATAGCCTGAAGATTCGTACCTGAAAGGAGGAATTGCTATGGCCGACTTTCACCAGGAAGGAATCATCACGACGCTCCATTCTCTGCATGAGGCATTTGATCGCGAGACCTATATAGCAAGCCTTGAACGTAAGCTGGAGAAATACTCCCACCATCAAAAAATCACCCTTTTACTTCCGTCCCTCTTTTCGGAAATCCAGAATCCTCAAGTACTGGATCGGATACTCGACGGTATCGAGAAAGTGAAATACCTGCATAGAATTGTTGTTGCCCTGGGGGGGGCGCAGGAGGAAAGGCAGTTCAAGGAGGCTAAAGAATATTTCGGAAGGCTTCGCATCTCTGATCGGGAGGTGAAGATCGTTTGGGTAGAGGGACCTCAAATCCAAAAAATATTCCAAGAAATCCAGAGTCGTGAGATCCCCACGGGTGTACAGGGAAAAGGGCAATCCGTATGGATGGCACTGGGCTATATTCTCGCCAAGGAAGACTGTGACGTGATTGCCCTCCATGATTGCGACATCGTCACCTATGATCCCATCCTTCTGGGTAGGCTCATCGAGCCCACCGCCAACCCCAACAACGATTTCCAATTCTGCAAAGGCTACTACGCCCGAATTTCCTTGACAGAAAAGGCCATGAAAGGAAGAGTTACCAGACTTTTTGTAACGCCCTTTGTAGATTCCATGATGGACCTAATGTATACACGAAGGCATCTTGAACTGGGACGCTTCTTCAGTTATCACCGAAGCTTTAAATATCCGTTAGCAGGTGAATTTAGCTTCACAGCGCAGTTGGCGCGCGGCATCAATATCGCCTACGACTGGGGACTGGAAGTAGCCACCTTATCCCAAGTTTACGACCAGCTCATTCCTCGAAAAATTGCCCAAATCGACCTGATTCGCAACTATGAACACAAGCATCAGGAGCTTTCATCGGAAGACAAAAATAAGGGACTGCATCGCATGGTGGTGGACATCGCCAAGTTCTATCTGACCTATATGCGATCGCACGGCGTTCCTTTGGACGATGCCTTCGTGGATATGATGCTGCATACGTACTATCAGAATGCTCTCAAATTCATCAGAAAATACAGCGATGATGCTGAGGTAAATGGCCTCAACTATGACCGCTATCAGGAAGAGGCCACGGTTCGACACTTTCGGGGTTTCTTGTGGACGGCCTGGGAGCAGAGCAAAGGACCCCACGAAGCGACACTCATTCCATCCTGGAACCGGGTCTGCTACAGTCTGCCTGATATCTATACCCGCATTTTGGAAGCCGTGGAAGCTGATAACGAGTGAGTACGGCTTGACACCGCATGCTGAGTGCAGCCCATTGAATGGGAGATCAGATGGTTAAAGGCGCTTTAAATGTATTGTTCTTGTCACCTGAGGTCGTGCCATTCGCCAAAACTGGGGGACTGGCAGATGTAGCGGGTAGCCTACCCATCGCTCTGAAGCGCCTCGGGCTCGATGTGCGACTCGTCCTTCCTTTTTACCGGATCATCCGGGAAGGGAACTATGAATTCCGGTCGATCCTCAAAAACCTTGAAGTTCCCCTTGGTAAAGAGAATCTTAGAGCAAACGTGCTTGAGACTCAACTCAGACCTGGGATTCCGGTCTATTTCATCGAAAGAGAGGACCTTTATGACCGGCCGAACCTGTATGGGAACCCCGGTGGAGATTACTACGATAACCTGGAACGTTTTAGTTTTTTCGCTCATGCTGCGTTTCGTCTAACGGAGGCGCTTTCCTTTAAGCCGCATGTGGTTCATTGTCATGACTGGCAAACCGGGCTGGTGCCGGCACTGCTCAAAGGGCCTTATGGGGACATTCCAACCCTTTCGGGTGTTGCGAGCGTTTTCACCATTCACAATCTGGGCTACCAGGGGCTTTTTCCCGAAGAGAAGTTTCCTCTAACCGGACTTCCTAAAACTGACTTCTTTCACGCGGACGGTCTTGAATATTGGGGAAAATTCAGTCTCCTTAAAGCAGGTATCAATTACTCCGAGGCGATTACCACCGTCAGTCCCACTTACGCTAAGGAGATTCAGACTTCCGAATACGGCATGAGCATGGAGGGCATACTTCGCCGACGAAGTGCTTGGCTTCATGGGATCCTCAATGGGGTGGATTACACCTGCTGGGATCCAGCCCGGGATTCCCATTTATCTGCCAAGTATTCCCCTGAGGACCTGGTCGGGAAAGCCCGCTGCAAAGCATCACTGATCAAACAGCTGAATCTTGATCCCTCTCTGGCCGAAAGACCCCTGCTGGGGATGATCTCCCGCCTCGATGCCCAAAAGGGGCTCGACCTGCTGGTCCAAATCCTGGACGATGTTCTTGAACTGGACATCGGGTTGGTGGTTCTGGGGTCGGGGGATGAACAGATTCAAGAGGCTATTCAGCGTGCGGCTGATCGTCATCCCGGCCAGGTGGGCCTTTCGATCGGCTTCAACGAACCCCTCGCCCACGAGATCATGGCAGGCGTTGACATCTTTCTAATTCCGTCTCGCTACGAACCCTGCGGGCTCACACAGATGTATGCTCTAAAGTACGGCACTGTGCCTGTCGTACGGGCCACCGGCGGATTGGATGACACCATTAACCATTTCGATGCTGAGGCGGGAACGGGTAACGGGTTCAAGTTTAGTCGTTATGAGTCCAAGGCCTTTTACGCGTCAATCCAGGAAGCTGTAGGCCTCTTCCAAAATGCCAAACTTTGGAAAAAAATTGTGGCCAATGGGATGAGGGCAGACTTTTCCTGGGACCGCTCAGCGCAAAGGTATCTGGAACTATATCGATCGGTCATGGAAAGACCAGCACTTGAGAGGGGAAAGATCGAAGGTCCAAAACCAAACCGTATAAAAGCTGACAGATGAGAGAGGTCCTTGATCGGTGAACACAGCGAAGACAGTGTTTTACAATATGAGTCTACTCACAGACGATGATCTCTATCTCTTCAACGAGGGGAGCCATTTTCGGCTGTATGAAAAGCTCGGGGCTCACCCCATGGAACATGAAGGTAAAGAGGGCACTTGTTTTGCCGTATGGGCTCCTGATGCCCAAAAAGTATATGTTATGGGGGATTTTAACGGCTGGGACAAAGAGAGTCATCCCCTGCGCCCCAGGAGAAAATCAGGGATCTGGGAGGGATTTATCCCGGGTGTCGGAAAGGGGGCCAACTACAAATATCATATCGCCTCCAGATTCCACGGATACCATGTGGACAAGGCCGACCCGTTCGCGCTCTACAGTGAAGTGCCTCCGAAAACCGGATCCATCGTCTGGGATCTGGATTATGTGTGGGGCGACGGGGAATGGATGGAGAATCGACAGAAACAGAATGCGCTCGATGCGCCTATGGCTGTTTACGAGATGCACCTGGGCTCATGGATGCGCATGCCCGAAGAGGGAAACCGTTCTTTGACGTACCGCGAGCTCGCTCCCAGGCTGGCCGAATATGTCAGGAGTATGGGATTCACCCATGTGGAGTTTCTCCCCGTAATGGAGCATCCCTTTTACGGCTCCTGGGGTTACCAGACCAGCGGCTATTTTACCCCCACCAGCCGTTACGGGACACCCCAGGATTTCATGTATTTGGTCGACCAATTACACCGGAACGAGATAGGGGTTATCCTGGATTGGGTGCCTTCACACTTCCCGAGCGATGAGCACAGTCTCGGGTATTTTGACGGAACGTATCTCTTTGAGCATGCCGATCCTGGTCAGAGAATCCATCCGGACTGGGACAGTTTGATCTTTAACTATGGACGCGAGGAGGTGCAGAGCTACCTTCTGAGCAGTGCCCTGTGCTGGCTGGACGTGTACCATGCCGACGGCCTGCGGGTGGATGCCGTGGCCTCCATGTTGTATCTGAATTACGGTCGCAGGGATGGAGAGTGGATTCCAAACAAATACGGCGGCAAGGAAAACCTGGAGGCCATCGCCTTTCTGCGGCGCTTTAACGAGGAGGTCTATAAGAACTACTCCGATGTTCAAACCGTGGCCGAAGAGTCCACCTCATGGCCCATGGTCTCCCGCCCTCTCTATGTGGGAGGCCTTGGTTTCGGGATGAAATGGGACATGGGATGGATGCACGATATGCTGGCGTACATGTCAGAAGACCCCATCCACAGAAAGTTTCATCATAACAAACTGACCTTCCGTATGATTTATTCCTTCAACGAGAATTTTGTACTTCCACTCTCACATGACGAAGTGGTCTACGGCAAGGGATCACTTTTGCGGAAGATGCCCGGCGACGACTGGCAGAGGTTTGCTAATCTGAGGCTCCTTTTCGGCGTTATGTATGCCCAGCCGGGGAAAAAGCTGCTTTTCATGGGTGGCGAGTTTGGACAATGGAATGAATGGTATCACGAAACGAGCCTAGATTGGAACCTGCTGGAACACCCATCCCATTCTGGTGTTCAGCGGTGGGTGACCGATTTGAATCAACTCTACAAAAATGAGCCGGCCCTGCATGAGCTGGACTTTGATCAAGCGGGTTTTGAATGGATCGATTGCAACGACTCTCAGCAGAGCACTCTTAGTCTACTTCGCAAAGGGCGCTCAACTGAGGATACGATAGTCATTGCCTGCAACTTTACGCCGGTTCCACACCACAACTATAGGGTCGGAGTGCCGGAGGGTGGTCTATGGAGGGAGATTTTGAACAGCGATGCCCAAGACTACGATGGCAGTGGTCAGGGAAATTTTGGAGCAGTAGGAGCTGAAACCACCTCCTTCCACGGTCGCCCTTACTCAGTTAATATTACTTTGCCTCCTCTGGCAATTGTATATTTCAAGAGGGATGAAGCATAATGAAGACGAATTCAGGTGGAAGCTCAAGTTGGAAGGCCCCAATGAGCTCAAAGACAATCCAAAGCAATCCCAGAAAGGCTAAAGATCCAATAAGAAGCGCACGGGAACGGGAGCGAACCTTTCTGACGCTCTTTGAAAGGCGCGACAATGTTTTGATCACCATCAATCCTGCCCCCGATTCCATGGCCAGTGCCTTTGCATCGTTACCATTGATAACTCGCTCATAAATCTTGTAATACTTTCAGGTCTTCTAAGGGTAAAACTGGGTTGAGTTTCAATTTTTTTGATTCTGAACGGTACTGTTACACTTCCGAGAAAAATATCCGCTCGTAGTATATTTTTCTAAGCAAAAATATTGCTTATACTCTATACATCAGAAGATTTACCGCCCCATCTGGACCAAAACCGGGTGGAAATTCCGCTCCGTTTGCTTCGAAAAGCCCTATATGTTATTAAGGCATGGTATACTTTCGTTGGGTTTCATAGTAACTGGAACATTGGGATTAAGCATTAGAAAGGGGGATAATGATGGTTTATGACACCGCCTTACGGGGCTATACATCCAAGCGACTGGAGGAGATTGAAACGGCAGATATCCTTATAGGCATCCCCTCGTATAACAATGAGAAGACCATAACGCATGTGGTCCAAATGGTCACAAATGGTCTTGCCAAACACTATAAAGACCGGAGAAGTGTGATTCTAATCGCTGATGGGGGCTCCACGGACGACACAAGGGAAGCTGCTAAGGAATTTCAGATAAAACCCTGGCAGGAAAAAATTGTCTCCATTTATCGTGGACCTGCGGGCAAGGGTACTGCCCTAAGGTCTCTATTCGAAGCGGCCAATCGGTTAAATGTTCATGCCTGTGGCATGGTGGATTCAGACCTGAGGAGTATTACTGCGGACTGGGTAAAATATCTCCTGGATCCGGTATTGGAGAAAGGATACCAATTTGTGTCACCTGTATATGTAAGGCACAAATATGACGGAACTATCACTAACAATATCGTGTATAACCTGACCCGCGCACTGTACGGAAAACGGATCCGTCAACCCATTGGAGGGGACTTTGCCATATCAAGAGATGTGGCTAAATTCTACAGCGAGCAAGAAGTATGGGATACGGACGTTGCCCGTTTTGGAATCGACATTTGGATGACCACGAGCGCCATCACCCAGGGCTTTCGCATTTGTCAGTCCAATCTGGGTGTCAAGATCCACGACGCTAAAGATCCTGGCCAACACCTTGGACCGATGTTTCGTCAGGTGCTCTCAGCGCTTTTTTCGCTTATGGAGCGTTACGAGAGTTATTGGAAGAAAATTAAAGGAAGCGAAGCACTGGAGATTTTCGGGTTCGAGGGGTATGTAGAACCCGAGCCCGTTAATGTAAACTTGGAAGGATTGATCGAACTTTTCAAGACAGGCTATCAGCAATTCTCAGCCTTGTGGAAAGAGATTTTCTGCGAAGAGTGTTTCAATCAGATCAGTAACACCGCACAGATGGATTCAAGCCAGTTTTACCTTCCCACTGATTCCTGGGTCCGCATCCTTTATGAGTTGGCAGCAACTTTCCATAGTTGGCAAGTCAACCGAACCAAACTGCTTGATCTGATGACTCCGCTCTATTTTGCCCGGGTGGCCTCCTTTGTTCGGCAAAGCTGGGAGATGTCTTCCCAGGAAGCTGAGGCTCTTGTTGAAGAGCAGGCTCAAAAATTCGAAGACCAGAAAGATTACCTGGTACAGGTATGGGATCAGAAATCCGCAGAAACAACAAAGACTTCAGGGTGAATCAATTGTAATTATCTATTACCATAGAAACTCTGTGCTTAAAGGCGCTTTAGGTTAGTAAAAGGAGAAAAAAATTATGGATGTGGATGTAAGTATCCGAATAGGAGGCGAAGCAGGTCAGGGGATGCAGTCCATCGGCTTCATTATGGGAAAGGTATTCACGCGTCATGGCTACTATACGTTCATAAATCAGGATGTGGAATCCAGAATTCGAGGCGGGCATAATTTTGTTCAGATAAGGATCCAAAACAAGCCTGTCTATGCCATTGTTAGACCGGCTTGAAGAGGAATTCTCCGATAAAAGGATCGAAATTGTTGAGAAAAACAAAGAATGCGCTTCTGCCGGATACGACTATGTCCATGAAGAATTCAGAGGACACATGACCCATAAAGTACCCCCTGCACCGCTTACCAAGAAAAAAATGCTGCTGAGCGGTAGCCAGGCAATGGCCCTGGGAGCAATCTTCTCCGGGCTCAAGTTCTACTCGGGCTATCCCATGTCACAATCCACTCCGATTATGGAGTTTATTGCCTCAATTGCACAGGAATACAACATCATCGTAACAATCAGGTCTATGGACTTACAAAAGCACAGACTTCTCCCACGAGTGAGCTGGGTTTTATATCAAAAACCACCCCAATGGGAGCTCTCAATCCGCCCTTGAACCCTTTGCTGCTGGCAATAGCATTGAACTGCAGTTTTGTGGCGAGGGGGTTTTCGGGGGATACCGAACACCTTACCCACCTGATTAATCAGGGGCTTTCTCACAAGGGCTTTGCATTAATCGACATTCTTCAGCCTTGCGTTTCTTTTAACGCGTCAATACGTTCAAGTGGTACGAAAGCCGGGTTTACAACATAAATGAAGACCCCCGGTATGGTCCTCATGATCGGAACTCAGCGTTTTCGAGGGCCCAGAAATGGGGTGAAAGAATACCCATCGGCATTATTTATAAGGAAGATAGGCTGACGCTTGATGAGCAGCAATCAGCAATCAAAGACACGACCCTGGTAAAGCAGAAAATTGATCAGAAGTCGTTTGAACGGTTACTGGATATCTTCAAATGATACATGGGCATGGACAGGCATGGAGCTAGCTGAGGCGAAAGGAGCCAGACTTCTAAGCGCGTGGCCCGGATTCAAGGAGTCGAATCCTGTGGAGCGACGCAGTCCACCTTCTTGGCTTCCGAAGTCCCGTCTGCCGGGTCGGTCGGCACATGGCGCTCGAAGTGCACCCGGGTGATGCGGTGCCTGTCCATCTCCGTGACCTCGAGGGTCCCGATGTCCAGTTCGACGCGATCTCCCTGTTGAGGCACGCGTCCGAGTTGGGTATAGATCAGACCGGCCAGGGTGATGTAGTCAGCCTCCTGGGGGAACGGGAGGTCTAGGGCGTCTTCCAGATCCGACACCCGGATGGCGGCATCGATGAGATAACCGCCGGAATCGGTCTCTTTGATGAAGCGTTGGGGCCGGGTGAACTCGTCGTCGAATTCGCCGATGATTTCTTCCAACACGTCCTCCAGGGTGATCACCCCCGCGGTACCGCCGTACTCGTCGACAACCAGGGCCATGTAATGGGACTTCTGCTGAAAATCACGGAGCAGAAGGGAGAGGGGCATGGCTTCTGGGACGATGAAAGGTTCGAACATGATCTCCCGCACCGGTTGCTTCAGCAATACGTTCCAGTCTTCGCCGCCCGCGATTTTGGCCAGGATCTCCTTGATCGAAACGAAACCGGTGATCTCGTCGATGCTCTTCTTATAGATCGGAAAACGCTCGTGATGCACCTCCTTGAAGCGCAGCAGCAGATCGGCCACCGGGGCCTCCTCGGGTACCGCAATGATGTCGGTGCGCTGGACCATCGCTTCGCGGGCTACATGATCGTCCAGGTCGAAGACCCTCCGGATCATCCGGGTTTCCTGAGGATTGATGGCTCCCACGCGTTCGCTGGCCGTGAGGATGATACGGATCTCTTCCTCAGTCATGGAGAACTGAAGTTCCTTTTCCGCACGCACGATGTCACGCTGACCGAACAACCAGAGCAGCCCGCGGGCAGCCTTGTTCATGAACCAGATCAGCCAGGCCAGCAGATGATAAAGGCGGTCGATGATCCGCGCCACGGTCAGACTCAATCTCACGGCGTTGCGGAAGGCGTAAACCTTAGGAGCCAGTTCGCCCCCGACCACATGAAAAAAGGACACCACCAGGAAACCCGCCGCATAGGAGAGGGTGTGGGCTGTGGAAATCAGCGCGCCATGGGTGGACTGGGAATTCACCGCCATGAAGGCCGCCTCGAACAACGGGTCGAGCATGTGGCTGAGGGTCTCCATGCCCACCGCCCCCAAGGCCAGGGAGACCAGGGTGATACCAATCTGGGTGACCGAATAAAAACGCTCGGGTTTGTTATGCAGGCGTTGCACCACGCGCGCCGCTCGGTTGCCGTCGTCGGCCAGTTGCTTAATGCGGCTACGCCGGGCAGAGGTCAGGGCGATCTCCGAGGCGACGAAAAAGGCGTTGCCGGCCACCAGACCCAGTATGGCGAACAATTTGAATCCCAAAGACATTTCCATTAACGGCCTCCCGCGGCAAATCAGTTGGTTGGTTGACAAGAAAAGCAGGACGAGAGAGAGGCATGTCCCGATGAGTATGCAAGACGTCCTCTGGCATGACATCAAGGATCTCGACGATGTCGTCCAGATCCATTGGTTCCACGAGACCCAAAAAGGTGTCCTCGTCAAGATTGCTGAAAATCTCGCCCTTGATACCCACATCATGGATGAGGTCAAAGAGTTTGCAAGGTTCATTCCAGGCCACGATTTCTACCCTCGTCGAATGATCGATTTTCCTAGCCTCTCTCCTGCCTGGGCGGCCCGGACGACCGCCACCGAGCAATGAGAGCGCAGCGCGATTTGACTGGAAAACGGCCCGATGACAGCCCGTTCCAGGAACCCGACCTTGGTGGCCCCTACGATAAGGAGGTCGAATTCAGAGGATCGTTCAACCAGGAAATCCAAAGGTGCATCAGACGTCGTCAGTTCAATTCTGTAAAGGGCCTTTCCCATGTGCTGCTTGATGGCTTGTGCGAGTATCCTGCTGGAATGCCCTTTCTGTTCCGCTGTGTAGTCTGCAGGAAGAATGTTCAGAAAATCGATCCGGCCGTCAAAACGATCCGCTAGACTCCCTGCCAGCCTGACGATCAGGTGCATATTGCTGGTGCCTCCAAGTGATACACCGATTCGTTTGGGGTGAAATTCACCCCTCACCTTCAGCAGGACAATATCTGTCCGTGCCTGGGAAATGACTTCATCCATAAGGCTGGCAGTCTGAATCGATTCCTCCCCTGCGAAACCCATAACAATCAGGTTACACCCTTCTTCTTCGGCGGCATGGACAATACCCTTTGACAGGCTGCGAGACACGCGAATCACCGGCCTGATTTTTCCACGATCCAGGTCCGGTAATTTACTGCTTCTGTCCAACAGGTCAAGGGAATCCTCCGCATCGGCCAGAGCGGAATGGAAGTCAATCTGATGGGTGGCCTTAACAACGTTCAGCAGCACCAGTTCTCCTCCATGGCCGGCAAGCAAGGACGCGGATAGAGAAAAAAGTGGAGGCTGGGTCTGGGGATTGGCAATGGGAACGAGGATCCTCATCCCTGAGAGAAGCTTCGACTTGGGCTGTTGCGTTAATACAACGCTCATCCCGGTTCGGCTCCGGATCCCACGCTTGCGGGAATAGAAAAGATAGACGACAAAACCAATCGCCATGAGTTGCAGACCAAAAATGATGGAGACCCAATCCAGGGTGATGAGAAGAAGCAGGTTGGCCAGAAAAGCGGCCTCGGGAAGATGACGTTTCCAGCGCTCAGGCGGCGTGTTCGATTCGGATGAGCGGTATAATTTACGCAGGGCAAGACAGGCCGGTAGGAGGGAAACCATAAAGCAAAAGTTCGCCGATTTGACAATGAACACCAGGTCCCCAAAAAGCACGGCTGCAAGTGTGATCAGACCGCCGGCCCACAAGGCGGCTCTGGGGGTCCTGCTCACTTCGTGAATGCGTCCAAGGAGAGCGGGAAAGAGTCGATCCTTCCCCATGGCAAAGATCTGCCTCGCCTGGGAAAGCAGAGTACTGTTCAGGGCGGCGGCAGAGGCAAGAACCCCTCCCAGGGCAACAAGAAACCACCCCGAGCGTCCCGCGCCCCTAAAAGCGACCTCCACCAGCGGCGCTTTGGACTCAGCGAGCGTTTCCCAGGGGATAACCATGACCGAAATGAGTGCCACGGCAAGATAGAAGAAAAGGCTCACGAACATGGCCAGAAACATGGCCCTGGGAACGGTCTTTTCCGGGTCAACGATTTCTTCAGCGTTATTGGCAATGAGCTGGTACCCGAAAAAAGACACATAGATGATCGCAATAGCCCCTCCCAGCCCGCCCAAACCCTTCGGGAACATGGGCACCATCAGCTTCGGGTCCGCTTTGGGAACAGCCAGCCCGATAAGGATGGCAAGCACCAGCAGATTACCCCAGGTCAGAAGCTTCTGGACACCATCCCCGCTCTTCGTCCCGCGGCTGTTGAGCATCGTGAGGAAGACAATAGCTCCAAGGGCGGTTGCCTTCAGGAGCGGCTCGGGTATGTTTTTGGAGAAAAGGGTCGTGGCATAATAAGCAAAGCCTGTTGCGTACATGGCGCAGGCGAAGATACTCCCCAGCGCCAAAAGCCAGCCTGTCATGAACCCCCATAAGCTTCCCAGTGCGCTGTAAACAAAGGCATACCCCCCGCCGGAAACAGGCACCCTGCGAGAAAGCTCTCCGAAGACGGCCACGGAAAGGAGACCCAGAAGGCCGCAGACCAGATAGGAAAGCCATACCGCCGGTCCGGCAGAGCCTGCGGCCAGACCGATGAGTACGTATATGCCCGCCCCCATGAGGGCGCCGATCCCCAAGGTGGTCGCTCCGAGAAGGCCCATGGTGCGCACAAACCCTACAGGAACGAGCTTACGCTTGAATATTTCTCTTATGGTTTCAGCCACATTCAATCTCTTTTCAGGCAAAATGCCGGTAGTCTAAACGATGAATGGGTCTGGGAATTGAGCCTGAAAAAACCGCCATATGTGTGGATCAGATCAAAGGAACAACGCTGGTAAACTTCTTAATTTGCCGCGAACCGTTTGACCACTTTTTCCACATCATCTTTTTTACCAATAACAATGACTTGATCGCCTGTTTTCAGTTGTGTATTGCCATCCGGGATAATCACTTCATCACCCCTTTTAATGGCAGACACCAGGGCTTCTTTTGGCAGGAGAATTTCCTTTAGTAATTTATTAACCACATTGGACTTTTCGGAAATAGCCACTTGATCAATAATTGCATTGGCCGCAGAGAGTTCCTCGCTGAGCTTATTAACAACATAATTACTGGAATGTTTCTTTTTCAGTTGCTCGTATTCATTCTGCTTCGTTCTCAAAGTGTTGTCTAATTCCTCAATCCCTTTTATCTGTTCCTGGAACGTTTCGTTTTCAGCGGAAAATTCGCCACTGCGGCGAAGCGCTAAAACCGTTCTTCCGAGATTCAATGATTCCACCTCTAACTGCTTTGAAAGAGAACTCAGTTCATATTTGAGTTTGGCCAAAGCAGTAACGTCGGATGTTCTTTCACTGATGTTCGTAAAGATGTCCCGGGTGGCTTCCACCCCATCGCTCCCAACCTTTTTCCCTTTTTCAACTATCTTTCCGGTAACGTCAGTAATCTTTTCCGTGCCCTGAAACAGGCTCTCTTTTATTTTATCTAATAGACCCATAACGTGACTCCTTGCTTTTCCTGTCTTGATGTTATTATTTTCCCTTATCCAGTTGCTTGCCGATTTCAACGATCTTCTTGTCTAACCGTTTAATTTGATTGAATTGATCGATTATCTCTTTCTTATTGAAAAAGACTTCCGTAAACCTACCCCGTGCAAGATGGTGTCTGAAAATAGATTGACCCAGTTGAGTCGTCAGCTTATTTTTCTCCCCTTCCAGTTTTTCTATTTCCGATTCAGCTTTGTACTTTTCGGCGTATCCCTGGGCGGTCTGGGATACATCGTCCACGACTTTGGCTCCAGCGTCGTATGCTTGCGAGAAGCCTTTTTTCAGTTTATCGACTATCATATCGGCTATCTCAGTTGCTTTTTCCCCTACCATTTTTGCGTCTTCTCCGATATTTTCCGCCACCTCACCTAAAAGACTTTTTTCTTTCTCGATGTCAGTGGGTGCTTGAGGGGTCTCTGTTGTTTCCTTCTCGGGCGCTTCCTGCGAAGATGTTTTGTCCGTAACAATTCCTTTTTCAGCGGGCAGTTCCTCTTTTGTATTTGAATTCTTGGTATCTGACATTTTAAACCTCCTTGAGTAAGAATCCTTTGTAAAAATCAATTTTGTGAAGCCTCCTTTAGCAGATCCGGACCCCGGGCTAACCCATCACCCTTTTCACAAGAGATTTAACCGGACCTTCGTAGCGCTGCACGATCATGACCGGAGTATGGGCGTAACGAGCAACCTTTTCGGGGATTTCACCGAACAGAACATTTGAGAAGACGCCTTCCCTGGATGCCCCCAGAACAACCAGGTCGTAATCCTCCGCCGCACGGATCAGCGTTGTCGCCACCTTCCTGCCCTCCAGGAGGCGCGCGTCGGCCTTGCCTTCAAGATGCGTGAGATGCATGGTCTTTTGAATCCATTGACGGGCTCTTTCTTGCTCGTCTTCGCCGGCATTAGGCTCTACCACGTAGCAGCAGGTCACTTCAAATCCCGCCGCGTCGTGCATGACTCCTACATATTCAGCGGCAAGGGTCGCATGGGGGCCGCCGGCCGTTGTCATCAATATGCGCCGCAGAGGACGATCTCCCATCAGTTTTACGGTGATAAGATCACAGGGGGCATACCTCACCACCTTATCGGTGACCTCGCCCATAATCCGGTCGCGTGTTGTGGTGTAACCTTTCCAGCCCATGAGAATGAGCGTCGCCTCTTCCGCTTCGGCCGTATGAAGAATGCCGTCCCACACCTGATGCGCAATACGGACCGCCGATCGGGTTTCCACCCCATGCTCGTTGCCGTATTCGATCGCTTCTTTCAAAAGAGGCGTTTTGTGATGGACAAATCGCATACCCTCGTGGGGAGGGAGGTTGATCGAAACATTGATGACGCCAAGCACGATGATTTCGCCCTCGTTGGCCTTGGCAATGGGGATGGCCAGTTTCATCAAGGGGATGACATGATCGGGATTGTGCAGTGGGATCAGGATCCGATACGCATAGGTGTTCGAACTTTTCGACTGCTGGACTTCGAGTACCTGGGGCATATCCGGAGCCGCGACTTTCTCGAAGTGAATAAAATAAACAAACAGACCGACCATGATCCAGGCAATAGCGATGTACCACGCCCGGGGATCAAATTTGAACTGATAAACCGCCAGAAACAGGTTGAGGACGATGGCGATGATCGGCGTTGCCGGGTATAACGGCACGCGAAACCCGCCTTTCAATTCAGGGAACTTGCGGCGAAGTGCAATCAGTGAAAGATTGACCAGGGAAAATGTCAGTAAAAACATGACACTGGCTGCCGATCCGATGACCTGAATCGGGAAGAGCAAGGCCATGGCGACTACAATCACTCCGGTGACCGCAATGGCAATGTGCGGGGTGCGTCGTTTCTCATGAATCGTGCTGAGGGACACCGGGAGCATCTTGTCGCGGCTCATGGAAAAGGCCACCCGTGACGACGCCAAAATGGTTGCATTTAAAGCGGATATCGTTGAAAGTAGCCCTCCGAAGATAATCAGCACCACACCGATCGACGGCATGAAGTTCTCGGCCGCCCTGGCAATCGCCGTTTCCTGATACTGACCCAGGAACTGCCAGGACTTGCCCGATTCGGGTTGGATGGCCCCGATACAGACCAGCAAGACCAACAGATAGATTAGGACGGCGACGCCAAGGGAAATCAACGTGGCCCGGGGAATGGTTTTTTCCGGTGATTTGATCTCCTCGGCCACCGTTGCGATCAGGTCATAGCCTTCAAAGGCGATAAAGGTCAACCCCATGGCAATGACCACGCCTCCTGCGCCGTTCGGAAGAAAGGGTGTGAAGCTTGTCGCCGCTTCGGTGGGGATCTGAAAGATCCGCTTCAGCCCGTACGCGATAAAGATGCCCAGAATAATGATCTTGGCCATGGTGATGACATTTTCAACATTGCCGGTTACGGCCGTACCCCGCATATTGACGAGAATGAAAATGATGCTCACCAAAGCGGTCATCATCAGTGCCGGGGCTTGGTGACCTGCGAGGTTGAAGACAAGAGTAGCGATCGGGGGGAAGTACCTTTGAATAAATTCCCAGAAATAGCTGCCAAACCCGAGGGCATAAAGCGCACACGCAATGATGTAGCAGAACCACAGCATCCAGCCTGAGGCGAATCCTGCCGGGCCCGGGAATGCTTTGGTGATAAAGGCGTAGCCGCCTCCTGATTTGGGATAGACCGAGGCCAGTTCGGCATAGGCCAGCGCTGTTAGCAGGGTTACCACACCGTTGAGGGCGAAGGACAGCACCGCAGCGGGTCCTGCTTCACCGGCGGCGATCCCTGTGAGTACAAAAATACCGGCCCCGATCATGGCCCCGATGCCGATCATGGTGGCATCAAAAAGACCGAGGTCGCGGGCAAAAGTAACTTCAGTTTCCGGTGAAGTGAACTCCGGGGATGATTCCATGCTCGGGTTCCTTTCGAATTTTTTCACTGCACAAGGTGTCGACACCTATGATCAATTCATAAAAAAACCTTACTTGTTCATACGGATATGCCCAAGGGCCACATCGGGATCTATTCGGAGCACCATCTTGCCGCCTGAAAATGCTCGTACGTTGCCATCAGTTGCTGAGACAACGATTGCTGTCGCCTTCGTACGCATTGTAACAGCCGCAGCGGCAATATGTCGTGCTCCGAGACCGGAAACCAGTTCAGTTTCGGTGGGGGGGAAGTTAAGAAAACGCCCGCCGCCTGGATAAAGCCATCGCCACGGAGAACAGAGGCGCCATCCAGTTTCGACAGTTCAATAAGGGCATCGTTGATGTCAGGGTTTGTCAGCATACGGTTGGCCTTTTCGTGACCCTGAAAAGGATTGGGAACCAGTTGTTTGCTCCCCTCGAGGACGTTGAGAGAGTCGCCAAGCATAAATATGGCGCCGATACGTTTTCCGCACCGCGCCCCGCGTCCGATTTTAATGGCGACCGCGACAGCAGCCTCCAGCACTTTGGGCTGCATACCATTGGTGAGTTTGACAAGATCGGAGACGGCAAGTTTTTCAATACTCGCTTCCATTTTGGTCAGGACAATAAGATTTCCCTCTTCCTGATAAACATCATGACCGATTGCGCAGACGACGAGATTTCCGATCGAAACGCTGGATGACTGCAGCACGACGGAGATAGCATGGCGGACCTGAGTGTATTTGTCAACCGTGCGAAGCGGCAGGCGTATGACCTCCAAGCCTGCCTTTTTCAGGGTATCGGAGGTTTCACTATTCGTCGTCGTGGCAATGACCCGGAAGCTGCCTGTCAGCTGATAGAGATGTTGAGCCAGCGCCCCGGTTTCAGTGATACAAATGATACAGTCAACCTGTGTTGCCTCTGCTACTCTGACAACCATCCGGGCCAACTCTTCATCAGAACGTGGGGCCTTATGGAATTATTGGCTCTGCTCATTGTCATCGCCCCTTTCTAATACATGCGGGCTATTTTTTGAGTCCCTCTTTTCCGGAATCCATCATCTTTAATTGGAGAGGGGTATTTTCGTCGAAATGCACGTCCAACTGGGGAAACGCAATGACAATCCCCGCCTTCCGGAAAAGTCCGTCTATGCTGAAACGGATATCGCTCTCAATGATCCGGCGTTCCATGATCCTGGTCATGCTCAACCAGAAATAGACATCAAAGAGGAGTGCGCTATTCCCGAAGTCATTAAAGAGCACAAATGGTTCTGGATCGCGGAGCACCCTTTTGTGCTCTCGGGCCGCCTTCATCAGGAGTCTCTCCACTTCCTCGACGGGCGATCCGTAGACTACACCCGCCGTCACATGGGCGCGAACCATTTTATCCGAGAGGGTCCAGTTTGTAATATTTTTTTCGAGAAAACTGCTGTTCGGTACCAGAATATGCACATTAGCGCCCGTTCGAATACGTGTACAGCGGGCGCCGATCTCTTCCACAATTGCGAAATTCTGCTCAATCTCGATCAAATCACCGATCTTGATGGGTCGTTCCGCCATGATAATGAAGCCGCTGATGAAGTTGTTGATCAGATTTTGAGCGCCGAAACCTACGCCTATGGCAATGGCGCCGCCGAGGAAAGTGAATGCAGTAAGGGGAATGTTGACCATGCGCAGAGCCACGAGGACAATCACGAGGATTGAAAAGTAATAGAAAATTTTTTCAAAAGCGGCTGCCGCGCCTGCCTCCAGAGAGACGCGAGGCAGGAGCCGTTTTCTCATGAGCCGGATACTGTATTTGACCGCAATGATGCCGATTACCAAGATAAGGAGCGCAGAAAATAGTTTTTTGACGGTTACTGACTGTTCACCAATCGCCCAGAGTTCAAAATTCCAGACACTCAGGAGCCTCCCTGTCAGCATCATAATTTTATCCGACAACGGAATTTGCACATGTTTTATCGCAATTTCGTCCAAAAACCGCTGGTGAAGCTGTTTTGAAGCCAAAAGGATGGAGAAATATTCAATGCTTTGCTCAGCCAGCTTTGTGAGTGCTGCCATCTGCTCTTTAACAAGGCTTCTGATCTTTTTATTCAGGTTCTCATCCGATATCTTCCTTTCCAGGCTGACCATCTGCGATTGCTCATCAGTCTGTTGCCTTTGGAGGAGCCGGATCTTCCTTTCTATATTTTTCAAGCGGGCTTTTGTTTCTTCCTCCCAGGTATCCAGTTGTTTGCCTTCCACCCCTCCTTTTACAATCGCGTAACGGTACTTCCAGATCTGTTCCTGCTGAACTAAGAGCTGCAACATATCTTCGGTCTGTTCGAGAACCTTCTGATAGGTTTCCCTCCAGGCCCCCCGGACGTGAAGGACGGCGGTCGAAAGAGCAATTTCCGTTTCACCGGAAGCACTTGAGGCTTGTTTTTGAGCATCAAGCCAGGCTGCCTCAATCCCGGATTGTTCCCTGATGATTTTGTTATATCTCTCCTGTAATTTGGCCACTTGATTTTTCAATACATCAAGTTGCTTGTCCAGGTCCGCCCCATCAAAATGGAGATTGGCCCGAACCCAGAGGGTATTCCGCCGGGCCATATCCGCGCGTAATTCAACCAATCCAAGTTCCTTTGATAGGTTCTGCAAGTGGAGCTTCTGAAAATTGGACATTGCCTGGTCAAGCTCTCTTTCCAGTTCGGCATTTTCCAAAGCCCATTGCAATTTTACTGTTTCCGAGTCTTCTTTCACCGTTTCCAGGTTCTCCTTGAACCGTCGAACGTCTTTTCCCGCCTGGTTCAGCCTTTCTCCTGTATTTTCAAGTGATTTCTTGGCCAGGTCTATGGCCAGGTTTGCCGTTTCCTTCTGCTGTTCCAGGGTCCCCAATTGATCAAGGAGGCTGTCATAAAAGCTCAAAGAAAAGGGAGGCTTTTGAGAATTTTCTCCCTTTTCGGATACTTTCATCTTTTCCCGGAGAACATTCTCTTCCTTTTGAAGGCTTTCCTGTTTCTTCAGGGCGGTAAGCAGGCGTTGATAGTTCGTTTGTATATCCTGGAGCCTTGCTTTTCGTTCCTGCAAATCAGAAAGAGACACCCCAAGCCGCTGGGCGGTCTCTTTGTTTTCCGTTGATTCGGCCTGCTTCAAACGCTTTCTGATTTCTTCTATTCTCTTCCCAATGGTGACCGGGCTCAATTCACTTGAACTCTTTTCCTGCTTCACGTCCTTGGATGATTGCTCCTTGGCAAATGCCACCGTTCCATGGCCCCAGAGAACCGCAGACAAGAGCAAAACGCCCATCCAGAACCACCTGAATTCGACAAATCTCCTCTTCACCTTCCGTTTCTGCATTTTTCTAGTCTCAACTTTTTCTGTTCCGCGACAGCGTTCACGAAAAAAAATTACGCTGAATCCTCTGATCTGAATTCAGCCCGAATAATCATTGGGATTAAGGTCTCTCAACATTTTCCTTTTTCAATTCAACCATGTTCTGTTCCAGATTTGAGATTTTCTTCTTTAATTTCCTCATCTTCATATATTTGCCCGCCAGAGTGGGGAGGGTAAAAACTGCAACAATGGCTGCTCCGACCACCGCTGAATAAAAAACCAGGGCAGTGAAAGACATCTGAAGCTTCCAGAGGATGAACTCTAGTGAGTGCTCCCCAGATTGTTTTAATACACTTCATGAACTGAAACTGGCGCCGGGAGCAAGAAATTTCATCGGATATTTTGCTAAACCACAAAATATGGGGGTCAACCGATATTCATCAAATCCGGCGGTCGGCGTAGGATACGTGCATAATCCTTTTGTCATGCAAATGTCAAGGATACCCAAATTATTCATAAGTGTCCAGAAACACCTGCTCGTCCATGGGAGGTTTGCAGAATCAAAATCCAGCTTTCACACTTTGGCTGCTTTGGATAACAGGCTTTTGTGGGCAGCAAAAAAGGTTGAGCCTGCTTTCCTGCCCCGCTGACGCACTGGGAGATGACGGTTTCAGAAAAGGCTCAACTGTTGATGATGCTTGGCCTTGGGTTTCCACTCGCATCGTTCTAGTGGCAGGCAGAGGTCGGGGGGAAGCGCTTCGAGGAACGGGGAAGGGGTCATTTCCAGGACACGGCCGTTGAGTCTTCTTCGGCGCGCGTAAGAAAGGATGAGTCTGGAGCGTGCGCGCGTCATGCCCACGTAAAAGAGCCTCCTTTCCTCCGCATTATTCCGGTCGCCAAAAAGGGTGCAGGGGAGCAGCATGTCCTCGCACCCGGTAATGAACACCACCGGCCACTGGAGGCCTTTTGCCGCATGCAGTGACATGAGTCCAACCCGGTCTCCCATGAGGCGCAGGTGATCAATCCCCCTCTCCAGTGAAAGGGTGTCCAGAAAAGCACCAAGGTTTCCTTCAAACCCCTCTGCCCATTCCTGGAGCCGGCGAAGGGATTCCTCGTCTTCAAGGGACATTGTGTCCGGAAAATGGTGCTTGATACTCTTTTCTATGAGATCAGGTACGCTTTCTCTCGCGGTGACCGTTTTCAAAGGTCCGGGGTCCTCCAGGCCCGTTTCCCGGAGAATGTTGATATAGGCCTTGGCGTAATGGGGCGTTTTTGGATAGTGAAGCGATTGGAGAAAGCGCCAGATCAGCCCGACGGCCTCATTCTGGATGAGCGGGCTCTCCCCGGAACGAACCAGGGGGATGCCTGCTCGGCAGAGGGCCTCTTCCAGGGCATCTCCCTGGGTGTTGAGGCGGTACAGAATCCCAATGTCGCAGAAAGATAACGCTATTCCGTCTTCATGGGAAGCGATCCTCCCGCTGTCAAGGGAGAAATAGGTGGTACCTCCGAGAAGTCTCTCGATGGTGACGACAATCATTTCCGCCTCTTCCCTTTCAGTGCGGCACCGGGCGATTGATATGGTGCCCTTTTCTCGGGAAGCCGCCTCCAACCATTTCTCTTTTCCCATCAGGGCAGCCGCTCCCTGCAGGATACTGCTGCCGGATCGGTAGTTCCTCGTGAGGGTTATTTCCCGGGTCCCTGGAAAATCTTTCTCGAAGCGGAAAAAATGTTCCACTTCGGCCCCTCGGAAGCCGTAAATGGCCTGATCGGGATCACCAATGGCAAAAATTCTGGCTCCGCCGGCCTGTGTGAGGGCCTTCAGGATGTTCACCTGTATCCAGTTGGTATCCTGGTATTCGTCCACAAATATTTCGGGATACCTGCCTCCGTATTTGTTCGCCACATCGGGAAATTGGTCAAGAATCCTGCATGTCTCCACTTCCAGGTCGTCCAGGTCCAACATGCAAAGATCCTTGAGCTTTTCCTGGTATGCCCGGAAAAAAGAGGCCATCACATCCTCTGGCCTCCCCAGCTTTTTATCTGAGAGAGTCTCTCTTTTGAGGACGGGAAGGCGCTTCAGCAATGTCTTGGCAATGGTTTTTCGCTCGTTTGTTTCCGAAACGATCTCCGCGGCAAGAGCCTCCCTGTCCGCTTCTGAGCATATGGAGAAGTCTGGAGGCAAGTCATTTCTGGAGCCCTCCTCCCTGAGCAGTTCCATACAGAAGCCGTGAAAGGTAGTGATATGGGGAATGAAGGCCGAGCTTCCTTGCAGGAGGGAAACAATCCTTTCCTCCATTTCCCGTGCGGCCTTCCTGGTAAAGGTGAGGCCCAGGATCTGTTCCGGCCTCGCGAGGCCTGAACGGATCAGGTGTGCCATCCGATGGGTCAGCGTCAGGGTCTTGCCCGTGCCCGGTCCCGCTACCACCAGGAGGTGGCCGCCGGTGTGAATAACGGCTTTCCGCTGTGCGTCGTTCAGGGGACTGAGGATTGGGTCAGATTCGGAAGCCGGGATCTGAGGAGCAGAGCGTGAGTCCTTTTTGGACTTTTTCCCCTTCTTGACGACCGTCAAAGATCTTGAAATTGCCTTCGGTTTTTCGGGAGGGAGAAAAAATGCAAGCTGGCCCGCGAAGGCGGCTTTTTCAGTCGGAGAAAAAAGATGAATACGGCCATATTCCCCGTCGTATCCGGCCTCCCGTATCACTCGGCCTTCCCGCATCCTCCTGATGGCCTCCGCCAGCAATCCTCCCCCTGTCTTTTCGATCTCCGTGAGGGGCGTTTCCATCAGGACATGCAGTTCAGGACCCAGGTCCTGGAGCAGCAGATCGTACCGGGTCATGACCTTCTTGGTGGCAGGGCCGCAGTCAAGCAGCTCGGAGAGGATCTCCGTCAGGGGGATCAGGCTGTGGACGTCTTTGGTGATGACCGGTTCTTCCCGGTCCGCCAGGTCATATATTCGGTTGAGGACGCCCACGGTCATTGGCTTTCCGCAGACCGGGCAGATTCCCCCGTGCTGCCCGGTTTCTCTCGGATTGCACCTGACCTGGCATTTACGGTGACCGTCCAGATGGTATTTCCCCTCCTCCGGGTAGAACTCGACAGTCCCGAGGAACCCTTTTCCTTCCGTCATGGCCTTGACCATGTGGGGATAATCCAGAGCGGTATCAAACAGGTTCGCCTCGCGTCCCAGTTTTGAAGCGGAGTGGGCATCGGAATTGGAGACCAGGAGGTATTTGTCGAGGGCCGAAATGAGCCGGTTCATGGCAGGATCTGAAGACAGCCCTGTTTCCAGGCAGTGGATGTGGGGAGTCAGGTCCTCGAAGCATTCCTCGATGGCATCGAAACCTGACTTGGACCCGAACAGGGAAAACCACGGGGTCCAGACATGGGCCGGGATGAAGAAGGCACGGTCGCTGGCCTCCAGGGTCTCTTCGAGGAGGTCATGGGAGTCCAGTCCCAGGATGGGCCGCCCGTCGGAGGTGATGTTTCCTATCCTGTCCAGCCGCTTCTGGAACCGCTCCACCGATGCAATGTCAGGCATGAGAATCAGGTGGTGTACCTTCCGGGTCTTGTCGTTCTTCTTGTAAATACAGCTGATTTCACCGGTGAGCAGAAAACGGGTTGGACCCGCACAACGTCTCGGGAGCTCGGACTTCGCCTCTTTTTCAAGATCAGGATTCAGACGGAAGAGACCGTCCTCCGCCTCCACCAGTTTTTCCTTGAGCTCCTTCAGCCACGCGGGATGGGTAAAATCACCGGTGCCGATCACGGAAATCCCCTTTTTGCGGGCCCACAGGGAGAGGAGATCAGGGTCAAGTGCCTTTGAGGTGGCCCTTGAATAACGGGAGTGGATGTGGAGATCAGCGATGAATTTCATGGGACTACAAAACACCATCCATATCCATATGTCAACTGCTTGGATCGTCCGCGTGTTTTGATGTGATGGATGCCTGGTGGAAGTTCACCGAGAAGGGCATGAAAAAGGCGGTATGTCTGTTTGCTGAAATAACCGAGAATCACGGACTCAGACTGACTTGCCGTGAACTCCGGCTCTCCGGCTGATTCAGGCAGTAAAAACGAAACGCCTACCCGGTTTCGATTTCTTTGCGGATGATGGCCTTATCGTATGCGGCGATGACGTCCTTGTCCCTGAGGATACCGATCACCTTTTTGCCGTTTTCTCCGCCAACCACGGGGAGCTGGGAAATGTCGAGATCGCTCATGGTCTTGAGTGCCGTCAGGATGCTGTCGTAGGCCCGGACAGTCTTCAGGTCGCCTGTTGCCACATCTTTCGCCACCACCAGGAAGTGGAGATCCTGTTCCTGGAACAAAGGCCTGATGTCCCTGAACGAGATAATCCCGGTCAGATCACCCTTTTCATTTACCACGTGGAGATAGGAGACATCTTCAGTCTTGAAGGTGTTTATGATGTTGAGGAGGTTCATTCCCTCGGGAACGGTCGGCGGATTTTCCGTCATAAATCGGTCTACTTCCATGGAGCGTAAAATGTTCTGCTCCATACCTCCCGAGATATCCACATCTCTGCGCAGCAATTTGATCGTGTAGATGGAACCTTTCTTGAGAGACGAAGCAAGGATCGTGCTCAGGATACAGGTAATCATCATCGGAAGAATGATCTTATAGTTGCTGCTCAATTCAAAGATGATAATAATAGCGGTGATGGGCGCATGGGTTGTCCCAGCAACTACCGCTCCCATCCCGACGAGGGCGTAAGCCGCCGGGGACGCGGTCAAAGAGGGAAAAAGGATGTTGGCGATCCACCCGAAAAAGCCGCCTGCCATGGCTCCGACAAAAAGGGACGGGGCAAAGATACCGCCTGAACCGCCGGTTCCCAGGGTGATGGATGTGGCCGCGATCTTGAGGAACACAAGAGAAAGGAGCATTATACCAGATAGCCTGTTGAAAAGGGCCTCGTTGATGGCGCCGTACCCCACCCCGAAAACATGGGGGAATTTGATCAGGATAAGTCCGAGCAAGAGCCCTCCAATGGCCGGTTTCAGCCACTGGGGAATGGAAACGGCATCGAAGAGGTCTTCCGTCTTGTAAAGCGTCACAACGAACAGCACGGCAATGAGGCCGGCGAAAAGCCCCAGGAAAGGATAGATGGCGAACTCCCACAAAGTCTGCAGGTGGTACGTGGGAATAGTAAAGGCCGGAAAATCGCCGAAATAATGGCGGGAGATCGTCGTGGCGGTCACGGAAGAAAGGACTACCGGGGAAAAGGAGGCAATGCCGAAATCACCGAGAAGGATTTCCAGTGCAAACAGGACACCCGCGATCGGGGCATTAAAGGTTGCGGCTATACCCGCTGCGGCCCCGCATCCTACCATGGTTTTCTGCTGCATACGGGAGACATTGAATAACTGGGATATGGTAGAGGCCAGGGAGGATCCAATCTGGACGATGGGACCTTCCCGTCCCACAGACCCCCCCGATCCGATACAGATGGCCGAAGCCATGATTTTGGCGGCAGCAACCCGTTTCCTGATCCTGCCGCT
>Ga0307426_1000624_pt1 | contig 24215 bp, 26 predicted proteins | sample SalMarWE160340MG_FD_202165 | JGI IMG/M metagenome (GOLD analysis project Ga0307426, IMG submission 202165) | Salt marsh sediment microbial communities from the Plum Island Ecosystem LTER, Massachusetts, United States - WE1603-40 | ecosystem: Environmental > Aquatic > Marine > Intertidal zone >...
CCATATCGGTGACGGACTTGAGGATCGAGATGGCGATTTCGGAGTTGTCCTGGATAATTGTTTGGAAATCGTCCCTGTCGATGTAGAACAGACGGGTGGGTTCCTTGGCCAGAACCGTGGCGCTGCGGGGAAGCTCGTCTATCAGGGCCATTTCGCCGAACAGATGCCCGCGTTCATGCACGGCCAGCAGGTCCTTTTCCGGCAGCCGATAGTCCTTCCAGACCTCTACCGCACCTTCTGCAACAATATAGAAGCGGTCCGCCTGGGATCCCTCCTCGAAGATGATCTCTCCCGGCCGGTACTCGATCTGGTGGCAGACCTTCTGTATCTTGTTTATCTGTTCGTCCGGGAGATCCTGAAAAAAGTAGACCTTTGTTAAGAAGGAGGAAAGGTCCTTCAAGATACTCTCACTTTCTCTCGTACAGAGACTCTATGTAGGCTCTGGTGTCCTGGATACGGACATGACTGATCGTACAGCGGCCTTCCAGTACCACCCCGTCCTGGATGATCAGCTCCGGGGTCTTCAAATCTCCCAGAACGCGGGCTGTAGAAAGCAGGAGAATTCTCCGATTGGCTGTGATGTTGCCGATGACCAGTCCTTCCACCACGACGCTGGTGGCGTTGATGTTCGTCTTGACTTTCGCCTTTTCCCCGATCTGCAACTGATCAACCACCAGAGCCTTGCCCTCGAAGGTTCCATCGATACGCAGATTTCCCCGAACCGCGAAACGGCCTTCGAAAGCCGAGTTCTCCCCGATTGTCGAGTTGGCCTCTATATCTATCTGCATCCCTACTCCCGGCTCTCGATCTGTGGAACATTGAGAAAATCGATCACTTCGCGAGCGAAGCTCTTCAGCTCTTTCAGTGCTCCATGTACCGTCTTACCTTCGAAGATACGTTTACCTTCGATCCTGTCAAAGTGAAGCGTGTAATCGGCGTTGAGACAGATCAGACCGCCGGCCTCGATATCCATAACCAGAACTGCGGAAAAACGAGCCACACTCCGCATGAACTTGTCAGCCTCGACTATCACGTTCCTCTTCTTCTTGAAACTTCGTTTTCGCATATCCTCCTCATGCTTCTGACCTGAATACAGATCAATGGTAGAGGAGTCCTCATGCACATTGTCGAACAGCCGACGCAGGTTTTCAAAACGATGATAGAAGCTGTCCCGCTCCAGGGAGTGCTTGAAATCCAACTTCAGTTTAGTTTCGCTCAGGATCGTGAGAAAATCCTCCTCAAAAAAGTTCAGATACATAAACAGGTAGTACAACTCCCGGTCGCCGAAGAAATCATCGTAGGATTCCTTCTTGTTCTTGCTCTTCTTCCCGGTCCTCTCCAGGATTGTCTTTAAATAGGTCAATCCCTCCCACTCGTCGACGGATACCGGCTCCTCCAGAGCGGTGGGATCGAATTCATGAAAGGATTGCAGCTTGTCCCGGTAGGTTTTCAGCTTTTTGAGTTCCTTGGTTACCCGGGCGCGCTGGGAGGGATCTCTTGTAGATTTAAATACAGACTCGAATTGCCGAATCGTTCGATTCAACGTTTTCAGCTCTTCTTCCGGCGTCATAATGCAATGTATCATGAACCGAAATTAGGTTTCAAGCAGGGACAAAAAGGAACCCTCCCCAACGGGGAGGGTTCTTGATTTTCCGTAACTGAATCCGGGATCACCATCCGTCTGTCATATCGTCGGCGTCCCGATAGGTTTCGGCAAACAGATCCGTGACTGCCCTCAGGCCGTCGAAGTATGCGTAGTAGGTTCCGTAGCTTTCCATCAGATCGAACTCGATCTTGAACGCCACCACCTTCAACCCGCGATCTGCAGCGTAGTGAAACTCATCTTGAACGATCCGCGGGGGAATTGCGGCGGTCATCTGCTTCCAGCCCATGAAGTTCATCTTGCCCATGGTGATTTCCCGTCGTTGATTGAAATAATCCGCGACGATCACTTTCAGCGTGTGGTTGAAGTTCCTGCCAACCACCCAAACGGAAATGGTTTTGGTGATTCCCTCGATCGGGATGGGGCGCACCGGAAAGATGGCAACGGAGCTCAGTGCCCTCCGGAAAAAAATCGTCTTGCTGCCAAGTACGTACTTATCCGACTCTTCGATGTTGCTGTTCTCTTCTCCGGGAATCGGTTGTTTTCCCAGCGGCGATCCTTCGAAGCGCCTGATCACGGCAATCCCGTCATCCAGCATCATCGACGATCCCCAAAAGGCAGCATCCTCGAACTTGCTGACCGAAACCTCGACGAGTTCCTGCTGCGCCTGATCATTACCCAGACGGTCTACCGCGATCCCTTCGGTCTGCTGCGCCATCAGGAATCCTGGAAGGAGGGCGGCTAGCCCAACGATTACAATTAGCTTCTTCATGCTCACCTCTCCTTTCACTCGATCCCGGTTCCCCAGACTTCCTGGAGGGTGTCAACATCCGCCAGAGTATCGCCGTCGAAGCGTGTCTCGAAGACATCCGACACCGTTTTCAACTGATCGATATACATGTAATAGTCGTCCACTTTCTCCGTGGGAGTCGTCCAAAGGACCAGTTTTGTCAATTCCAGATTGCGCAGCCTGGGCAGATACTTCCAGGATTGAGGAATCGTTGGTGGTATCCGGACCCGCAGATTCTTCCAGCCGATGAACTGGAGGGAGCCGAAGTCCAGAACGTGATCGATGCCTTGGAAATCCCGAAGGTGCACCTCCAGGCTATAGGCATGGTTGGAACCCCAAACCCAGAGGTCTATAGCATCGGACCGGCCGGTAATTGGGATAGGCTTGGGTACGAAACTTTCACCTTCTCCCTCTCCGGGTACGATCTCGACCCAGTTGTAGCCCTTGCGCCCGAAAGCGCCATGCATCCCCAGAACCCGGAGATCCAGGTTATCCCTGTTTTTCCCGTACAGCGACTCCGGCCAGGCTTTGACCAGCTGCTCTTCCCAAAGGCTGTTCCCCTCAGCGTCATAACCGAATTTACTCGGGATCAGCGCCCAGGTGCGATAGTTCTCCTTGCCTACCTCATCAGGATCAAAACTCTGCAGTATCTGGGGTACAAAGTTGACGGTGACCTCGTCGGCGAACGCAAGCAGGCAACTGCCAAGCAGGAGTGCTACAACGAGAAGCCTGACGATAATCTTTGGCCCAAGCTTCATCATACTCTCCTTCTTAATCCTTTGGTCATCTGGAATTGTAGTTCCACACGAACCCCTTGTCAAACTCTTTTCTCACAAGCTGCCGCGGTAGGCCTGCTCGGCCAGGTACGAACTGCGCACGTATGGTCCGGCCACGACGTGGCGGATTCCGCACGCTACCGCCTTCTCCCGCAACAGCTCGTATTCATCTGGTTCATAGTATCGGTGTACAGGTGCATTAAATTTACTCGGTTGTAAATATTGTCCAATTGTCAGAATCTCCACAGGAACGGCCGCCAAATCCTCGAAAAGTCGCTGCAGCTGTTCCTCCGTCTCCCCCAGGCCTACCATGATTCCGCTTTTTATCCGCGGTACGGCTTCAACGAGCTTGTCCTGCCTGCTTCGAAGCGACGCCGCGATCTTCAACACCCACAGGGACCGCCGGTAGTCGGCGCCTCGACGCACAGGAGGGTATAACTCCGGCACGGTTTCGATATTATGAGCAAATACCTGTACGGGCAGCGCCGCCACCGCTTCAACCGACTCCCTCCGTCCCTGAAAATCGGGCACCAGCAGCTCGATCTGCAGAGAGGGAACCAACCGCTTGAGATCGCTGACGACTCGACAGAAATGAGCGGCTCCCCCATCCGGAAGGTCATCCCGGGTCACCGAAGTGAGCACAGCGTAGCGGATTTGGTTGCCCCGTACGAAATCGGCGATCTTCTTCCCCTCCTGCCTGTCCGGAAGTTGGGGCTTGCCGTGCTCTACTGCACAGAAGGCACAGTTTCGGGTGCAGTGATCCCCCAGGATGAGAAAAGTGGCGTTACCGCAAGCATAGCACTCCCCGAGATTGGGGCAGCGGGCGGACTCACAGACAGTGTGTAAGCCCAGTCCGTCTATGTGTCTGCGCGTCCTCATCACCTCCGGGGTCAGCCGTTTCTCTTTGCGCAGCCAGGGAGGACGTGCGGTGATCTTCATCGTTGATCCACTCCTTCCAGAACCCTGGTTACCACAGACCGGTAGGTCTCGTTCCACTGAAGCTGCACCGGGGCAATGACCTTATCCACCGTCCCGGTTCGTGACTCTGAATCTATGGATTCCGCCATCCCCTTCAAGGCAGCGATGAAATCGTCCACCAGCATGAGCAGCACCGTATCGCCGTAAGCTTGATCCGGGATCGGCCCCTCCACCACTGCTACAGAGGATTCTTTGGCGAGGTATTCCAGGCAAAAACCGCTTAAAACATACGTCTTCAGCAGGACAATAGCAACAGCCTCCTCCTTCATCCCGTCCAGCAGGCGTCGTGTTTTGACCCGATCGGTGAGGTTACCGATTTGTTTCGTCTCGATACGCTGCGGATCCTCAAGTGTGGAGAAACCTTCCACGAAGGCGTCGACCTCTCTCTGCACGCGCGTATCGCTAACGGCAATCAGGATCCCTACTCGAGGTTTCTCGATGTCCGGCTGGGCAATCCCGATCCGCTGTAGGAAAGCCGCATCCCCAAGAAGCGCCGCGATCGCTCTTCCCGCCTCGAAGTTCGCCTGTTCCCGGTCGTACACCAGGGCGATCTGGTTGGCCGAACTCGCCCCTGTCAAATCCTCCCGGAAGAATTGAATATCCGGGTACCGAGAGATGATCGCCTCCGGGTCAAAGGGATGAGCCGGACCCAGATAGACCCAACCGGGCTTGGTCCGCTCGATCACCTCCTGGAAACGCCGCAGTCCCTCACCCTGCTCTGTCAACGGCGGGGCTACCTCTATCCTTACGTTGAGATCCTTTGGCAGGGACTGCCTGATCGCCGCCCTGTCGATGCCCTGCCCGCCCAGTACTTCGAACTGGTAGGGATCGATGTACAAAAGAAAACGCCCCGCCGGGGAGCAGGCGCCCAGGGTGGTAAGAATGATCGGGGTAACAAATGCTAGCCATCGTCGGGGTTGCACAATCCCAAGCTACAGCCGAGCCTCGACTTGGTCAAGGCATCGGGTTTGCCAACATCGGGGTTGACAACTTGACAGGCCTCGGGATTATCAGCATATTTAGCGGCAATCGATGTTCCGCAACGGTGGGACATCGGAATCATCGGTATATCAATCAATAACAGAAAGAGCACCATGGCAGGTGTGTTGGAGGCAAAGATGACCCATTACAAAGAGATCGGATTATCCAATACCAAGGAGATGTTCAAGAAGGCGATGGAGGGAGGCTACGCGGTCCCGGCCTACAACTTCAACAACCTGGAACAGCTGCAGGCCATCATTACAGGCTGTCTGGAGAGCCGCTCTCCCCTCATCCTTCAGATTTCCAAAGGTGCCCGGGCTTATGCCAACCAGACCCTGCTTCGCTACATGGCAGAGGGGGCAATGGAAATTGTCAATTCCTCCGACCATCCCATTCCGGTGGCTCTGCATCTGGACCACGGCGACAGCTACGAATTGGCGGTGTCCTGCATCGAAACGGGCTTCTCCTCGGTCATGATAGACGGTTCGGCTCTGTCCTACCAGGAAAATGTGGCCCTCACCACAAAGGTAGTAGAGTACGCCCGCAAGCACGACGTGTCCGTGGAGGGTGAGCTGGGCGTGCTGGCCGGAATCGAAGACGATGTCTCCCACGAGGCCAGTCACTACACGGATCCGGACGACGTGGAGGATTTCGTGAAAAAAACAGGCGTGGACAGCCTGGCGATTTCCATTGGAACCTCCCACGGCGCCTACAAGTTCAAGGTCAAACCTGGCGAGTCCGCTCCCCCGCTGCGCTTCGACATCCTAGAGGAGATCGAGAAGCGCATCCCGGGATTTCCGATCGTTCTGCACGGAGCATCTTCGGTGCTTCCGGTCTACGTTGATTTGATCAACAAGTTCGGGGGAAAGCTCGAGGGCGCTGTCGGCGTTTCCGAGGATCAGCTGCGCCGTGCTGCCCGGTCTGCAGTCTGCAAGATCAACATCGACTCCGACGGCCGTTTGGCCGTTACCGCCATCGTCCGCAAGATGCTTCACGAGGACCCGAAGAACTTCGATCCCCGCAAGTACCTGGGACCGGCCAGGGAGGAGCTGATTCAAATGATCATTCGCAAGAACCGCGAGGTACTGGGAAGCGCCGATCAGGCCTGAGGGCTGCCTCACACCCTCACCGTCCGAAAGCCGGCGGTCAGCATAAAGAGGCAATCATTTCCAGAAATTTCATTGCAAAGCCAGACAGTGCCTTTTACTATGGAAGGGAGCGCAAAAGGGGTGGATCGATGGAAGAAAAAAAAGAGCGGACCATCGAGAAAGCCAGGGAATACTTCCACAAGTTCTGGTACCGCAAGGCTTCTCTGTCTGATCTGATTGCCGAAATAGGGATCTCCAAGCCTACGTTTTACAACTACTTCAAAAACAAGGAACAGCTGTTCGCCTCGGTGATGCTGGCAACCTACAACGAGTTTCAGTACGAGTTCACCCAGAGGAGTAAAACCGCAAGCAGCGCCGTAGAGAGGTTGGAAATCTTCGTCCGTACCTACGCCTGGTTTCTTGAACACTTCCCCCTGTACAGAGATCTCTACATCCCAGGCAACGATCTTCTGCCCCGCTGGATAAAATCCCGCTCGTCCAAAGACCTGTTTGCGGAAGGTGTGGAGACGGTGAAAGGCATCATTCTGCAGGGTCAGGAAGAGGGCATCTTCGATCCTGAGCTGGACAGCGAGGCGGCTTCCCTGATCGTCTACAACACCGTGGTGTCGCTGCTGTCTCAGGATCTTAAAACCTATCAGCGAAAAAACTCACCCCCCTATCAGATCGAGATCGACACACTGCTGCATATCCTGGGCACCGGACTTTCCCGCCCGGAACTGGCCGTCGCCGTGGCGAACCACCGCGACTAGGGGGCCGCGACCTCACCGTCGCTATAGCCTATGGCGCACCACCTCGACTAAACCTTCCGTTCGACGTACGTGTACGCCAGAGATCCGAGGAAAAACAGCGCCGTGAGCACAACTGTCCAGAGAAGATACGCGTGCATGTAGAGGAAGGTGATCGCCCCGCTTAGAAGGGGGATCGCGACTAGAAGTGCCAGGTACAGCACCCGGACCAGCCCGTACCACTCCACAAAGCGCAGAAAAAAGATCGTCAGGAACAGGAGTCCGGCCATGCGTACAAGGGGCAGGAGGAACAGGTGGTAGGGCTCGAAGTGACCGTAGTTGGTGAAGCTTTCAACGATTCCCAACAACGTATAGAACCCCCCTCCGAAAGGAAGCAGCGAACCGTAGGTTTTCCGGGAAAAGGCGAGAAAGTACAGCACGACCAGGAAAACAACCGGAATCAGATGGTCGGTTAACAAAAACAACAAATAGAGGGGAAAACTTCGATAGGACAGGGGGACGTATCTGCGCACCAGCAGCATCGCCAACAGGCAGGGAACTGCGTAGAAGAACCCCTTGATGAACTCGAGAAGCGGCCTCTCAGGCTGCGAGAGGATCCTCCCTTCCGGCGTGGATTTTTGATCGTTAAACACCAGGAGAAGCGTCAAGCAGGGTATTCCCAGGCTCGCGAACAGGCTCATTCGGATCTCACCTAAGAACCGTTTCTTCGATCTTGCGGACCTGGGCCCGGTACAGGGAGGTAATTCCCACTCCGTAATCGGAAATCAGCTGGATGATGTTCCTGGCATGATCCGGTTGATCTTCCCCGTTGATGCGGTCCCCGGCATCTCCCAGACCTGGCATGATATAAGCCATATTGTTCAGACTCGGGTCCATCCACAGAGTATAGATTTCCGAGTTCTCGATCGCCCTGACGATACGCAGGGAGCCCTTCAATACGGATATGACGTTGAGGAATATAATCGAACGAGGCTTGATACCCTGATCCAGCAGATACTTCACGATGGTGACCAGACTGCCCCCCGTGGCGTTCATAGGGTCGGCAAAGAAAAGATCCTTTCCATCCAGCTGGTCCAGGTCGAAGTAGGAGCGCTCCAAATCGAGAAAATAGGCCATGTTGTGCTCCTCTTTGGTATCGTCCCGGCTGATGCGGAACAGGGCAAAGGGGGTGACGTAGTCGTTGGAGGAGTACTCCTGGATCTCTTTGGAAACGATCATCGAGGGAAGCAGAGCCGCCCGCAGCATCACGCACATCACCGAGTTCCCAACTTTGGCGTCGATGTCGGGAATCTTGTGCACCGCGTAGTTCTGGGTCGGGATGCTCACCGGTGTGTCGACGAATATGTAGTTCTTCTGCTCAGGGATGGAGCTGGAGAAGGTCAGGTTAAACAGCAGTTCGTACGCCCTCTGGATGTAGTACACAAACTCCGGCGTTTCGGTATGAATATCCCGGAGTTTGGCAATGAGGCGGGACGCCTCACCGTGGCTGGAGCGGGGGGTCTCGAAGGAGTACACGTGGATATTCGGTTCTTTTCGGGCAATCTCCTGCATCTTTTCACCCATCTCGTTGTACAGGGCGATGAGCCTGGTTCTTGCCTTCTGCTTCTCCTGCGCTTCCGCTGCCGCGCCAAGCCTGGGAAACAACTCCATGGCTTCGGCGAACTTATCGTCCATGATCGAAATTGTCTTTTTGTCTTCTTCGGTGAGATACCCGTCAAGATCCGAGGCTTGCAGAACGATTTGTTTCATGCCCAACTGTACCGCCGGCTCCTGTTCTTCGTCAAGAACATCCTCACTTTCACCCTTGATTCGCTAAGGCACGAAGTGCTATTACGGAGTACACCGCGAAGCGATCTTACGAGAACAGACGAAAATATTGTTGTTAGACTTGAAACTTACCTGTGGTTTATACAAGATCTTCGGATGAAAGATTAGATCGCGATCTTCCTCTTCAGATGGGAGGCGCCCGGCGGGGACGCCCAGTCCGGGGGGGGCGTTGCCTCGGCGCCCCACAGCCCGCAAAGATCGCGATAATGAAAGCCGGTAGTGAAGAATACAGAGAAAATCGAACGACAGCGCTACGTTTTCAAAGGGGTGATTCAGGGGGTCGGGTTCCGGCCGACGGTGTATCGCTGTGCCGTGTCCCTCGGTCTGAAGGGATTCGTGCGCAACGAACGATCCGAGGTTGTAGCAGAGCTGCAGGGCCCTCCTGACGCTCTGGGGAGTTTTCCGGCAGCGCTGCGGGAGATGCTGCCCCCGGCCGCGGTGCTGGATCGTATGGACTGCGAGCCGATCCCGCCGTTGGAGGAGGAGTCCTTTCGCATCCTGGAGAGCAGAGCCACCACGTACAGTTTTCCTCCGATTCCTCCGGACCTGGCCATCTGCCCCGAGTGTCGAAAGGAACTGTTCGACGTAGAGAATCGGAGATATCTCTATCCGTTCATCACCTGCACCCAATGCGGGCCCCGCTATTCGATCGTGGAGGACACCCCCTTTGATCGCGACACGACCTCGATGATCGACTTTCCCCAATGTCCGGACTGCCTTGTCGAATACACGGATCCGGAAGACCGGCGCTTTCATTCCCAGACCAACTCCTGCTGGTCCTGCGGGCCGACCCTGGAGCTTCGGGCCACCGACGGTGATGCCGTGGAGGGAGATCCGATACTGGAGGCCGTGGCGGCGCTGGGACAGGGGAAAATCATCGCCATCCAGGGCATCGGCGGCTTTCACCTGGCCGCGGATCCGCGTAATGCCGAGACCATGAAGCGGATGCGGCAGGACAAAGAACGCGAGCGCAAACCCTTTGCCCTGATGGTGGCCGACAGGCGGGAGGCCGAACGGTTGTGTCGCCTCCGCGAGGAGGACTGGAAGCGGCTGACCACCACGGCCAGTCCCATTCTGATCCTTTCCCTGGCCGAAGGGGCTCCTCCCCACCTTCGGCAGGTCTCCCACACCGGGACTCTGGGCATCATGCTGCCCTACTCGCCCCTGCACCTGCTGCTGTTCCACTACCCCGACGTGGAGATCACCTATCGGCATCTGGTCATGACCTCGGGGAACCTCAAGGGTGAACCGATCATCACTGAACCCGAAGAGGCCTTTACTAAACTGGCCCAAGTGGCGGATCTGTTTCTGTACCACAATCGGCGGATCCTCTTTCGCACCGATGATTCGGTGGAACGGTCGACCCTCGGGGGACAGCGGATCTTCCTGCGCCGCTCCCGCGGATACGTTCCCCGCCTGATTGCTCTGAAGGGCGCCTTGAAGCGTACGGTGCTGGCTGCCGGGGCGGACTTGAAAAACGCCCCGGCTTTGGGCAGGGGATCGGATATCTACCTGGCCCCCTACATCGGGGATCTGGAGGATCCCCTCACCCGGCGGGATTTCGAGCGCCAGATCCGTCAGATCCTGTCCCTGTACGAGGTGCAACCGGACACCCTGGTGTACGACCTTCATCCCGGCTACCATTCGACGCGTTGGGCCCTGAAACAGGACGTCCCTAATAAGGCCGGGGTACAGCATCACCACGCCCACCTGCTGGCGGTCATGGCGGAGCACCAGTTGGAGGAGGTGATCGGGCTTTCCTTCGACGGTACGGGGTATGGAAGCGACGGCACGATCTGGGGGGGCGAGTTCCTGCTGTCCCGGCGAACCGGTTTTCGGCGGCTGGGACATTTCCGTCCCTTTGTGCTTCCCGGCGGCGAGGCCGCGGTCCTGCACCCGCTGCGAATAGCCCTGGCGCTGCTTGAGGGCTTCCTGGATCCGCAGGAACTGGAGCGGCTGTTCTGCGGGGAGCACGGGCTGGCGGAACAGCAGCTGCTCACCTTGAGCGAGATGATCGACAAGGGGGTCAACACACCGGTGACCTCCTCCCTGGGACGGATCTTCGACGCAGCCAGCGCGTTGCTGGGACTGGTGGACACGGTGAGCTACGAGGGGGAGGGACCGATCCGCCTGGAGGGTCTTGCCCTGGGCTGTTACGACGGCAAGGCCCTGCCGGGAACCGCCGACTGCGGCGACTGGCATATCTCAGTGGAGCAGACAGAGCAGAAAGACGGTCCGTTCCGCATCGACTGCCGGGGATTGCTGCGCTCCCTGGCTGAATCGGTTCGCAGCGGGCCGAAAACCGCCGGCGCAGCGACCGCGGATGAAGCGGCGGCTACCCTGGCCCTGGAGTTTCACAAGGGGATCGCGGCTGCCGCGCTGGAAGGTGCCCGGCGCATGCGGGAGCAAAGCGGATTGAGTCGAATCGCTGTTTCCGGGGGCGTTTTTCAGAACGTCCTGCTCTCCGAACTGCTGCTGCCGGCTCTAACGGAGGCGGGATTCGAGGTGTACACCCATCGGAACATCCCCCCGGGAGACGGCGGGATCGCGGTGGGACAGGTTTATTTTCTGCCGGGGAATGAGTAAATTGAAGATCTGGAGGAGCCTATGTGTTTGGCTGTGCCCATGAAGATAATAAAAATCCTCGAGCACGGGAAAGCCCTGGTGAAACAGGATGACCTGGAAACCGAGGTCGATCTGACCCTGATCCAGGATCCGAAGATCGGTGACTACGTAATCATTCACGCCGGCTACGCCATCGATCTCCTGGACCTGGAGGAGGCGGAGGAACGATTGAAACTCTTCCGAGCTTTGGAAGAAGCCGGATGATCGGCGAGCCCGGTTCGGGTACGTAGATGTCATCGGTTTTGCGGCAGAGCCTCCAGGATCGCCGCCTGGCCGCGCCGCTGCTGGAGGAAATCAGGAAAACCGCCGGAGATATCCCCAAGACCGTAAGGATTATGGAGGTGTGCGGCACCCACACCGTGGCCATTCGCCGCTCCGGGGTGCATTCACTGCTCCCGGACAACATCCTCCTGGTCTCCGGTCCCGGCTGTCCGGTCTGCGTCACCCCGACAAGCTACATCGACAATGCCTTGCACCTGCTGGAAAACACGAATGCCACGATCGTATCCTTCGGAGATATGTTGAAGGTTCCCGGCTCCGATGGCAGGAACCTGGCCGGCTACCTGGGCAGGGGCCGGGTGCGCATGGTCTACTCACCGGCGGAGCTGCTTCCCATCACCCGGGACAGCGCTGCGGCCGTTGTTTTTCTGGCCATCGGATTCGAGACCACGATTCCCACCGTGGCGGCGGCGTTTCTGCAGGCCCGCCGAGCCGGAATAGGAAATCTGTTTCTGTATACTGCTTTCAAGACCGTGCCCCCGGCCCTGCACGCGCTTCTGGACAGTCCGGACAGAAATTTGGACGGCTTTCTGCTCCCCGGCCATGTTTCGGTGATCATCGGGGAGAAGCCGTATCTGTTTCTTGAGGAACCGGGCGGTGTGCCCGGAGTGATCACCGGATTCGAGCCTCTCGATCTGCTTCAGGGGATCTTGGCGGTGCTCAAACAGATCGCCCGGGGGGAACGGCGGGTGGAAAACGCCTACACCCGGGCGGTGCGCCCCGGTGGGAACCCCAGGGCAAAGGAGATCATGGAACAGCTTCTCGAACCCGAGGATGCGCTCTGGCGCGGATTAGGCCGGATTCCGGCCAGCGGCCTGGCTCTGCGGGAAGCTTTCCAGGAGGCGGATGCCCTGCTGCGCTTCTGCCTGCCGCCGCTCTACAATGTCGAACCGCCGGGATGTGTCTGCGCCCAGGTGCTGCAGGGTCGCGTTCTCCCGACTGAATGTTCTCTGTTCGGAAAGCGCTGCACCCCGGAGACGCCCGTCGGACCGTGCATGGTTTCCTCCGAAGGAACCTGCGCGGCCAGTTTTCGTTACGGGGACGCAAAGCCTTGAGCATTTCCGAACGGATTACCCTGGAACACGGCAGCGGCGGTGCCCTGTCCAGGCAACTCACCGAAGAGCTGATCTACCCCATCCTGAGCAACGATGCCTACCCGGAACTGGCCGATGCCACCGCTTTCTGGATCCCGGGCCGCACCTTTATCACTACGGATACCTACGTGGTGGATCCGCCCTTCTTCCCCGGCGGAGATATCGGTACGCTGGGGATCTTCGGCACCTGCAACGATTTGGCCGTCTGCGGCGCCCGTCCCCGCTATCTCACCATGGGTCTCATCCTGGAGGAGGGCTTTGCCACGGCGGATCTGCGCCGCGTGCTGGAGTCGGTTCGAACATCCGCCGGACAGGTCGGGGTACAGGTAATCAGCGGCGATACCAAGGTGGTGCCCGCAGGCAAGGGGGGCGGGATCTTCCTCAACACCACGGGTGTGGGTGAAGCGTTGGGGGATCACCTGCTGTCGGCGAACAACGTTCGCGATGGAGACGCGGTTCTGGTCTCCGGTCCGGTGGGCAGTCACGGATTGGCTATCCTGGCCAGCCGGGAAGGCCTGAAGATCGGTGCCAGCCTTCGCTCCGACTGCGCTCCCCTGTTTCCCCTCTGCGAAGCCCTGTACGCCCTGGGTGAATCCTTGCGTTTCATGCGGGATGCTACCCGGGGGGGAGTGGCCGCCGTTCTCAACGAAGCTGTAACCCAAAATCGGGAATGTGGAATGGAGATCCAGGAGACGGCATTTCCGATTCCCGGAACCGTGGCTGCGGCTTCCGATCTGTTGGGGCTGAACCCTCTGGAGATTGCCAATGAAGGGGTGATGATCGCAGTGGTGGCGCCGGAGACCGGGGCAGAGGCGCTGTCCCTTCTGCACTCTTTCCAGACGGGTCGAGAAGCCTGCCAGGTAGGAGTGGTGAGCAGCCGTTACCCGGGACGGGTGATCCTGGAGACCGCGGTCGGAGGAAGGCGCATCCTCGATCTACCCAGGGGACTTCTCCTGCCCCGAATCTGCTGATACAGATCGAACTAAAACCATTCTGCTGAAATGATAAACGCTATTCCCCGTGATACTCGATCAGGGTGCGGATCCGGTAATCTCTAAGGGCTTCCTCATAGTTGAGGAAGGGAAGGCCGACCACGGCGAAGATGCCGGCCACCTCGGCGCCTGCAGAGCCGAACAGATCCGCCGCCGCCTTGATGGTCCCGCCGGTGGCGATCAGATCATCCACCAGCACGATCCTTTGACCTGCCTGGACGTCGGCCTTGTGGACCTCGATCTCATCCTCTCCGTATTCCAGGGTGAAAGAGGCCCGATAGGTGTCTCCGGGCAGCTTCCCCTTCTTGCGTACCAGGATGAGGGGCAATCCGAGCCGGTGGGCAACCGGGGCGGCGAAGAGGAAACCCCTGGCCTCCACGGCCGCCAGGGCACCGGCTTTCGCCTGTTCACAGAAGGCCAGAGCCTGGTCGATGCAGTAGGCGAATGCTCGGGGGTTGGTGAGAATGCTCGTTATATCGTAGAAGAGGATCCCCGGTTTGGGAAAACCCGGAACCTTGCGGATCGCCCCATCGAGGTCGTAGTCATTGGCCACGGGCCTGATCCCCCAGTTGCCCGGTTAGGGCTCCGACCCAGGCGCTCAAGTTTGCCGATTCAACCTGTTCGCTGCTTAAGGTTAGGATGTTCTGATCGGGGAGGACCAGCTCGCAGTCCTGCAGAGCCTGGCGGAAGGCCCTGACAGTCGGCTCGCTGTCTATGGATAATACCCCCCCCACCCTTCCGGCCAGTGTGATCCCTTTGAGGGCGCGGAGGATCTCCGCAAAATCCGGATGGATCGGCTGCTGACCGGCAGGAAGGGAAGCAAGCAGAAAGACGTCCGCTCCGGTCAGGTCCGGAATCTCGGCCTGATCCGCACTGTGCGTAGCCACTTTGAATCGTTCGCTGTCGAAACAGTCGGCCAAACGTCGAACAAGCCGCTCCATCAATCCCCCGGCTGGTGCGTAAATGATAACTCCCCGGTACATACCTACCCTCCTCCTCGTACATTTCCTCCGCGTGCATTATAGCAGGATTATCGGCTGGAAGAAAACACTACGGATAGCCTCTGCGCAAACCTTTGATCCGGGCGTGAGCATTGAGATCCAGGCTGGAGCGATCGCCTCTGCCGAGTAGATGGAAACCGAATCCGGCGACCATAGCCGCGTTGTCGGTGCACAGACGCAGGGAGGGGAAGATTACCTCGAGGTCCGGCTGCTTGCTCAAGCGCCTGCGCAGGTATCTGTTGGCCGCCACACCTCCGCCCACGACAATCCGCCCAAGACCGGTGTGGCGGGCGGCCTTGACGGTCCTGTCCACCAGGATATCGATCGCCGTGGCCTGGAAGGAAGCGGCGATATTCTCGTTGCTCTTCTCGAAATCCCTGTTCCAGAACTGATCCAGCTGATTGACCGCCGCGGTTTTCAGCCCGGAGTAGGATACATCGAAGGGATGATCCCCCTTGTGCAGCGAGGGCCAGGGAAAATGGAAGGCTTTGGGGGATCCGTTTTGGGAGAGCCTGTCGATGGCTACTCCACCTGGAAAACCCAGGTCGTAGTGCTTGGCCACCTTGTCGAAGGCCTCGCCGCAGGCGTCGTCGATCGTGGTCCCCAATACCCGGATCGAATCAAAATTATCGACCTGGGCGATCAGGGTATGACCCCCGGATACGAGCAGTCCGAGGTACGGGTAGGATATCTCCGACTCCAGATGAGGGGCGTACAGATGCGCCAGGATATGATCGACCCCCACCAGCGGCTTGTCCAGGGCAAAGGCCAGAGCTTTGCCGTAGGAAAGACCCACCAGCAGGGAACCGATCAAACCGGGCTGGTAGGTTACGGCCAGGCCGTCCAACCGGTGGGCTTGGATCCGCGCTTTGTCCAGAGCCTGCTCCACAACCCCGGAGATCGTTTCGATGTGCCTGCGGGAAGCGATCTCCGGCACCACCCCGTAGAAGGGCCGGTGATCGTCGATCTGGGAGGCCACAACCTCACTGAGAATCCTTCTCCCGTCCTCCACCACGGATGCGGCGCATTCATCGCAGGAGGTTTCCACCCCCAGTACCGTCATGGGTCCGCCTCCTCCAGCAGATCGGATAGAAAAACCAGCTCGACCCCGGCACGGTCCAGCTCCTTCAGCAGAGCGTCGATCACGTCCACGATCTGGGGATTGCGGACATGCCCGATCAGGATCGCGGATCCCTCTCTGCTGGCCACATCCATGCCCTCTTCCAGGGCCTGCTTGATGGCCCGGCCTTCAGGTTCGTTATCCAGGAAAATGTCCCTCTCCAGATACGGCACCGCGTAGGCCTTGGCTGTTTCCGGGCCCAGGGTTTTCGTGGTGGTGCGGCTGTCGAGGAAGAAACGGCGGTTCGACTTCAGGTAGTCCATAATCACGTTCATGACCCGCGGATCCGCGGTAGCCAGGGATCCCATGTGATTGTTCATCCCCGCGGCTTGCGGGACCTGGGCGAAGCTTGCCTCCAAAATACTGCGGATCTGCTCATCCTCCTGGCTGGTCAGGATCGCTCCGGGTCCGGGATCGCTTCCGTTTTCCGCTTCCATGGGCTGATGCAGCAGCAGTTCCTTTCCCGCCTCGAAGATCCGTCGTGCCGATTCTTCGCTGTAGGGCAGATTAGGCAGAACCGACAGGGTAATCGGTCCGGGAAAGTCGAGAAATGCCTCCAAATCCTCCAGGCTGTAGCCCACATCATCGATCACTACGGCGATCCTGGCCCTGGGCAGCGGACGTTCCTGGCGTTGTTTTCCCGCTGCTGCACTCGCTTCAGGACCCGATTCCGGCCGGGAAGGCCGCTGCGGAGCCTGTTCTCCCGGGCTGTACACCGCCGGTCGGGCCGTCCGCCTGTCACGGGGCAGGATGATCAGCACCGCAACCAGGCAGGCGGCGATCACGATCAGAAGCGCGATAGCCCGCCGGGCGCGAGAACTGTCGCTTTGCCGCTTGCCTGTCCGGGACATGGGTTTATTTTATGTATGGGGGTGGGTTGGTCAAGAGCCGCCTGCCGATCCGACGATCAGGTGTAGACGAACTCCCGCAACTCTTCGGCGCTTTCCTTCAATTTTCTGAGAGCACGAATCTCGATCTGCCGTACGGTCTCCGGTGAGATGCCCATCTCATCACCGATCTTTTTCAGCGTGTACTTCTTTCCGCCGTAGAAAGCGAACCTGTACAGCAGGATCTGCTTCTCCTTTTCCAGAAGTGTCTCCAGGAACTTCAAGGTTCGCTCGCGCAGGTTCTCCCGCAGCAGATCCTTCTCCGGGATATACGAGTTGTCTTCGATCACATCCTGAAGGGTTCCGCTTTCCTCCTGAGTCGGCCCGTCCAAAGAGACTACGGCGTTGGACAGCTGAACGATCGTCTCCACTTCCCGTTTTTTCAGCCCCAGCTCCCGGGCGATCTCTTCGATGTTGGGCGTCCTCTTCAACTCTTGAGACAGCGCATTATAGGCCTTGTTAATCTTCCTCAGCTTCTCCTCTTTCCTGTGGGGAAGGCGGATGGTGCGTCGTTTGTTCGAGAGGGCACGGACAATCGCCTGTTTGATCCACCAGGATGCGTAGGTGCTGAAACGAACGTGTTTGTGGAAATCGTACTTGGAAGCGGCCTTGATCAATCCCAGATTTCCCTCCTGGATCAGATCCAGAAGCGAGACATCCCGAGTCATGTACTTCTTGGCGATGCGCACCACCAGACGAAGATTCGCTTCGATCAGGGTTTGTCGGGCGCTGTCATCGCCCTGCATAACCCGGCGGGAGAGGGCAAGCTCCTCCTCGAAGGTCAGCAGCCGGCTCCTCTTGATCTGGGAAAAATAGGCCCGCAGGGCGTCTTCTCTGCTATCTATACCATCCGTGTTCATGGCGCTATCCTATACAGTATTAATGCAAGAAGCGTGCCAACTGCAGACATCTCATTCCTGAAGATATCTATCTACCGGGTAACGATTTACTTTCTTGATGTGATTTATTCCCAAAATGGTCAGAATTCTGTATACTTTTTTATACAAAACAGGGCTGCCAGGGTGTACTAAAGTATTCACTCCGTACCGTTCGGATTCAGTTGTTTGTAGATCATGTCGGCGATCCCGAAACTGCCGCTTTCCGCCATTTTCTGTGCATATTCGTCATACAGCATGTCTTCGAAGATCTCCTCCGCCATGCCCCCGTCCATCAACCCGGTCTTACTGACGGATTTCCGCATGACATTGAGCATCTGCTTGATAAAGATCGCCTCGAACTCCTGGGATACCTTGTACAGCTTGCTCGATTTGTCGATTTGCGTCTGTCCCCGTCCGGGGCCGGATGCCTGGGCGGCCCGGGACCCGGATGAGGCCTGAGACTGTCCAATCCGGGGTAGATCCCGGTTGGGCAGGTACGGTTGATACGGTATGTTCGCTAGTTCCATCGTTACATCCTTACTGGACCACCAGGGTTCCGTACAGAGAACCGGCCCTGTCGATCGCCTTGATTATGTTAATGATCATCGGCGTTTCCAGACCGATCGTTCGCAGAGTATCCACCAGATCCTCCACGGTTGTTGTCTGATCGAAAACGAAATTGTGTTCCTTCTCCTCCTCATCCCAGAGCCCCCCCACGGGACGGCCGTACGGGCCGACGTTCACCGAGATGTCCTGATAGCTGACCGCGACCGTTCCTATCCGTACCTGTTCGCCGAAAATGATCACTCCCGAGCTCGAATCGATCACCACCTTGTTCGAAGGCTCGGGTGTCACCTGAATCGATTCCAGTTCCGCAATGAACCCCACCGGATCCGCCTGCCACTGATCAGGAACGGAGAGCTCGATCATGGCTGCATCCACCGTCTGAAGCAGAATGTCCGGATACTTCTGCCGGATCGCCTCACTGACGGAGTTGGCCGTTACAAAATCCGGATGACGCAGGAGGATAGAAAGGGAATTGTCGTCTAGGAAACTGGATAGAACGTCCTGCTCCATGATGGCTCCCCCCGTTATGGTTCCTACGGTTTGCTGATTGTTGCCGGCAGCCGCTTGGGGGGTGAAGATCCGGCCCTGGGCCAGTGCGTACACCTCCCCGTCAGCCGCTTTCAAGGGGGTCTGCAGGAGCACCCCCCCCTCCAGGGTGCGGGCATCCCCGATGCTGGAAACCAGGATATCCGCGGTCTCCCCGGCGCGTACGAAGGCCGGTATCCGGCAGCTGACCGTTACCACCGCACAGTTACGGCTGCGAACATCCGCCGGGTCGATGCGAAAGCCGAAGTTCGACACCAGGTTGGCGATCGCCGCTCTGAGCAGCTCGGAGTTCTGGGAGTCCCCTCTGCCGGCCAGACCGGTAACCAGACCGATGCCCACCAGCTGGTTGCCGCGGATTCCCCGTAGATCTGCGATGTCCTTGATCCGTACCGAGGGAACCGCAAAGGCTGAGACGCCTGCCAGAAACAGAATCACGACTAGTCTAGTGGCTTTCAACGAGCACCTCCCCTTTCGAGGTTATACGGGCCTGAAAACGCCCGGTCGTTGCCTCAGGCCGGACATCGATGATGTCCCCTACGCTTCCGGAGCGAAAAGCCCGGCCCGGAAGACTGACGCGAAGCCCCGGACGGGTAAAGGAAATCATTACCCTGTCTCCGGCCCGAACCGCCAAAACGCGCTGCAGCCGTTCCACCTCGATCCTCTCCCCTCTTCTGATCGAAGCGACGGTCTTGTAGCCGCGGATCTCCTCCCCTTGGACGACAAAGGCCGTATGCAGCAGGGAGACGTCCTCCTCTCTGAAGATCACCGCCTCCTCGGTCAAACTGAAGTCGGCCGGCAGATCCACCGCGGCCCGGGCGACCGGAAGGAAATGATGGACCCAGATGCGGAAGGAACCCTCCAGCATATGCCGTCCGGTAGTATTCCGGCCGGCCTGGCCTCCGGGAGCCAGGACCCTGTAAGTTATCTGCATCGTCCCGGCGGGGATGATTTCGGCAGAAAGGGTACTGCGGAAACCCGAGCTGTACGGGGACCTGTCGGTTTCCAGGAGGATGCGATCTTCCCAACCTGAGGCCATGCCCCGCTCCTCCCCAACACCATTCCCGTAACCCTCCAACAGCAGCGGTGAACTGAGCAGCTCGATCTCGATTCTACCCAGCTTGCAGGTGTCCTGATCCCCGACAAAGGCCAGCAGCGCCGTGTAGAACCAGCGCTGATCCTCAGGGATCGCTTCGGCAGGCAGGATTGCGACCCGCCCGCCGACTACCACGGCCTCTGCCGCAACCGCAGCGATTCTCTCCTGTATTATCCTTGCCGGCAGCAGGGCCGGGCGCAGCGGAGTCGGACCCAGGGGCAATTGACTGAGAGCTTCGCAGCGGGCCGGATCGGAGCTGTAAACCGAAGCCACCTGGCCCAGCGTGTAGTCAGAGCCCTGCAGCACAGCACTGGTGTGGAGGTACACGGTTACTGCTTCTTTGGGTGCGGCTGATCCCGGAGCGGCATAGCCCACTGTTGGGGCGATTGCGCCGAAGCTCAAGCCCGCCAGGACCAGGATCGGGAGCAGGATCCGGTACCGGGTTTTATTCATCCTCACCTACCGCTTCAGGTTGTTCGCGGTGGCCAACATGGAATCGGAGGTTTGGATGGCCTTGGAGTTGGTCTCATACGCCCGCTGAGCTACGATCATGTTCACCATCTCCTGGACCACCGAAACATTGGACATCTCCAAAAAACGCTGCACGATCTTGCCCATGCCGTCGAAACCGGGACGCCCTGGGATGACCTCCCCGGTGGCATTGGTCACCTTGAAGATGTTCTCACCAACGGCCTGCAACCCGGCCGGATTCACGAATCGGTAGATCTCGACCTGCCCGACCTCGATTGGATCGTCGACCCCTGGCACCTTCACCGTCACCCTGCCGTCCTGGGATATGGTCAGGGTATCCCTGATAAACCCTTCCGGCAGGATCACCTCGGGCATGAAACGGTAGCCGTTGGAGTTGACCAGTTGGCCATTGGAATCGATTTTGAAGGATCCGTCCCGGGTGTACCCGTAGCTGCCGTCGTAAAGCAGGACCCGGAAAAAGCCCTCGCCCTCGATCGCCATGTCAGCCACGTTGCCGGTGGATTGCAGAGCTCCCTGGGTGAAGATCTTCTGGGTGGCTGCAGGACGAACACCGTGACCCACCTGGATTCCGGTGGGCACCAGGGTCACCTCCGTGGCCGGGGTGCCGGCGACCCGCAGGGTCTGGTACAGCAGATCCTCGAAGTCGGGACGATTGGCTTTGAATCCTGTGGTGTTAACGTTGGCTAGATTGTTCGCGATTGTATCGATGTTGAACTGCTGCCCGGTCATCCCGGAAGCGGCGGTCCATAGTGATCGCATCATGATTTAGCGTACCTCCTCGTTAGACTCGTAGTGCCTCGTTGATCAGGCGTCCCAACAGGCTGTCCTGGGTTTGAATCATCTTCTGATTGGCCTCGTAGGTTCGCTGAACCTCGATCATCTGAACCATTTCGGTGACCACGTTTACATTCGAGCTCTCCAGGAATCCCTGCCGCACCTTGGGCCGTCCGTCTCCGGCCGCTATCTCAGCCGGGCCGGACTCTTCGGTGTCTCTCCAGAAAGAATCTCCCATCTTCTTCAGATAGCGGGGTCGATTGAAATCCACGATCTTCAAACGGTCAACCCGTTCGAGATTTTCCCACTCGTTCTCCTCCAGGGACACCAGCCTGCGCTCGTCCCCGGCGAAGGTCGAGTTCTGGTAGATCACGCCGTCCTGATCGATGACGAAGTTGTTCTTCTTGACTTTGATGGGACCGTTCTCCCCCAGGACGAACTCCCCGCGTTTGGTGACCAGGAAGCCGTCGTCGTTGAGCAGAAACGATCCGTTGCGGGTGTAGCGCTCGCCGTCGGGTAGCAGCACCGTCAGGAAGCCCTGCCCTTCCAGAGCAAGATCGAAGGGATTCTCCGTCTGCTTCAATGATCCTTGGGTAAAAACGGTAAATACCTCATTGAGCTCAGCCCCGGTGCCCAGCTTGCCCACGATCGGGGTGGTGTCGATCGAGCCCAGGGGGAAGACGAACATGCCGTCGTCGTTCATGCGCCGGAGCAGGATCTCGGGAAAGGCCTTGTTGATGGCCGTATCGCGCTTGTAGCCGTTCAGGTCGACGTTGGCCAGGTTGTTGGAGATTGTGTCCAGGCGGTGCATCTGCACCACCATTCCGCTGGCGCCTGTATAGAGTCCGCGAATCAAGGGCGACCTCCTCTGTCGGTATCCCGTACCCATGTCCTCCTTCGAGGACACGGGTATCAATGAGATTATCGGTTCGGCAAAAAAATCCTTGATGAGACTCTCGTGTCACCTTGACCGTGGTTGCGGTCCCGTAATGCCGTTGAACCGGGACTTTAGAATCTCGGAATGACGGCACCCGTCCGCTTCAGGTAATCACGGTACTGATCGCCGAAGGTATCCAACATCATCTTTTCCTCAGCCGGTACATGCAGGATGTAAAAGGGGATGAAGACGATCGAACCAATGGGGCCGGCGATCCAGTTTTGCAGAAGCAGGATCTGGGCGGCAACCCAGAGCCACTGACTGGCATACATCGGGTGACGGATAGTGCCGTATATCCCGCGGGTCACCAGGGCTTGTCCCTCGAAGATCTCCAGTGTAGGCGACCAGTTGGATTTTAAATCCAAGTGGGCGCGGGCGAAAACGAACACGGCGCCGAGCAGGATAACGACCCCGGTCCAGCCCATCCAGGCAGGCAGGATGTAATCGGCAAAATCCAACCAGTTTGTTACCGAATAGATGAGAGGGAAGAGGAGCCCTGCAACCGCCAACAGAGCGAGCAGAACCCTCTCGGTTCGAGATGCCCGTCGTTCTGTTTTCTCAGCTGCCTTCCGAGACTTGCGAAATGGAGCGCGGATCGCGACTTCTATCGTCATCCCGGCCCAATATGCGATCTTGAATACGATCAGGGCAACTCTCCGCGGATATAGGACTCAATCACGAGACTCGATTGAGGTTATACGATCAAGAGTGAGTGTTCAACAATGTCAATTATGGACGGAAACGGGTGCCTCGGAAGAATTTTTATGCCGCTATTTCTTTACGAGAAAGATATACTTTCCAGTCCCATGTTCTACATTAGCGCCTATCTGGAATCACATCGTGCAGAGTATTACGAGCAATTGCGTAGAATATCCGAGGATGGAGATTGGAATGGATGGATAAAATTCTTTCTAGGCGCAATTACGGAACGAGCCAAAGCGAACACTGAAAAGGTGCAAAAAATATTGGCTCTATATGAACGCATGAAAACCGAAGTTCCCAAATGTTTCATGAACTTATAAATATTGTTGGATAAACTATTTTGTGTATCATAAATGGCATTTTCTGATACACAAAAAGCTAATTGTATCAAAGATGACACTCAAATCTTTTTGTAGCACTCTAGATCTGGTATTCACACAGTGCTGAATATCTTGTCGATCGCCGGCAGGAGATCCCGCAGATGTTCCGGGGATCGGCGGTAGACGATGCGATAGGCGAACTTTGAGAGTCCGGTATAGCTCTATAGAAACGTTAACACTACAAAAGTTTAATTGACGGACGTATCTCGGGCACGCGCCGGAGAATACCACACGATCGAACCGGGGGCGGGGTGGCTCCTACATCGGTTGGCTGCGGTGGGGGGGTATGATCCGCAAGCAAAGGGTGGTGACAGTAGTCATCCTTACCCAGAGCAAGACATTTTTGGGGATCGCTTTTCCTAAATCGTTTTCTTGTTTCGGAACGGAAACATAATACAATCTTGGACAGGTGGAGGGTTCATTTTCCTGCATTCTTCTGCCCAGGTCTTTACGAGTTCCCAGCGGAAAGCTGCTCGGGAGGTGCATTTGGGGCAGACATAGATACGCTGTTCCTCTGATTCTTCCATGCGAACCGTGAAACGATATGCGCAGTTAGTGCATATCATATCAACAGTCTTCATATAGTCATAATACCACAATGAAGCTAAGATTTGTATCGGAATATCTCCAATTACCGCCTTCTAAAAACCCTATGTCCCGAAACAACGCCCCCAGCGTTGATTTGCATGGATGTCTGAGACCTTCTGGGTTAGAACCAGACCCCGAGACCAATTCTCACGGCGTCTTTGACTGTAGACAACTGAAGATGAAAGGGTTGCAAAACATTAGAAAATCTGGTAAATTCTACTACAGTAGATAGCGTAAGTACGTATGTTATAAGGAAATAGCCGCCAGAATAGCTCAGTGGTAGAGCAGCTCACTCGTAATGAGCAGGTCCTCGGTTCAAGCCCGAGTTCTGGCTTTTTTAATTACTTATATTATATATAAATAATAGTGACGACTCCTTTAAAGGAGTCGTTTTTTATTATAAAATGTCTTGACTGTGCCTTTTTTGTACCCTATTCTTTGTAAGTGTAG
>Ga0307426_1000625_pt1 | contig 24189 bp, 21 predicted proteins | sample SalMarWE160340MG_FD_202165 | JGI IMG/M metagenome (GOLD analysis project Ga0307426, IMG submission 202165) | Salt marsh sediment microbial communities from the Plum Island Ecosystem LTER, Massachusetts, United States - WE1603-40 | ecosystem: Environmental > Aquatic > Marine > Intertidal zone >...
AACGACAAGCGCATCGCCCTGCATCGGCTTCAAGCCGAGGGCATCCTGATCTCCACCTGCGAGTCGATCCTCTTCGAGCTGATGCGGGAGGCCGGAACCGAACCTTTCAGAGCCATCTCCCGGCTGGTGAAGTGGCAGACGGAATAGAGCCGGATTACCTTTTACTCCTATCCGAACAACAGTGCTGCGGCGATGGCCAGGCAGGTAGTTGTGTGCATCATTACGCCCAGAGCCGTGGCCGGAACCGGATCCTTTTTCTCCCGGGCGCTCACCATCCCGACCAACCAAAGAAAGCTTGCGATCGGGACCACCGCCGCCAGCCCGGCCAGCGGATAGATGCCGGCCGGCACGTAGAGGACGACGTTGATCCCGGCCAGGAAGTACAGGGCCAGAACTACGGCCCGAGAGCGGCGTCTTTCGGGTCCAGTCTGCTCGTACATCAGCCGGTAACCGACAATCACAGCCAGTGAGATGAGGGTGATTGGCAGCCCGGCGGCAAAGGCCGGCCCTTCCAGCCTGCCGGTCATGGCCAGGTATACGCCGCCGCTGATCAGCGGGGGGATGAAGGCAGTGTATAGAAAGGCGTAACGGAAGGGTGAGAAGACGTACAGGGCTCCGATGAGGCCGGCGGCAAGCATAAACACGAGAACGCCGATGCCCACGGTGATCGTGAAGTACAGCATCACGGCCAAACCGATAAGAGCGACAGGAGCGAGAATCAGCGGAATGCGGGAGGCCGGGAGGTGTTCAGGCGGGAACACCGGATTGCCGGGTAGCTGTGGTTCCTTCCGGTCCGGGTTCCGAAACATCCGGTAGTCCGATCCCAGCAGGTTCAATAGCTCCGCGGCGGCCAGGCCGATCACGATCAGAACGAAGCGCAGCCATTGGCAGGCCCCTCGGCGGACAACAAAGGCGGCTCCGATCAGTGCGGGCATCAGCACCGCCCCGAGCAGCCGGGTCCTGAGAAAGGCTAGAATATTTCCGTAGAAAGGATGGGCGTTACGCATCTGTATCCGACCCTAGGGCTATTGATCTCAGCCAGCAACGATGGTTCATCCCACCGTTCTGGAGATGATGAAGCCGACGCCCAACAACACTGTAGAGATGGCAAACACCTGAACCGTCATCAGGATCGCCGGAGCGAACTTGGGGATCTGGTCGTAGTGCTTGCGGGTGATCACCAGAACCCGGAGGACGATCGGCAGGGTGAGCAGGGATAGAAGGGCCCAGACGGGAAACAGCCCCAGTATCACACTGACAGTCACCAGCCCGAACGCCACGCCGTAGTAGAGCGGGGCCAGGGTCCGAACCGCCCTTCGTCCCAGGATCGTGCTCAGGGTACGCTTTCCCACGGCGTGATCCGCCTCTGCGTCGGGCACATTCCCGATATAGAGGATGGCGTCCACCCACAGGCCGGCCACGATCCCGGCCAGCACCGCGGTCCAGGCAACCTGCCCGCTGAAAAGAAAGAAGGTGCCGATCACCGGGAATGGGCCGCTTCCGAGAAAACAGATCAGATCCCCCCAGCCCTGATAGCCGAACTTCACCGGCGGGGCCGTGTAGAAGTAGCCCATCAGGATTCCCACCAGGCCCACGGGAAGGATGCGCCAGTCCACCCGGACGACCAGGTAGAGGCCGACCACCGCGGTAGTGGCCAGGCTGGCCAACGCCGAGATCAGGATCGTACGGGGTGAGAAGAAGTACAGGGCGTATCCGTCCACGGATCCGCTTTCGGCCAGCGGATTTTCGTACAACACCTCGGATCCCTTCTTGTAGATCCGCCCTTCGTCCAGCTTGTCCACCCCGGACCTGTAGTCGAAGTAGTCATTTGTGAAGTTGGTGCCGATGTTGGCGAACATCATGCCCACCAGGACCAGCACCAGCAGGCTCCAGTTGAAGGGATATCCGGACCACCAGGCCACCACCGCGCCGAGGCAGCAGGGAAGCAACACCGTGATCGTGTACAGCGCCCTGGAAGCCTGGATCCACAAAGCTATGGATTTGAAAATGTTCCGTGACATGGCATCATCTCCCAACAGCAAAGGACCATAGCATGTTTAAAGGAAAGAAGAAACCTGATAGGATGCCCGCTGTGACACTGACGTGGTTGAAACGCAACTGGTTTTTACTGGGAATTTTCGCAGCTCTTCTTTCAGGATTCCTGCTGCCGGGCATCGAGCCGGTTCTGAATCGCGGAGGCATTGCCCGTACCGCGCTGATCGTGCTGCTGTTCCTGATTTCCGGATTCACCCTGCCCTCGGAAGCCGTCACCAGGGGGCTGAGGGACTATCGACTGCACCTCTACGTCCAGGCTTTTATCTTCCTGTTTATCCCCGGATTCTTCCTGCTGACCACCCTGCCCTTCCGCTCGGCCTGGGATCATCAGTCGTACACCGGAATTTTCGCAGTAGCAGTCCTTCCCACCACCATCTCCAGCTGCATCGTCTTCACCCAGATTTCCGGCGGAAACGTCATGGGTACGATGTTCAACGCCGCACTGGCCAACATCCTCGGGGTGATCGTCTCGCCGTTGTTGCTGTCCCTGCTGATGCGCGGCGGCGGTGATCCGCTGCCCGCGGCTGAGGTGCTCAAGATCCTGAGGAACCTGAGCCTGCAGATGCTCGTTCCCATAGCCTGTGGTCAGATCCTCCGCCGGCTCTTTCGGGAAGTTGCGACAAGGCAAAAGAGTCGCCTGTCCGTGGCCTGCAACATATTTATCCTCTTCATCCTGTTTTTTGCCTTCTCCAAAACCGCGCGAAATCCGGACTTTGTCGGCAATCTGATCGCTATGATCGGTCCCTTCGCCTATCTGGCCGCGGCCCACATCCTGCTGCTGCTAGCCGCCTACGCAGGCGCCCGGCTGTTTCGCTTCTCCCGGGAGAACACGATCTCGGTGCTTTACACCGCCCCCCAAAAGACCCTGGCCGTGGGTGTTCCCCTGATTTCCACCTACTTCGCCGCTACTCCGGAGGTCTTGGGAATAGCCCTGCTGCCTCTGGTGTTCTACCACGCCTGGCAGCTGCTGGTGGCGGGATTCGTGAAAAGTTCCAGACTGGTGAGGGAGGTGAAGCAATCAACGTTGAGAACAAGAGAATGATTTTGGTTTCAATTTTTATCTGCTGTTGTCCATCCTAACCGAGCACATCAGCAGGATGTACGGCTCGCCACCTGCCAGAGCATGAATCCCTGGCAGGTGGTGTACAACTGGGTGAACCTTCCCCTCTGACTGTAGCTGTGAACGTAGGTGCGAATCGTCTCATGAATCGCCGGGGTTATTTCGGTGTAGCGACTGAAGTACTCGGCAAGCCCTTGCATTGCCTCCTCCATGTCCATCTCCAAGTGCACTCGAGGCTGGAGGAAGCGCAAGTGCGGGCGGTAGCCCAGGGCGTACAACAGACCAAACGGATAGAGGATATCGCTGGGATAATCTTCGAGCTGTTCGGCGAAGATTAGAGGCCAGAGCTCGCTCTGAGACAGGCCCCATTTCCCCCATCTGGGTCCGGACCAGCCGCTCAAATAGCAGAAGTTCCGCGAGGCCGCAAGCATCTTCACCAGCATATCCGGATTGCCCACACCGGGGCACATGGAGGCGAAAACCAGATCGAAGGCTTCGTGCCAGCCCTCTGCTTCAAGGCTGACCTCCTCCCAGGTCTTCCGGGTGATCCGTATGTTCCCGATTCCCTCTTTCGTGATTCTGTGTTTCAGGATCGTGGTCATGGAGGCAGCCGGTTCCAGGGCGGTCACCTCCGCCACCTTCCCTGACAGCACAGAGGCGTAGTTGCCCGGTCCGGCCCCGATATCGAGCACCCGATAGTCCGCCTGCAGGGCTCCTTCGCCCTCCAGCCAGGTTGTTATCCACTCCCGCCGATCACGACTTTCCTCGGATTCACTGTGCTGCGCATAACTCGACGCTCGGATGTTCCACCGCTCGATCTCGGCCGCTTCACCCCGGCGTTCCCTACGATTCACAGGCGAGCGCTTCTTGGCATCCAGCCAACAGCGCTTCCACGTTTCGGGATTACTAGTTATCGCTTCAGCAGGTATAAGGGGTTTCTTTTTCATCGCCAGGTTCTCTTATCGGGGCAAGCACCCTCTGGGAGGGACATAATGGAGAGCTTTTGCGGCAAATGACTACCGGCGAAGCGCCGCTGTGGGACTCGGCAAACGCTCGAGATATCCTTGGAGCAGCTCTTCGAACAACCTGGGGACCAGCTTCATCAGATTCAGCGGTTCAACATAGGCGAACCTCATCTGGGTCCTGCCGGGATTTTCCGCTGGAGGAAGGTCGTAGAAGCCCGACATCGGAGCCACCAGCAAGGTGTATTGTTTTCCCTCCAGCTCCACCGCCCCTTCCCTGGCGCAGTGCAGCACAAAATCCATGGCCTCGAAATCCTCCGGTACGACCCGCCGCACATCCACTACCGAGTATATAGCCGCATCCGGTGAGGAAACGATGATACCTGGCAGGAGTTCCCGTATCTGAGAGGTCAGCTCATCGAGCAGGGTTCGGTAGTATTCTCTCTGTTGCTCGTACCATTTATGAAGCTCCTCAAGCGGCACGCCGGCCAACGCTCCAAAGATATACTGCCCGATCGCATTGGGACAGAGGTTGGCCGTGTTCTCCGCCACGGCCCGGTTATGAAACTCCTCATTGTCCGTCACCAGAGCCCCGATTCGCAGCCCACAGGCGTTCCATACCTTGGAGCATGTCTCTATGCTGATTCGTCTACCTTCGATACCGGGAACATCACGATCGCTGATGCCCCAGATGCTTATCACTTCGCTGCCGCTGTAATACAGCTCTCGATAGGCCTCGTCGCTGATCATCCACAGGTTGTGACGCACGCACAACTCGGCCAGCTTCAGCATCTGCGTCCTGCTGTACAGCTGGCCGGTGGGGTTGTCATACGGGATCACCAGGAGAGCTCCCGGCTTGCGTTCCAGGATGATCTGTTCGATCCGTGAGAGGTCCGGCAGGGTGAAATGACCGTCGGCCTGCAGCGTTCGTGTCACAGCTACAGTGCCGCGGCCGAGCCTGGAGGCCATGGCTGTGTAGTTCGTGTAGGTTGGATCGATGATCATCAACGGCTTGTCCGGAGTCCCGACTTCGCCGCACACGCCGAGAATTACCAGCTCCATGGCGTGGGACCCGCCATCGGTGATCTGCACCTGCAGCTGGTCCACGTCAAAACCGCTGGAGGCGATAACATGACGGAAAGCCGCTCGGGTTTCCTCCATACCGACGGTTGGGGTATAACGCACCGCGCCGTTTTGAAACGGACTATCCTGAGCCCGCAGGTCCGACAGGCGACGAACCATCGCCGGATGCATGGGTAATGATACGTTCCCTATGGCGAGGTTGATCGCCTCCACGGCATCTCTGCGCTTGAGAAACTCGAGCTGAGCCGTGCGGATCACAGAGGACTTTCTCTTCTGAAAATGGCCGGAAAGCTCCGGCTTCCCATAATTGTTCATGTCAATATCCCTGGGAAAATCACCCTCTTCATTATGTCAATAAAAACGCGAAACGATCAATCCACCCCCGGGGGCCTTGACAGCGCTGGAAGAGCCTTTTATTTTGATGACGGTCTGGAATCGCCTTTTCACCGCCCGAAGAAGTCCGGGAGACTGTAAATGTCCCATCCGCTAAACGAAGTCCGTCCGTTCCGCGCTCTGCACTACGACCCGGAGAAGATCGAAGACATCGGGCTCTGCCTGGCTCAGCCCTATGACGTGATCTCACCGCAGCAGCAGGAGACCTACTACCGGCAGCATCCCTACAACGTGATCCGCCTGATTCTCAACAAAGAGCAGGCCGGAGACAACGAGAGCGAAAACCCCTACACCCGGGCCGGGAGCCATCTGGCCCGATGGAAGGCAGAAGGGGTGGTTCGGGAGACCGGGCGGCCTTCCTTCTGGGTCTACGAGCAGGCCTTCGACATCCCGGAGATCGGGCGCAAAACAGTCAAGGGTTTCATCGGTCTGGTGCGGCTGCAGGATTACGAGGAGAGAAAGATCCTGCCCCACGAGAAGATCATGACCCGGCCTCTGGAGGATCGGGTCCATCTGATGCGCACCACGGAAACCCAGTTCGAATACATCTGGTCGATCTACCACGACAGGGCCTACGTGATAGACAACATCCTCGATGAAACGGGGCAGCAGAAGGCGATCATCGATTACTACGAGGAATCGACCCTGGTTCACCACCGGATGTGGCGCCTGCTCGACCCCGAGAAATGCCGGATTATCTCCCGGACCATGGAGCACCTCACCATCTATATAGCCGACGGTCATCATCGCTACCAGGCCATGCTCAACATCCGGGATGAGATGCGTCGGCGCTACCCCGACGCCGGTCCCGAAGCTCCATGGGAGTTCATCATGATGTTCCTGGTCAACTCCGTGCACGAGGGGCTGACAGTGCTGCCGACCTATCGAACCCTCTACAACCTGCAATTTTCGAACCTGAGCGATCTGCACCTCTCCATCCTGGAACACTTCCACGTCAAGAGCTACTCCTTCAACGACAGCAACGAGGCGGAGGTGCGCAGGCGCTGGCTGCGGGATCTGCGGGATGTGGAGCCGGGAGTGCACAAGTTCGGCGCCCTGATCACCAAACTGAACCGCTTCTTCCTCATCACCTTAAAGGACTCCGAAGCCTACGAGGAGATGGTGGACATCCCCTTCTCCTCCGAATGGAAGCTTCTCGACGTGAACATCCTCAACACCCTGATCCTGCAGAGGATCATCGGGCTGACTGAGGAGCAGCTGTCCGCCCAGACCAACGTAGCCTACACCAAGGACCTGGAAGCGGCGCTGAGGTCGGTGCGGGAGGGCCGCATGCAGGTGGCCCTGATCCTAAACGCGACCCGGCTCACGGACATCATCACCATTGCCGAGAACAACGAGCGCATGCCCAGAAAGTCCACCCACTTCTACCCGAAACCTCTCTCGGGACTGCTGTTCTATCCTATGGGCTATGGGGGAGGGAGCTCGGGCTGAAAGGCAGACCGACCGACGATCCCTGATTGTCGTAGCCAGTTCCCCCCGAGTGTATGTGCACAGTTTACACACCCAGCGGGGGAAGTTATGATAGTGTCATAATGCCCTCCCCAGACACTCCGTTCGAAGTGGAAAAAGCTCTTTTCGAGACCTACAGGCGGATGGGTCCGCAGAAACGCTCGGCCATCGGCTTCGAACTCAGCGACAACATGAGGGACATCGCTTTTAGTTCGTACAAGTCGGCAAATCCTACACAATCCAACCAAGAATTGCAGCTACACTTCCTTGAGAGGGTTCTCGGCTGGAAACTGCCGCAGAAGCTAAAAAGATCTGTTAACGAAAGTAGCTCGTGAAAAACCTAGCCGAGTTCCTCAAAGACATAATCACAACTTTAGAGCAGACTGGGATTGCCTACATGGTGAGCGGATCGATCAGCAGCACCTTCTATGGTCGTCCCCGCTCTACCCAGGATGTAGATATAGTAATTGAGGCATCGAGTGAAAATCTGCAGGCGCTAGTCACTGCCCTACAAAACAAAAACTACTATGCCGACGAACAGGCCGCAAAGGAGGCACTGTCCCACACAACGCTGTTCAATGTCTTCGATGCCACATCTGGGTACAAGGCGGACCTCATCATCCGGAAGAACCGCCCCTACAGTGTCGAGGAGTTCAATCGCCGTAAATCGGTATACATGCTCAGCCAGACCCTCTATCTGGTCGCGCCCGAAGATGCCATACTGAGTAAATTGGAGTGGGCCAAACTTGGTCAATCTGAAAGACAGTTTACAGACGCCTTAGGTATAGCGATCGTTCAGGCGGAGAGGCTCGATTGGGCATACATAAAAAAGTGGTCAGGAATATTGGGTTTGGACGAACTCTACCAACGCCTGGTCAAGGAGAGCGCGGAGTATCGTTGATAGGGTCTTTACTAATCCAGGCCTACGGCAATTGACAAACTGCGGTTCAAGAGCGCGAGCTTTTCTTCTGACAGAGTCCCTACGAAATCAGTAAGAAAATTTTTCGACAGGCTTGCCAGTTCGTCACAGTAGATCGAGCTATCACGCTTTAAACCTTCATCGACTCCCACCGGCACTTGAGTGGACAGCCCTTCGTAGGAACTGTAGATCGGTGCGCAGATGACCGACGAAAACCTGGAATCGATCAGCACCTGCCTGCTGACTACGGCGAACACTCTGAACCGCATGGGATCCGTAGAAGTGGCTTTCTGGACTCGCCCCTCAGGCGATGCCCAGCCGGCGCAGCTCCTCCACGCCCCGCCAGGTGAGATCGATGAGCCGCTTCCCGTGACTCTCCACCGCGGGGTGATTCCCCCATATTTCCCGCAGGAGTCCGGATAGAGCATCCCGGTCAAGATTCTCCACCGATTTCGGCAGATGAACGAACTCCCGACCGAGGTTCTCTCGCCGTCCGATCATCGACAGGACTCCCGCGGCCGCTCCGACCCCGAGGTTGCGCGGCTCTACTCCCTGTTCCAGAGCAATGACCATGGCGCCGTACAGGCGATCCTCAATGCCCAGCTTCCTGGGATGATCCCTACCCACCCGCTCGACCAGATCGTTGAGGTTGGGGTTGGTCATTCGTGCCAGCAGATCATCGGCGTGCTCCGTGTAGCCATGCTCGGTAAACAGAGGATCCCCCGCGCGGGCGTGCTTGCGAATCAGGGCGGCTCCCGACTCCTCGATGAAAGCCCTGCGGGCCGTCTCCATGATCAAGGGGTCACGGCGTACCTCGCTCATGACCGTGTACCCCTTCAGGTCGGCCAGGTAGGCAATCAGGGCGTGGATGGCGTTGTGCCCGTAGAGCTTGGCCTCCTCGAAGGGAAGCAGATCCTCCTTTTCGACGAACACCTCGATCCCCCTCCGGTATTCGGGCAGGCGGATCTTGGAGATCAGGATGCGGTTGAACTCCTCGACCAAAATCGCCCGGGGGAAATCCGGAGTGATGGTCGCCAGATCGAGCCGCTCGATAGTCTGCGCCTCCGTTATCACCCCGCTCATCTTGCCGATAACAGTGTTCAAAAATTGAACATTCTTTTGGATCGTTGCGGGAAGGAGGGGGTAGACCTGCCCGCCCAGGATCTCGGCGGCCCGGTTGTTGTTCTCCGCCGTGTAGACGATGGTGGGCAGCGTCTCGCCGGCTCTGCCCCTGCGGGCGCCCAAGCCCCGGGCGAGCAGGTTGACCACACTGGACTTTAAGCCGGCTGAGAAGGCTGAGACGCTCGGCAGGGCGGTGCAGAGCTCATCCGATGCGACAACGGCCTCCACGAAGCTCTCCGCCTCCTCCGGAACCGTGGAGTTGAACAGCTCCACGCCCTTTACCGTGGCCCGATCGATCCGCCTCCGGCGGGCGATGTTCAGGCAGTAGCGGCCCCCGTTCCTGCGCAACGCCCGGATCAACCGCTCGTCTATATCCACTACGGCGAAACGGCTGAAGTTGCCGGTCCGGTACGCCTCATACAGAAACAGGGCGCTTTGGATGGGCCCGAAGCCAAAACCCGCGTAGATCTTTCCCCGCCCGGATTTCATATTCACCGCCTTTCGTGATACTATCGGATGCATCTTGAGCCAATAATCGGGGATTGTCAAAACACCGAGATGTTGAAACCGAGCGTAGATCCCAAGGACCTGAAAAATAGAATCCGGAAGATCCTGCCGGAGATCACGGAGATCCGGCACAGGCTGCACCGTATTCCCGAGACTAAATTAGAGGAACGGGAGACCTCCGAACGGATCCGGGAGCTGGTCGCCGACACCCGGATCGAGCTGCTGGAGCCCTACATCGGCACCGACGTGGTGGGGCTGCTTCGGGGCCTCAGATCAGGCAGCCGCAGGGGCGTCAACGTCACCCTGCGTTCCGACATTGATGCTCTGCCCATTAAGGAGAGGAGCGGCAAGAGTTGGGCCTCCGAATACGAGGGTCGGGCCCACTCCTGCGGCCACGACGGGCACATGGCCATCCTGATCGGCACGCTGAGGGTGCTGGACGGCCTCAGCGAGCACTTCGATGGCAGCGTTCGCTTCGTTTTTCAGCCGGCCGAAGAGGAGGCCGGCGGCGGCAAGATGATGGTGGACAGGGGTTTGCTGGACGCCGACCCCAAGCCCCACAGCGTCTTCGCCCTCCACGGCTGGCCGGGCACTCCGGTCGGTACGATCGCCGCGGCTCCCGGACCTTCCATGGCCGCCCAGGACCGCTTCCGCATCACGGTCAGGGGAAGGGGCGGCCACGGTGCGGTTCCCCACAAGGCCATCGACCCTATCGTGACCGCCGCTCAGATCGTTGGCGGGTTGCAGACCATCGTCTCCCGGTCGTTGGAACCGGTGGCTGCCGGGGTGATCTCGGTGTGCACAATCCACGGCGGCACCACCAGCAATGTCATCCCCGATGAGGTGGTGATGGAGGGCACCACCCGCTACTTCGACGAGCAGGTCCAGACCCTGATCCGATCCCGTATGGAGGAGGTTATCCGGGGAATCTGCACATCCGCCGGAGCCGAACACTCTTTCGAGTACAACGAGGGCTATATCCCGCTGGTGAACGATCCCGAAAAGGTGAGCTTTTTGCGGACAGTGGTGGAGTCTTACCTGGGTGAGAAGGCCTGGATCCCCGACTTGCCCCGGGTGATGGGGGCGGAGGATTTCGCCTATTACCTTGCCAAGGTCCCGGGTGTTTTCCTGCGTCTGGGTCTGGGAGAAGAGTGGCCCAGCCTGCACAGCGCGGAGTTCGACTTCAACGATCAGGCGATCGAGGCGGGAATCACCGTGATGTGCGCCCTGGCCCTCGAGACTCTCACCGGGGCTGCCGGTTGATCATGCGGGGCAAGAAGCAGACAGAGGAGTACGAACATCCATGAGGCGAAACGCCATCGTGGCCCAATCCGGAGGTCCTTCCCCGGTGATCAACGCCTCCCTGCTCGGTGTGCTGGAGGGTTGCAGGGACTTTCCCGACCACATCGACAAGGTTTATGCGGCCTGGCATGGAGTGGAGGGGATCCTTCTGGAAGAGCTGATCGACATGGCGGATCAGGATCCACGGGAGCTCCGGCTGCTGCGCACCACCACTTCCGCCGGCGCGGTGGGTACCTGCCGCTACAAGCTCACCGAGGGTCAGGCAGAGGATTTCCAGCGCATCATCGACGTGATGCAGGCCCACGAGGTGGGCTACTTCTTCTACATCGGCGGCAATGACTCCATGGACACGGCCCACAAAGTATCCGGGCTGGCTGCTGAACGCGGATTGGAATTGGCAGCCACCGGCGTTCCCAAGACAATCGACAACGACGTGGGCGATCCCGGGTTCAGGCTGATCGACCACACCCCGGGCTACGGCAGCGTCGCCCGCTATTGGAGCTATATTGTTCAAAATGTGAACGAAGAGAACCGGGGCATGAACGTCTCCGAATCCGTGGCGGTGCTGCAGGCCATGGGCCGCAAATCCGGCTGGATCCCCGCCGCCTCCCGCCTGGCCGATCCTCAGCGGCGGATGCCCCTGCAGATGTACTTTGCTGAAGGGTTTCACACCCTGGATAGCCTGGCTGAAAACGTGAATCGGGAACTGGGGCGCAGCGGGCGCTGCATCGTGGTAGTCAGCGAGGGATTCGACGTGGGCGGCCTGGGGGAGATGCACGACGGCTTCGGCCATATCGAGTACGGGGCCAGCCGGAACACGGTGGCGCAGGCCGTTGTCAACTACCTGAACGAGGTGGGGCTGGCAAGCCGCGGCTACGCCACCGGTCAGGTGCCCGGGGTGCTGCAGCGTTCCACCTCGATCTACGCCTCAACCGTGGACATTGAGGAGGCCTACCAAGTGGGCCGCAAGGCTGTAGAGGTGGGGGTGGGGGAGGGTAGCGGCTGGATGGCCACTATCCTGCGGGATTCGGACTCACCCTACAGCGTACGCTACGACAAGGTTCCCCTGGATCAGGTAGCCGCCTCTGCCCGCCAGCTTCCTCCCGACTGGATCAGCGCCGACGGATTGGACGTGAACGACTCTTTTCTCCGTTACGCCCGGCCCCTGATCGGTGAGGACTGGCCCCGGATCCCGATCGAAAACGGCCTGCAGCGCTTTGCCCGCCTCGAGATACGTTTCATCGAAAAGAAGCTTCCAGCATACGCGCCGGTTCGGTTTCGCTGAATCACTCCACGGGGATACCGAAGTAGCGCACCGCGTTGTTCCAGCAGATGTCCCGGATGATCCCGCCCAGATGGGGGATGTCCGCCGGCAGCAGCCCGGCTTCCACGTCCCGGCCGAAGATGTCGCAGAGCAGGCGGCGGAAGTACTCGTGCCGGGGGTAGGAGAGGAAGCTGCGGGAGTCGGTGAGCATGCCCACGAACTGTGAGATCAGCCCGATGTTGGACAGGGCCTCCATCTGGCGCCTCATACCATCCACCTGATCGTTGAACCACCAGGCTGAACCGAGCTGCATCTTGCCGGCCACGGAGCCGTCCTGGAAGCTGCCCAGGATCGAGGCGGCCATCTCATTGTCCCGAGGGTTGAGAGTGTATACGATGGTCCTGGCCAACTTTCCCGCGCTGTCCAGTCTGTCGAGAAAGCGCACAAGTGCCCGGGCGATCTCGAAGTCCCCCATGGCATCGAAACCGCTATCCGGCCCGACTGCGGCGAGCATCCGCCTGGAGTTGTTGCGCAGCGCCCCGAAGTGAAACTGCTGGGTCCAGCCGGCTTCCCCGTCCATAGCCGCCAGCTCGAAGAGCAGGGCGGATTTAAATTTGAGGATCTCTTCGGCGCTCAACGTTCCGCCGGCCCGGGCTTTCTTGAAGATCTCGGCCACCTGTTTCTCCGTGTACTCGGCGGCGTAGGGCTGCTCGATGCCGTGATCGGAAAGCCGGCAGCCGAGTGAGTGGAAGTAGCGGTGACGCCTGCGCAGGGCTTCGAGAAAGCTCGAGTAATCCCCGACAAGGAGGTCTGCGGCCTTCTCCAGCCGGATGATCCAGGCGATAAAGGCCTTCACATTCTCCACGGCCATGGCCTTGTCCGGACGGAAGGCGGGCAGGACCTGAATGTTGAACGTACCGGCGGCCAGCTCCTCGGCCAGCCTGCGGTGGTGGGAGAGATCGTCGGTGGGGTCGTCGGTGGTGCAGACAACCTTCACGTTGAAGTGCTCCATCAGGCCCCGGGCACGGAACTCCTCCTTCGACAACAGGGTATTACAGTGGTCGTAGATCTCCCGGGCCGTTTCCGGACTGAGCAACTTGTCGCTGATGCCGAATGGATCTTTGAGCTCCATGTGGGTCCAATGGTAGAGGGGATTGCGCACCGTATAGGGAACGGTTTCAGCCCAGACGGCGAATTTGTCCCAGTCCGGAGCATCCCCGGTGACCAGGCGCTCCTCCACCCCGAAGGCCCGCATGGCCCTCCATTTGTAGTGATCCCCGGCCAGCCAGATAGCCGTCAGGTTTGCGAACTGCCGGTTGACCGCCACCTCGGCCACGGGGAGGTGACAGTGATAGTCGAAGATCGGCAACCTTTCAGCGTACTCGTGATAAAGCCGGCGGGAGACCTCGCTTCCGAGCAGGAAATCCTCACCCAAAAATGTATCTGCCATTGCCCTACCTCCGGATCTTCATCTGTCTTGTTTCACGCCGAGGGTCTTCAGATGGCGTTCGGTGTGCTTCTCCACCGCCGCCCAGTACTCCTCGATGTGATCGTGCAGCGCTTCGAAAAACTCAGGCCCCAGCTCCCGGTCCCTGAGCAGCTCCCCGTAGGTGATGTGGATCAGCTGCCTGGCGTCGGGATTGTCGAACAGGGTGGGCAGCTCCCGATCCGCGAGGCTGTCCAAAGCCGGCACATTGTCCAGGTTGGTGGTCACTACGTAGTAGCTGGTTGCTTTGCCGAATCGCTGCAGTGCGGCCCGGTGAAGCCGTCGGTACAGCCCGGGCTCGTGCACGGCGATGATTTTCATGGCTTCGAGCCAAAAGGTTCCCGCGGTTTTGATGTGATAGCGCCCCCGGGACAGCTCACCCACCGCCGGGAAGACGGAGAACTTGTCGCTTCCCGAGTGGACCGAGACGCGGTGACCGAACTTCCGGGCCAATGCGGCGTGCACGGCGAAGGTGCGCTCGAACTCCCGAAGATTTCCGATGTAATCGATCCCCTTTTGGAATTCCCCGACGAAGCGGGGGGCCAGCGAGCCGACCTTCATCCCCAGCTCCCCCGCCTCCAGGGCTACGAAGGCATGGGCCTCCGGGGTGGTTGGGGTTTCGGTCTCATCGACGGACAGCTCGAAATCGAAAGCCCCCTCCTCCTTGACCTCCATCGCGCTGCGATACAGGCGCAGCGCGTGATCGATGCCCCTGCCGTAGATCAGGGCGGTACGGGCCAGGACTTCCTTGGAAAAGGTAATGGTCTGGCCGGTATCTAGTTCGATTTTCAGAGGCAGATAGGTCTTTTCGATCCTCTGACGGTAGCCCTCTTCCAGCCGCTCATAGGCTGCGACAACCTCCTCATCGCCCTTGGCTGCGTATTCGTGGCTGATGTAGTCGGAAACATCGGCGGTTATGCGGGTGAAACCGATCCGAAGGGCGGTTCGCACCCAGTCCTCGCTCTTCAGATGGTCCCCGTCCGCTCCCCACGGTTCTTCGTACCCCTCCTGGAACACGGCCCAGGTCGAGGCGTCGAGCACCTGCTCGTAATCCCGGCCGGTCAAATCCAACTCCCGCACGGACTGCTGTGCCAGTACCGGGCAGGCCCCGTAGCTTCTCATGCCGCGAAGATGCCCCGGTCCGGCCAGGCCCAGGCGGTCTCCGACGCCGAAGGTGATATCCCGATCCGCCAGGGGCGAGGGCGCGGTGAAGGGCAGAGCCCGACGCAGGGCCGCGGCATTGGTGTGGGTCAGCGCTGCGAACAGGGCGTCTCCGATTCCTTCAAGCTGCACCACCTCTCCCTCGAATCCATCCAGGACCTCAGACTGCCCGAAGATCCCCAGCACGCGATCCCAACTGAAAGCCGGCCCGCTTCGAGCAACGCCGGACATCTTCAGCAGGGCGAATACGATGCCGTCCCTCTGTTTCACCGACCGAGGGTACAGCAGCTCCGCCGCATCGGTGTGCCCTCCGGAAACAGCAGCAGCATCGAATCCCGCGGGTCCGATAATCCCGGCCGCGCGGGCGGCCTCGATCCAGTGTTCGATTGTTTTTCTCTCGATATTCAATCCTATTCCTCCCCCTTCACACGATGAAGCACTTCTCCGGCGTGATCCACGAACAATATACCCTGGTCTTCCCGGTTGTGAAACTCTTCCATCCGAACTTCCGCCGGATCCATATAACCGAGGTCGAGCTGCCGGCACATCTGTTCTGAAATGCCCGTGGCCAGGATCACCTGGATGCGGGGCTTCTCCACCCCGTCCTCGTAGCTGCCCAGACCCTTGACGTGCGCCGAATGGGCGAGAACTCCCCGCGGTATATCTGTGAACCGATCCCACTGCTTGAGGAAGTATTCGGCCACGTGGTAGCCGGTCTGTTCGAGGTAACGGCCCCAGGTGGAGGAAACCTCCTTCAGGTGGGGGGCGTAGATAATGAGCCTGCCCCCGTCGGCCACCACCGGTTCGAGCTTGTACATCACCTTGCCGCACACCCACAGCTCGTCGTACATCTGGGGAGCTGCGCCCAAAACCGTATGGAACGGCCGGTCCTTGTACACGATGTGCATCTGCTGTGACAGATCCGCTGCGCGAGCCCAGGCCTCCTCCGGGGTTCCGACAAACAGACCCGCCAGTCTGCCACGCTCCCCCCCGCCGTGGCCTACCACCATGCAGATGCAGTGCCGCGGAACCGCTACCATTTCCGCCGCCCGATTGACAACCTTGCGGACCGAGGTGTCCTTCCTGCCGATGATCTTCCAGCAGCTGATCACCGCGCCCAGCCAGTGAAAGAAATGCAGGAAATCCCCCCCGGAGATGCCTGGGAACAGGTACTTGTTGCCCCCCGAGATCCCGACGACTTCGTGGGGGAACACCGGTCCCACGATGAGCACCAGGTCGTAGTCGAAGATCCTCCGGTTGATGTCCACGTCCACCGCTTCCCGGAACAATCCTCCCGTGATTCTCTCGATCTCCTCTTCGGATATCGTTCCGATCTTGGTGAGGGTCTGCGGTATATCCCAGCGATGGTTGAGAAAGCTGCTGTCCGCAAACTCCCCGGCCTTGCGCTGCGGGTCGATCCCGTACAGCTTGAGGATCTGGTCATCGTCGAGGGGGTGATGCGACCCCAGAGCCACCATGAAATCGAGCCGTTTGGCTCGATTTCCGATCACCTGCTTGACCGCGGTGATCATCCGGGGCAGAGGACAGGTGCGGGTGGCATCCGGGGTCAGCACCAGCACCTTCTTGCCCGCCACCAGTTCGTCCGGGGTCCCCTCGGCGATGATCGCCTTGGCCTCCTCCAGGCCGATATCCAGATTCGAATTACCTCTTCCTGTCACCATGAAGTCACTCCTCTCTACAGGTTCTGCCACGGAGGTGTATCCGGGAGAAGCCTGTTGAACTGCTCTACTAAGTTGTTCTCGTAATCCCCTGCATAATTGCCGGCAAAGAAACGATCCAGGGCTTCGCCCCGCAGACGGTCCCAGGATTCCTCCTCAGCCCCCGGATTGATCGGGTAAAACCGGGCTCCCACGGCTTTGGCCGCTTTCAGGTCCCCCGGAGCATCTCCGATCATCAGCATCTTCTCCCTCCGATACTTGCCCTCCGCAGCCAGACTGAGATGCTCCTTCTTCTTGCCCAGCTCCTGACCGGCGATAATGCGCACGTATCCGGCGATGTCGTGTTCGGCCCACTCGCGCTCCAGCGCCTCTCCAGGCGTACCGGATACCACGATGACATCGGCGCATCCCACCATTCTGTCGAGGGTTTCGCGGACACCCGGGAAGGGTGGCAGATCCACCACGATATCGGCTACCGAGTTGTTCACCTCTTCGGACCACTTCAGGGTCTGGATCAGTTCCGGATCGGGATTCCTGTCGATTTCCCGCTTCAAGGCGGGGTTGCTCAGAGAGTCGGCTTGAGCCACCCATCTGCGCAGTGCAGGCAGTTCCGGAATACGGGCGACGCTTCTGTGAATCTCCGGACGATCCTGGAGCAGCTGGAATACCCGCAGCAGTGCGGGAAAACGGTTCTCCCCTCTCCACCGGGAGTAGAGGTTGACAAACTCCGCCGCCTCCCGGGCGTATCTGGAGATCGACTGCAGCTTCCAATGCTTGATGGTGTTGGGGATGAAGCACTCCTTCTGCTTCAGCTCCATGCTCGGAAAGGCACAGCCGTCGGAGTCGATTCCGATAAAGAACTCATGCCGGGGCTTCTGGTTCTTCAGGTCCTCTCCGGTCACGGGCATTTCTCTCTAGATGTTGTCGACCAGATAGCCGCCGTCCACGACCAGGCTGATGCCGGTGACGAAACCGGAAGCCTTGGGGCTGGCCAGGAACAGCAGGGCGCCGGCCAGCTCATCGGTCTGGCCGAAACGGCCATAGGGCGTATGGGCGATGATCGCCCTGCCCCGATCGGTCAGCTCCCCGGATTTCTCATCGAACAGCAAAGCCCGGTTCTGCTTGCCGACGAAAAAACCCGGAGCGATGGCGTTGACCCGGATGCCATGGGGAGCGAACTCCTTGGCCGAGGCCTGGGTCAGGTTCAACACTCCGGCTTTGGCCGCGTCGTAGGCCCAGACACCCGAGAGGGGTACGTAGGAACCCATGGAGGTCATGTTGATGATCGCTCCCTCGATCTTGCCCCTGATCCAGTAGGCGGCGAATACCTTGGTCGGGACCATCAGCCCGGCCACCAGGTTGAGGTTGAGCACAAACCCGAAGGTCTCCATGTCCTGGTCTACGAAGGCGCACTTACCCCTGTTGCCCCCAACCCCGTTGATGAGCAAATTCGGCGCCCCGAAGGTATCTTCCGTGGCTTGGATGGCCGGCTGCAGGGCGCCCTCGTTTCCGCTGTCCACCTCATACCCGAAGAGCCTGTCCCCTACTCCATCGATCTCGCCTTTCAATCGAGAAATCGCCCCGTCGATGGTGCTGCGGTGATGACCCCAGAGGGCGACTTTCGCTCCTGCTTTCAGCAGAGCGGCAGCCAGGGCTCCGGCGATGGCGCCGGCCCCTCCAGTGACGACCGCCACCGTGTCGGACAATCCGAACAACTCTTCCAGATAACTATTCACTTCACTCATCCTGAAAACCCCCTAGATTTTTGTCCACTCGGTATGAAAAGTCCCTTCCCTGTCCACCCTCTGGTAGGTGTGGGCACCGAAGTAGTCCCGCTGGGCCTGGATCATGTTCGCCCACAGCCGCTCATTTCGATAGGCATCGTAGTAGGTGATTGCGGAGGAGAACCCCGGTACCGGCACGCCCAACTGAATGGCCGTAGACACCACCTGTCGCCAGCGGGTCTGGTTGTTCTGCACGATCTCGGAGAAATAGGGATCCATCAGCAGGTTGCGCAGAGCGGGATTCCGGTCGTAGGCTTCCTTGATCCTGCCGAGGAACTTGGCCCGAATGATACAGCCTCCGCGCCAGATCATGGCGATCTCCCCCAGCTTCAGCTCCCAGCCGTACTCCTCAGCGGCGGACTGCATCAGAGAGAACCCTTGGGCGTAGGAGCAGATCTTCGAGGCGTAGAGGGCCTGCCGGATCGACTCGAGGAACTCCTCCTCCTCCCCGTTAAAAGCCATCTTCGGTCCGGACAGCATGGCGGAAGCCTCCACCCGTTCCTCCTTCAGCGCGGAAACGCAGCGGGCAAAGACCGCTTCCGCCACCGTGGGCGTGGAGATTCCCAGATCCAGAGCTGACTGGCTGGTCCACTTGCCCGTGCCCTTCTGGCCGGCTTTGTCCAGGATCATCTCCACCAGGGGCTGCCCGGTCGCGGGATCGGTCTTGGATAGAATATCCGCCGTGATTTCGATCAGATAGGAATCCAGCTCGCCCTTGTTCCACCCGGCAAAGGTCCGATGCATCTCTTCGTGGCTCATCCCCAACGCATCTTTCATCAGCATGTAGGCTTCCCCGATGAGCTGCATATCGCCATATTCGATACCGTTGTGCACCATCTTCACGTAGTGGCCGGCCCCGTCGGCTCCTATATAGGTACAGCAGGGCTCCCCATCCACCTTGGCGGCAATATCGAGAAAGATACTGCCGACCTGGTCGTAGGCCTCCCGGGTTCCCCCGGGCATGATGCTGGGTCCGTGTAGGGCGCCCTCCTCCCCTCCGGATACGCCGGTGCCAATATAGCGAAAACCCCTGGACTCGAGCTCCCGGGTACGGCGGATCGTGTCCTGGAAAAAGGAATTGCCGCCGTCGATCAGGATGTCACCCTTTTGTAGAAATGGCACGAGCTGACCGATCGTCTCATCCACCGGCTTGCCCGCTTTCACCATGATCATAACGGTACGGGGTCGCTTCAAGGTTGCCAGGAACTCCTCGATACTGTAGCCGGCAACGATCCTCTTTCCTGCGGCCCTCTGTTTCATGAACCCCCGTGTGCGTTCGGCGGTACGGTTGTAAACCGCCACGGTATATCCCCTGCTCTCCATATTGAGCGCGAGGTTCTGGCCCATGACGGCCAATCCCGTAAGGCCTATGTCCGCTTGCATCTGCCTGGCCTCCTAAAACTCAATATTGCTACACCGGTGCGACGACCAGTTCCATACCCAGTGCCGCAACCTCCTCCCCGTCGATTTTTGCCGAGTCGGTGACCAGGACATCGATATCCCCGGCTCGGGCAAAAACGCTGAAGGCTGTGCTGCCGAACTTGGAATGATCCACCAGCATTACGACCCTTCGGGAAGCCTTGATCACGGCACTCTTCAACTGGCTCTCGATCACATTTTGTGATGAGAAAACGCCATCCCGAGAAAAGCCCGTCGTTCCCATGAAGCAGGTCTGGATTTGGATGCTCCGGATCGTCTCCAGCGCGCCCGGCCCGATGAAGGAGCAGGCCTCCGGGCGGAAGCTGCCGCCGGTTGAGAACAGGGAGATGCCAGCGGAATCCACCAGCTCGAGAATGGCATCCAGGGAGTTGGTAATCACCCGCAGCTCCATATCCCGGATCACCCGGGCCAGGGCCGCGCAGGTGCTTCCCGCATCGATGAATATGGTCTCCCCCGACCGAATCAGTTCCCGTGCTTTGCGGGCGATCGCCAGCTTCTCCTCGGAATGCTCCGCCTGGCGGACTGCGATGGTTCGCAGACGCCCCTCGTCTTCGGCGAGCATCGCCCCTCCGTGTATACGGATCAGCTTGCCCCGCTCCTCGAGGAAGCTCAGGTCTTTGCGGATGGTCACCTCGGAAACGCCGAATCTCTGGGTCAGGTCCTGGACACTCACCTTCTTCAACCGGCTGATTATGGCAAGGATCGCCTCGTATCGCTCGTGTTGGTAGAGTTCCTGCTCCATAGGATTCGTGTTTCGTTTGCTTTCTAAATTCGAACTGTAAAGAAAGACCGGAATGCTGTCAATCCCCCATTGACCTTGCGCGGAGATGCGGGATTAAATGGCTCCATGACTGACGTATTAGCCCAAAAGGACGCGTATCTCAAAGAGTTCGAGGCCACGATCACGGCCGTAGAGCGAGGAGCGGCTAATGCCGCTAGGCAGGCGGAAGCCGAGGCACCCCCGGCTAATGCCGCAAGGCAGTCGGGCACCCCGGCTGCAATCGCCCTGGACAGGACCGCATTCTTTCCCGGCGGAGGGGGACAGCCTCACGATCTGGGCTGGATCGCCGATATCCCCGTGATCCGCGTGAAGCGGCAGGGAGAGTGGATCTGGCACTGGCTGCAAGCGGCGGCGACCGCCGCCCCCCCGGCAGACCGGGCCGACGGTCCTCTGGCTGAAGGCGCGACGGTGCAGGGGCGGATCGACTGGCAACGCCGCTACCGGTTGATGCGTACCCACACTGCCTTCCATATCCTCTGCGGCGTTGTCTGGCGGGACTACCAGGCCCAGGTCACCGGCGGCAATATGGAGGAACTCCGGGGACGGATGGATTTCGAGTTCGAAACCCTCCGGGGAGAGTTGGTCCACGAGATCGAGGAGAAGATCAACGCCGAGGTTGATGCCGCCCGTCCCATACGGGTACGTTTCCTTCCCCGGGAAGAGGCCTTCAGGATACCCGATCTGATTCGAACCAAGATCAACCTTCTGCCCCCCCAAATCCAGGAGGTCCGGATCTTGGAGATCGAGGGCTTGGACCTGCAGGCCGACGGCGGCACCCATGTAGCCAACACCCGTGAGGTGGGGACGATCCGCATCAGCGGCTACAAGAGCAAGGGACGGATCAACAAGCGCATCGAGCTTACCTTAGAGCCCTGATTTCCAGGACTGCCTGAAGACACTATCCTCCAACCCGTCAGCGCAATGAGATACGCCGTGCCGGGCGCCGCGGCTCTTGTAATGTTGGAGAATGCTGATAGAATAGCGCCAGGAAGGTGTGATGGAGCGCTACGAAAAACTCTTCGATGTTGTAGGCTGGATCGGGTTCGCCCTGCTGACCCCGGTTGCCCTCTACCTGTTCGGTATCCGGTCCGTGGTTGAAATCATGGATACGAAAATCGGGTTTGCGGGCAGGCTTGAATTCTGGGTGCTGCTGAGCTTCGGACTCGTTTTGTTGAGAATCTTCTTCGGGGGCGAGCATATAATCCTGCCCCTGTTCCTAGGTTTTGCCGGGGGATTCTTCCTGCTGGCCCTGGTGGCCAGGATCGGGTTCATGGGCTGGTTCTGGCGACCCGCAGCCCGGCAATTTTTCTTCCAGAACGACAGACTCACCTTCGTGGTCGGGGCGGCGGTGCTGTTCTTTGGTTTAATCTTCAGTTACTTCCGAAAGATAAGCCTGCTTGTCCAGCTTCTCATCCTGATTCTTCTGCCGATGCTGATCCTCCTAGCCGTGAACGCATTAACCCTGATCTAGCTCAAAGCCTTGCAGGTATTATGCGCGTCGCCGTTACAGCGGATCTTCACCTCCGGGAATCCAATCCGGAACGTCTCGAGAACCTCGAAGTCCTCATCCAACAGCTTCTGTCCCGGGAAATTCGCCTCCTCATCATCGCCGGTGACCTTTTCGACACCGCAGACAAGAGCTATGCGCAATTCGACTCCCTGGCCCAGCGTTTGCCTGACATTCGATTTTTGATCGTTCCCGGAAACCACGACCCCGATCTGCGGCGGGAATTGTTCGCCTCCGACAATATTCAAGTGTTCGCCAAGCCGACCTTGAAGCGTATCGATCAGCGCCTGTTCCTGTTCCTGCCCTACAGAGAGGGCTCCACTATTGGGGAAACGATCTCCGCTTTCCAGGACTCCGAAGGACTACGATCTCACCCTTGGATCCTCGTTTCCCATGGAGATTTCACAGCTCCCCGGAGAGAGGAGAACGGACGGGAGGGGGGCTACTTTCCCCTGACCCGGGAGGATCTGGCACGGTTCAAGCCGGCCAAGGTGATCCTGGGCCATATCCACGTCCCCAACAGCACGACCGGGGAGGTCGTCTATCCCGGCTCACCCTATCCGATCACCTCGGATGAGTATGGGCAACGCCGAGTCCTCATCCTGGAAACCAAGTCCGCCTCGGTTGACGAGCTTCCCCTTACCCATCCACCCGTACAGGTGCGGGCCGAGGTTTTTCTCATCCCGGACGGCCGGGAGGAGGAACAGACACGGAGGCAACTGGAATCGATCCTCGCCGAACAGGAACCTTTGGGAAATCTCGTGGTTAAGGCTGTTATCAAGGGGTACAGTGCTTCCCGGCGCAAGGCTCAGGGCTTCGTAGAGGCCTACCTCTCGGAGAGAGGGATTCCCTGTGCCGACATCGATCTGGAACCTTTGAGGGTCAACGACCAGGAGAACCTGGCAGCCCTGGCTGAAGCCGTTCGGCAGCGCGTTGAACGGCTGCAGCTCGAGTACGGGGAGGCGGAGGAGTTGCGGCAAACGGTCCTGGAAAAAGCTCTCGCGATCGTTTACGGAGCCTGAGAGCCGGTGAAAGCGGATTCCGGAAAGATCCACCTGGGTAGTGTGGAGATCAACTCCGCCGGTCCGATCGGCAGTTTTCGTGCGGAGCTGGCCCCCCTGACCCTGGTCTATGCCCGCAACGAGCGCGGCAAAACCGCGATCGTCGAGAACCTGGTAGCCTGCCTGTTCCGTCAGCGCAAAGACGGAATGCTCCTGCGCCGGGATTTTATCGGCGCAGCCCGGGTTACGGTACGGGGAATCTCGAAAAAACCGACGGTATTCAGCTGTCCAGCCGGCAGGAGGAAGATCGATGATCTGATCGAGACCCTGGACTGGCCCTTTCCTCCCAGCCTGTTCGATCTGCTCGTGGTGAAGGGCGCCGAGCTTGAAATCCTCAGGCAGCAGGGAGGGCTCACCCGCAGCTACCTGAAGTCCCTGATCGCTCAGGAGCGGCTGTACGAGACTCTGCGCGACAGGCTTCCCAGTGAAATCGGCTACACGGAGCTCAAGGATGGCATCCTCATACCGAAACGGCGCATCGGAGCGTACAAGACCTACGAAGAGACGCAAACCCGCCTCTCCTCCCTGGAAACGCTGGCCGAACAGTTCTACGGCTCCCTCTCCCGGACGGAACTTTTAGCCGGCCTCTCCCGCAAAGCAGAGCTGCAACGGGAACAGGAGCAGCTCCAGCTGGCCAAAAGACACAGAGCCTATCTGCTGCATCGCTCAACCGTGGAGCTTGAAACCGAGCTGGAGCGCTTCGACGAACAGCAGGCCGAAGGTTTCGCCGATTCGGTCAAGGAAAAACTTCGAATCGAGGCGCAGCTGGCTGAAATCGAGCGGGAGGATCACCACCGGGAAGAAACCATGGCCGACCTGCGCTGGTTGGCGGAGGTGCGCAGGCGCTACCAGCAAGCCTTGAGCAGCCGCAGAAACCCTCTACAGATGGTCTCCTTTCTGGCAGCAGGTTCTTCCCTGTTGGGGGCATTAGCGGCATACTTCTTCGCCCCCGACCTCCTGCCCGTTATTCTGATTGTCACCCTTTTAGCCTTTGCCTTCGCACTGCTGTTCACCTTCGTAATGCGCAGAGGGGGCCACCCCGAATCCGCCCGTGCAGAGATACAGGAAATCAAACGCGCCTTCCGAGAACGGTTCGGCACACCCCTTTCCACCTCCGTGGATTTCGATCTCATTAAGAGCCGGTTGGATCGGG
>Ga0307426_1000630_pt1 | contig 24128 bp, 24 predicted proteins | sample SalMarWE160340MG_FD_202165 | JGI IMG/M metagenome (GOLD analysis project Ga0307426, IMG submission 202165) | Salt marsh sediment microbial communities from the Plum Island Ecosystem LTER, Massachusetts, United States - WE1603-40 | ecosystem: Environmental > Aquatic > Marine > Intertidal zone >...
TGAAGGGCTGTCGGCCAGCACGATAAGCCATATCAAAAATGTTGTTTCCGGGGTGCTCACAACAGCGGTTGATGACGAACTGATAGCGGTAAATCCCACTTTGAGCTTGGGCCGCAATTTCATGAAAAAAATAGAAGATTCTATTGAAGCTCGCAAAGTGAGCAACGGGGCCGAAGGCGAAGGGGAACCGGATCCGCTCTCCCGCAAAGAACTCAAACTGTTACTTGAGACCGCAAAAAAACATTATCCAAAGCATTACCCCTTATTCCTGTTTTTGGCGCGGACCGGCTGCCGGATCGGTGAAGCCCTGGGGCTTAAATGGGGAGACATCGACTTTAACGGGCGCTTTATTAATCTGAGCCGTAGCTATTCCCGTGGCAGAATGAGCACGCTTAAAAGCAAGCGCAAACGCCAGGTTGATATGAGCAAGCAGCTTACCGCAACACTCCAGGCTTACAGGGTTGAATGCAAGAAAAAAGGGCTTGCTCTGGGGTTGAGCGAGGAACCCGAGCACGTTTTTACCGATACCAAAGGTGGACCGATCGATGCAAATAACTGGCGGCGCCGGGTATTTGACAAGGCATTAACAAAGGCTAAATTGCGAAAAATCCGAATCCATGACCTTCGGCACACATACGCAACCTTGAGAATATCCAAAGGTGACAACATTGCGGACGTGAGCCACCAGTTAGGCCACCATTCGGTAAAGTTCACAATTGATTTTTATTACCATTGGATGCCGGGCAAAAAGAAAGGTGAAGTTGACGCATTGGATGACCCGGAATATCAAGAGATGGACGAAGCAGAAATTGAGGTTCGAGAATATGCAGCAGCAGCGTAAAAAAAACACACTCCCAAATGCACCCCTGCAGCTCCCGGCGGCGTTTTTACAATAAAAAAGGGCTCAGCGAAATTCGCTAAACCCTTGATATTAATGGCGGGAGCGACGAGACTCGAACTCGCGACCTCCGGCGTGACAGGCCGGCGTTCTAACCAACTGAACTACACCCCCGAATTTTAGCCTTACGTTTCTATTATTATTGGCAGGAGCCTCGAACAGGCGATCTTCCCGCTTAACCAAGCGGGACGTTCTAACCAAGCTGAACTGCGCCCCAAAATTTTTTTGGAATTTTGCACCCCACCACCCAAATGAAGTGGTGGGCGGAACAGGGCTTGAACCTGTGACCTACGGCTTGTAAGGCCGCCGCTCTCCCAGCTGAGCTACCCGCCCTAATTCAATAGAATCTCACTGATTGAGAGTTGCCATATTTAACAACTAAATGTTTCAATGTCAAGATAAAATTGGAGGTAATTCACATCAGTCAATTCGGCCCCTGCCATGAAATGCCCTGGATGGCAAATATCCTTGCCAAATGAGGTCGCTGTCATCCAAATGCCGGCAGGCAAGTTCAGCGGGAGGGCGGTAGATCAACCTGAACCGTTCGGACCAGTCCAGGGTGCCGATTTCTGCGGGGGGTGTATTTTGGGCCTGAACGAACCACCTCTCATCTGAGAAATCAAATTCGAAGATTTTTTCTTCCCGGGGCTGCAAAACAAGGACATCACTATCGACCGGCTGAAATGACTCGCAGGGGTTGTTGACCAGAACCCACTCTTTTTGAGCTGATTGGGCCGTCTCCAGGGTAAATGAACAGTCATCGGGCAGGACGACAAGCGCCAGCGGTGCATCCGAGGCATTGGCTAGTGTCAACGCGACTTTGGCACTTACCGGCCCTGGCTGCAGTTGTGGAGTTGCCGGAGCGGATCGCAATACCCGCAGGCCAATTCCGACGGGGCTCCATCGGTGTCCTTTGATAACGGACTTGCCGTTGCGGCCCACCGCAATTTGCATTTCCAGCGGAATTTGGATTTGATTTCTGCTTCCCAGGCGCTGTTCGATTTCACGGCCCCGGCCCTGCTGGACGAAATAGGCCTCGATACCGTAATTCAGCATCAAGGGGTGGCCGAAGCGCTGGTACCAATAATCGTAGGGACTGCGGCCTACAAGATAAATGCCTTCCCGGGGCTTGCTTTCACTGATACGGTCGAGTTCGTACAAGCCGTTCGAACTTTCTTTCAGGTTTACATAGACTTTTTCGCCTTTGGTCATCTTGGCAGCGTCGCCCCGTGGCAGATTGCCAGCCGGAATACTTGATATTTCGTAGTTCAGGCGCACATAATCGCCCCTGAAGAGATCGCGCGGATCGATCGGGGCGGTTCGCAGATAAATGATTTTGCCGTTTCGCAGAATATACTCGCGCTCACCGGCCATATAGACCAGAACCAGAATCTGCATCAATACTGCCAGAACGATAAATGTCTTTCTCATGGTGTTTTTTCCTGCAGCCGTTTTTTCGAGCGTGAATAATACAATCCCACCGCGAACAGAGCTGCTCCCATTATTAAAAAAACCGCCGATCTGGCCAGCAGGCTGACAAAGAGATCGGTGTAGCGGGCCAAGGAAATCAGGGCCAGCAGCAGGCATCCGGCGGTGGTGGATCTTAGGTCGAGTTCTTTGCAGCCCGCTACGATCAGCATGATACTGTGAAACACAAAAACGATATTAAAAACTGTCGCACTCGCCCAACCTTTTAAACCCAACACACCCAGCGTATTGAGCACAACTACGAGCAGGGTGATCAGCACGCCGTAGTAATCGATGCGAAAATCCGCCACGGCCTGTTTATTTGGTTGAACAGCCGGCCAGATAGACCAGATCAATAATCCAAGGGCGGCCGCGGAAAAAGTGACAAAATAAATTCCGGCCGGGACGTTATCAAACTTAACCGTGAACAGGCCCTTGCCGCCATGAAAAAAGCTCAATCCGAATAATGCGGCCAGGTAGACCAGATAGCCCATAAAGGAAAATACAGGCCCGCTGCCGCAAAAGTCACCCTTGCGGCGAACGAGCAAACCGACGGCAATCATGATGCACGCGCTGAGGAAAACTAATAAAAACGCCAGATCGCCGCCTAAAGTGGCCACGGAAAAAGAGAGCATCAGCATAAAAGCGCCAATGGTGGTCGCCAGCAGCACCCGCGACCGGTAAATCCAGGCCATGGGCATTAGACCTCCCAGAATGATAAACGGCGACCACAGATGCGGGTTTTTAAAATCGAAAACTTCAAAACCGTTCCACAGCAACAGAAGTCCGGCAGCAACCATGGCATGGGAAATAGAGGGCAGCGCCCAGGCCAGGGCCAGGGCCCCAAAGCTCCAGATAAAAAAGGCGTTTGGATAGTGTTCATCGATATGATAAATCTGGGCCACCAGCCAGATCCCGGCGCCGAAAAACATCGTACCGGCTAAATGCAGACCTTCTCCGGCTGTGCGGTAGCGGCTGGCCGGCCGCCGCAGCCGGAATCCCATGCCGTGAGCCGCCAGCAAGGCTAGAACAATGACGGCCAGTTTGGCAAACTTGTGCATTCTTTCCCAGTTGTAGGCAAAAAGCAGAATGAGACCCAAACCGAAGAGAATCGCGCCGATGCTGAAAAAGATAATACGGCCCCAGGCCGTTCCTTGCTCCGGTGCCGGATAACGGCGTTTTATGTTCCGGGCCTGATCGGCAGCGATCAACCCCTCATTTAACCACAGATCGATTTCAGCCAGAAGCCATTTGATGTTGTTTTTCATAATACCCTGCGTCACATGGGTGAAGTCATCGACCACCGCCGGCGGCGGCGGTCCGAAAAATGGCCGCGGGAAGAGGCCGGCCAGATAGTGGGCCCAGGGCCCAAATTCGATTCAGGCCAATAAGCGGTACACCGTTTTTATCGGTATAACCGGCATAATTCTTGAACTGTTTGGTTGGTCCTGTACAAAAAAACCGGCCTGACATTGAAATCTCGCGTTTTTTGATTATATTTAACCTAAACTGTAAAAGCCGGAACAAATTGCCACAAAGGCACCAGGACCCAAAGCGCAACCTATGCTCATACGTCGCATCACAATTAGTTCCGTTAATCCAAAGAAATCACAATTAAAACTCTACCCCTGACATGTTTAATTCGATTATCACCAGAACCGGAAGCTATATCCCGACCGTAAAGGTTTCCAACCGGCAATTTCTCGGCAATGAATTCTATGGCCTTGACGGAACCCGGCTTGTCAAGTCCAATGTGGATATCGTCAACAAGCTGCAGGAGATTACCTGTATTCGTGAGCGGCGATACGTTGAAGATGATTTGAATACGTCGGATATTGCTTTTTTGGCCGCCAGCAATGCGCTGGACGGTGCGAATAAGGAAAACCTTGATTTCATTATCGTTGCTCAAAATCTGGGTGATCTTAAGGCCGACAACATTAAATCCGACATGGTTCCCACCATTGCTGCCAGGGTGAAACACAAGCTGAGAATTAAAAATCCCTTTACCGTCGCCTACGATATACCCTTCGGATGTCCGGGATGGCTGCACGGAATGATCACGGCCGATTATTATATAAAGTCCGGAGACGCCAAGAAAGTAATGGTTATCGGTGCGGAGACCTTATCGCGGGTATCCGATCCGCATGATATTGACGGTATGATATATGCTGATGGTGCCGGTGCGACACTGGTCGAAGCCACAACCGAAGATGCCGGAATTCTGTCGCATGTCACCCGATCGGATACCTACGATGGTGCCTCAATGATGGGGCTCGGCAGATCATATAACCCTCACTATGACGGCGCTGAACTGTTCATTAAAATGCGCGGACACGATATCTATAAATATGCCGTCAGGACAGTTCCGGAAGTCGTCAAACAGAGCCTGGATAAGGCCGGGTATACTTTGGCCGATGTCAAAAAAGTCCTGATCCACCAGGCCAATCAGAAGATGGATGAGGCCATTTTGGCCAGGTTGTTCAAGCTTTACAACATCAAGGATATCCCCGCGGATATCATGCCGATGACGATCTCCTGGCTCGGCAACAGCTCCGTGGCCACCCTGCCAACCATGCTGGATCTCATGCAGCGGGAAAAGCTCGCGCATCACAAACTGCACTCGGGCGACATCGTTGTATTTGCATCGGTGGGAGCGGGCATGAACATCAATTCCATGGTATATAAGATGCAGTGAGATAAGGTTTGATTGATCAGGGGTTCAAATAGGAAAATCTTCATCAAATCCGTAGGATCCGATCTTTTCACTCACAGTCCATTTAATTCTGTCGGCAAGATTTTTGCCGATTCCCTCCATGGCCTGCAATTCGTTGCTGCTGGCTGCAACCATCGCCTCGACGCTGCCGAAATTATCCAGTAATCGGATGAAATGAATTCTAACTTTTTTTTCACAAAACTATCCAATTTATTTCATAATTACATAATTTCTGATTAGACCTCACACCTACAATTTATTTTATTATGCTGATATTATGTAGTTTTTAAGTTATCTCGAAGGTTGGCACAACAGTTGCTGCGCATCTTTGATGTCGGATAAAATTTCATAAAATATGAAGTTTTTTTCTTTTTAGCAAGGGATATATAAATGAAGAAATACGAATATAGATGCAATAGATGTCTGGTAATCGAAGAAAAGTGGTACTTTAATTCTAATAAACCATCCATCAGTGTTCCTTGTCAGAGGTGCGGTGGATTAGCCTTAAGAATACCCTGGTCAAAATCGGAGGATTTCATTTTTGAGGACTCTCAAAAAAGTCTGGATAGTTATAATTAATTGAGGGGCCGGGATTTTTTTCGTTATTCCGGAGAAGCCTGTCCCCTTCTTTTGCCGGCAACGGATGCAATGCTGGTGGTGATCATCTTTCGGCCATCGGTTCTACTTTGCAGACAGCTCCGGCGGCCTCGATGGCTTTCTGATATTTTTCTGCCGTACCTGCATTCACACCTGTTTTTAATGAAATTGGCTGACCTGAGAAAATACGATCAATTCCTTGAGAATCCATTTTCAACAGTTTTATCATCGCCTTTTTGACGGATTCAAGATCTTTTCCCGGTGCAACCTTACCTTCAAATATGACGTTATACAGAGTTGCCATTTTTGCCTCCCCATTAATATATTGATAATTAAACCAATCGGTTTCAGGTTCCGGGTTTCCCGCCCCGGCGGGATTCAAAGGTTGCATCTATCAATACTAAGATTGGCTTATAGTAATATCGGCATAATCGGCTAAATTCTTGAGCGTCTTATCGCTTTCCGGCATAATTACATTACTCAACGCAGCAGGTAGAGGATACTCAGATTCTAAAAAAGCAGGAAATGCATTATGGATCGGAAAACTCAGGAATTGGAATTTTGTTGGCCATGACGGTACTGAAAAATCATTGTCTGGTCGAGCAATTCCGGCAATCTGCCGATACTGGACTGGAAGAGCTGGAAGGTGGGCCTAGACATCAAGCAGTTAAAGCAAACCTCCGGCAGGTTCCACACCCTGAGCGGGTTGCTTCCGATCTGCGCAAACTGCAAGAAAATCCGTGACGCTAAAGGGCATTGGAATCGGCTGGAAGCTTACATCCAGGATCATTACGAGGCTGAATTTTCACAGGGCATCTGCCCGGATCACGGGAACCTCGCCGAGTCTACTGCCAGAGGTGGTGGGTTTAGGAGACACCGTGTATTTCAGGCGGTCGCCCTGTGATCTTTATTTAGTTTTTCCAGCATGGGTGTCATAATTTTTTCAATTCTGACCTTGGTGTTGCGGAATTTAAACCGCTCGGCATCCGATAGCGGCTGCTTGGGCGGTCCCATTTTAAATCCTCTCATTTCCATGGCCAGCTTAAACCCCAGTGGGAAAGGCAGGGCAAACATGGTCCGCAGAATGAGCAGGATGGACTCCTGCGATACCTTTGCTTCCGCATAGCGGCCCTTTTGCCAGGCGGCATAAATGTCAACCATGATTTCCGGCAGGATGCCCGCGGTGGCCGTCATACAGCCCTTGCCGCCGACCATCAGGCAGGGAAACAGGGTCTCTTCTCGGCCGGTCAAAACGTTGATATCTTCTCCGGCGATTTTAATCTTATCCATAAAATGCATGAAATCGACCATGCTGCCGCTGCTGTCTTTCATACCGACGACGTTGGGGTGCCGCGCCAGGCGTTTGACGACATCATAGGAAAGCGGCTGGGTGAAAAGCGGGATATTGTAGATAATGTTGGGTATGTCCACCGCGTCGGCGATGGTTTCAAAATAGGTCTCGATATTTTCCTGGGACAGCGGATAAAAATAGGGCGGCGCAACCACCACCCCGTCGCAGCCGATTTCCTTGGCTCTTTTAGCCAGGATAATGGATTCGGCCGGCAGACTGCTGCCGACGCCCGGGACGATCTTAACCCGGCCGGCGTTCTGGTCGACCATGATTTCCATAATCCGGATTTTTTCCTCCCGGCTCATATGGATGAACTCGCCCACCGAGCTGATGGGAAACAGACCGTGCACGCCGCCTTCGATCTGAAAATCGACAATGCGCCGTAATTCCCCCTCATTAACCGACCCATCCTCTTTAAATGGGGTCAGCATTGCGACATATACACCTTCGGGCTTGAACATTATATGCCTCCATAAGGATAAAAAGTAATTGGTCTTTGACTTAAATTCATAACCTAGTTGCAGTCATGACAAAATGTCGGTTGTCCGTTGTCAGTTGTCAGTTGGGCTTTGTGGTTTTAGGTGCTGATCATTTACAACGGACAATGGACCACCGACAACTGACAACTTTTTTAAATCCCCAGTTCCTTTAATTTCTCTTCCCTGGGCACCCCTTCCTCATCCCAGCCGCGCACGAAGTAGTATTCTGCTCTCATCTGCTCCAGTTCGACCACACGATTCCGGTTGGGGCCTTCTTTGAGGGGTTCATTGAAGAAGCGTTGGGGCAGTGTATCCAGCTCTTTGGTAAGGCCTTCGCGGATATTGAAAAGCCGGGCCAGGTTGTTGACCCTTTCGCCGATTTTCATCACCTCATCGGAAGAAGAAAAAACCGCCATACCGGTGGCGGCATGCAGAAAGGGCGTGATCTGTTTTAAGCTCACCGCAAAGGTCGCAAACAGACACATGCCGCTGCAGTTGATCATGCCGAAAAGATCCTGCTGGGTTTTGACCAGCTCGGCTTTGAATTCCTGGGAATACAAATCCATGCGGCCTTCGGTCGCCAGCAGTTCGTCACCGACCGGCCAGGACCGCAGATGGCAGCCGCCGCGGTCACTGGTGGCATAGGCCAGAGCCATACCCGCCGAGCCTCGCGGATCATAAGCGGGCAGCTCAAGACCTTTGACATGCATGGCCAGATCGCTCGCCCCCTGGATCTGTTCGGCCATTTTCTTCACGCCCAGGCCCCACAATTTGCCGGGTCCCTCCTGCCGGCCGATCAGGTGAATGGCGTTGATAATGGATTCGTCATTGCCGAAGGAAACCGGGAATCCGATGTCGGCTTCGGACATTATTCCTTTTTCAACGCACTCCATTAAAAAACCGATGACATTGCCGGTGGTGATGCCGTCCAGTCCATAGTAGTCACACAGATATTCAGCCTGAATAATGGCGCCGACATCGGCATTTTCGCAGTTGGCACCAAAGGACCAGACGTTCTCATATTCAGGTCCCTCGGTAAAGCAGCCTTTATATTTGCCTTCTTTTACCTCGGCAATCTTGCTGCAGTAGATCGGACATCCGAAACAGGCTTTGTTTCTGACATAGTATTTTGCGATGTTTTCTTCATTGAGCCGGGAGGCCCCGTCAAATTTGCCCTTCTGAAAATTTCGCACCGGGTGGATGCCGACTTCATCCATCAACGATAAAATGAGATTGGTTCCGTACTTTTGCCGGCCGCCGCCTGTATCCGGGCTATTGGCCAGTTCATTGTAAGCTTCACGGCAGATTTTCATGAAATGAGCCGGATCATGGAGCGTGATGCTGCGGGTGCCCCTGACTGCGATGGCTTTCAGATTTTTGGATCCCATGACCGCCCCGGCCCCGCCCCGGCCCAGGGCCCGGTATTCGGAAATGATACCGGCAAAAAGCACACCTTTTTCGCCGGCCTCCCCGATACAGGCCACTTTAAAATCTCGGCCGAATGCTTCTTTTATGTTCCGGTGGGTTGTCAGGGCGTCCGTTCCCCACAGATTGCCGGCAGGCTGCAACTCGAATTTATCATCGTCTATGACAAGTACCACGGGGGATTCGGCTTTACCTCTGACTATTACCATGTCATAGCCGGCAAATTTTAATTCAGGTCCGAAAAACCCGCCGCAATTCGAATCCAGCCACAATCCGGTTGCCGGGCTTTTGGTGCAGACCTCGAAGCGCCCGCTGGAAGGCGCCAGGGTGCCCGTTAGCGGACCGGTCGCAAAAACCAGGATGTTCTCCGGTGAAAGCGGCTCACAACCGGCCGGCAGCTGGTCGTAAAGAACCTTTGCGCCAAAGCCCTTGCCGCCCATGTAATCCTGCGCCAATGTGCAATCCAGTTCGGCTGTCGACATGTCGGCCGATGTTAGGTTCACGTCTAAAATTTTTCCGCTATATCCGTGCCAATTTTTCATCGGTTTTTATTCCTTTTTTTGTACGGCCCCGGTGGGACACCATTGAACACATTGAAACTTGCCTTCACACGTATCGCAGATCAGCGGCAGGTCGGTTTGTGAATCCATCCGGATGCCGTTAACCGGGCAGGCGTCCACACAGACCGCACAGCCGTCGCAGCGGTCTTTATCCAGTTCAACCCAGTTTTCCCATGTTAAGGCATCGTGGGGGCAGGCGGTGACACACTCGTGGCCTTTACATGCCAGGCATACGCTGATGGTAGGAGTTTTGGGCCAGTCCGCTTCCACATTGATTCGTGAACGTTTGGTGGTGCTTTCCCCAAAATGGCTCCAGGAGCAGATGGCCATGCAAATTTGACATTCGGTGCAAAGCGAGCGTTTTAATTTGAGCATTTTTGATCCCTAATTTTAGGCATTTTAGGCAATTTAGATCACTTTAGGTATTCCTTTATTACGCTATATCAGTCTGCAGCAACAATGTGCTGAAGCAAAGATAAATATGACAAAGTAGAATTGATTAGGGTATAGTAATAATTTCACGATCAGTCAAAGCAAAAATTGAGGCTTGAATATTTAATCCACAAAAGTTATAGGTCTTGGAAACCCCCGTTAACAGAAAGAAGGACCCATGGCGCAATATAAAGTCATTATCATAAATCCCGGATACGAATCTTACGATCTCGAACGGGAGATCCTGGCGTCTGTCGGCGCTGAAACCGTTGTTGCCGAAAAAGATTGCGATACCGAGGATTTGATTATTTCCACCGCACAGGATGCCGACGGCATCCTGGTCCGTGAAGGTACAGTAACCGGCCGGGTTATCGCGTCTCTCAAAAAGTTGAAGATTATTGCGCGCTACGGGGTCGGGGTCGACAATGTCGACCTGGCAACCGCACGCCGGCACAAAATATATGTCAGCATTGTTCCCAACTACGGCAATGAAGATGTTTCCGACCATGCCATGGCGCTGATGCTGGCCTGTATCCGAACGCTGTCGATTCGGGACCGAAACGTCCGCAGCGGCATTTTCGAAACCGACATCGTAGCCGAAATCCATCGCACCACCGGGCGAAATTTAGGCATCATCGGCTACGGCAAAATCGCCCGGGTGTTTCATCGCAAATGGCAGGGATTTCTGCCGGCCCGCGTTCTGGTCTATGACCCGTTCGTGGATGAGGAAACCATAACGGAAAACGGCGCTGAGAAAGTCGACCTTAACCTGCTGTTGGAGGAGGCGGATTATGTCTCCATCCATGCACCGCTCACCCCGGATACCCGGCACATTATCAATGAATCGGCGCTAAAGACCATGAAGTCAACTGCGGTTATTGTGAACACTTCCCGCGGGGCGATCATCGACACGGGTGCCCTGGCAAAGGCCCTGGAAAAAGGTGAAATTTTTGCGGCCGGCATCGACGTATTCGAAAAGGAACCGCTGCCGCTGGATCATCCGCTGGTGTCCCTGCCGAACGTGATCCTTACGCCGCACCTGGCCTGGTACTCAAAGGAATCCACCCGCGACCTGCAGGGTGGGGCGGCCCGGGAAATTCAGCGGGTGCTTTCCGGTCAGCGCCCGCAAAACTGGGCCAATCCGTGGGAGTAAAAATATGAATGGATTCGTTTATATTTTCTTTATCTAAGACAGGATTTATTGGATTATTTTATTCTTTGTTCCTGTTTGTCCTGTCCGAATTAAAATATTATAATAGAATCCATTCCAATAAATTAGACAAAACTGAACCCAGAATCTCTGAACCCGGAACCCCAATAATAAGGATCGAATCTAAGATGAAAGCCCTACGCTACCTAGATCCACACGTTCTTAAAACCGAAGAAGTCGATTCCCCGGTGTGCGCCGCCGGTGAAGCCCTGGTGCGGGTCCATGCGGCCGGCATCTGCGGCTCGGACATGGCCATCTTTACCGGCAAGCACCCGCGGGCCAAACCGCCCCTGGTGATGGGACATGAATTTGCCGGGGAAATTATAGAAATTCAGCCGGGAGACATTGAGACACCGCTGGCTGTGGGGGATAAGGTGACGGCCTATCCGCTCCTGACGTGCGGAAACTGCTGGGCCTGCCGCAGCGGTTTTTCCCATGTGTGCCGCGATTTGAAGCTAATCGGGATTGATCGTGACGGGGGCTTTGCAGAATATGTCAGCGTGCCGCTGGATTTGATCGTTAAATTTTCCGACCGTTTATCCTTCGATCAGGGTGCCTTGATTGAGCCGCTGGCGGTCGCCGTGCATGCCCTTGAAATGGCCGGAAAGCCGGAATGGAAAAACGCGGTAGTGGTCGGCTGCGGCCCCATCGGCCTGTTGGTCGCTTTGTGCCTGCAAAATGCGGGGATTGAAAACCTGCTGTTGTGCGACATCAGCCCTCAACGGGTGAAACGCGCTGCAGGCTTGAATTTTCAGGCAATCAACAGCGCAGATGTCAATCTGATGGATCGGGTCATGGAGATGACCGATGGTGAGGGGGCGGACATTGTCTTCGAATGTGCCGGCTCTGCGCCGGCTGCCCTGCAGATGTGCGACCTGGTGCGGCCCCGCGCTAAAATAGTTATGGTCAGCGTGCACAAGGAGCCGCATCCGGTTGATCTGAGAGCAATTACATTCAAGGAGATCAGCCTGATCGGCACCCGGGTTTACACCCGCAGAGACTTTCACCGGGCGGTTCAGATGATGCCGGACCTGCCCTACCAGGATGTAATATCCCACCGGATCGACCTGGAAAGAGGGGCCGAAGGCTTCGCTATCATGGGGCAGGCGGCGGACGCCTGCAAGGTGATTATTAATACCGAATGACGATGTTTATTCTAATGTTTTATCCCACATAAACACGAGAGAATCGTTTAAGACTTTGCCTATGAAAAATTCCAAGCACCAAATTCCAAATAACAAACAATATTCAAACTCCAAGCACAAATGATCCAAACGGATTTCAATTTCGTTTCCCCGATTCCGCAGGCAAACTTATATTTGACTTGTGATGGTCGGAAGTCAGGTAAAAGATTAAATCGGAGCGGCATCCTTTGGGCAATCATCCTCGCCTTGCTGTGGAGTTGCTCCGAAGGGGAGCCGCCTGCATCCGTCAGCGAAGGGCCGGGTAAAAATCTGAGATTGATCATCAAATGGCCGGGGGATGACCTGGCATCGAAACAGGATCTGGAATTAAGGGCTAAGATCGAACAGCAGCTTGTGGAAAAAAAAATCGGCAATATTGTGCGGTCCGGAACCGGAATGGGCTGGATGGATATCGTCCTTGAGGTCAAAGACCCGGACTGGGCTCGGACAGAGATCGAGGCCATCGTACGGGGAATCGCGCCGGATCAAAAGTATGCCATTCAGGCGGAATAATATAATCTTAATATAGCTATTTCCAGATACTCGCACCCAGTCCGGGCGGGCGTAAACATTCTGTCCAATAACCTCGGATAACCCGATAATTCTCTCACCCTTGACGGCCTCCGGCTCGTAGAGCCTACGCCTCGGAGAGGGGAGGGTCAGGGTGGGGGTGGTAAAATAGAAGTGGAATCAGCGTCTTATCTATTCACCCGCCCCTTGATCCCCTCCCGTCGAGGGAGGGGAAAACGAGGTGTTGGACAGCTTCTTTATCCTTGCCCGCCTAAAACGGGTCATTGTTCCAATCTGCGTAATGGAGTCGCCCAACTGAGGTTTAACCCAAATATCTCAAGGAGACATCTCGATGAATATAGATGATTTCAAGGCCTTGCTAAAGCCCGTGACGGATCTCGTCTCAAGCAGTAAGGTGGATTCCGCACTTGGCGAAGAGTTGAACCGTCGCTTCCCACCGGGCGGTGAGACGTTCGATGCGATTGAGAAAGCGTGCCGCGAAGCGATCGCGGATGGATGGATGTGTGCCCAAGGCGCTGAAGGGGGGCCGCGCTTTGGTCGCGTTATTGAACCTTTATTGTATATGCTGCCGGACGGCCAAATTGAGTATTCAAAAAAATAGTCGCTGCAGTCTAAGTGTGTCGCTCCACATGCTTCCCTAAGCAAAATGAATCTGAAATCATCGATCAGACCTTGCGCCATGGGTTGTAGTTTACCAGTAAAATTGAACAGGGCATTTTGCGTGTGAGTTCTTCGACGGTGCGACCGAACAGGTAATGTTCAAGCCGTCCCTCTTCATGAGCCGACATAATGATCAGATCAATCTTTTCCTCTTTGACCGCCGCAAAGATCTCATCGACCGGTTTGCCATCCCGAATCCATTCCGTAATTTCGAGACCATCAGCTTGTTCGGATTTTATGATGCGGTCTATATCTTCCCTGGTTTTTTTAACCAAATTTTCGTATTCCTGCTTTAAGGAAGGAACCGGCAAGTTCCATCCGTCAACGCTGAAGGGGTCATGAATTACATGCAAAACATACAGCTGGGAATTGTTCTGTTTGGCAAGTGATATTCCGTGGTGTAAGGCCTTTTTGCAATTCTTGGTGGATCTGCTCACGACCAGAATTCGTTTGATATCATCCATGGTACATCCTCTCCTTTTTTTAAACGTTTATTCGTTTCGCTGATAGATGATAAATCGTGCATCAAAAATTGTATATCGGTATTTTTCCCATATTAATGTAGGACACCGGCTTTTTCAGGTGTAGATTTTTATCCTACGAATAAAATGGAAAAATATGACAGAATATCATCCGGGTATTGATATTGGTTTTATAATTGGTTAGGATGTCGCTATTGTCTTTGTTCGTGGCCTATCGATCATGACTAATTCTATGGGAGAATAGTTTGGACAACGACTGCCCGGTAGTTCCGGAAACGATAATTATTAATGAAGTTCAGCTGCTTCTGGCGGAAAAGAGAACTTCCCTGGCAGCCATGCGTACCGGAATTGCCGTAATTGCTCTGCCGCTTACCGTCATGAGTGTCCTGATCGCCACCTCGAAATATTACGACATCGTTCATGTCATGCACCTGCTTGTGCCGCTTCTGATTTTATGTGCCGCTCTTGTTTTATTGGGATCATATTTGATTGTCCGATCGATCATACGCCTGCATCGCCAAGACAGGCACATATCCGAGATCAAACGCAAACACAGCACAATAGCCGAATACATTGACTGATCCGCATCCATGATTTAAACAAATGAGACTTTATTTCCTTAAAACGCTGCGCGTTCGCCTGTTGCTGCTCGTCCTTTTTGCCGTAATCCCGGCGCTCGGGGCAATCGCGTATACCGCATCGGAACAAAGACGACTAGCGGTTGTCCAGATTCAGCGCAACGTCCTGCAGCTGGCTGAATTTATCGCCCATGAGGAAGAGCAAATACTTCAGGGTGCCCGCCAAATGCTCATCGCTTTGACAAAATTTATTGAAAAAGAAAATACCCAGCCGTCCGAATGCAATGCTTTTTGCGCCGATCTTCTCAAACAGTTCCGACGCTATGCCAACCTGGGGGCCGTGAAACCCAACGGCGAGATTTATTGCAGTGCGGTTCCTCTCAACCGATCGCTCAATGCCGCCGAACAGTTATGGTTTCGGCGCGCAGTTGAAGCCGGCGGTTTTGCTGCCGGTGACTACCACATCGGCCGCATTACCGGCAAACCTGTTTTGGTCCTGGCCTATCCCGCCATTAACGCTGCCGGTGACACCCTTGCGGTGGTTTTTGCCGCCCTGGATCTGCAATGGCTCAATCAGCACAAATTCGAGATCGAGGATCAATTGCCGGATGATTTCACAATAACCCAGCTCGACGAAAACGGCGTGGTGCTGGCGCAGCAGCCGGAACCGGGTCAATGGCCCGAACGAACGATGCCGAAAAGTTCTCTCTTCAAAGAAATCCTGTCTCAAAAGAAAGGCGTAATTAGAGCTCCGGGGCCGCAAGGCAAGCCCTTCATTTATGCGTTTGCCCCGGTGCACAGTTCTCTCAGGAACCGGCAGATTTACGTAATTCTCGGCCTGTCCGAAAGATACACCTTCGCTGATTCCAATCGAATTCTCCTGCGCAATCTGACGCTGCTTGGAATCGTTGCGCTGGCGGCAATGCTGGCCGCATGGTTCGGCGGTGAACTGTTCATCTTGCGTCAGATAAAAACAATGGTGCAGGCCAGCAGACGGCTTGCTGCCGGTGAGTTGAACACCCGCACCGGTCTGCCCTATGGGAAAGATGAACTGAGCCAGCTGGCAAAAGCCTTTGACGAGATGGCTGCGGCGCTCGAACAGCGCCGGGCGGAGCGTCGTTTAGCGGAAAAGGAGCTCAGACGGTCCCAGGAGCTCTTTCGCAACCTTTCCACGCACCTGCAGGTGGTGAGAGAAGAAGAGCGAACTCGGATTGCACGGCAGATTCACGATGATCTGGGTCAGGCATTGACGGCGCTGAAAATCGACATATCCTGGTTGAACAACAAGTTGCCGGACGAACGGGATATCATCCGCGAAAAATTAAAATCAATGGTCGCCTTAGTTGACGAAACCGTTCAAACGGTGCGCAAAGTTTCAGAGGATTTGCGCCCCGGTATTTTGGACGATTTCGGACTTTCGGCCGCAATTGAATGGCAGGCGGAAGAATTTCAAAAACGGACCGGCATCGAATGCAGAACCGTTTATTCAGAAGAATTCGATTTAAACAAGGAACAATCGACGAATCTTTTCCGTATCGTCCAGGAGTCTCTGACGAATGTCATCCGCCACGCCGAGGCAACCAAAGTCGAAATAAGGATCAACGCAAAAGACGACATATTGGTTCTTGAGATTCAGGACAACGGCCAAGGGATTACCGAAGCAGCCATTGCCAATTCGAGGTCATTCGGCCTGATCGGGATAAAAGAACGGGCCCACTCGCTGGGTGGCGAGGTGACGATCACCGGCGCCCGCAATGAGGGGACGTGCTTGACCGTAAAGATGCCCATTTCTGAAAGGGAGAACTGCCATGATTAAAATCATTATCGCCGATGATCACCCGATTGTGCGTGCCGGTATGAAACAGATTATCTCCGAGGCTTCCGATTTGAAGGTTGCCGACGAAGCCGGCGACGGCCGTCAGCTGTTGCATAAAATCAGGACGGAGAATTTCGACGTCGTCATTCTGGACATCACGATGCCGCATATCGACGGCCTGGATGTGCTCAAACAGCTGAAAATTGAAAAGCCGAAAATGCCGGTGATTATTCTGTCCATCCACCCCGAAAGTCAATATGCCCTGCGCGTATTAAAGGCAGGGGCCGCAGGATATGTCACCAAAACCAGCGCTCCGGATGAATTGATCAACGCGATCCGCAAAGTCAATCGCGGCGGCAAATATATCAGCCCCTCGATTGCCGAAAAACTGGCCTTTCAATTGGAGGCCAACTTTGAAGAAATGCCCCATGAGGCGTTGTCGGACAGGGAATATCAGGTTTTGTGCATGCTGGCATCCGGCAAAACCGTCACGGAAATCGCCGATGAACTCGCGCTGAGCGTCAAAACCGTCAGCACCTACCGCTCGCGCATTCTTGAAAAAATGAGCATGAAAAACAACGCCGAATTGATCCATTACGCCGTCCAGAATAAGCTTGTGGATTAAAACCTTCAGGCTGAAACCGTGTATGGAAATTCAGAAAAACCAGGCGGGAGTCATATCAAATCTAAGCAGAACTTAACAGCAGCGTACAGTCGGCATGGTATAAATTCCAAATTCCAATCACCAAATAATTTACCCTGATAAATAATTCGCTAAATGACGTGTCCGTCTTCGGTATGAAGATAACAGTGTCCATCTACTTCGCAGGTCCTTACAAGACGATTTAACAGGGCAGGTAAATCCCAAATCACAATTATCAATGACCGAAACCGGCCAAATCGAAAAAATCCAAGTGGGTAATTTTCGTGTTTTAAAACTTTCATGCTTTCGTGATAAAGAATCGCTTATTTATCTAAAGCGATGACCAAAAAAGATTAAGTTCCGTTTGGAATTTTGTATTTTGGTCATTGTAACTTATTTGAGCCCGCCCTGGCGCGACTTGCTTGGTTTATAACTTTATCCTTTTCTGACTTGGGCGTGGATGCAATAAATGCTTCAGGCGTTAAATCGGTCTGGGCCAGGGATTTGTGATTTGGAATTTGTGATTTTGATTTGCGCTTTGCGATGAATTTGCTCCCCCTTAGAGGCCACTTCTACCGAGCGCGGTTTCGGTCGAAGCTGAATATCTTACCGGAGAAAATGCAGCCGCTGGATCTTCGTTATACTTTCCATTGTCAGACAAACTTCTACAGTAAATCGGGCTGAAATCTTACCTGAATATCAGACCGGCGCCGATACCGCGTATTCATCCAAGGTCTTATAGTCTGCATAATAATTTTTCAAAGGATGATGCCAATGGACGAAATGATAGCAAAAATTTTTATAATCGCGTTTTTAGTGGAAAGCATCGTGCTCCATGAGATGGCGCACGGTTACATCGCTTTGCTGTTCGGAGACCACACGGCCCAGCGTCAGGGTCGCATCACCTTCAACCCGATTGCCCATATCGATCCGCTGTGGACCATCGCGATACCCATCATCGCTTTCTTTCTTTCCAACGGGACGTTTATCATCGGCGGGGCAAAACCGGTACCCGTAGATCCGCGCAACTACCGGCGACCGGTGCTGGGAGACATCTGCGTCTCGGTGGCCGGCGTCGCCGTAAATTTCCTGATCGCCGCGATAATGATTCTGCTGCTCAACCTAGTTCATATCGCTTCCGGAAATTTTGCCGGTTCTTTGGCTGTCTACGTGATGTTGCGCGTTGCCTTGCTGAACGTCGTGCTGGCGATGTTCAACCTGATTCCCATACCACCGTTGGACGGCAGTCATCTTTTCAAATACTTGCTGCCCCTGGAGCTGCGCAGAAGTTATGAGATGCTCGGCCGCACCGGTGCCGGTTTCATCATTCTAATTTTAGTCATCAATATACCCGGTTTGTGGAATATATTCAGCACGGTGCTTTTTGGGGTAAGGGATTTTTTGCTGAACAATTTAATATTTTTCTGACGGATGGAGATGACATTTTGAAGACATTATCGGTTTATCCGGGTTAGGAGAAGACCATGCATTATTTTCCCATCACGCTTCCTTTTCTGCTGATACTTTTTTTGCTTTTTGTGGTGCTGCTGGTTATGGTCGAAATCGGGATCCTGGGATATGCCTACCAGCGATTGGGAATCAACCGGCGCTATGTCTTTGCCTTACTGCTTTTATCCTTGTTTGGAAGCTATATAAATATACCCGTTTATCAACTGCCGCCCGAAACACTGTTCTCGGCAGGCCGGGTGACCTTCTACGGCATACAGCACGTCATCCCCTTTGCAACCCATTGGCCGGGCACAGTTATCGCCGTCAACCTCGGCGGAGCCGTTATACCCGTCATTCTCTCCATCTACCTGCTTGTGAAAAACAGACTCTTTTACCGGGGGGTGCTGGGCATCTTCATCGTAGCGCTGATCGTCCACCATGTAGCTCACCCTGTTCACGGAGTGGGCATTGCCGAACCGATCTTCATCCCGCCCCTGGCAGCCACCGGCGCAGCAATTCTGATTTCCCGTCAGTTTGCCCCGGCACTGGCTTACATCAGCGGTTCACTGGGAACGCTGATCGGTGCCGATCTCCTGAACATAAACAATATCCAGGGGCTTGGCGCGCCTGTCGCATCAATCGGCGGGGCCGGAACCTTTGATGGAATTTTCATGACCGGCATCCTGGCCGTGCTTTTAGCCGCTGTATTGTCCGACCGAAGCCAGGCCGCCTGACGGATCGCAAGAGGACGACATTTGAATCACTTCAGCCCAAGCACGGGTGCCACGACAATGCTGACAAAATCAACAGAAAGTAAAGAATCAGGCAGACCAGCGCAGCATCCCGCAGAATGGTTGCCCAGGCCACGAGCTCAAAGCTCAGGTCGCCCTGTTTGACCGCAAAAAAGGAAAGCGCCATGGAGGGCACAATAAGAAACAAAAAGACCGAAACCTCATAGAGCCTGGCTTTCTTATCAGACCCGAGATTGTATTCCCACACAGGATCCCGCTCGTTCGAATCGATGTTCATGGAGGCCTTTTCCCTGGGATCTGATCAAGTTCTCCCGACACAGCCCGGACGGCGTCAAAGGTCGTCGGTGCTTCCAGCCTGCATGGTGGGCTGACAACCGATGATACCCATCACATCCGTTATTTGCGCACGGGATGTATAATGACCTGCCCGATGTAATCGTAAAGTTCTTTGGCCTGCTGATCGGAAATTTTTGCCGGTGTAAATGCGGGCATGACCCCCGACGAGCCGTCCGGCATTTTGGGATCGCGGATAAAACCCTCGAAGCTTTTAAAATCCGCCAGCTGAGGAGCGCTTCTCAGCGCCAGGTTGGGTTTGATTATGTTGCCGCCATTCGGATGGCAGCCTTTGCAATTGGCGGAAAATAGTTCGGCGCCGGCTTTTACGTCCGCAGGAGGGGCCGGGCCTTTGAGGCCGTAGACCAGTTGACCCCCGAAGTAGCCCAGGATGACAACCGTCACGAAACACAGGCAGTAGATTGCCAAAACCGCTTTGGATTCGGCCCCTTTTTTAAACCCTAGGATTACGGCGGCCGCCAGCAAAACCAAAAGAGCCGGCGCGAAAATCAGTTTCATCTTGATCGGAAACAGCATGGCGTCGGCATAGTAGTGCTGCCAATCCATAATGCCGAACAGGATGGTCGGAAATACCCAAATAAAGGCTAGCGTGACGCAACTGCGCGCAGTTCGCGCCAGGTTGGGTCGCCGCAGGAGCAGGGCCATCCAGGCGAATATAAACGCTGCCACCACCAATCCGATGGGCATATGGACTTCCGTGGGATGGATCGGGTGGGTGTATCCCAGTCCGGCAAGAAACTTGTAGACAAAATTGAACATGGTGCACCTCCTCGAATCCCGAATCGGCGGAGGCCGCCCTTCGGCAGTCCGGCGGCCGGGTCCGTCGAATCCGTCCTCACCGGCTGATTAGAACATCAACCAGACCAGCGCATAAAAGGTGTTGTTATCCGAAGCGTCCCGACCCGACCCATCGTAGTTCGAACTCGAGCCGTTGAATTTGTCATAAATCGTGTACTGCAGGGCGAATTTGTATTTGTCCCGGAAAATGTAGTCGCCCTGCAAAATGAATCCGCTGCTGTCCGGCGAGCCGGTGCGGCTGCCGTCCACGGGATCGGGTGAATACAGCAAATCATCGTTGTCCCCGTCGGTCAGAAAGTATGCCAAGCTTCCCCCAAAGGTACCGTAGCGACTGCGATAATAGTAGTTTGCATTGGCTTTGTAGACCTCCAGGTTCGAATTGCGGTTTTCCGCGGCACCCAGCTTGTAGCTTCCCTCCCAATTTTGTTTTTCATGGATATAGGTGCCCTGGATTGAAAAGAGATGGGGCGCAGCGATGAATTGATATTGGGCGTCCAGGGCGAGATCCGTAAACTTGTCGGTCGACCCGCCGCTCATCCCGTCCGGATGGACACGCGCGTATAGCCCGTACGTACCCAATTCGAGCGAGTTGCTGCCGCCCCAGTCATGCTGGAGGGCAAACCGCCAGTAAGGGACGGCCCCGTCGGTTTCCGTATCGACCGTGGTGCCGGCGCCCAGAGGACGAGTAATCCCGTCATCAGTGGTGCGATACACGGCAAAATCGGCATAGACCAGATTGTGCCAGAAGGCATAAGCCCCCAGTCCTCCGACCTGCGCATCCAATCCGCCGTCGATGAGCGCACCGGCGGCGGGGGCGGGCGCCACTGCAGAGGAGGCATACGGAAACCCCCAGGTGGGCGTGCTGTTCCAAACATCTTCCACCGTTGGACTGTTGTTTAAAGTGAAGCCGAAGTCCAAATTGGTGCCCCCCACGGAGATGTTGCGCGCATAGCGGACATCGGTCAAATCCAGGGCGATATCGTTGGCCGTCCCGTCGTAGGTCACCTGGGAAAGGGCCCCGAAATGATCGATTATTCGGCCGCCGTAAAAAAGAGACGCCTGCTGGGGAACGTTAAATTTATCGGTGGTTGAATCCTCGGCATTGTCAAAAGGGGCGATGCCGTTGGTAAGAATACCGTCATTATCATTTAGCAAAGTGGCCGAGGCCTGAAACATAGCTGCGATGGGGGGGCGATAGGGCTCATCCTCGGAGGCCGTACTGAAGTGAAATCCTCCCATTTTAAATGTGCGTCCAAAGGGTGTCAGCTCCGGCCAAACGGTGTGGCAGGTGTTACAGGACATGCCTGTCTGCCGGGCAAAGCTGGGGACGGCCGAACTCTCGCGGATCGACAAATTCGCGAGCAACCCGATGACTGCCAGAACAAGCAGACATTTTCGAATTGGGTATAACCTCATTTTTTCTCCTCCTTCTTTATGCAACCCCGCTGCTGGGTGCCGCGTGAATTCGGACAGGAACGCGTTTTAGAAGGGATCGTCCCGTCCATTGAGTGATAGGCCCATTGCCTTCGGAGCATGTTTTGCTTTGACTGCAGCCGTGCTTATTTAGAAATTCGCGGCGCTACTTTTTGAAGGCGTGCTCCAGGTAATCGGTGATAGCCTTTATTTCATGTTCATTTAAATGAAAGGCCGGCATCATGCCTTTACCGGTTGTAACGGTCCGCTTGATTTTCTCATCGGCGTTATTCTGCCAGAACGCGGGATTGGTGAAATCGCGAGGCTTGGGGTTCAGCGCGGTTGCTGCCGGCCCGTCCCCGCGTCCATTGGCGCCGTGACATATCTGACATTTGGCGTCATACAGACTTTGGCCGGTGGCCAATTGATCACCGGCCGCCATGCCGGTCCCTGCCGGAATAATCAGAAGAATCATAAGCAACCCTGCCCACCGGTAAAAAAAAAATCTTAGCATGAGAACACCTCCTTGTTTTGGGGGGAAAATTGATGAATTTTATGAACACCTTACGTGACAACCGTATTTCCTATCCGGATTAGATGCCGGTTTTAATCGGTTTAAAGATGATATTCCGGCCAAATATGAAATTTTTTAATTCCCATAAATGATACGACGAGGTCGTAAAATCCATACCTGCAATCATGTATTTTAGACCCCCAAAACCTGTATCTTTTGAACAGAAATATGAATTGATTCTTGCCATACAAACCGAGTGCTCCTCGCCCGGTTGCAAGTTCAACGATAAGAGTACTGACGTCCTCTTGCCTTTTCGGCCTATGACCGAAAATTCAAGCCACCTGCTGTGCAGGTGGTCGTTGACTCATCGAGCTCGGGGTGCAAGTGGAATCATAAGCACTAAAAAGGACGGCACGGGAATCAATCGCCCAGATCGGCGTGCAGGTCTATGGCACATAGGTCAGGAGCCTGTTCGAAGAAGCGGGCACCGTGCAGTCGATTGACATCATGACGCTCAGGATGAATATGCTTAGAATCGAAAAGACAAACAGCTTTTTCGCCCACAGCCGGTCGTCGGATGTTTTGTAGCCGGACCAGGCCAGGTACAGCCAGGACAGGCCCAACGCGGCCGCCACTGCAAGGTAGCTGTATCCGGTGTACCCAGCGAAGGTCGGCATCAGTGTGGCCGCTATAAAGGCCAGTGTATAACCGAGAATATGCTTCTTTACTGCAGGCATTCCCTGCTTGGCCGGCAATACCGGGATTTCGGCCGCAGTGTAATCATCAGATCGAAAAATAGCGATGGCATAACAGTGCGGCATTTGCCATAAGCTGAAGATCGACAATAAGATCAGCGCTCCCATGTCGAACCGGCCGCTGACCGCGCAATACCCCGCCAGGGGAGGTGCAGCGCCCGCCAGGCTGCCGATCAATGTGCCGTAGACGGAATTGCGTTTTAGATACAGGCTGTAAACGCCCACATAAATCACGAAACCGGCCAGCACGATGGCAAGGGACAGCATGTTGACTGCCGCCCGGAGGAGTGCGGTACCCGCAATGCCCAGCAAGGTTGCATAGAAGACGGCGAATTTCGTCGACATGCGCCCTTGCGCGAGAACGCGGTTGCGCGTCCGAACCATTTTTCGGTCCATACATTTGTCAATGCAGTTGTTAAAAACGCAACCGGAAGCGACAACCAGGGATATACCGCTGAGGGTCGGCAGCAGAGCACCGATATCAATTTGTCCTTTGGAGGCAAGAAAAAAGCCGCCCGCAGTGGTGACCAGGTTGCCCAAGATAATCCCCGGTTTGGTAACGAGTAAATAGTTTTTGATTACTTCAGACATTATACCATCATACGGTAGTGCAGGTGATACATGATCCACAGCGTCCCACCGACGAAGAGGATGATGATCAAAAGGGCAAACACCAGGGCCATCACATTCCATCGCATTGCCGATGAAGTGTCCAGGTGCAGGAAATAGTGCAGGTGCACCAGGATCTGCACGATAGCTGCGCCAAAGATGCCGAACAATGCGGCCGAGCGGGAAAACGCGCCGCTCATCACCAAGGCAAAGGGAATAACGGTCAGTACAATGGAGAGAAGGAAGCCGACGGCATAGGACTTTAAGCTGCCCCGGCTCGCACCGGTGTTGTCGATATGGGCCTGGTTCATTTAAATGACCCCCATCAGGTTGACAATGGTAAATACGCCGATCCACACGATATCCAGAAAGTGCCAGAACATACTCAGGCGCATCAAGCGGGATCGGACCGGACTGGTCAACCCCTTGATGATGACCTGGACCACCATCACCGCCAT
>Ga0307426_1000632_pt1 | contig 24055 bp, 19 predicted proteins | sample SalMarWE160340MG_FD_202165 | JGI IMG/M metagenome (GOLD analysis project Ga0307426, IMG submission 202165) | Salt marsh sediment microbial communities from the Plum Island Ecosystem LTER, Massachusetts, United States - WE1603-40 | ecosystem: Environmental > Aquatic > Marine > Intertidal zone >...
CAGATCCGCTACCGACCTTAAGTCTTCCAGCTGTTTTTTTTCCTCCCGAATGCCGACCAGCAGACTTTTGCCCGTTGACAGGGGGTGCTGTCTGCGTGTTTCGCTATATCGCTGGACTAGGATTTCTTCATCCGCCTCAAGAAATAGAATTTCGAAATCGTAGCCTTTTTGTTTGAGATCATTTAAAACGGGGCGGTATTTAGCAGCAAAGCCTCTTTCGCGCAAATCCATTACCAGTGCAACCCCGCCAATTTCAGAATCGTGCTCTATCGGCATTTCCAGAAACTTGGGCAGCAGATCCACCGGCATGTTGTCTACGCAGTAAAAGCCGGCATCCTCCAGGGCGGCCATCGCCGTGCTCTTTCCCGATCCTGAAAGCCCTGTAATTATGAATATGACCCTGTTTTTCACTTTACATCATAAATACAGCTAAAACTCTTCATCCTCATCTTTGATAATGCCGAATATTTCATCGCTATCCGAGGCATTTAACAGCCGATTCTTGAAAGGCTCGTTTTTAAGGATTCTGGATATACGCGCCAGCAGTTTCAGGTGCAAACCCGTAGAATTTTCCGGTGTGACCAGCAGAAAAAATATATGGGTCGGTTTGCCGTCCAGTGATTCGAAATCAACACCCTTGCGGCTCAGGCCAAATCCCAGCACCAGCGACTCAAGATCTTTCATCTTGCCGTGCGGAATGCCGATTCCGCCCCCGATGCCGGTGCTGCCAAGCCGTTCTCTTTCCATGAGAACCTTGACCAGATCCTCCTGATTGACCTTGGTAATTGCAGCCACCGGCGTCACAAGTTCCTCCAGAATGCCCTTTTTGTTTTGGGCCTTTAAATCACCCAGAATCGCTTCCTTATGTAGCACATCGCATATTTTCATATCATCCTAACCATGCAACAATCCGGTTCGACCATTGCACGATCGAACCGGATAATCTAAGATACCCATCATTGAATCGTTAATAATAATCACGAACTGGGCTGAATCAAGCCAAAGTGACCGTCCCGGCGTCGGTATAACACATTTATCTGATCGGATTTGGCGTTGGTGAACACCAGAAAATTATCCTCAATCAAATCCATCTGCAAAACGGCCTCCTCGATATCCATCGGTTTGTATTCGATGTTCTGAATTTTTATTTGCCTTTCGGTGTCATCTTCCGGCAGAATTCCTTCATCCTCAGGCATTGCGCGATTGCGATTTTTAGATGAGGTTCTGCGTTCCCTTATTTTTTGCTTGCTTTTCTTAATTTGTTTTTCAAGTTTGTCAAGGGCCATGTCGATGGCCGAATACATATCGTTTGTTTCTTCTTTGCCGTTTATGCTAAGCCGATCACCGGCTATATTTATTTCTGCAATGTGTCTAAATTTTTCAACCGTAAGCACAACGTTGGCCTCGGCCGGATTGTCAAGATATTTGTCGAAACGGTCCAGTTTATCACCAACGTATGATTTCAAATGATCAGATGAATCAAGATTCTTGAATGTTACGGATGTCTGCATGCTTTTAGACCCCCCTATATTTGTTTGCGTTTATTGGATGGTAATACTCGTAACATCTCACGATATTTGGCAACCGTCCTGCGGGCAATGTGGATTTCATCTTTTTTCAAAAGCTGCGCAATTTTATCATCGCTGTAAGGTTTTTTGGGATCTTCATTTAATATGATTTGTCTGATTTTATCCTGCACGCTGGCCGAAGCAATGGCCCCGCCATGGGCCCGCCGAATAGAGCTGTTGAAAAAATATTTCAACTCAAAAATTCCTTGAGGGGTAAATGCATATTTATTGGTTGTCACCCGACTGATGGTGGATTCATGCATCCCGATATCCTGGGCCACGTCTCTGAGGACCATCGGCTTAAGAAAAGCAATTCCATTCTCAAAAAAATCCCGCTGAAAGCTCAGAATGCTCTCCATTACCCGGTAAATGGTTTTTTGACGTTGATGAATACTTTTAATCAGCCAGGCGGCCGACCTCATTTTGTCCTGGATATAATCTTCAGCATCACCGGAAATCTTTTTGCCGCGACTGATGGAGTTTTTGTAAAAAGAGTTCACCCGCAGTTTCGGCATGCCGTCGTCATTGAGCAGGACGACGAAATCGTTTTCGAGTTTGTAAACGTATATGTCCGGATTTATATATTGCGGGGTATCATCACTGAACTGTCTGCCGGGCTTGGGTTCCAGATTTTTGATGACATTAATCGCGGATACGACTTCATCCATGCTCTTTTTTAAAGCTTTGCAAATAGCCTTATAATTTTTCTTTTCCAGATGGGGGAGATGATCGCTGATGATGTCGGTGACGATTGTATCTTCTAACCCCAGATGTTTGGCCTGAATCAGCAGGCATTCACGCAGATCCCGGGCACAAACGCCGATGGGATCAAAAGTCTGCATAAGGGCTAAGATCTTCTCGATTTTTTCAAGCGGCGACCCGCTCGCTTCGGCAATTTCTTCAGGAGAGACATCCAGATAACCATCTTTATTCAAATTGCCGACGATAAGACTGGCGATGCGCTCTTCTTCGCGGTTGGGCTTGATCATGATGAACTGCCACAGCAGGTGGTCGTTGAGGGATTCTTTACGGGCGATAAAGGACTCAAACCGGGGGGTGTCCCTGTCCTCTGATTCGAAATGAACCCGTCCGGGAGTATTATATTCATCGAGGTAATTGCTCCAATCGATATCCTGCTGCAGCTTTTCTTCGATGGTGACTTCTTTTGCGGCGGGGGCTTCGGTGGATAAAGTGTCTGTTTGTTCGACCAGATGATCGGCAGATGAACTTTCCGGAATTTCCTCCAAGGCCGGATTTTCTTCCAGCTCCGTGCGGATCGTTTCCATCAGCTCCAGACTGGACAACTGCAACAGCTTGATCGCCATCTGAAGCTGCGGCGTCATGATAAGCTGCTGGGTTAATTTGAGTTGTTGCCTCAGTTCAAGTGCCATTTTACCTGCTGGTATTATTTTTTCTTTGGTATTTTAGAATAATCAGTCTTATTTGTATCGTCAACAATGTCCTTGTGCCGGTCCGGCTCATCTGATTATCGAAATGCGTAGTTTTTTTATTTTAGATGAGTTGGCTTAAAATTGCAACCATTTCAAACTTGCTATCTGGTGGCCGGTATGAATTTTGAAAAGCTTTCTCCGGTGCAATTCATCCGCCAAATCTAACACGATTATAGGTATCGCTGTCAACGTTTATCCGTCCCGTCAAGCGGCTTGAAATTTCGCGAAATTGCGGTGATGACATTTCCGTTCAAAACGATCCGGTTGCTATTTAAATCATATTTAAGGGAGTTCGCTGTGACCTCGGCGTCCGCACCCGATATGTGCACCGGATCGTTGCTAAAAATCAAGCGCCGACTTTGTTCGTAATTCAAACTTTCCGTCTCCAACCGGTAGTTTTCATTCTTTATCACAACATTGCCTGAAAATTCAATGTCATTTGTGGCGGTGTGCAATATTCCCTGATCGGCCTCGAGGTAAACTTCGCGATTATCCTTAAGAAAATAGGTAATGAAAATTTTTTTTAAAACGGCCTTTTTTTCGTCTTCGATATAATCGGCCGATCCGGCTTCCAGACTCCATTCTTTTCTGCCGTCCCGGGTAGACGTTTGCCGGATTTTACCCAAAGACAGGTCGGCACCGTCTTGGATGGAGGAAAGCAACATTTCAGGCGCGCCGGCGACCCGGTGGTAACCAATAAAAACCGCCACAATCGTGCCGATAACCAGCAGTATGACGATCAGTAAAATAATGCTTAATTTTTTGATTCTTAGTCGAGACAAAACGATATTTAAAATATAAGGTTTCAGTGTTCAGGTTTCACGTGTCAGAGGACAGATGACAGATAAAAGAGCTCATAGCTGACAGCTCATAGATCATAGTCAAAAAAATCCAGAAACCTTAAACCATCAAAACGATCCTAACGATCTCAACGAACATAACAAACCCAATAAACACGGCTGAACTCAATCAACGCATTCAAATTCCGCCATTATCTTTTTCCAAACCTCCCGGGCTTTCAGCAGCGCTTCGCACACCTCTCTGACGGCGCCGCAGCCCCCTGCGGACGATGTGATCCAACCCGCATAACTTTTGACAAGTTCGTGGGCATCGGCGACGGCAATGGGCAACCCGATCCGCCTCATCAGGCCAAGATCGGGTAAATCATCACCGACGAAGGCCGTATGGTCGGGGTCCGCTCCCGTCTGCTCGATGATCCTTTCAAGCAGCTGACCTTTTTGCCGAACACCGTCATACAAATACTGAATTCCAAGATCCCGGCAGCGGTGTTGAAGGGCTTCTGATTTTCTGCCGGTCACGATGCCGACTTTGATGCCGGCCGCCATAACCAACTTTAAACCAAGACCGTCTCTGACATTGAATTCCTTGGTCTGGCTGCCCGCATCATCGTAAATGATCCTGCCGTCGGTGAGAACGCCGTCCACATCCAGCAGCAGCAGTTGGATATTCTTTAGCTTTTCGGGCGCTTTACTTTTCATTCTATTTGATACTATTTGTCAGGCTGGAGAGTCGGATCCTTGAATGCGATTGATGGTCCGGTGAATTGATTTAAGCTGGGCCAATAGGTCATAAATGGTGTCGAGTTTCAGTGAATTGGGGCCGTCACACAGGGCCTGGTCGGGGTCCTTGTGAACCTCCATGAAAATGCCGTCCACCCCTGCCGCAACGGCTGCTCTGGCCAGCATGGGAGCAAAATCCCGCTGCCCTCCTGAGCTGGTGCCGGCGCCTCCGGGCAGCTGCACGCTGTGGGTGGCATCAAAAATTACCGGATAGCCGGTCCGGCGCATTATCATAAATCCGCGAAAATCAACCACCATGTTGTTATAGCCGAACATGGTGCCGCGCTCGGTAATGAGAATCCGTCGGTTTCCGGTCGAGGTGATCTTTTCCACCACATTTGAAATATCCCAGGGCGCCAGAAACTGTCCTTTCTTGATATTCACCGGTTTGCCGGTTTGGGCCACTGCCGTGATGACATCGGTCTGGCGGCACAGAAAGGCCGGGATCTGAATAATATCCAGCACCCGGGCAGCCGCCTCTATTTCACTGATGCGATGAACATCTGATAGGATAGGAACATCAAATTCTTTTTTAATTTCGGCCAGAATGTTAAGCCCATCGACCAATCCCGGTCCCCTGAAAGAATTTACCGAGGTGCGGTTGGCTTTATCATAGGAAGCTTTGAATATTAATGGTATCTCAAGCCCGGCCGTAATTTCCTTGAGAGAAGCCGCAATCTCCCGGGTGGTCTCATAATTTTCGATCACACAGGGCCCGGAGATAAGAATCAGGGGGGCACCCTGGCCGGTGACAATGCTGCCTATTTTAATTAGGTGCGACATGGGTTTAGTTTATTGGGTTGATTGAGTTTGTTACGCTCGTTAAGATCGTTGAGATTGTTTAGATCGTCCCAGTTAAACAAAAGACAAAAAGGTTTAACGGGATAAATTTGGATCGTTGGGATCGATTAGACAGTTTAAGGCTCCCGTTTTTTTCGCTTATTTCCTTTTACCATTCACCTTTTACTCGACACCCTTATCAATCCAAAATTCCAAAATCAAAAAAATTCCCACCATCCCAGCTTCCCAGTCTCTTACCTACTCACCTTCCCACCTTCTGTTCTCTGTCATCCGCCCTCTGCTTTTCTTTTGCCTTGCGTCTATCCCATCCCACCTGCCCACTTCCGAATTCCGACTTCCCACTTCCTCCCACCTTCAGATTTCCATCAACTAACATCCAGTATCCAGTATCCAGTATCCAGCATCGACAACCCTCGCAATCACCGCTATTTATCGCGCAGTCTGCCAAAAGTCAAGAAACGAAAACAAGCCTTGATTATCACCTGGTTAATTGCTATCTACTGAGTTTTAATTTATCAAGGAGTATAAAACTGCCCCCATGAAAACAGATAAAAAAAAACATACCAAATTATGGCTGGTTATCGTCGGGTGTCTGATCATCATTTTGCCCGTTGCATGGTTTTTAATGGTTCGCCTGGAAGGAGAAGAACCCGCGGTAGAAGTCGACCTGCTTTCTGCCTACCTGGGTCGCTCCCAGGAGCTTACCATATCCTTGTCCGATGCCAAAAGCGGTTTGCGCCATCTGTGGGTCGGGCTCCTGAAGGACGGCAAGGAGGCCGTCCTGTACGATGAAAGATTTCCTTCCGGCGGATGGTTAAAAGGCGGAAGTGTTCATGAAACCTCGGTCAAGATACCGGTGGCGCCCAAGGATTTGGGATATTCCGACGGCAAGGCAACTTTGCGCATGGTCGCGCGGGATTATTCGTGGCGGGATTGGTGGAAAGGCAATCGAACCTATACTGAAAAAGAAGTGGTCATCGACACCCGGCCACCCGCAATCGAGGTCTTGAGCCGTGCTCACAATATCAACCAGGGCGGGGCGGGGCTGGCGATCTTTCGCACCTCCGAGGATTGCTCCCAAGGCGGTGTCCAGGTCGGCGACCGGTTTTATCCCGGCTATACGGGATTTTTTAACGATGCGCATGTTTATCTTGCGTTTTTCGCCCTCGGATACGACCAGGTAACCGATACCGCGATTCATATAACAGCCACCGATCTGGCCGGCAACCAGGGGCAGGGCGGGTTGAATTATCACATCCGGCGCAAGGTTTTTAGAAAGGACCGCATCAACATAACCGATGACTTTTTAAACAGCAAACTGCCGGAATTTTCGGCCGAGATTCCGCAGGATGCAAATTTGTCGCCGGTGGAAAAGTTTTTGGTTGTCAACCGGGATCTTCGAAAATCCAATTACCAGAAAATCGCCGAAGCCTGCCGCAATTCCAATAACAAATTATACTGGCAGGGAGCGTTTTTAAGGCTGCCGAAATCCGCCAGCCGGGCGCGGTTTGCGGATCACCGCACGTATTTTTACAAGGGAAAGGAAATTGACCGGCAGGTGCACCTGGGGATTGATCTGGCCTCGTTAGCCAACAGCCCGCCAATGCCGGTGTTGTTGCGTTGGCCCGCCCCCTTGGGATTTACGGCGGTACGGTGATTGTTGATCACGGCTTTGGTCTGTTCAGCATGTATTCGCATCTAAGTTACATTGCTGATAAACCGGGCGAACAATTGGCCGCCGGCGACATTCTGGGCCGGACCGGTACCACCGGCCTGGCCGGCGGCGATCACCTGCACTTCGGTATGATCGTCCATGATACGTTCGTCAATCCGGTGGAGTGGTGGGATGAAAAATGGATCCAAGACAACATTCTGTCGAAAATCGAGCAGGCCAAAAGCAGCATAAAGCAGGAGTGACGGTGCATGAAGAAACACAAGGTCAGCAAAACGATTCAGCAAATCAATCGGAAAATCAAATCCGGTGAGGTGGTCGTCGTCACGGCCGAAGAGATGATTGATATTGTTAAAAACGAGGGGCCCGTTGAAGCTGCGCGTCAAGTGGATGTGGTCACCACCGGAACCTTTGCGCCCATGTGTTCTTCCGGGGCCTTTATCAATTTCGGTCATTCAACTCCCACGATCAAAGCATCACGGGTGTGGTTAAACAGAGTACCTGCTTACGCCGGCATCGCGGCGGTGGATTGCTACATCGGGGCGACGGAGGTCGTTGAAGATGATCCATTGAACAAAGTGTATCCCGGTGAATTTACTTACGGCGGCGGTCATGTCATCCAGGATCTGGTCGCCGGGAAAAAGATCCATCTCAAGGCCACGGCATATGGGACCGACTGTTATCCAAACCGCATGGTGGAAAAAGAAATTACGCTGCGCACCCTGCCGCAGGCAACCTTGTGCAACCCGAGAAACGGGTATCAGAACTACAACTGTGCCGTAAACCTCACAAATAAAATCATTTATACTTACATGGGCGCCTTGAAACCCGGAGCAGGCAATGCCAATTACTGTTCGGCCGGTCAGCTGAGCCCGCTGTTTAATGACCCGTATTATAAAACCATCGGGCTGGGCAGCCGGATTTTTTTAGGGGGCGGGGAAGGGTATGTGGCCTGGCATGGAACCCAGCACAAGCCTTCCGTCAAAAGAACTCCCAAGGGAATTCCGCTGACACCGGCCGGAACCCTGTGGCTAATGGGGGATCTAAAAAATATGAGCCCGCAATGGCTGGTCGGGGTGAGTATCCAGGGCTACGGATGCTCACTGGCAGTCGGTGTGGGCATCCCGATTCCTCTGCTGAACGAAGAAATCGCCGGTTACACAGGCGTGTCTGATGACGAGATTTTTACCCAGATCATCGACTATGGCAACGACTATCCCAACGGCATTTCCAAAAGCTACGGCCAGGTGAGTTACGCGGAGCTCAAAAGCGGTTGGATAAATCTCAAGGGTCACAAAGTTCCAACAGTTCCTCTGTCCAGTCTGGTAAAAGCCCGTGAGATTGCAGATATTCTGAAAAAAAAGATTTCCCAGGGAAAGTTCCTGCTGGGCGAACCGCAGTTTAATTTGCCGGGATAGGGAATTGAATACTGAAGATTGATGAATATTGAATATTTATGGAGGTCGCTGCGCTCCATTATTTTTAAAAATAATTAATTGAATGATCGATGAAATCATTAAAATATACAGAATTCCTTAAATCTTCAATCGAAAATATTCAATGAAGTTTTAGCGATGTCCCAGACCATACGATCTTTTATCGCGATTGAATTGCCGGAAGCGGTCGGTTCCCTGCTGGGAAAGGTCCAGCAGGATCTCAGGGCATTACGCCTTAGAGCCGGATGGGTGCGACCGCAAAATATCCATCTGACCCTCAAGTTTTTGGGCGATATCAAGACCGATGACATCGATAAAATCGGCCCGGCCATGAAGGCAGCAGCTGAAGAATTCGAGCCGTTTAACCTGACCGTCGGCGGGATCGGCTTTTTTCCGGGCATCAAGCGACCCCGGGTTATCTGGGTCGGCGTTGGCGGACAAATCCGGCACCTTTTCGCTTTGCAGCGCAATCTGGAAGACCGGCTGGCCGCGGTCGATTTTCCGAAGGAGAAAAGATCATTCAAAGGACATCTGACCTTGGGGCGCTTCAGGGATGCGGCGGATCCCGATACGATCCGCCGGGTCATCCAGGAATATTCAGATTTCGGTAAAGTAGAATTTACGGTCCAGCGGGTCGTACTGTTACAAAGCGATTTGAAGCCATCCGGGGCGGTTTATTCACAGTTGCTGCAGGCTGATTTGAGAAATGAATATTGAAAATTGTCATTGAATATTTGAGTAATTCGCTGTGCCCAATCTTTTTAAAAATTCAATTTGACGGGATACCGTAATTCGTCATTCGTCGTTCGTCAATCGTCATTGGACATTCCCCAAGAGAGGAGAAATTATGTCTATTGCAGCTGATAAAGAAAAGGCCTTGGAATCAGCCATGGCTCAGGTGGAGCGCCAATTCGGCAAAGGGGCCATCATGAAACTGGGCAGCAAGGCGGTAATTGAGGTGCCGGTTATCTCCACCAGTTCCCTGTCCCTGGATAAGGCGCTGGGTATCGGAGGATTTCCCCGGGGCCGGGTGGTGGAAATTTTTGGGCCGGAAGCCTCCGGTAAAACAAGTCTGGCGCTGCATGGCGTGGCAGAAGCACAGAAAAAGGGGGGTATTGCGGCCTTTATCGATGCCGAGCATGCCCTTGATGTCGGTTATGCCAGAAGACTGGGCGTCAATTGTGATGAACTGCTGGTATCGCAGCCGGATACCGGCGAACAAGCCCTTGAAATTGCCGACATGCTGGTGCGAAGCGGGGCCATCGACATTATCGTGATCGATTCGGTGGCGGCACTGGTGCCGCGGGCTGAAATAGAAGGTGAGATGGGGGATTCGCACATGGGGCTGCAGGCCAGACTGATGTCTCAAGCCCTTAGAAAATTAACCGGTACCATCGGCAAAACCATGACAACCGTCATCTTCATTAACCAGATCCGTATGAAGATCGGTGTGGTCTTCGGCAACCCGGAGACCACCACGGGAGGCAATGCGCTGAAATTTTATGCGTCGGTTCGACTCGACATTCGGCGTATCGGGTCCATCAAGGACGGTCAGGAAGTCGTGGGAAACCGAACCCGGGTGCGGGTGGTCAAAAACAAGATGGCGCCGCCGTTTACAGAAGCGGAATTCGACATTACTTACGGTGAAGGAATTTCAAAAACCGGCGATCTGGTGGATGTGGGGGTGGATGTCGGCATCATTGACAAAAGCGGTTCCTGGTATTCTTACAACGGAGAACGCATCGGTCAGGGACGGGAGAATGTCAAACGATTTCTGAAGGAAAACCAGGATATTTACGACAGCCTTTATCAGAAAGCCAGAGAAGCCTTAGGATTTGTGAAAAAAGAGCCCGAAGCGGTTGTGGAAGAGGCTAAATCTAAATGACAGATATTGGAAGTGGGAAGGCAGGGAAAAAGCTCATAGTTCATAGTTCTTAATTGGTGGTTAATTAAAGTAATGAGGTTGATTGTTTGATATTATAAATTCAATAAAGTCAGAAAAACCAGAGGCCGGAAACTTTAAACCATCTAAACGATCCTGACGATCTAAACCCGCCTTCGCGCAAGGCTACGGCGCGGCAGGCCGATCCAAATTTATCCCGTTAAACCTTTTTGTCTTTTGTTTAACTGGGACGATCTCAACGATCTTAACCCGAGACGAGTTACAGGAGACCGGAAACAAACAAATAACCCGCAACCCGCAACCCGCAACGCGGAGCTCGCAACGCGCAACGGAGTTTTTAATGACAGGCAACGACATACGCAGAGAATTTCTTGAATATTTTCAAAAACACAACCATCAGATTGTGCGAAGCTCTTCGCTCGTTCCCCAGGAGGACCCGACGCTGCTTTTTATCAATGCCGGAATGGTGCAGTTCAAGCGCGTTTTTCTGGGCGAAGATAAAAGGGACTATATGCGGGCCACCACCTCACAGAAATGTGTACGGGCCGGCGGCAAGCACAATGATCTGGAAAATGTCGGATATACGGCCCGCCACCATACCTTTTTTGAGATGCTCGGCAATTTTTCCTTTGGTGACTATTTTAAGGAAGGCGCCATTGAGTTCGCCTGGGACCTTTTGACCAACGGGTATGGCCTGCCGGCGGACAAATTGTGGGCTTCGGTTTACCTTGACGACGATGACGCTTATGATCTCTGGCACAAAACGGTCGGTCTGCCGCAAGACCGTATCGTAAGACTCGGAGAAGAAGATAATTTCTGGTCCATGGGGGATACGGGCCCCTGCGGACCCTGCTCGGAAATTTTGATCGACCGCGGTGAAAAATTCGGCTGCGGCCGGCCGGAATGTACTGCCGGCTGTGAGTGCGACCGGTATCTGGAAATCTGGAACCTGGTTTTCATGCAGTTTAACCGTGATGAAGCCGGCAATATGACGCCCCTGCCCAAACCCAGCATTGATACGGGTATGGGGCTGGAACGGGTTGTTTCCATCATTCAGGATGTGCCCACCAATTTTGACACGGATCTCATTCGACCCATCATTGAAAAGACCGAAAGCCTGTCCGGAAAAAATATAAAAGAATCCCGTGAGACTGAAGTGGCAATGAAAGTTATCGCCGATCACAGCCGGGCCGCCGCTTTTCTCATTGGTGACGGGGTTCTGCCTTCCAACGAGGGACGGGGTTATGTTCTGCGGCGAATCATGCGGCGGGCAATTCGTTTCGGTCGCAACATTGGATTGCACAAGCCGTTTCTTTCTCAAACCGCCGAAGTCGTATTTGACATCATGAAACAGCCATATCCTGAACTTTACGATTCCGCCGCCTTTATCACCAGTGTGATAAAAAATGAGGAGATTCGGTTTTTGGAGACCCTGGATACGGGTATGAAACTTTTAAATGATACCCTGGCCGAAATTAAGGCCCGCGGCCGGGACGAAGTGCCCGGCGACGTTATCTTCAAACTGTATGACACATACGGGTTTCCGGTGGATATTGTGCAGGATGTCCTGCGGGATGAAGACATGCGACTTGATCTGGGGGGATTCAACCGGGCCATGGACCGACAACGGGCCCGATCAAGATCGGTGGCCACTTTTGACCGTATCAGCGATGCATACAAAAACCTTTCAACCCGGGGCGTCAAGCCCGAGTTTGTGGGCTACGATTCGTTGACCGCCGAATCCAGTATACTGGTGGTCGTCGCCGACGGCGAAGAAATCACCGAGGCTTCTGAAGGACAGCAGCTTGAAGTCGTCACTGAAATCACTCCGTTTTATGCCGAGTCCGGCGGACAGGTCGGCGACTCCGGCACCATCACCGGACCCGATTTCGAGATGGAAGTGCTCGACACGATTAAAGATCCCACCGGGCTTATTATTCACCGGGGCAGGGTTCTTGCGGGACGGGTCCGCAAAGGGCAGGCTGTCTCCTTAATGGTGGACGGGACCAAGCGGCAGGCCACGGCCTTGAATCACACAGCCACCCATATTCTGCACGCTGTTTTGCGTCAGGTACTAGGCGATCATGTCAAACAAGCCGGCTCGCTGGTGGCGCCGGACCGGCTGCGGTTTGATTTCACGCATTTCTCCCAAGTGGCCCCCGATACCCTGGACACCATCGAAAGGCTTGTAAATCAGCGTATCCGTGAAAACGTGCCCACCACCACTCTGGAAATGGATGCCGAAGTTGCTTTCAAATCCGGTGCAACCGCACTGTTTGAAGAAAAATACGGAGATCGTGTGCGTGTTGTGTCGCTGTCCGAATTCAGTAAAGAACTGTGCGGCGGAACTCATACCGATCAAACCGGAAATATCGGCCTTTTTAGAATTGTCGGCGAATCCAGCGTGGCATCCGGCGTCAGAAGAATTGAAGCCCTGACCGGTGAAGCCGCGCTGGTTAACACCCAGCAGATTTCAAGATTTCTGCAGGAAACCGCCCACCTGATTAAGGAGCAGGCGCCTGCGGTTCCCCGGCGAGTTAAGAAAATGCTGTCGGATATCAAAGCCTATGAGAAGGAGATTGCCCAATTAAAAACCAGGCTGGCTTCCGATGAAAGCGTTAGCGCGCCGGATGCCGTAAAATCAGTAAACGGCGTCAAAGTCATGGTCAAAAATGTCGCTGTGGATACGCCGGCGGCCCTGAGAATTCTGGCCGATCAGTGGAAGGATAAGATTAAATCGGGTATTGTGGTTCTGGGAAGCAGGTCCGGTCCGAAAGTCATGCTGATCGTTGTTGTCACCAGAGATCTCACCGATAAATATCATGCCGGGAATATCGTCAAACAACTTTCGGCCGTGGTCGGCGGCAGGGGCGGAGGCAGGTCGGACATGGCCCAGGCCGGAGGAAACCAGCCGGAAAATCTGGATCTGGCGCTGAAAAAGGCTTATGAAGTGATTGGAAGTCAGGAATGACGAACCTTTGGAATGACAAATGACGATTGTCGAATGACGAATTGTGGAAGTCGCTTCGCTCTACCTTTTCCTATAGCAATAATTCCAATATAAAACGATAGAATTCCTTCATTATTCATTCGTCATTCGTCATTCCTAGTGCGGATCTCATTCTTGGCGGTCTCGGTCCAGCCCAGCGTTCGTCGGACCTGCGCGGCGTGGCGCGGCTCTTCGGACAGATCCGTAAACACCTGTTGTCGTTTGCCGATTTCGTCCAGCAGGACAATGTCCTCCTGCTGACCGATGCGCCCCAAGCACCGAATTAAAACGGACAGATGCTGCAGGAGACTTGATATATGTTGCAGGCCGGCCGTGAGCTGATAGATCTTGGCGGCCGGATTTCCATATGCGTTAAGGGCGCCCCGGATTACGGCAGCAGCCGTTGTGCCGCCGACGAGTGCCAGAAACATATGCACCTCGCGTTCAAGCGCCAGCAAAAATCGAATCGGAAACACATTTTCATCCGATCCGTCCAGTTCAAACGCTGTTAAAAGCTTTTTACGGATGGTAATAACTTTTTCGATAAATTTCTTCTGTTCGCCGTTGACCTTCCACGCGGCATAGTGTGTCACGCTTTTATCCAGTCCGACCTGCACCCGCAGAACTTCTTCCGGCGTGATTTCGATATCCCTGTTGAGCTCTTGGTTGTAGGTGCGCAGGAATTGAATCGCCAGCATCATCGCATTGCGGTCCGGATAGGCTACCTCGACGGGATCGAGTATAAAGTCGGAAATCAGGGTCTTGATTGCCTGCTTGGGTTGGTGAATTTCTTTTATCAACAGCTGCAGCGAATTTAGAAACGGCAGACGATCGCTGCGCCGCGGTGTTTCTCTTAAAAATTCCCATAAAATATTGAATATCCGCTTTGGGTAGCGGGCAAATTCGGACACATTTTTTTCGAAAAGAGTCCTTTGGAAATTTCCCTGGTGATCAAAACACCGTTTAAAGAGTTTGGTGATCTCTTCCGCTTCCTGATTCGGAAGGTTAAAGGTCTTGGACAACTGGTCGATTTCCTGGGCTGTGAATTCAGCATCCGGTTGGAAGGCAGCCCTTGTTCTTTTTCGGGCGCTGGAACGCTCCTTGGATGATTCGATAATGTTTACAAGATTCTCATCCGCCTTGCCGACGATTTTTTCGTCTTCTCCATCCCAGATTTTGATGACATCATCCTGCACCACCAGATCGTCAAGAACTTCTGCCGGTATCTGATCCACGTCGGCCTGGATTTTCTGAATAACCTGCTGTGCAACCTCCTGGGTGCTGTCACTGTTCGGCAAAGACGACAAAAGATCGGCAAGCAGACGGAGTCGTCCTTCCAGGCCCTCCATTTCCAACTGACTGTAATCATCGCTAAAAATGGTGTGCATGACCCGTGCACCGGTTTCAGGAGAATCGTTGTAGGATTCCTTCACGAATCTGGCGATACTCGCTTTCAGGACTGCCGGATCCGTTGCCCCGGTGTGGATCGGGTCACCACCACCGCCCTCTTCTGTAACAGCGCCGGTTCCCTGATCGCCGCCCCCGTCAGGGACACCGCCGGTTCCCTGGCTGACGCCCCCGTCATGGACACCGCTGGTTCCCTGGCCGCCGCCCCCGTCATGGACACCGTCAGTTCCCTGGCCGGCGGTGGATGGCCCGCCGCCTGCACCGCGGCCGCTACCGGCTCCTGCGGCACCTATTGGGGCAGCACCCGTCTGAGAGGGTCTTTCGCTGTTGACCTCGATTAGAGGCCTTATCAGTTTTTGCCGCAGGCTTTTGATATTAAAAATGGTTTTATAGACATTGGCACTTCGGATGCCGGATTGGGCGAACTCGGGTCGATTCATCAGGGCGGAAACTTTTTGAACCATTTCCTGCATGTTATCCGGACCCAGGTTATTTAAGGCGGCCAACATGGTCAGATTGGGATCCGGTTGTTGAGACTCATTTAAAATTGGCATTAGGGAGCGCTTGTCGGCGCCTGTGGTATATTCGATGGGGGTGTCATCTGTGACGGCTTTTTTGTGCCGGGCGATAATGCGCAGGCAGATCTGCATTCTTTCCAGTTCAACATCCGATGAACCTGGAATTTTTATAAAAATCGTTTCAATGCCCTGGGCTGAAAGCACTTCAAAGGCTTTAATCAATCGCCCCTCGATATGTTTGAGCCGGATTCCCATGCGCTTGATGACGGCAGCGGTGGCAGTGACATCCACATTCAGATCGCCGAAGCGAATGACATAATCGGCCTTCGAAGACACTTTGCCGCCCTGGGAACCGCGGTACAGTATTCTGACCAGGCCGTCGTGTTTGGGTATCTGGTTGAGGTCATGCAGGATATTGACGAGATTTTTGAAGGTGTCTTTCTCCGCCTTTACGCCTTCCCAATAGTGCGCGTCGCGAAATGAGGCGTTGAGCAGGTAGACCAGATCGACTAAAAGGATACACCATTGATCTTTTTTTTCCGCCGCCGGGAGGTTCACACCACTTTGGTTGACGCTTTTCCCGGCGGCCGGAGTTGCCCCCTCGATGGACCCCAATCCGCCCAGTTCCTCAAGAAGTTGATCAGCTGAATCGTTCATCCAAACCTCAATCCATTATGTCTATTTCCAGGATTAAATTCGGTTATATTATCACACTGCTCCAGACTTCATCGTCCCCGGGGGGCCGCTTTTAACGCTGATAGCAATTTTGTCCTGCAAACACAGTGGGTTTTGAAACCATCCCGGTTTCTATAAGCATAATTGAATAAGTCATCCGTGTCAATCAAATCAACTGCCTTTCAAAACGTCGATCATGGTAAAAATTTTGCCCCGGGCGCCTGCTATTACTTTCTCGGAAAGAAATAAAAGGGCATCCAGCGTGCCCCGGGCATAAACTTCGCGGCCGTTGACGTTGTGAGTGAATTCAAATCGAACGGTTTGATCTTCGGAAACGAGGGTATATGTGTGCCAGCCATGGCCGGCTAAATATGCCTCGGCAATACCCAATTGCTTTTTTTGGGTTGCGGGATCCCGGATTTTGATGATTTCATCTTCGGAAAAAGGCACGCCCAGCTGATTGAAATACCTGACCATGGCTTTGGCCGTGCCGCTGGTGTCGGCCTTGCCCTTTTGATGGCTTTCTTTGATTTCGAGGGTGTAGCCCTTAAATAAATCCGGAAATGTGTCGGCGGCATATTCCATCATGGCCTGAAATCCGACAATCTGCTTGGCCATGTTGGGTGCAACGACGGCCGCAATAGACGATGATACCACGGCCCCTTCAAGTTTTTTGCGGTCCCCGCCGGTTGTGCCCATCACAAACGGCAGCTCGGCGTCACAATAAAATTCGGCATTGGAATTGACCGCTGAGGGGTGGGTGAAATCCACACTCAAAAACCGACCGCGGTTTTTCTTTATAGCATCGATTTTAGTCGTTTTTTCAGCCGGTCCGATAAGCTCCACGGTGGCGGATCCAATGGTGCATTCGGATTCCGGTATCTCCGGCCCGGTCAATGAATAGGGAAGCAATTCAAATCGCGGATCTTTTTGGATGCGATGGGCCACTATCCGGGCCACGTTTCCCGGCAGACCGTTGACCATGACGTTGATAGGGTTCATATCGTTCCTCCGTATTTAGTAATTACCGTTCTTAAATTACTATCATTGCACTAATTCAGACAAGATGGAATTAAACCATAAATCACAAATCACAAATTTCAAATCACAAACAATATCCAATGACCAAATAGGCAAATAGTTGGTTTCGGTCGTTGAAGTTTCGAATTTTGAATATATTTGGAATTTGGTGCTTGAGTTTTGTTTTTTTCCGCAAAAAGCACCGACAACAATTCTATCGCAAAAAATAAGTTTGGGCGAAGAAGCTAAACTATGTTCAAACGGTTGCAGACCTCATCCACCACCCCGATCAACCTTGGAAATTCTTGGGAATCGTTCGCTTTGAGATTGGATCTGAGGGTTCTTACCGCTGCCGGTATATATTTTTCGAATTGCTTCTTGCCGTTGACCCGGCTCAAATAGGCGAAGGCACCGAGAATCTGCAGGTTGCGCGTTAACGTGCAGTAATGGTAGCAGTGCCGGAATTGATCGGGATCCACCGGCGCCACCGCTGACAGCATTTCAAGACTGTAATCCAGCAGACGGGTTTGGATGGGTCGCGGCAGGTCCACGTAGGGGTCGATCAGCAGGGAAGCCAGATCATATTGAATCGGGCCGATGCGACCCCCCTGGAAGTCGATAAAGTAGATCCGGCGATCTTTGACCATGATGTTGCGCGATTGCATATCCCGATGCATAAACCCGATAACTGGATGCTGCAGCGTTTTGTCGGCCAGCGATTTAAAATCAGCCGCAAGACCTTCGAAACGGGTGTCGAACCCGACATAGCCGTTTAGAAATGCTTCCAGAAAATAACGGCATTCTTTTTCAAGTATCAGCTTCTGATCGTAGTCGGCAGTTTGATACGTCCAGCTGCGGTCAAATTTGACGGCACCATGCCGGGAAAGCCTTATTATTTGCGCAATAACGGATTGGTACAGACCGATCAGCCCTGGGGTGTCGGCGGTTGATTGAACAACCTGCTGCAGGTGAATATCACCCAAATCTTCCAGGAAAACCAGGCCGCTGAATGTATCATAAAAATAAATTTTCGGCACCGGCACCCCCTGACGGTAAAGATGCCGTCCCAGATGAACAAATGCATCGACTTCAGTGATCATCCGGGTTTGCCGGATGCCGTGGTCGACCATAATCAGGGAGTCCCGGTCGGCTTTCAACCGGTACCATTGCCTCTGCGAGCCGTCACCTTTGAGCTTTACCCGGTCGACCTGCCGGCGGCAGGGGGCGGCAAAAGCCTGTTCAAAGGCTTGCGGTACAGCCTTTTGAATTGCAGCCTGCCGGTAGCGTTCGGGAGATCCGATATCCTGCCAGCAGTTTTGGGATATCATGACCGCCCTGAGCTTTTTGCCGTCTGCCAGCATTTCCCTGAACGCATCGATACTGCTGTAAGGTGTGTTCGCCGGAATATAATCCAAAACTTCCGGTTCCAGTACCTGCACGCCGGTAAATGTGAGCAGGCCGGCGGTCGGTCGGCTGCGATCCCGGCAGGGGGTGTGAAATTCCGTAATCCATTGATTTTGTTCAACGGCCACACTGTTAAATGCGGGATTATCGCAGAGAACCAGAGTGGCGGCGGGATGATGACGGCAATGCGCACCGTAGATTTCTGCCAGATCAACATCTGCAATGATGTCGGCATTGATGACCATAAAAGGTTGATCGTCCCAGAAATCAGCCACGTTTTTTATGGCGCCGCCCGTTCCCAGGATTTGCGGTTCATGGCGCGTGGTGATCTCGATGCTGTATTTTCGGGAGGCAATAAACGTCTCGATCTGCTGATGCAAGTGATGGGTGTTGATGATCACGGCCCGGCAGCCGGCTTTTTGAAGCAGGCCGATGATCACATCCAGCAACGGGCGGCCGGCGATGGTGAACAACGGTTTAGGGGTGTGGTCGGTATAGGGCCGCAAACGGGTGCCGTAGCCGGCGGCCAGTATCATTGCTTTCATGGCTGTAACAGTTTCAACGCCTTTTGGATGGCGTCCGCATAAATTTCGATTTTTTCTGAGTTTTCGGATCCTTTTATCCCTTTGTTGGTGAAAAATTCAACGGCATTCTGATAGCTGACTTTGGACAAGGCTTCTTTGCGTTCGATTTCTTTGCGTTTATACATGCGATTCCCCCGGGCGGCGATTTTCTTGAGCCGATCTTTGGCTTTAACCGAGTTGTGCGGATTGCGCATGTAGTAGTTGATTGCGATCCAGTATGACTCCAGAAAAGTTTTAAGGAAAAGTGAAAAAAGATTCAGTTGGCGCAAACCGGCCGGGGTAATATCATACGTGTCGGGCAAGGTTGGATGCGGGATCACAATTGCGATGTCAATGAAGGCCTTGATGCTTTTTCGCACGTTAAACTCCGGCCGGTTGTCAACATCGTAGGCGAATTCATGCCCGAAGAAATCCTGCCAGCAGGCATAGCCGGAATGCAGATCGGATGCTGAAAACCGAAAGGCATTTTGTTCCAGGATGGCCATGGCCGTATAGGCGGCCGGAATAAAAAAGGCGATACAGTTGTTTTTATAGTATTCCAGGTCAAGCCTTCTATTTTCATTGATTATAAATTGGGTTTCAGCATTTTCGTCTTCCTTACCATTGGTGATCGGTTCGATGAATTTCCGCTGGCAGTAGGAATCAATCACCTGCTCGAAAGCCCGCTCAAAATCCGAAACAAGTGTGTCGGCAAGTTTGGCCTTCTGGGCCGTCAGATATCGCCGATAGATGTCAATAACCGACTGCAACTCGCTGCTGGAAAATGTGTCCCTGGAAACGTTGAGAATGGCTCCGGCAACGATGGCATGCGGTGTTACGACCGTAACCCGGTTGACGGCGTTTATGATACGATAGCCCAGGTTGCGGACCAGCGCATTTACCTCTTTGGATTTCATTTCCGCCAGCGGGCGGTCATTACTGCTCAACAGCTGGTTCATGGATAGGGGTTCATGGAACTGAATGTATATTTTGCCATAACGCTTTTTGAGAAATTTGCGGGCCCGAATCAACTGCAGAAGGTTTTCGTCTTCTTTCTGACCGCCGCCGAGTTCGCGCAGATAAGACTTTTCTTCTACAATTCTGTCATAGCCGATGTAGATCGGTACGATAATCATGTCATTACAGGCCCCGTCTTTGTAAGCGTTTATTAAAATGGACAGCAGGCCCAATTTCGGCATCAGCAATTTTCCGGTGCGGCTGCGGCCGCCCTCGATAAACTGCTCAATGTTGTAACCTTCCTCCAGCAGCTTGTAGACATATTCGGTGAAAACCTTAGAATAGAGAATCGCACCGCCGAAGGATCGACGCAGAAAAAAAGCACCACCGCTGCGAAACAGGGGCCCCATCGGCCAGAAGGAAAGGTTTTTGCCCGCCGCGATATGAGGTACCGGCATGTTGTTTTGGTATAAAAGGTAATCCAGAATCAGATAATCGATGTGGCTTTTGTGACAGGGAATCAGTACCAGCGGTCCTTTGAGAGACATGGTTTTGACCCGGCTGAGAACTTCATAATTGATCGTCACCCCGTCGAACATGGACCGGATAATCCATCCTACGATGGCCGATGCAACCTTTATGAATGCCGGCTTATAGTTGGCGGCGATTTCTTCCAGATACTCATCGGCATTGCGGTAAACCTGCTGAATGGGGACCTCACGGTTTTCGGCATACGTTCTCATAAATTGCTGCAAACGATCTCTGGTCAGAATGCTTTCTTTCAATTCCTGTTTAGATTTGCGGACCGGACCGGTGATGCTTTGACGTTGGCGATTGAGCTGAACCAGCAAATCCCGTCGCAGCACCAATGACTGATATTCGGTCGATTGGTGCCGCAATTTATCCGATTGCAGATAGCGTTTGAGATTGACAGGTTGCGACACCTCCACAAAAACCTTCCCGGGATTTTTAAAAAGAGAAAACAGACGCCTAAACCTGCCGGGCTTGTCTTCAGGACCGAACAAGATGTCAAGCAGCGTAGGATCCTCGCGGCGAGCGGTTTTGCTGAAAAATATCACTTGCGGTATCAGATACAGCGGTCGATCTATGGTTTTTTGAATTTCGATCAGGTATTGAATAGGATCGGTGTGGGCCTTGACAAACCGGCGATAGAAGCTCTTTTTTCCGACCAGAGACAAAAAGCCGCTGCGTCCGTTGATCAATTCCTGTTTGATGTAACCGCGCGTATATGGATCGGGCCAGGCCTGGTAGCGGGAAAAAAAATCCAGCCGGGCCAGCAAAATTTTTAATAAACGGGATGCCGGTTGGCACAGATAAACTTTGTAGTCGAAACCGATCTGCGGAAACGGCAGATGTTTCTGCCGGTAGCGACTGTAGAAAAACAGGAATTCGAAATAGTTTTTGAATTTGGTCACAAATATAACAATGGCATCTTTATCCAGCTGCCGAATCGTTTCAATCTGGGTTTTATCCACCTTGATGCCTGAGTAGAACAGTTTTAAAAGCAGGCTGGTGAAATTGCCGATGTCTTCAGGAAGCAGACAGGTATAATGATCATGGGATCCGCCCAGCAACCGGCTGATCCACCGGCCCGAAGTGCCGCCTTTGCCTGCCGGTTTTACTTTTTCTTCTGTTGTCATGACTGGAGTCCGTGAGGAGTTGTTTATGGTTCAGTTCTTGCCGCCTTCGAAGTTTAGCGTATTGAATCCCACCGGAGCGGCAGATTCTGGGTTTGTTTTCAGATTTATCCTGAGTCTGGGGATGAGTTAGGGGTTAGGATGCCCGATATTTGCATGGTGCGGGCTATTAAATCTTTGTCTTTGAAATTAACAGAATAGCATTCGGTTTGCAATATTTTATTGGCTTGTACCGGATACTATGTTATGTTAAATTTCAAAATTAGATTGCCGTTGTAAACATTTGCAGGTTCATAGATATCTTTAATATATATTTCAGGTGAAAGGAGGTTACGTTTATATGAAGACATTAATTGGCGGCGCGATCGCAGCGGTACTGGGGTTGATTGGGATTGTGGCCTGGTTTCCGCAATTTCTGACTGTTGTGGCCGGAACAATCCCTGTAATGCTTTTGCTCGGCGGCGCTCTGGCCATCTACCTGGGAGTCGACGAACTTAAGGATACCTGGACCCAGGACGAAGCAGAAACGACCGAAACCAATCCCAGTGAAGAAGTTGAAAAATATAAAAAAGAGATCGATGAGCTCAAGGAAGAGATTGAAACCTTAAAAAAAGAATAAACCTGAATTGAACTCTTAATCTCGCGAGCCCGGCAGTTCGTTTTACCGGGCATTTTGCTTTTTTGCAGCCTTTTTAATCGCGGAAGTCGCCAGACGATCGGCCCTTTCGTTTGCCGGATGGCCGGCATGACCCTTGACCTTCAAAATTTCAAGGTCCTTAAATTTGGCCATCGTTTCCTTGACGGACGCAACCATCTGCTGGTTTTTGTGGGCCTTCCAGTTCAGCACGAGAAGTCCGTAGGCATATTTGCTGTCGGTAAACAGCCTAACGGGCTTCGCCTTATTTTTTACCGCCGACAGTCCGGCCTGGATGGCTTTAAGTTCGGCAATGTTGTTGGTGGCATGTCCGATATATTCAGATATCTCCTTTTCGTGTTTTCCGTAACGCAACAGCACCCCGATACCGGCAGGTCCCGGGTTGCCGGAAGAGGCCCCATCGGTAAATACGCAAATTTTATCCATGAAGGCCGACTCGTCCCAGGACGCACCGTCACTGACGGTATTATTTTCAACCGGCCTTTTTTTATGATTTTTTCTCTTATTTCGAGCCGCCGCTTTCTCCGGCCGGGAATCAATGGGGGCGACATTGGATTGGTTAACCCAGTATTCGTAATCCTGCTTAAGCTGGTATTTGATCAGGACCTTGCCGTCTTTGGTAAGCGGTGCGCCCTTCGAATCAACGGCCATCCAGACCTTGTTGGCCTTAAACCACATGCGCCGCCAATCGCCGGCTTCCGTCTTGGCTTTGCTGTTATCCGATTTTGGCTTTCGTTTCACCGGAGTCTGTCCTCTGCTCTTCGCCTTCAACCCTGAACCCTAAACCCTAAACCTTCCACCTTCCACCTTTCTTCAACTATACAGATGAAAATCCCGGCTGATCTTTTTAAATCGATTGAGTTCTTTCTGCCAGTCGGCTTCAATTTCGTCAACGGGCTCCAGGTTTTCCAGGCGCCGACGAATGTCCCGGTCGCCGATGATCAGGTCGATGGGCCTTCGTTCAAATTCATATTCATAGGGCGGAGATTTCCATTCAAATTGATCCGGGTGATTTAATATGACGGCTCTGAGAAGTCGCAGCGTCGTTGCATACGGTCGATACTGCCGATGATCGGTGAGGTGAATCTGAAAACCACGGCACGGTGTTTGCCGCCATTTATTCGAGGTCGGTTCGAAAACGGCGGGCCTGAGGACGGCCCCGGGTATTTCCCGGTTGTCCAAGGCCGCCTGAATCCTGGCGACATCCATAAACGGTGCACCGAACATTTCAAACGGCTGGGTGGTGCCGCGTCCTTCCGAGACATTGGTGCCTTCCCACAAGACCTGGCCGGGATAGACCAGGGCAGATACCGGCGTGGGCAGATTGGGAGACGGGGCCACCCAGGGCAGACCGGTGTCGGCAAACAGCATCTTGCGATGCCAGCCGTTCATGGGGATTACTTCAAGCCGACAGCGGATTTCAAAGTAATCGTTGAACATAACGGCCAACTCACCGATGGTTAATCCGTGGCGCATGGGGATCGGATAGCGTCCGACAAAAGAGGTGCAATCGGCGGCTAGGCAGTTGCCTTCGAGCGCGACACCGCCGACGGGGTTGGGCCGGTCCAGAATGATTACCTTGACATTGTATTCGCGGGCCGCTTCCATGCAGTAGGAAAGGGTGTAGATGAAGGTGTAGACCCGGGTGCCGACATCCTGCAGGTCCACCAGCAATACATCGATGGGTTCAAACATGCGGGCATCGGGTTTGCGGGATTTGCCATATAGGCTGAAAATCGGAATTTGCAAAACCGGATCCAGCATGTCCGCCGACTCGATCATGTTGTCCTGTTTTTCG
>Ga0307426_1000633_pt1 | contig 24053 bp, 20 predicted proteins | sample SalMarWE160340MG_FD_202165 | JGI IMG/M metagenome (GOLD analysis project Ga0307426, IMG submission 202165) | Salt marsh sediment microbial communities from the Plum Island Ecosystem LTER, Massachusetts, United States - WE1603-40 | ecosystem: Environmental > Aquatic > Marine > Intertidal zone >...
AAAAAGGACCAGTATGGAAAATATCGTTACCTTTTTATCGGGGATTTAAAAAAATGAAAAAAACAAAAGTCATAATCAATACGCAGAAACGCAATGCAAGGAAAATTTTAAAACGAACCGAAGAATTATTAATAAAATACGGCTTCTTGCTTTCCAACAAACCTGATTTTGTTATCGCCTTAGGTGGCGACGGTACTATGCTCCATGCCGCTCATATCTATGGGAAAAAGGGAATTCCTATCCTTGGTGTAAATTCCGGAGGCCTGGGTTTTCTCACTGATGTAACATTCGCTCAATTATCAGAGACCTTAGTTGAAGTCAAGAATAAAAAATATATATTTGAGAATAGAATGGTCATTCAAGCGACGCATAATCATAGTACTCTTTTTGGTCTTAACGACATAACGATAATAACGCGTACCCCTGGTCGGGCGGTTGAGTTCTCGGTCACCATTAATAAAGAATACATCTGTCGGCTCATCGCCGACGGTATCGTCATCGCCACACCGACCGGTTCTACGGCATACTCTCTGGCTACTGGCGGGCCAATGCTCCTGCCCCATACTGAGTCAATGATCGTAACGACCGTTGCACCACACACATTCTCAGTAAGGCCTATTGTATTGCCGCCGGACAGCCAGGTTGAAATAAAACTCGGCAAAAAAGGCAGTGCAGTTCTTGTGGCTGACGGGCAACGCACCAAAATGTTGCGCAAGTCACAAAACATCAGGTTTCAAAAAGCAAAACATCACGTTAAGCTCATTAAACCTTTACACACAACTTTCTTTAGCACCCTGCGCGAAAAAATGAAATGGGGAGGTCGCGAGGATGCTTAAGCTCCTGAAAATCCGAAATTTTGCTCTGATGGAAGAATTAACAATAGAATTTGACAAGGGTCTAACAGTAGTGACCGGCGAAACCGGTACCGGGAAAAGTATGATCGTCGAAGCCATTGCGACCCTTTGCGGAAGCAAAATGGAGGAAGTACTTATCAGGAGCGGCAAGGATTTTGCCGAAGTGACCGGCGTATTCCAGGCGAAACAAAATATTACAGAACGGCTTAAATTATCCGGCATCAATGTCGAAGATTCACTCATTATCCGGCGTAAGATAGAAAGAGGAAAACGGCAAAATTCATATATTAATGATCAGATAGTCAGTGTTAACCTGCTCAGGGAAATAGCCCATGAGATGGTAGATCTTATCGGGCAGTACGAGAATCAATCACTATTTTTTGCTAAAAATCATCTTGTGCTCCTCGATTCTTTTGCCGGTATCAGCAAAGAAAAAGATATTTATGCAAGGAATTTTGACAGCTACCGGAAAGCTCACAAGCAGCTACAAGTCCTGCTTGAAAAAATCCGGGAAAAAGATGATCGGGTAGACTATTTGAAGTATCAAGTAGATGAGATCGAAAAAGCAAATCTTCAACCGGGTGAAGAGGAAGAATTGAATGTAGAGAAAGAGCTGTTGGCGAGCAGCGAGAAGCGCTCGTTACTTTCAGCAGAAGTTATCTCAAGTCTTTATGAAGAAGAGAACTCTTTGATCGAGCTTACTGCAAAGGCAAAACGCTCCCTGGATGAACTCTGCAATTATGATAAAAACCTCCTTAAACTCAATGAAAGATTGGATATGATTACCTCGGCGATCGACGACATCTACCGTGAATTGAGCAGTTATCACAGCCAAATTGAATTCTCACAGGATAGATTGGACTTTGTCCAGGACAGATTAGAAACGATAAATAAAATCCAGAAAAAATATGGTAAAACCCTGAAAGAAGTGAATAATTATCTGACGAACTTGAAAAAGGACCTGACGATCATTGAAACCCATGATGACGAAATAAAACATTTGCAGGAAGAGATCAAACACATCGAGAAGATCATCGATGAGCAAGCTGCGCAGCTTACTGAAAAACGCAAAACTGCTGCGGTTACACTCCGGGATAAGATACTCGAATTGCTCCATCATTTGGGCATGAAGAAAGCGCGTTTTGAAATACGTATGGGTGAAAAACCAATGGATGAAACAGGCAGGGATGAGGTGGAATTTTTCATCTCGACAAACCCTGGTGAAGAATTAAAACCATTGAGAAAAATCGCTTCAGGCGGCGAAATATCAAGAATAACCCTGAGTTTCAAAACAGTACTGTCTGAGGCCGATAAAATACCGACGATCATTTTTGATGAAGTCGATACGGGTATCGGCGGAAGGATAGCTGAAGCCGTAGGCACACTGCTTGCTAAAACAAGTAAGAAACACCAGATCATATGTATAACGCACCTTCCACAAATATCGGTTTTTGGCGAGAACCATATTCTGGTGCAAAAAGAGATCAAAGGCAAAGAGACTTTCACGAGCGTTGCACAGCTCCATGGAGAAACAAGACAACTGGAGATTGCCAGGATGTTGGGCGGCAAGGAAATAACCAAAAAAACCATGGAACACGCTGCTGAATTCTTGCGTAAAGGACAGAAAAAATGAATCTGAAATGGCATAGCCTTATCGACGGTATGAAGGAATTTTGATCATGAAATACGACAGCAAGTTATTCACAATTTCTAACCTGATAACCGTATCGCGCCTCATTCTGCTGCCGTTTATTGTTTATTTTCTTATCACCGGACAAAGATATATCGCTTTTGCAATAATGCTGATCTCGTTATGTTCTGATGCGGTCGATGGATTCCTGGCACGAAAACTCCATCAGGAATCCGAAGCTGGCAAAGTACTCGATCCATTGTGTGATAAAATTTCCCTGGCTGTTATCGTAATAACGCTGTTATTACTCGGTGCAATCCCTTTATGGGGAGTGATTATTATCTTATCACGCGATATTTTAATCCTTGTCGGTAGTTTTTTCCTGATAACACATAAAGCTAAAGTTTTCAAATCCAATATCATGGGCAAGCTAACCGGTGGTCTTTTAGGAGCGGTTGTACTTGCATTCACGATAAATCTTCAGCTGGTAGGGGAGATCCTGCTATATCTCAGTATCCCGGCTATAGCAGCATCATTTGGCATCTATTTAAGCAGGTATATTAAGGCAATGAAAGGAGAAGGATGAAGCCGATTTTCTTCACAAAAATGGAAGGTTCGGGCAATGACTTTCTGCTAATTAATAATTACAATAAGCTGGTAAACGAAGTAGTTACTGAAAAGGATATGCCCGAATTCGTACGAAAAATGACTGAGCGTCATCTGGGTGCAGGTTCTGACGGCGTGCTTCTTGTCGAACAGTCCAAGGATTTCCCTTTTTATATGAGATATTATAATACAGACGGCAGCAAGGCAGAGTTATGTTTAAATGGTGCGCGGTGCATTGTCAGCTATGCCCATCGTCTTGGATTAATAAAAGATAAAGGCAAGTTTTTGTCTGATGCCGGACCGCTTGGGTTTTACTATAATAATGGTAGTGTCAGTATCGAGGTTCAACCTCCGGTCGATATAAAATTGAACTTCAGTTTCACGCTCAAACGCAAGAAGTATCAGGCAAACTCACTTAGAATAGGTGTTCCGCACTGTGTCATTTTTGTAGATTCATTCGAGGGACTCAATGTCGCCGAGCTCGGCAAAGAAATTCGCAATCACCGGTCGTTCAAACCAGATGGTATTAATGTCAATTTTGTTAAGGTCGAAAATAACCAGCTTTTTGTAAGAACGTATGAACGTGGAGTAGAGAACGAAACACTATCCTGCGGCAGCGGCGTTCTATCGTCCGCATACATCGCAACGAAATTATTCATTGCCCAGTCCCCGGTCACATGTAAAACCCGGGGCGGTGATCTGCTCGTTACGATAAAAGACAAACTATATGTCGAGGGCCCTGCACAATATATATATGATGGTGTGTATTATGTAAAATAACACGCCTTCGGCTGAAGACATATTCGCCAAACAGCATGGCAGATTGGAGTTATTAGATTATTATGTAATTACGAAAATTCTCCGAAACTCTAATACACCGTTACTCCGGCACATTCTGTGCTTCAATCGCCCAATACTTTCTTGATCCTCTGTAATGCCCATTGCAATTCTTTTTTCTTGATGACCAGAGGCGGGGCAAAACGAACGACCATCTCATGAGTTTCTTTGGCTAAAATGCCCAGTTCCATCAAATGCTCACAATATTTGCGTGCTTTCTTTTTAAGCTCCACGCCGATCAATAGACCCTTGCCTCTTACTTCTTTGATTATCGGACTTTTTATCTTTTTTAATTCTTGCATGAACCAGTTGCCCAGGTTATAAGCACGTTGTGGTAGATGTTCTTTGGTAATTACTTCCAGCGCTGCAATACCGATCGCTGAAGCCAGAGGATTACCGCCAAATGTCGAGCCGTGGTCACCTGGATGGAGAACATTCATTATGCGGTCATCGCACAGTATGGCAGAGACTGGATAGTAACCACCACTTAATGCCTTGCCGATTATGACAATATCGGGTCGAACTCGTTCATGATCACAAGCAAAGAGTTTGCCAGTCCTGCCGAGGCCGGTCTGAATCTCATCATCTATTAAAAGGATACCTCTATTTTTGCAAATCCGATAGCACTCTCTAAGATAACCCTTATCCGGAACGATCACACCGCCTTCACCCTGTATCGGTTCAAAAAGAAACCCGACCGTATTTTTGTTGATCGCCTTTTTTAACGCCTTTGTGTCATTATATGGGATCATCTTAAAACCGGGAGTAAATCCGCCAAAACCTTCACGATATTGGTTTTCCGAAGAAAATCCAATGATCGTGGTAGTCCGACCGTGAAAATTATTTTCACAAACGACGATCTCAGCCCGGTTCTTTGCGACTTTTTTCTTAAAATAACCCCATTTCCTCGCCACTTTTATCGCTGTTTCTACAGCTTCTGCGCCTGAGTTCATAGGAAGTGCTTTTTGATATCGGGTCAACGTACAGAGTTTTTTCAAGAATAATCCCATCTGGTCATTATGAAAAGCACGGGAAGTCAGGGTGATCCTTCCTACCTGAATTTTTACCGCTCTGGCAATATGAGGGTGACAGTGTCCTTGATTTAAAGCTGAATACGCGCTCAGCATATCCAGATACTTGTTACCCTCAACATCCCAGACCCAAACGCCCTTGCCTTTTGATAAAACGACTGGCAGGGGATGATAATTCCTGGCGCTGAATTTGTCGGTCAAATTAACATATGATTTGTTCGTCTTCATAATATCGCCTCCGCGCGATTCGATTAGACAGCTAATTAAGAAAATACAGTGATATTATAATTAAAAAGGGTGTGTTTTCAAGAGATGAATAATCGCGCTACAATTTGTATTTTAAAGCTACTACACAAAAAGCGATCGACAGAACAAAAGCGATTATTGAAATGACCCGGCCGAGGTTAAAGTAGCCTGACACATATTCAAAAACAACTTCATGCTTACCTGGTTCAATAGGTACAGCCCGGAACGTATAATTTGCCCTGAATAATCTATTTTCCTGTCCATCGACAAAAACTTTCCAGTCCGGATGCCAGTTGTCAGTCAACACCATGATCCCTGGCTTATTAGATTCGACAGAACAAACCACCTTATTGGCATCATAGCTGATTATTTGCGGCACGGTAAATGAAAAATTCGTATCCGGGTGTGATATATGGGGATCATATTCTAAAACAGCTTTTTGTCTCGGGTTGAAATCAGGTGACTTTAGTCTATCCAGAATTTCAAGTCCAGATAACACCTCATAATCGTATACGATATAAGCTCTTGGTAACATATACTCATTTAAGTATACAGAATACCTCTGCCCGTTATAAACGAGTTTATATCTTGAGAAAAATATTCTTATTTCCTCAATAGCACGCTGAGTCTGTGCATCATATTGAGAAACATCAGCAGGTAAGGTTGGACCTATCAAGTATTTAATATTAAGCATATCCATAAATTGCGGATACTGTAAAAGATTCGGCGGTCTGAACATAACGCTTGTACCAGCACCGATGTATTCTTGGTAGCGCTGTATTGGATTCGGGATATAACCGCCTGCACTCTGTATATTATGGTACAGTAAATGAAGATCGGTCGTGTGTTCATACCATGGTGTTGGGAATACCCGGAAAACACTCTTATCTTTTACGATGAATTTCGTCGCCTCATCTGCAGCATAGAATTTCTGCGGTGCCGGACCAGCAGGAAGATATTTTGATACTAAAGGCAGCTGGTCAATCAGGGTAATAGCTATACCAGCTATTATCAATATCCACAATTTTGTCCGTTGTCTGAACGCCAGGAAAACCAGCGCCAAAAATATTACCGCAAATACTGCACTACGCCAAATACCATTTACAAAATCTGGATAATTTGCCGTAATCCTCGATAATTTCATCTGAGCTATTTGTGCACCCCACTGTGTATTGAGCTTCGGACTCATTGCCTGCTGCATCGAGCGAACGATCGAGTCTTTCCCGGTTGCACAGATAATACCGATAATTAAAAGAGCAAATATGATGATTGCGCCCGTGATATATACCTTCTTCTTAAAACGATCAGAATTTTGCTTTTCAGGTTTATTATGGGCGATATTATCAAAGGCGATCGAAGCAAGCACGATAAAACCAAAACTCGCAAGAAAGAATATCAATGATGGTGCTCGAAAAAGCCGAAAGCCCGGAATAAGTGTGTAGAATATCCTGAAAACAGGAGTTGCGCTTCCGAGCGCGATAAGTACAACGACCAATGTGCTTATGGAATAGAATTTAACATAAGGTTTTTTCCAGTAGAAGATGATCGCAAAGAGTGCTAAAATGACCGAAAACATACCGAAATATTCAAGATGTATCTTAAAACTATTAAAACCCCAGTAATTATCGAGTAACCCCGAATAGGTAGGTATTACCAGATCTATCAACTCATGAGCCGGCATCGCCCAGGAAGTTGCATATTCATAACCTCGTGCAACTCCGCGCGCCGCAGTGCCCAAACCGCCGAGTACTGGCAGCCACACGGCAGCCATGAATAAACAAATCAGAATAACACTCAATAGCCCAAAGCTGATCGCCTTGGTAATGTCTTTTACCTTATTTTGCTTGCGGTATGCTATAAGATAGAAAATTGCATAGCCGAAAATAAACAACAATCCATAGTATGTTAGCTGAAACTGCCCTTCATAAAATGAACATGCAGTTATAAGCCCGGCAAATATAAAATAACGGAGTTTTTTCGACTCGAGTCCGTTATGTATAAAAAAAATGATCAATGGGAAAAGTGCGACACTTGCCGCCCGAGCAGCCTGTCCTGCTTGAGGTGCAGTAGCGAGATTGCCGATGAATTGATAAATAACTGCACCGAGCGCAGCGCTATATTTCGAGACACCGATTTTCTTCAGATAAATGTATGCACCTAACCCCGCTAAAAAGAAAATAGTGATGAATTTGATCACCATCACGACATGCGGCGGTATGATCCGGCGTAATTGCTCAAAAATAAACATCTGGAGCCCGACCGGAGCACCGAGGACTGGTGTTCCGCTGAAAATATGTGGGTACCATAGAGGTGTTTCTGATTGTTCAACGCTCCACTTTTCTAAAACATAACGCTCGAGAAGATAGTCTGAACCCGCGATCATCTTGCCAGGATTGAGGAAGGATGCAAAATATACTAAAGGCAGGAGCAGTAAGAGGATTATAATGATCCGGTCCCAGTATGTCTCTATGAAATGCGGTTTTTCCGGTCTGCTGACTTCCTTTTTCTTTTTATGCTTCTTGCCCATTGGTTCTCGCTAAGTATAAATAAATTATTATGATAGTCAAGCGTGCCCCCTATTTGTCGATCGTTGCGTTCTTGCCTTTTACAATCACGCCGATAAAAAAAGTCATGATCTCAAAAACAGTTATCCAGACACGTGCTATAAAACTAATGGCAATGGCCAGTGGTGCGGGCAAGATCGGCGACAGCAAAATACTCATCATACCTTCTCTCACACCCAATCCGCCCGGCGCGATCACGACGATAAAACCAGCCATCCACGAAAGCGTATACGCTGCGGCCAGGCTGAAAATCTGATAAAAAGGTATCGGCATTATCGAGTTGATAAGAAAATAATAACCGATTATCTGAGCAACCCATAGGCCAAGAAAAAATACTGAAAGCTTTAATAAATGGATGTATGATATTTTCAGATTGATCGCCGGTCTCTTAAGGAATTTTAGACCGATATTCATGAGTTTGTTGAGCACGGGTGGGTAAAGAGCAATAAGAAATACGAAAAATATGGGGATAATAAACAAAAAATTCACAATGATATCCCGGTTTGAAAGACCCAGAGCAATGAAAAATAAAAGAATACCGACTAAAAAAGTCAATCCGGTTTCGATCACTACACTGAGGGCGATGATCTCGCCTTTTAATTTTTCAGTCCTGCCAAGATACACTCTGCCGAGGGCAAACCAGATACCGCCGGGCACATATTTTGCCATCTGCGAAGAGGACATGATCCAAAAGGCTTTACGAAAACCTACATTCTGCCCAAACTCATGTATTATGCTGCGCCAACCCTGGATAAATAGCGCAAAAGTAATAAAAAGAAAAATAAAAGAAATCAATAAACTCAAAAGATCAAAACGTAATGAATCAAAGGGGATTTTTTGCCAGTTTTTTATCAACCCGGTAATGAGAAAGTAGAAAATAACCAGAATAATGACAATCGTCACCACCTTTCTTAACGCTTTCACCTTATCAGTATATGTCTACGCTATTGCTTGTCAACTGTGGATATTATTGACTTTGCCAGTAAATCATCTATAATTGCAGCATGAAAACACCGGTCAGCGAGATATGGAACGATGTAAGTAAAGCCGTTACCATGGAGGAATTGACTTTTCTAAAGAAGTGTTTCCGGGCGTATTCATCTAAAGGTCATATACGCAATGTCATGCATGACCTTGAAGTTCTCAGGAGCCTCTCCTCGCCGCCACAGAGAATTCTCGATTTCGGCTGCGGTATCGGTCTTCAGAGTTACCTGCTCGCAAAGATGGGCTATCAGGTTATCGGCCTTGAGACGGTCGAAGATAAATCGCTCGATGGTTTTCTCAAAGGTAAAGCTGAATCGCATATAAAATCACGCGAGGAGAGTATGGAGAATGTCTGGCGCGTAATAAACAAAAAGACCAGGATCGATTTCAGATTCTACGATGGCAAAAAAGTACCTTTTGATAACGGCGCTTTCGATATCGTATTTGCCTATGCTGTGCTGGAGCATATCCCTCCTGTTGAAGTATCCGATATCATAACTGAAATCAATCGAATTCTGAAAGAAGATGGTCTATTCTACATATTCCAATTACCTCAACGCACATCCTATACTGAGTTCATTGCCCGTAAACTGGGAATGGAATCGCATGAATTCTTATGGGATTTAAAAACCGTAAATAGCAGGTTAAAAGAAAAAGGATTTACAACGGTCTATTCGGAAAAAGTGGATATGCTCATTAATCATCCATACAGGATAGTCAATCCACTCGCCCGGATTATCGATCCATTGAATAGGCTACTATGCCATACCCCGCTTTCCTATTTTGCACACCATTTGACCATAATATCCAAAAAAAATGGTCTAGCAGTAGGCTAGTACAAGTCAAAGCCCCTTGACAAGCTCATCGTATTTGTTATAATACAATAAATACAGACTTAAGGCTTTATGAAGTATAAAAACGGACTTCGTATATCAGGGGAGGATTTATGTGTAAAAAGATCTGTTGTTGTATACTGTTCACTTTTTTCCTGCTATTAGCTGGTAATGTCTGGATTGAAACGACCCAACAGGATTTTGCCGATGGTCTATTCGAACGAAATATCTATGCATCACACTATGGCGATGGGGCAGTTGAATTTGCTCCGCGCTTTGATCTAAACGGCGATGGCTATATTGACCTATTTGTGAGTGACCGTTTTGGTCCATATGCACGTTTATACTGGGGTAGCAGTACGGGGTATTCTGCAGGTAATGTGACACTATTCCCAAGCAGTGGTGCCGCAAATTTTGATGCCGCAGATATGAATGGCGACGGATATCCAGACCTTCTTATCAATCATTACTTCGATAAAATCTCAATTTACTGGGGTACATCATCTGGCCCGAATCCAAACTTTTATTTCGAAATACCAATGATTGCCTATAACCGCCAGGGTGTCTTTATTGCAGACTATAACAAAGACGGATATCTCGATATATCTACAACGCAAGAACAAATAAACGGAAGCGGTGCTGTCTACTGGGGATCCTCAAACGGCTATAATATCAACAATCGAACCGATCTTCCGGTAGTATTCGGAGTTCATAATATTGAAGTTGCAGACTTCAACCTCGACTCCTGGCTTGATATTGCTTTTGTCGAGTATTACGGTGACGCAACAGGTCAAACAAGAATCTATTATGGCAGCAACAATGGATTTTCGCCGTCGATTTGCCTATCACTTTCAGCTCCAATAGGCAATCACGGTCTTTCAACTGCAGACCTTAATGGAGATCGATATCTCGATCTGGTCATGACCGGATGGTATGGCGTGCAATCATATATTTATTGGGGCAGTCAAGCAGGTTTTTCAGGAACTAATATGCAAATACTCAACCCTGGTTATTGCTACGGTGGCAGTTCAGTCGCTGATCTGAATAACGATGGTTACCTCGATATTGTCTATCATCGAGGTGGTTATGGATCGACACAGCAACGCATATATTGGGGTAGTGCATCAGGGTATTCTGACAGCAATTCCGAAGGCTTTGGTTATGCGCTTGAATCTTCTGGAGGGTTTATAGCCGATTTGAATTACGATGGTTTCCTGGATATTTTCACAAATACAAGAACTCCTACGACCCACAGCTATATCTTCTGGGGACCCGATTTCAATACTGACACATACCTGCCTTCTGTACAAGACCATCATGGACATTTCCGCCAAATCGGCAATGTTTACAACCGTAAGTACTACGAGGATTATATCTCATCAGTATTCGATGCCGGTGTTTCAACGGATTGGGGTATCATCGAATGGATAGCCAGCGAGCCGTCTGGCACGTGTATAATAATCAGCGTACGTACCGGCAATACACCAGTGCCTGACCAATCCTGGTCAGATTGGGAAACAGTCAATAATGGCGGTTCAATCCCACCATCAAGCGCCCGCTATATCCAGTATAAGTCATGTCTTTGCTTTACTAATCCATGTTATTTACCCCGGCTTGAAGAGATGAAGATATCGTATGGTTCAACGATGCCGATTCAGGCTGATATCGAGATCAAACCTGAGGTTATCAATTTGAACAGCCATGGTAAGTTCACCGCATTTATCAAACTGCCCTATGGTTATGACCTTTTTGACATCGACCAGGCGAGTATTGTTTGCGAGGGAGCTCAGGCTGTTTTTGGACACCCGACACCACCAAAGTATCATGCGAAGTTCCATACCCAAGACCTTACCGGCGTCTTACCAGGACCCGCTGTTATTTTCACGGTTACTGGTCAATTATTCAATGGTACCTGTTTTGTCGGTTATGATACAGTGCGTGTCATAGGGCATGAAAATACCCTCCTCAGCATTACGCCAAATCCCTTTAACCAACAAACATTGATCACCATGTCTACGCCAACATTTAACGATATTTCAGCCAGGGTTTATAGTATAAATGGTGCGTTAGTGCGTGATTTCGGTGTTATCAAAATGTCTAACGGCACCGCTAATATTGTCTGGGACAGAAAGGATAATCTGGGAAGAATAATGCCGGCTGGTATATATATCTTCAAAATTGAAGAGAAAACTTCTTCAGTAACCAAAAAAGTAATTATATTAGAGTAAGCAAAACAAGGTATTTTAGAATCAGGAGAAAGCAGCAAAGGCTGCTTTCTCAGTTTTTATTGACACCCCTTATGATTTCAATATAATAGCTATATACAAATTAAAGGAGGACAATGAAAAAAATCGATTATACTTCACCGCAAATAGGTCCAAATGCACAAAAACTAATTGACCGCGATAAGAAAATTATGTTTGGCGCGCATACCCGGACACGAGAGATCCCCCTGGCAGTTGATTTCGCAAAAGGAGCGCGCATTACTGATCTTGATGGTAAAACATTTCTCGATTTTGGCTCGGGTTTTGCCGTTGTCGGTACTGGTCATTGCCATCCAGATGTGATCAAAGCAGCAACCGAACAAATGCACAGATTGATCCATATTTCCGGCTGCGATTTTTATTACGACTCTCAGGTAACACTTGCTGAGAAATTATTTAAAATAACACCAGGTGATTTTGAAAAGCGCGTATATTTCGGTAATTCTGGCGTCGAAGGCGTAGCCGCAACATTGAAGATCGCCCGTCATTATACGAGACGACCCCGCTTGATAAGTTTCCTGGGTGCGTTTCATGGCAGGACTTTCGCAGGCATGACCATGTCTGGCAGCAAGAAGATTCAGCGCTCGCATTTTTCACCGTTGATACCCGAAGTAACACATGTTCCCTATCCCCATTGTTATCACTGCATATTTAATGAAACATATCCGAAATGCGTTAGAAAAGAATTCGACGGTTTACCTATCCCATACTGCCTTTCATACCTCACCGAGGTGATATTCGTCCGGCTCGTCGACCCCGAAGACGTCGCTTTGATACTCGTTGAGCCTATCCAGGGTGAGGGTGGATATATTATCCCGCCCAAGGAGTTTTTGCCCGCGCTAAGAAAAATAGCTGACAAATTCAATATCCTGCTTGCTTTTGATGAAATACAATGCGGCATGGGCAGAACCGGTAAGTGGTTTGCCTGCGACCATGTCAATGTCGTACCAGACATCATCATTACTGCAAAGGCGATCGCTTCCGGCTTTCCTATGAGCGCAACGATCAGCCGCGCTGAACTTCAGGACCCCGAGATCGATGAACGCGCCTGGCGACCTGGCGCGCATGGCTCTACTTTTGGCGGTAATCCGGTTATCGCTGCGGCTGCAGTAGCATCATTGAAGATAATTGAAAATGGCTTGATAAAAAATGCGGCAGAGATCGGTGCGTTTCTAAAACAGGGGTCGATAGAAATAATGAACCGCCATCAAATCATCGGCGAAGTACGCGGTCAGGGATTAATGATCGGTCTTGAATTGGTAAAAGATAAAAAGACCCGCGAAACCCTGCCGGATATTATCACTAAGAACGGGAAGAACATCAAAGAAGTTATTACTGGCGAATGTTTTAAACGGGGCTTGATCGTCTATGGAGCTGGTTTTAATTCTATACGAATATCACCACCCCTTATCATTACTAAACAGGATGCTGAGGAAGCCTTGGCGATTATCGATGAAGTCATTACTCATGTCGAGAAACAGCTTGAATTATGAACCCGAATATTTTTAGAGAATATGATATCAGGGGTCTTGCTGATACAGATCTCACCGACGAAAATGTTAACGTTTTTGCCCGGGCCGTTGGGACTTATTACCGGAACCTGGGTGAGACGAAGATCATAGTCGGACGCGATGTTAGAATATCATCACCAAGGATCTCGGAAGCTCTTCAAAAAGGTCTCAGAGAATCAGGCTGCAGTGTCATTGATATCGGTGAAGTACCGACCCCATTATTGTATTTTTCTTTATTTCACTATAATATCGGCAGCGGAGTAATGATAACCGCCAGCCATAATCCAAAAGAATTCAATGGATTCAAGGTCTGCCGGAATAAAACCACTATATACGGCACAGAAATACAGAAGATCAGACATATTATCGACAAGGGGAAATATACTGCAGGCACGGGTAATAGCGAGAAATTCGATATTATACCGACATATATCGATTATGTGACCGACCAGGTGAGGATCAAACCCGGACTCAAAACAATCATTGATACTGGTAATGGTACCTGCGGTCCGATAATCGATAAAATCATGAACAGGATCAAGGCGGATTACGATATATTGTATAAAGAACCAGACGGCACTTTCCCAAATCACCTTGCTGACCCGACTGTCGTTGAAAACATTAGCACCTTGATCGATCGAGTAAAAAATGACAATGTTTCCTGCGGCATCGGTTTTGACGGTGACGGCGACAGGATCGGCGTGATCGACGAAAAAGGCGATGTTATCTGGGGTGACGTGCTTTTGGCAATATATGCTGAGCCAATATTGAAGCGTCTGCCAGGCGCTAAAATAATATTTGAAGTGAAGTGTTCAAAAGGACTTATCGAGCGCATTGAGGAGCTGGGTGGTATTCCGCTTATGTACAAAACCGGTCATTCTCTGATCAAAGCAAAGATGAAGATAGAGAACTCTCCACTTGCCGGAGAAATGTCCGGGCATATATTTTTTGCGGATCGTTATTTTGGATTCGATGATGCGATATATGCAAGCCTGCGTCTATTAGAACAACTCAGCAATGGTAAAAGACTCTCTGAGCTTGCCGCAAGAATTCCGAAGTATTTTGCAACGCCAGAGATCCGGATTGAAACAACCGACGAGAAAAAATTTGAGATCGTTGAAAAATTAAAAACGGATTTTGCAAAAAAGTATAAAGTTATCGACATCGATGGCGTCCGGGTCGATTTTCCTGATGGTTGGGGTCTGATAAGATCATCGAATACTCAACCGGTTCTTGTCTTGAGGTTCGAAGCAAAAACCAAACAAAGACTTGAAGAAATCAGGAATCTTTTTTTTGATAAACTACAGGGGATATAATGAGGACAAAAAGAGATGTTCAAATACCAAATAACAAATGTCAATTGAAATCGAAATTTCTAATATCATATTTCAAATTTTATCATTTGGATTTTGGTATTAATTTGGTATTTGGATTTTGTTTTTTGTCATTAAAGAGCAATTTTAAATACGTTTGCGGTTCATGGTTGCGAAAAGCGTTTCGTTTTCGAAACACGGATATTGAATGAAAACACGTAAAAGAATAAAAAGCTTCATAGATCTGGAAGTTTATCAAAATACTTATTCTGCATCAGTAATTATTTTAACAAAAATTTTACCAAAGTTACCAAAACAGGAGCGGTTTGATCTTGTAGATCAACTGAGACGCTCAGCTAAAGCAATTCCTCGCTTGATTGCTGAAGGATTTGCTAAGAGACATCAGAAAAAAGGATTTCAAAAATACCTCGATGACGCTACCGGTGAAAGTAATGAAACAATAGTTTCTTTATGTCATACTAGAGATGTATATGGTGTGGAACCCGAATTAGTCACGCAACTTATTGATACGTATGATAAAACTTCACGACAGCTATATAATCTTAGTTGCGCATGGGAATCATTCGGTCCCAGAAAAACGAAACCGCGCCGTCCGAAAACAGACGACAACGTATCGCCTTTCGAAACCGATAAACGTTAAATGAAGTATTTAAGCAAGGAGGTTTTGTGACTTTACTTATATGTGCAGCTTTACTATTAGCCCAAACTGGCGATGTATTTCTGCCTAAATATATGACTCCAGAAGAATACCTGAGGATCGATGAGATCGGTCAGGGGCACATAACGACTGCACCGCCAAACTGCTGGGTTGAAACACCCGGTGAATTTGAATTTTTGAGGGGCGTTTTTATAACCTGGATATACGGGCAATATAATACTGTTTTTCGTGAAATCGTCCGGGAAACAGCCGAAGTATCCAAAGTCTATATCATCGTAGGATCGAGTGTTGAACAGCAGAATATTACTGATTATTTAAATAGCAACGGTATACCGCTGGATTCGATTACTTTCTACATATGGTCGAGGAATTCGATCTGGATGAGGGACTATGGTCCATGGTTCATGCGCAAAGAGGATAACAGCGAAGGCATTGTGGATTTTCAGTATAACCGACCGCGACCTTATGATGACACGATACCCTGGCGTATCGGTCAGCAATGGGGAATCCCGGTTTACGGGTCACCGCTTGAACACCCCGGCGGCAATTTCATGGTCGACGGTTTAGGTACAGGTTTTGCGAGCACCTTGATCTATGAAGAAAACTCTGGTTATACACACGCTGAAATAGATTCGCTGATGCTTGAATACAGCGGACTCGAGCAATTAATCGTCCTCCAAAGGATCAATATTGAGTACACCGGGCACATAGATCTCTGGACCAAAATTCTTAACGACACTCTTGTCATGGTAGGAGAGTATGCCTCAGGCCATCCCAATCATACGCTGCTTGATAATAATGCTGACTCGATAAGCCGCTGTAATAATCGTGAAGGTAAACCTTACCGGATAGTCCGGATGCCCATGCCCTGGTCAACATCAGACGCTCCACCATCATACTTGAATTCCCTGTTTGTTAATAACAAGGTGCTCGTCCCACTCTGGAATGAAGCCGAGGACGACACTGCATTATTTATCTACGAACAAGCACTGCCAGGTTATGATGTCGTGGGGATCAATTGTTCACAGATGTCCGGTTCGGGCGGCGCGATCCATTGCATTACAATGCAAACACCGAACCCTCATTTCATCCACATTCAACACTATCCGCTTACCGACACCAACGACACGTTAAATCCTTATCGTGTTCGGGCGCGAATCACCACTTCAAGCGCTTTAATAACAGATTCTACACTCGTTTACTATCGAATTAACAGTGGTTCATTTACCTCGACATCACTCGCTTCAGTCGTTGATACACCGGGAGTTTATGCCGGTAATATACCAGCACAGTCAGCTGGTGACACTGTTTCTTACTACATCCTGGCCAGAAATAATGACGGGATACGACGGACTTCACCAGTCCATGTCCCACCACAAATATACACATTCCTAGTGACTGGTAATCCTTATGTTGCCGAAGAGCTTGAAGCGTGCCCTGTATCAGTTACCTTATTATCATCTAATCCAGCACATTCGTCATTACGTTTTTTCATCACGCTTGAAGAACTGACAAATGTAAAGATCGAAATATATAATGTCCTCGGTCAAAGAATACACGTTGTGACTGATAAACTGATGCATGCGGGTAATCATGAAATTAACTGGAATTTTCGTGATAAAACGAACTGCGGATTAGCTCAGGGAACCTACTTTTATCGCGTCATTATGGATAAATGGGAAACAACCGGGAAAGTACTTCTCGTGAAATGAGCACAGCTCGAGGACGAAAAATTGAAGCCGTATTCGTAATTCGTTTTTCGTGCTCGTAATACTGGACTATAACGAATACGATTCACGAAACACGAGTACGATTAGTATTTTGGTTCTTGGAGTTTGTGCCTGCTTACATGCCCGGCAATGGAAATCCGGTTATTGACTGAAAACTTTCTCTGGTTTTTTCTGATACCTTTTTTTTCGCATCGCTTAAAGCAGCAAGAATGAGGTCTTCCAACATTGACTTATCTTTATCCTCGAATACATCTGGTTCTATGCTTACGGCGAGTACATTCTGCTCGCCATCCATTTCGACCCGGACCATGCCGCCCCCTGAGCTTCCCTCAACTTTGATCTTTTTTAGCTCTTCAAGAAGTTTTGCCTGCAACTTCTGAGCTTCATGCAACATATTTTTCACCCGCGTCTCCTTTTAATAAATCAACGAATTTCCTCACTATCAAACATGGTTTTGATAGTCTCAACAAAGTTATCCTTTTCTTTCTTTTGCATATTAATATCAATGGTGAGTGTAAGATCTTCCTTTGACAGTTCTCTTAAGATTTTCTCAAGGGTTTCCCGGTTCTTTTCTAATTGCCCTTTAGAGAAATCATTCTTTGCAGAAATAATTATATTATTACCGTCCTTATTTACTTCTGCATCATGAACCACGCCGGCGAGTTTTGGGCTAATGCTCTGCAGTTTCTTAGATAATTGTTCTTTCAGGTTGGTTTTGCCACCCGGATTTGCCTCACCTTTTTCTGTTTTTCTAATTGGCGCGGATGCTTCAGAAGCGGATAAATCCAATACCAATCTGCTCAAAAATAATTCCATGACTACCCTGATATTCATCGATCTTCTTATCATCTCTTCAAATCCAATACAGGTTTCGAGCATGAGGACTAATCTCTCATGATCCAATTCAATATCCTGTAATGCAGCGATCTCATCCTTGCTCAATTCAACGAATTCGTCTGGCAATCCCGTTTTAGCGAGAAAAATAGCCCGCAGGTAATTGGTAAAACCGAGGTATATTTCTATGGGATCCGCACCGTCTTCAATACCCTCATTGAAAAGCTCTATCACCAGTTTCAAATCCCGGGCTAATATATTCTTGAGTAATTTGATGTAGAAACTACTGCCCAGAAAACCAATTAATTTAAATACATCTTGCTCGGTAATTTCGCCATCGACAAATGATGTCAGTTGTTCGAGTATACTCTCCCCATCCCGGATGCTTCCATCTGCTCGAACCGCAAGATAATGAAGTGCCTTTGAGTTTATTTCGATATTTTCCTGCTTTGCGATCGCACCAAGCCGTGATGATATCTCTTTTATTGAAAGCCGTTTGAATACAAAACGCTGACACCTTGATAATATTGTGGTGGGTACTTTCATGGGATTTGTCGTAGCGAATATGAAAATAACCTTGGGTGGCGGTTCTTCCAAGGTTTTAAGCAAGGCATTAAATGCCTCCTGGGTCAACATGTGCACTTCATCGATAATGTATATTTTATAGCGACCGTGAAGAGGCGAGTACCTAACACCCTCTCTTAAATTGCGTATTTCATCAATACCTCTATTCGACGCCCCGTCGATCTCAATAACATCGATGTTCCTGCTCATTGTAATTTCTTTACAGGATTGACATTTCTGACAGGGATGAATACTTGCGCCCTCATTACAATTCAAGCTTTTGGCAAGGATACGTGCTGTTGTAGTCTTACCTACACCGCGTGGCCCAGCAAAAAGAAAAGCGTGGCCGATGCGACCGCTTTTAATGGCTCCTTTGAGAGAACGCGTTATGTGATTCTGACCAGTTAGCTCATCAAAATCCTGAGGACGATATCTAAGAGAAATAACTCGATGGGACATAGGCTCTCACTTTGTTCGTTAAATCATACTGAATTGCACGAAAGGTTTTTTCCCGATATTCACTTCTTTATCTTAATCAATTGCAGAGTAGATTCGGTCGTGCACTTCCTTTGCCAACCCACTCAGGAACAGCAAGGCGAAGAACTCAGATCAGGCACCCTTATGACCAGCCCTTGCCTGCTTACCGCTGCTTCTTTCCAGACCTGACGGAGTTTGTAGGTGGAACCATCACAAGACCCGATCCTCAACATCCTTCAACTCCTGGCTGTCAACCCTGAAAGTCTTGACTCAAATGAAGTCTTCAACCCCGCATGAGCGGATTTCGGGTCATTCCACCAGAAGGCGGATTTCAAGGCACCGCTAACTCCCCGTCTAGCACGACCGTTATTAGCGTACAAAATCGGTTTTTTCGAAAAGAAATTCGCTCGGTTTGATCCCGCAGGTTCCAATACCCATTCTTACCAGCATTGTCTGAAAGTTCTCTACATTCTTAAGATTAACTTCAGCCAACCTCTCGTAATCCGGTATCCTCATAGCCATGCTGAGCTCATCATCTTCTGCCCAACCATTCATCTTTATGACAACATCTCTTGCGACTTTCGGGTTTCTTGTGATATAACTGAGTGTTGCTTCAACAGCGGTCTTAACACGAATCGCTGCAAGTCTATTCTCTTCTTTCACAAAATTCTTACGCATTGCAATGGCCGCATATGGCATCGATGGAACAACATAATAAGAAATCACACCTTCCATTAGAACTTGATTACCGTTATATACAAGGTAACCGCGATATGGATCAATAACATAAAGCGCATCCACTTTGCCACTGGCAAATGCAGTAACGAGTTCTTCAGTCTGTATAGGTACGAGCGTGATCTTTGTAATTTTGTCTTCAGCCATTCGTGCGACGATTAAATTAATCAAGTATTCATCACCAGCTTCATAACCTAATCGTTTACCTTTAAGATCAGACAACCTGTTGATCTTGGTCTTTGCCGGTATCACGATCGCATCCAAACCTTTGCCAGACTTGATCTCTATGGATCCAAATGCCTTGATCGTATCGCCATCAGTTGCTGGCGAAATCATCAGCCAGTACCAGGGAACAGCTGCGATATCATAAAGACCATCTTTTAAGCCCTGCAGCGGATCTCCCTGAATCTCAACGAATACGGGGGCAACTTTCTCTAAAGTAAAATACTGCCTGGTAGTATCCTCTTTAGCGATATAGAATGGCACTGAGGCGTATGATTTGTCAACACCAATTCTAATCTCTGAGGGTAGAGATTCCTTATATTGCGGATAACCGACAACAAATAAAAGAGCTAAAGCTCCGATAAGGATGAGTACATTAAGCAGTCTTTCCCTTGTTTTAATACCCATTACTGCTCCTTCTGTATTTTCTCTGCTTTCTGCAGATATTCCAGTGCTTTTTTCGTATTGCCTATTTCCCGGTAGCAAAATGCAAGGTTGTTTAGAGCATCCACGAATTTAGGATTAAGCACCAATACCTTACCTTCAAGTACATCAATAGCTTTCTTATAATCCTTAAGCTGCATCTTTATTACGCCAATATAAAACCATGAATACAGTGCGTCTTCTTTTATTTTAGTGATTCTCTCAAAATAAGTGAGCGCCTCTTCAAATTTGCTTGCCCTAATATGCAACTCGCCGGCATAAAACAGCGCATCAAGATCATCGGGCATCAAATCAAGACTTTTCATTATATAATTCAATGCAGCGTCGTTATTCTTGAGATTATATTGCGAAATACCAGCCAGGTAATACGCCATAGCCAGGCCCTGAGTTATCTTAAAGAAAGTGTCGATATTTTTGCTATGCGCTGCAAGTCCTCCGTCAAAACCGAGTTTTACCTTGACCAATTCATCGAGTTCATCATTATTCTTTGCAACCCATAAGCTTACTATCTTCTGCGCTAACAGTTTGTCTATCTCTGGAAGATTCTGGAAAACAACTTTGGTTATCGCCTTGTAATTCTTATCGTAATATTTTATCGCATCCTCGAATTTCACAAGTGCAGAATCATATTGTTTCTTATCAAAAAGCGCCTTACCGATAAGATAGTATGCCTGCGGGTTTTCAGGATCTAATGATAATGCTTTTGCATAGGCCTTGCTCGCATGTTCCTTCTCTCCCAGAACATCGTAAATCCCTCCTCTAAGGATGTAGATATTTACTTTACTTGGATCTATAAGTTCGCAGAGCTCTAAGTCGGCAAGCGCTGCTTCATACTTTTTCTCCATCTCGAGCGCAACTGCGGCATTGTAAAATGCTTGCCAGTAGACCCCAATATTTTTTGTATCCTTTACTATCCATTTAACCGCACTGAGCGAATCGGCTTTAATCGCGTCGATAAAGGCATCACTTGCTTCTGTCCAGTGAGAGAGACCGATTTCCGATTTAGCCAACAGACAATATAATTCATAATTGCCCGGGTCATTTTTAAGACCGATCAAAACTTGTTCTTTAGCTCGTTGATATTCACCACGCTCAATGTAGATTCTTGCTGAATTTATCTCAGTTGGTGGACAACCTACAAACAATATTAAAAGACCCAACAAAAGCAGTTTTTTCATCTTACCTCCTTAATAGTTATTCTAATGATATTTCCTGAAAAGTCAACACTAAAATAATGCTTGATTTTTCGGCGATTTTCCGTATCATATGGGGAAATGCAGCTTATCGGCGCGGTTAGTTTATTTATCACGATCATGACTAAACCATTGATAATAGATTCCATAATATACACAATTGATATACCAAAACTGCAACTTCGGCAACAAACAATCGCTGGTTCGGTCATCGACTACAGCCTTGACGATTATTTATACGTGCTGACCCCGAGGTATTTATATAAAATCGACCCGGATTATTTATCGATTAAAGACCGTATCCCCCTGCCCCAGCGTTTTAATTATATTACCGCTAATTTGGAATATATAATCCTGGTGGCGAATGGTGAGATAATACTCCTGGATAAGAAAAACCTGGCTTTTAAAAGCGGTATCGGTATTGAATATGGTGATTACGAACCGATAACTACATCAAATAATATAATCTCTGGTGGTAAAAATATGCTTCTGCTGACTTCAAAATCCGAAGGTAAGAGTATTATGAAAATATTTGATCTGGCTACAGGTCGCCTCATAAAGAAAAAAACGATCAATGAGCTGCGTGCATATGAGTATTCTCCTTACGAAGATCTCATTAAAATCCTCGATATCAAAAACAGGATCATTGTATATGATCTGAAATTGAATGAAAGATATAAGCTAAATTTGAATATCAACGGGGATACATTTATAAGTTATGAAAACGGCTTTTTAATCTACAATTCTGAAGGCATTTTCTTGATCAACAAAACAGGCGTTTTAATCGATTTTGAACCACTCCCTATAGCGAAACAGGAAATAGTCGAAAAATTTCTTTTTGTTACAGATCATGGTATTGTTTACCTGGATTCATTAACCTTAAGACCTAAAAAAATATTTAAAGATAAATTGGATTTTTTAAAACTCTTCAAAGTTCAGTCAGAAGGGTCTGATTACTCACTCGTTCTTGACCAAAAAGATAATTTCCATTTACTCGATCTTATTTCATTAACCAGTATATCAATGACTCAATTGGAAGATAAAATGCAGGAGAAAATTACCGAACCGAAGCCGATCACCACTGATTCGATATGGTATTTTCAGATCGGTGCTTTTTCAGATTATCATAATGCGCAGCAAATGCTCACAGAGTTGCAGCAGCGCAATATCCCGGCATTTATCGATTCCACAGATCTTTTCCGGGTCAAATTTGGTGGATTTCTTGATAAATTAGAGGCGATTGGAATTATTGAACAGGTCAATCTCGACGGATGGTTTGTTTTCCAGAATAAAATAAGTCAAATAGACGACCTTGAATTCTCGATCGGTATCGAGAAATACCTGCTAAAAGATGGTATTATAATAAGGAGTGACTGATGAAAAAAATCATAAAAACATCAAAGGCACCAGAAGCAATAGGCCCATATTCACAAGCGGTCGCAGCTGGAGGCTTTCTTTTCACTGCAGGGCAGATAGGTTTTGCCCCTGGATCGAATAAAATGGTTGATGGTGGTGTGGCAGAACAGACCGCACAGGTCCTCGAAAACTTGAAAGCGGTGCTCAAGGCAGCTGGTTTGGATATGTCCAATGTTATCAAGTCGACCGTATACCTTACCGCACCAGAGCATTTTGCTCCGATGAATGAAGTATATGCCCGCTATTTCACTGAAGGTTTTCCGGCGCGTGCTGCGGTTTTTGTGAAGGCCTTGCCTAAAGGAGCATTAGTTGAGATCGATGCCATCGCCAAATTATAAGGCGATCGAGAAACAACTGGGTATTAGATTTAAAAAACGAAGTCTGCTTAAAAATGCACTGACCCATTCATCATATCTGCAAAAAAGAAATGACAAGGTAAGCTCGAATGAAACATTGGAATTTCTCGGTGATGCCGTTTTGGAACTGATCGTGCGCGAATTCCTTCGCGATAAATACCCTGGTGAGTCGGAAGGAACATTGAGCGAAATGAAGAAAAAATACACCTCTACTGATGCACTTTACAGTACCGGTAAAAGACTTTGTTTAGGTAGTATTTTGATCATGGGTAAAGGCGAAGCAGGTACTGGCGGTCGAAACCGACCATCGATCATTGCCGGCTGTCTTGAGGCGATTATCGGAGCGCTTTATCTTGACCGCGGCTTGGACTATACTGTCAAGTTCGTTAAGAATATCTTACTCAAAAGAAGAGTAAAACAGCACAAAGACCACAAATCAATATTGAACCGCTGGGCATTGAAAAATCAGCGGCTTGTCAGTTATCGTGTTATGAAAGAGGCAGGAACACCGCATAATAAGAAATATTATATTACTCTTTACATCAATAATAAAAAAGTAAGCCAGGGATCAGGAACAACAAAGAAAAAAGCCGAGCAGGAAGCAGCGAAGGTATTTCTTAAGAAGAATATCAAAAAGTCGAGATCATAGATAACAGATTTAGATAAAAATGTTCTACAGAGTCATTGCCCGATTCGCCCATTCGTCATTGCCCGATTTAATCGGGCAATC
>Ga0307426_1000638_pt1 | contig 23971 bp, 18 predicted proteins | sample SalMarWE160340MG_FD_202165 | JGI IMG/M metagenome (GOLD analysis project Ga0307426, IMG submission 202165) | Salt marsh sediment microbial communities from the Plum Island Ecosystem LTER, Massachusetts, United States - WE1603-40 | ecosystem: Environmental > Aquatic > Marine > Intertidal zone >...
CCACCCTGGGGGCAACGCCGGACTTCTTCATCATGGGTATTGTAACCGCCCCTGTTGTGGCAACATTGGCGGCCGAGCTTCCCGACAACATGCCCATCAGACCGCTGCCGCAGATGGCGACCTTGGCGGGTCCCCCCCGATAGCGACCGGCGACCGATGTGGCGAGCGACAGTAAAATGTTTGAAGCCCCCGCATGCTCGAGAAAAGAGCCGAACAGAAGAAAGACAATAACAATCGTTGCACATACGCCCAGTGGGATGCCGTATATCCCTTCCGTGCCCGCGAAGACCTGCACGACAATTCTCTCCAGATTATATCCCCGATGACCCAAAAAGCCGGGTATATAGTTTCCAAAATAGGCATATATCAGAAAAATCAATACAATGATCGCCAGTGAAAGACCAACCGTACGTCTGGTTAACTCCAGAAGGATGAATATGGCCGCCAGGCCCATGAACAGTCCGGTAAAATCCAAAAATGGGGAAATGTAGAGTTCTTTCCAGTTCATCATCAAATAAATATTCGTCGCGACGATTAACGCGGCCAGGACGACATTCACGATGAGGTCGACGAAAGGATATTTTTTGGCCGAGCGCAATCGATACATAAACATACCGATCACGCAAATGAAGGACAAATGCAGTGTTCTCTGGAGCATCGTCTCGAATGTTCCAAAGAAAGCGGTATATATTGAAATAAGGGAAAGTACGACGGCGCATATGCGGGCAAACGTGTCGACCGCTCGATTCAGTCTTGCGACCATGCAATACTCCTCCCGCCGACCTCTGCGAAACATTTCCCCGCCGCGTTTCGGCGATTGCTAACCTTTGATATCATATTGGAATCACGCATAATTTGAACTTACTTGGTGACACCCTTTTCCTTGAAATACCTGGCCGCGCCTGGATGCACTGGAATAGGCATACCTTTGTAAACCGATTCGAGCTTGGTCTGTTTGAAATTAGCCGAAGCGCTCACAATGAAGTCCAGGTTTTCAAACACCGCCTTGGTCGCTTGATACATGAATTCGTCACTTAAGAACGGCCCGCAGACCGTGGTATAGGCCATACCGGCAACCTTGACCGGAGCCGTAATTCCCCGGTAGGTGTTTACCGGTAACTCACCGATAAAATATGCGGGATCCTGCTTGACAATTTTTTCTGCCGCATCCGGAGGTATTGAGAGGAAATTCAAGTTGACGGAATCGGCCATCTGGACGTATCCAGGGACGCCGACCCCCATAAAATACGAACAAGCGTCTAAGTGTCCGTCCACTATTTTTTGTACGGCGTCCGGGAAGCGAATATTCTCCTGTTTGAAGTCCTTGCCCGGTATGAGCCCACAGTTGGGGAAAATAAGATTTTGATTGTCCAATTGAGTTTGAGATCCGGGAGTTCCTGTGGCAACCTTTTTGCCTTTAAGGTCGGCCATCGTCTTTATCCCGGCTCCCTTGCGGGCCGCAATCGTAAAATAACCGGGATAGGCTGCGAACCATCCCAGCACTTTATTTTTCTTTTTAAACGGATCGAGGCCCATATAGCCTTTATAAAGAATATTGGCCGAGGACCACCCCAATTCCATTTCCTGGCGGTCTATCCGCAGGATATTTTCACGCGATGCCCCGGGTGTGGTGACACCGGTTAGGTTGTAGCCGCTGACATTGTCGTTGATAACCTTTGCCATTGCTACCGCCAAGGGATACCAGGAGCCTGCAGCGCTTGCGGACCCAAACGTATAATTTTTGGCACCGAAGGCAAGCCCCGGAAATTGTGAGACCAAACCGGCCGTCATAATACCCGTCGCCGAAGTTTTAATAAAATCCCGCCGTGTGAATTGTTTTTTTCTCATTGTGTTATCTCCTTTCTGAATGGATACAAATCGTTACGGTTTATGAGACAATCGTTTTTTTGACCATCGTAACTTGGCTGAAATTAATAAATTTATTCTGATTTCAGACAAATCCGATGGTCATAATTTTGAAGAGTTATCAGCGACAGCCAAGCGAGTGGATTAGGTCAAATCAACGAGAGCGACTATCGATTACCTATCGAAGGCGAATTTTATTGTCAAGGTCGATTTTTTTGTCTGGCCATGAGAAGCAGGATACGGAATTTTGCTATTTCAGCCGATACAACATAAAGGGTCGCTTTTAAGCTTGTCACACAAGCCTGGCGCCGCCATGCTCGCCCTCAGAAATAGCAAGTTTCTATCTTTCGGGAAAAAGCGAGTGCTTATCAATTTTTTACAATTCCAATTAAAGTTTTTCAGCAATCAGCCGATGTATAAAGCACACAATTAGGCCTAAAAAGGTTTTAAAGAAGTGATTCAGGCCCGTTTTTTCAAACAGAAAATGGCAACAGTGTCTTAAAAAATCATAGTTTACCCGACTTGTTTTATTTGCAAATCCCAAAATATTAAAATGACAATAACTTAGAAGTCTATAAATCGATCGATAATAGTCTGTATCGGATCGAAATCCTTGCGGCATCATCTTTGCGGGAAATCTGTAAAAAGGAAAAGTAATGAATGATAAGATTCTATTAGTAGATGATGATGCTATGATCTTGTCCGGCCTCAAACGTCAGTTGAGGAATCAATTTAATATCGAGACTGCCTTGAGTGGCGAAGAGGCTTTGAAAATGGTCGCGGGAAATGGGCCTTACGCGGTTGTTATTTCCGACTTTCATATGCCTGGGATGAACGGGATTGAATTTCTTTGCCGGCTGAAGGAAAACAACCCGGATACAGTGCGTATGATGCTCACGGCGTCAGATGATATGCCTATAGCTATTGGAGCTGTGAATAAAGGAAACATTTTCCAGTTTCACTCTAAGCCTTGTCCTGCAGAAATTTTAGGCGAGGCGATAAAAGCCGGGATAGAAGAGTACCGGAAAATCACGGCGAATAATTCACAGCTGGATAAAGTAAAAATATCGTTGGCCAGTGCCAGTGAGATCCAAAAAAATCTTATGCCAAAATCGGATCCGGAAGTCGACGGGTTTGATATTGCCGGCAAGTGCATTTGGTGCGATGAAACCGGGGGAGACTATTACGATTTCATCGACAGCAGTGATTTTGGCCAAGAAAAAATCGGAATCGTTGTCAGCGATGTATCCGGCCACGGCATTTCCTCCGCCCTGTTGATGGCCACGGCCCGGGCTTTTATTAGGGAAATCATTCCCAGTCAGAAAAGTCCGGCACCTATTATTTCCGAAGTTAATAAACGTCTAACCCGGGACGTAGGGGAATCGGGCATGTTTATGACCATGTTTTACAGCGAAATTGACACTAAAGAAAATTGTATTCGCTGGGCACGGGCAGGTCATGAACCCGCTATCCTATTTGACCCCGATACGAATTTCTTTGAAGATCTTTCCGGACAGGGTGTGCCATTGGGAATCTGGAAGGATTCTGCTTACGAAGAATCAAAGAAACGAATTAACCCGGGACAGCTTATCCTGATTGGAACGGATGGCATTAAGGAAACTTGCAATGCAAAAGGGGAAATGTTCGGGAAAAATCGTTTAAAGAATATCATGCGAGATCATGCTCAAAAATCGGCCAAAGAGATCATCGCAGTGCTGGTCGAAGCTATTGAGGATTTCCGTTTTCCGAGGGAAATGGAAGACGATGTTACCTTAGTGATAATTAAAGTTGATAAGTAGTAAGGATAATAGAAATGTCAGAATATGGATTCAACGGCAAAGAACGAAGAGCCTATGTTCGGCTTAACACAGCTCTTAAAGTCCTGCTCTGGTTTTCCGAAAATAATTCCGAAAATGAATCAGTTAAAACCTATACTGCAATTACAAAAAATATCAGCAAAGGCGGTTTGTGCTTAGAGGTTCCTGATGATCATACAGAATTGATTGAAAAGCTCCAAATCAGCAGGCAAACCCCGGGTATTAATCTAAATGCTGCAATACTGAACGAAAACGTGGAATTTTCTGCGAACCCTTCCTGGATAAACTGCAGACTGGATTATGAAAATAAATTCACCACTAAAGATTCCGCTATTTTAATAGGATTAGCTTTTAATAAACTGCCAGAGGAGGCTAGAAAGCAGATTCACAACTATATTGCTGATGAATTTGTAAAGCGTTACGGCAAGGGGGATCAGTCAAATGAATTAGAGAACTGAAAAATGATAGGAAATGCTCAATTATTTTTTTCACCGAATGGAATGTCTTCAGGAAATCCTGCCAGCGCAGCGGCCATTGGTCAAAATCAGAACAAAGTTTCGAAAATGGCGCAAGTCGAATCGTTATCATAACTTTTTTGCTATCCTTCGTCCTGTTGTTTATGCAACGTTAGGGTTTATGTGCCTGACACGATGCATCACCTGCTGGCATGGAGCGCCGCCGGAATGCCAGTAAGGAGCAAGCCCTTGTTGGACCGCGCCAACTTCCTGCGTAACCTGCTCAGCCGCGAAACAAAAGAGAGATTACATCCTAGCCATCACGCATCTGTTCCGCGAGCTCAGCAAGCTTGGCCGATGGGTCCCTCCTGCGAATATCGAGGAACACGGGCTCCCGGAGTCTGCCCTCATAGAGATTGCGGACGTGGGGTGGCAGCGCCAGGTCGCCCTCTGACACTTTGATAGGTAAAAGCGCTGTCCCTTCGTCTGCTGCTGCCTCCAGTTCCCGAATACACCAAGGTGAGGCGAAATATTCTGGGGAAAGCAGGGCTACGAAATAGTCCGCGCTTTGGATAGCCTCCCGCACTCTGTTACCAAGCTTGTCACCAGTTCGGAGTTCTCCCGTATCGATCCATACGTTAAGTCCGCGAGATTTGAAGACTTGTGAGATGTATGTAGCATCATCGGACCATTCGTGAGCGTAGGACAGAAACACGTTAACATCGACCTGCGACCTCAGTGGCCTCTCTGGCGACACTTTTTCCCAGGACACGAGGCTCTTCCCCGCGTAAACGAGATGCCCCGTTTCACCTTCACTGTAAATTTTTACAAAGTTCTTCGCTTGTCGCTTTGTCAGCTTGACCTCGATGGGTTCCCCTCGAGCTTCGAACAACACGTACGTCCAGTAATACCAGGGAGCTCCGGGTGGTGGACTGTGCCATATGCGACGGATTGTTGCCGGTGTATGCTTTTTCTTACTGAAAATGCCCATGGCTAGTCTCCTGAGATCATCTTATATATCGATGCAGCTGACTTTGGTCAACTATTATTCACTATTCAAGCTTTGAACCTCCTTTTTTCTGATTTATTTGTATTTCTTATTTTATAGGAGTATATATGCCGAAAAAATCGAGGATATGCTAACCGGGTGCTTTGCTTTCGAGAATTACCCGCAGTATTGACAACATGTTCCGGCTTGTCCGGGTTAGGAGTTGCTGCATGGACAGTATTGAAAATCTCATTCAGATTGAAGACTCGCTGGGAGCTCACAATTACAAACCGCTTGACGTGGTCATCACCCGCGGTGAAGGCGTCTGGGTTTGGGATATCCACGGGCAGAAGTATCTTGACTGCCTGGCGGCATATTCGGCCGTAAACCAGGGGCATTGTCACCCCAAAATATTTCAGGCCATGGTGGACCAGGCGTCCCGACTGACTCTGACCTCGCGCGCATTTCGCAATGACCAACTGGGGCTTTTTTACCAGGCCATTCAGAAATACATTCACTATCACAGAATCCTGGTCATGAACAGCGGGGCCGAGGCGGTGGAATCCGCCATCAAAGCGGTTCGCAAGTGGGGTTATGAGGTCAAGGGGGTGCCGGTTGATCAAGCCGAAATCATCGTTTGCGAAAACAACTTTCACGGCCGCACAATCTCCATTGTGAGTTTCAGCACGGATCCCGCCGCCCGGAAAAATTTCGGGCCGTTCACACCGGGGTTTAAGGCGATACCCTTCGGTGACAGCCAGGCGCTCGAAGCGGCGCTCTCCCCCAATACGGTCGGTTTTCTCGTGGAGCCCATCCAGGGTGAAGCGGGCGTGATTATCCCCCCCCATGGCTACCTGCGAAAGGTCAAGGAAATTTGCAACGCCCACAACGTGATGTTGATTTTCGACGAAATCCAGACGGGTCTCGGCCGTACCGGCGAACTGCTGGCCGACCGCCACGAGGGCGCCGAACCGGACGTCACTTTGATCGGAAAAGCCCTTTCCGGCGGTTTCTTTCCTGTCTCAGCGGTTCTATCCAATTCGGAAGTTCTGGGAGTTTTAAGGCCGGGTGAGCATGGAAGCACTTTTGGCGGCAACCCGCTGGCCTGTGCCGTTGCACGCACCGCCTTGAAGGTGCTCGTCGAGGAGCAGATGGTTGAGAATGCAGCCCGAATGGGAGACTATTTTCTTCAAAAACTGTGTAACATGGAAAGCCCGCTGATAAAAGAAGTCCGGGGCCGGGGTCTCATGATCGGCCTGGAGCTCAAACCCGAGGCGGGTGGCGCCAGGATTTTTTGTGAACAACTTAAAGAATTGGGAATACTCTGCAAGGACACCCATCTGCATACCATTCGCATTTCACCGCCGCTGGTTATCAAGAAAGATGAGATTGACTGGGCATTAGAGCGTTTTGAGAAAGTGATCTCTAAAGGTCTCCCGTGAGATAGGGTGTCAAGATTTGACACGACCCAATTTTCTACATTCGTCAAAAAGGGTGATTTTTAACTCAAGCACCTTGCCAATAGTGTTGTTTTTAAAATATTTCAGGCAACGGCTGGACCTGCAAAAATTTTCCGGTTGCTAAAAAGAAGGCCTCCACGCCATGCAAATATTCGGTGGAGGCCGGAATAACGCGGCCCAATTTTTCCGCTGTCCAGCCATCTTTGCGAGGCCTATTATCGTTTCGACAGCGAAGAAGTAATGGTTGGCTCAGGAAACTATCCGAGTTTATGCTTCTTCACAAAGGCCGCCAGTACCGTGTCGAAATTCGGTCGGCCGATCTCCTGCAGGTTGTAGTAGACCCGAGTGCTGGGTCTGTTAATCTTGATAATTCGGTTCAAATCGATCGGCGTTGCGATGACCACCGCATCACACTCGGTGTTGTTGATGGTCGTCTCCATGTCTTTTAACTGCACCTCGCCATATCCCATGGCCGGCAGCAGCGTCCCGATTTTCGGATAAATCTCAAATGTCTCCCTAAGACGGCCGACCGTGTACGGACGCGGATCCACCAGCTCGGCGGCCCCAAATTTCCGGGCAGCTACCACCCCGGCACCGATCTTCATCTCTCCGTGGGTCAGCGTCGGGCCGTCTTCCACCACCAGCACCTTTTTACCCCTGATCACCGAGGGGTCATCAACATCCAAGGTCGAAGCACCGTCGATCACGATCGCATCTGGAGCCTCGGAGGCAATGTTTTGGCGCACGATCTCTATGCCGGCGGCATCCGCACTGTCCATTTTGTTGATGACCACCACGTCGGCCATCCGCAGGGTGACGTTGCCCGGATAATAGGTCAGCTCATGACCGGGCCGGTGGGGGTCAACCACGGTTACATGTAGGTCGGACCGGTAAAACGGAAAGTCGTTGTTGCCGCCGTCCCACAGAATCACATCGCAACCGCCGGGATCTTTTTCGGCGGCCCGCACAATGGCCTCGTAGTCAACACCGGCATAAATGACATTGCCGCGTACAACATGGGGTTCGTACTCTTCCATCTCTTCGACGGTGCATTTGTGTTTGTCAAGATCGGACAGGTCGGCAAACCGTTGCACTTTCTGGGCCGCAATATCACCGTAGGGCATGGGGTGTCGGATGGCAACGACTTTCAGGCCTCTTTCCATCAAGATCTCGATGATTCTGCGCGACGTCTGGCTCTTGCCGCAACCGGTTCGCACGGCCCCGACCGAAATAACCGGCTTGGTGCTTTTAATCTGGGTGTATTTGGGTCCGAGCATGGTAAAATTCGCCCCGGCCGCATTGACGATGGCCCCCACGGACATCACGTGCTGATAGGATACGTCACTGTATGAAAAAACACAGTAATCGGCATCCAGTTCCTTAATCAGTCTGGGCAGATCTTCTTCGGCATAGATCGGTATACCGTCCGGATAAAGATTGCCGGACAATTCGGCCGGGTATTTGCGGCCTTCAATGTCGGGAATCTGTGCCGCCGTGAAAGCGACCACGTTGAAGGCATCGTTGCTGCGGTAACAAGTGTTGAAGTTGTGGAAATCTCTTCCAGCTGCCCCAATGATAATAACGTTCTTCTTCGACATAATTTTTTCCTCCTTAAAAAAATATTAAATTTAAATGTTGAAAGGATATTCCATTTTTCGTATTTGAATTTTTCATAATATTTTGCCCATGGCAATACTCAAACACTGGTCAATAAATGACTATAGTAAATGACTATTCTTTATGCCGCTCTCGGGCTTCAATTGTATGTAAATTATATGCCTGCAGCCGACGCGGCCACCGAATCCGGGTTTGCGGGGATAAAAAAGGCTTATGCCATAATCCGGACCGGAAAACCGAGGAAGTAATTGTGTGTGGCAAACGCGATAGCGTGGAATAAAGCGTTGATATGTTGCGAGAGACAAAAATTGATCGGGGCCGGAACTCCCAAACCATGAGTTCTTATGGCAGCGCATCGCTCCAGCCCGGTTCAGGCGGGTTCGATTTCAATTACAAATGAAATATACGAACGTTTCCTGCGAGTTCTATAAACATTTTGTGAAATATTCATAGAATTTATAGCGGTCATTGCTCAAACTATATTCGGGAAATAAGCGCTGAAGTTTATCCCGGACTAACTTCTCAAATCATCGGCGACCCAATCTAAATCCAAATTCGCTAATGTCTCACGTTTCGGAACACCTGTCTTTTCGTCCCAGCCGACTTGCCGGTAATATGAGGATAAAGCGCTATCATAAAGGGCTTTATCCAATTTAATGCCGTCGGTCGCACCCCTTTTAAGGGCTCGGTTAAAAAACCGCAGGGGCAAGGTATCTTGTTCTTTGGTGAACCCTTCACGTGCATTGAAAGCTCTCATCATATTTAAACGACGCTCCCCAACCAACAGGAGCTCTTGGATATCGACCTCCCAACCGGTAACGGCCTGAACCAATTTTACCATTTCATCAGGTCCGTACAGCTGCCAGGCCGGTCCGAACGCAAACTGACAAAGGCACAGGCTATCCATTAAGCTGTATATCTGCTGGGTTTTTTCAACAAACCTGATTTTTTCAGATCCTAAACTTAGAAATTCTTGTGGTTCGTCAAGACCTAAGAGCGATAGTCTGTCCTTGAAAAATTCATATTCGGATTCATAAGCCGGATCATGCTCGACGCTTTGATGATCGGCACCAAAGGGATTGACGGCATAAATCAACCCCAGACCCCGCTTGACATGCGGCATGTGGGCCGGCGCTTCCTGGCTCTTACATGTGATTAGAAACTCCCGACCGCAATCGAGTCTCTGGGCCGACCTTTCAGATCCCTCGGCCAAAATATCCCCGAAACCATCGCGTTTTGCTATCATTTCCACCAATTTCACCAAGGTCGCAGCATCACCGAACTTAAGTGTAAGTCCGCCGGTATCCTCACGCGTCAATTCCCCGGTTTCAAATGCTTCCATGGCCCAGGCGATAGTTGCGCCCGTGGAAATCGTGTCCAGTCCATATTGGTTGCAAAGCTCGTTCGCTCTGGCGATGGCCGGCAAATTGTCAATGCCGCAATAGCTGCCCAGGGCGCAGATCGATTCATATTCAGGCCCTCCATATAAGGGTTCGACCTGAAACGGTCCATCTTTAATTTCGACAACCCGCTTGCAGCGGATAATGCAGCCAAAGCACGTATCGCGCCCATAACTGTCCTGTTTTTCGCTTTCCCGGCCTTTTAGAATGGTATCATACATCGTAGAACCGTCGATCGCCTTCCATCCATCAAATACACCGCTGCTGAAATTGTAGCTTGGAAGACCTCCGGTTTTCTGCTGAACACTGATTATTTCGGAGGTGCCGAATTTTCCTAACCCGGCCGCTGCTGAGCTGGGAAAAGCCTCCTTGCCCCAGCGCACCAGATCATTTAAGGCGTCTTTATCGGCCAGGTCCGGTCTTTTTTTTCCATGAACGGCAACGGCTTTCAGATTCTTGCTGCCCATCACCGCTCCCATGCCGGTGCGGCCGTTGGCACGATTGCACATGCTGATAATCGCAGCAAAACGAACACACCTTTCACCTGCCGGGCCGATCTGCAACACTTCAGCCTGGGATTCTTTGAGTTCTTCTCTGATGGCTTTCTGGCATGGACCGGTTAATTGACCCCATAGGTGGGATGCGTCGCGTATTTCGGCCTGACCGTCATGGATCCATAAGTATACCGGTGCGGAAGCCTTGCCGGTAATAATAATTGCATCAAAGCCGGCAAATTTTAATTTCGCGGGAAAGAACCCGCCACTCTGGGAATCGCCAATTGCTCCCGTAAGAGGCGATTTAGCCGTGACGGTCAGCCGGCTTTGCCCTGAAATGGGCACTCCTGTTGTTACCCCCACGCTTAGAGCCAAAATATTGTCCGGACCCAAGGGATCGACTCCCACAGGCATTTCTTTGAGGAGATAGTAAAGGTTGAGTGCGCTTCCCCCCATATACTTTCGATAGAAATTATCGCCTGGTTCTTCAACGGTTACCATCGAGTTACTCAAATTGACGCGCAAAATTTTGCCGGTGTATCCGTAGGGCATCGAGTGCTCCTTTCTGTTTTATATGGTCTTAAATAGCCTGCTAACCCGAGGTCATCTGCCAGCTCATTACCTCACCGTCTCCCAGGTTGATAATGGCACCCTTCAATACGCCCTCGCCGTATTCGCTCCCCGGGTTAACAACCAGCGTGCGGCCAATTCGCGCTGTCCCCCGCGCTTCATGGATATGTCCGCAAAGTGCCAGCAAAGGTTGATATTTTTCGATTGCGGCCAGCACGGAATGGCTGCCGACCGGTTTAAAGACCTGCTGACCGCCCTTTAAAACGGGTTCCGGTGGGTCCTTTGAGGTATCCAGTTCCGGACATGAGTCCAGCCCTGAATTATATGGAGGGATGTGAAAGTTAAAAATAACGTTCGTAAAATCTTCAACGCCTTCGACCAGTTTTTCGATTTTCTCGGCGATGACCTCTTCCGGATATTCCCGCGGAGTATCCCAGGGAGTCGGGTTGCTGATCCCAAGGCTCAACATGGTATGGATTTCGTCGAGCTGGATGTTTTGCTCCTCACAAAGCAGAAAATGACCGGTTTGCTGATTTTCCAAAAATTCTACCGTTTCCATAGGATCGTCATTTCCGCCGGTCACGTACAGTTTGGTTTCGAAGTCCGGCAACCTTTCATCCGCCAGTTTGATCCAATCGGCCAATCTCACTTTGGCCTTTTCAAACACCAGGGCTTCTATTTTCTGCTGATCTCCCTGGATTGCTTTGAACTCTTCCTCCGTCATAGACACATAGTAAAAACCGAGCAGCTCGATGTTTTTAATAATAGCATTCAGGTCGTTTTCGTTCTCCAGCCATTTCAGCTGTCCGTGCACGGTCACTCGTCTGCGGCCATCCGGGCTGGAAATGATCGGAATGAGGAGCTTGCCGACGATATCGCCACCCATTATCAATATTTTGGTGTCATAAGCGGTGGCGGCTTTAAGCAACTTCCTGTAAGTCACGCAGGATCCATGAAGATCGGTCGCAAAAAAGATCCTGGTAAACTTGCGCTTTTTTTTATCTTTGCCCTTACCGAATAACTTGAAGAGTCCCATAGCTTGTTTTCCTTGTATGGTTTGAATTTGATGGAATCCCGGCGGCTGCAGCTGCTGACATTGGGGACAGAACTCTGGAAGCTTACACGCTTATGTGATCTGATGAGACAGGCAGTCCGTTAAATCAAAAAGGGAAAGAAGCCTGCAAGGTGGATATGTGCGATTAGCGCACAACCCCTTCAACTTCTTCATACCAGCGTATCTTGGTCCCTAATTTGGACCTGAGCTTCCAGCGCACAGATTTGGGTTCTGCTTCAACCTGATCCAAGATTTGATTGACTTTAGTCTTGATGCTGTTTTTTTGCGGGGTTTCAAGGGCACCGATGCCGTCAAGGTATTGATTCAATTTTTTCAAGTTGGTCGTCCCCGTATAGTAAAACCCCCAGTCCTTAGACCATAGGCGAGCCAAATATTCGATATCGATTTTTTCCGGGCCGTCGCTTCCGAAATTATGCTCCAGCAATAGAATTGCCATGTCCTTGAAATCTTTTTCATTGATTTGGACTACCTGAAGCTTCTCGAGCATCAGGTCCACCAAGGTGATGGTTGGATCATCTAATTCCAGGCGATTTTTGAAATCGATGACATGACAATATGAGAGCGTATCCTTGAACACATCCACATACAGTTTTTTATCATTAACGAAGATATTTCGTGCGGCTGCATGCCAGCCTAAGGATTTGACCGGCTGGTAACCTAATGCGCCGAACATTTCATCCAGCAAAGATTGCGAAACGGAGCTGTACGATATCAAGTCAACATCAGTCAGCCGGCGATCTAACTTATAAAATAAAGATCGGTTTTCCGGACAATGGACAACAAAAGCTGTCGAGCCGATAAGCCTTACGAGCAGGTTTTTCTGGTTGGCCGCTTCGACTAATTCCAAGGCGTGGTTAAAAATGTAGTCGTCGCTCAACTCGACCTTTTCCAGCTTGTCTGTATCGATTTGATTTTTGGCCGTTTGGTTGGTTTGCATCTGCGCCATTTTGGCCTCCTTGAATAGTTGGAATTTGGGTAAAAGATTGGATGACTTCCGGGATATATTAGCATCCTCAAATATAATTGCAAGCGTCCTGGTGGGGCCGGCGATTCCACCCCCGCATCAACCATTTACCCCTTCATCAGGATAAAACAGCCCTAACGTGGCCTAAACAACCGGTCGAGGGTTCGTGAAGGATAGCCGTATCGTGCGCATTTCGAATCAGTCCGGCGGCAGTTGGCGGAATGCAAGCTCGATATCGATGCCGCGGCCGCTCCAATATCTCTTTACGACGAAATAGTATACGAAGAAAAAGATCAAAGATCCCGCAATGCACATGATCGAAACCGTGGAATATACTCCGAGCTCCGGCACTACCATATAGTAAACCAGCAAAACGGCATTGACCAACGCGCCTAAAATACCAAAGAATGTAATCCAATGGAATCCGCCAGCCCTGTATTTTGAGATGGGCGAGGCGTCGTAAATCGGCTTGACATGGGTCAAGTAAGGAAACAAAGCCGCTGCCAGGCAGGTCACAACAAAGTACAGACAAAAGGCTGCTACTGCCGACAACGAGATAGCCCCAAAAGCCGGCCACAAATTATAAAGCAGGATAAAAATTCCGATTAAGATGGCCAACAGGATATGCAAATTAACCGGAGCATGCAGTTTGGGATCGACCTTGGAGACCCACTCGGGGAAGAGCCGATCCAGGGCGGCACCAAATGTAATCCGTCCGCTTTGAATCATGACGTTGTGCATCACCTGCACGGCATTTAAAATAAAGCCGAAGCAAATAAAAAAAACCAATATCGGAGACGTCAAGGCAGCCACCGAGCACAGCAGTCCGAGCCAGGGCTGGATCGGGAACTCCAAGCTGCCGTTCAACCAGGCCACACCCGTTGCAATCAGAAATTTGGTGCCGGCTACTTTGATCAGCAAGGCAGCAATGATGGCCATCAAGATGGTGGAAAAAATTCCGGCGCCGACCATAAAAAAAGTCGTGTTTTTGACTGCATTTGCTCCTTTGATTTCTCCCAGCTGCTGAACCGCCAGCACGGCCCAGACGAGACTGTTGGCGGCAATAGTGCTCACTCCGATCGTATGGCTCCAGCTGAAGGTCGGATTTAAGTCAACGCCGCTCGAGGTGGCCATATTCAGCAGGTGATCAAAGAAGCCGCTGCCGGCTCCCTCGGCTCCGGCCCAGGCGTAAAATGCGTTAAACTGCTCAACGAAGGTCTGGTGATCCGTCGTGGCCAGCACATAAATAATCGCCAGGATAGATATCATGAGGCCATAAAACATAGGCCATTGAACTTTTACAAACCTGGACATTCCCTTTACCAGTGTATATCCTGCAAATATACATACAATCAGGGAAACCACAATCACCCCCCACGGGCTCGTCAGCCATTTGGCAAAGCTTAACAACGCGGTACTTTGAAATTTATAGCCCCAAACCGCCATCATCGGGGCAAGCCCTACCACATTGAGCATCCAGCCTGCAAAGGCAGCGTAAAGGGCGGCCATGAACGCCCCCATCATGGTTATGCTGAATCCCAGCCAGCCCGAAAAGATCCTGGTTTGAAAAACATAATCTCCCCCGCTGCGCGGCATGGCCGCCGACAACCATGAATAGGCGAACCACATTGGTACCAACATCAGACCTGTAATTAAAATCCCTAACGGGATGTTGGCATTTGGAAATGCCGCAAATGCCCATAGATATACCCACGGAAAAAGAATTCCAATGGCAAGCACATTGTAGGCAAATGCGGAATAGGACGACATTTCACGTACCAGACCAGATGCTTTTCTTGTAAAGACTTCCGGTTTATCACTCATACAAATCTCCTCCTTTCCTATTAGGTTACTGATGTTTCTGATTGTAAGAGGTTTTGCGGATCGAGTGCTGTTAACCCTTCACTGCTTCTCTTAGAATCGCCTCAAAATCGCCCACTCCCATTGGTCGGGGGTTATCAGCGGTGCATACGTTCCGGCTGGCCAGTTCGGCAATTTTAGGTATGTCTTCCTCCTTTAACCCGATTTCATGAAATCCAGGAAATTTCAGGTCGTCTAATAATTGATTGACCCTAAAGATAGATAGTTCTGCGGCATCCCGGGTGGAATATCCCTCCGTGTTGACCCCCAAGGCCCGGGCGATTTGTGCCAGCAAGGAATAATCTCCCGAAAAATTAAATTTCATCACATGGGGCAGAAACAGTGCAACGCAGAGACCATGGGGCTGATGATACATGCCGCCGATTGTCTCCGCCAGGCTGTGCACGGCAATGCACCCGCTGATATCGATCACAATTCCGGCGAGCAGGCTGCCGGTTGACATATTGGACCGCGCTTCAAGATCCCAGCCTCGGGCTGCCGCTCTCGGCAAATTCTCGGCGATCAGCTTTACAGCGCACATTCCCAATGCCAAGGAAATAGGTGTTCGACGTTTGGACAACATCCCCTCTATCGCTTGAGATAACGCGTCAAATCCGGAATAAGCCGTTTGAGCCGGGGGAAGATCCAGCGTCAACACCGGATCAACCAGGGCATAGTCCGGTTTCAGGTACGGGCTTCCAAGGCTCATTTTGTAATTCCGGGATGTATCGGTAATTACCGCCCATCCTGCGATTTCGGCTCCGCTGCCAGATGTGGTGGGCAGTGTTATCAACGGGCACTTACCATCATTTGGGAAGTTACTCTCGACTCCCTCGTAATCCATAATGCGTCCCGGGTTTTCAGCCATCACCCCAATGCATTTGGCCGCATCCATGGCACTGCCGCCCCCGAGGGCCACAATAAAATCGGATTTGGATTCTTTTAGCCGTGCAACCCCTTCCTGAACTATTGTATCGGTGGGTTCGGTGGTGACGCGGTCGAAAAGCTCGACTGCGATCTGCTTTTCTTTGATCGGCTGGGACACTTTTTCAATCAATCCCGTCTTGGCAAAATTCCCATCGGTCACCAACAGCACCTTCTTGCCGCCGGATTGTTTAACGATATCACCGGATTTTCTAAACACCTCCGGTCCATACTCCACCAGTGTTTTCATTGAAAACGCGTGCTGTACTAGTGCCAAATTCATATGAATTTATCTCCTTTTTCGCTTATTGTTATCTTAAGCCTCAAAACGGTAAGCACCCAATCATCGATAGCATTGGTGAAGTCAGCGGATGGACAGCAAATTCAAAAGCCCGGCACCTGTTTGGGGAAGTAATCTTCACAGGTTCCTTCGCGGTAAACATCGGTGGTTGAACAGTGCAGACCGCCGCCAAACGCATAGGCATCCCTGAACGGTACCGGCACCACCTCAAATCCCAGCTTGTCCATCTGCTCCATCTGGTGCACCTCACTGGCCTCGACGCAGATCGTCTTCGGATCCAGCACCAGCACATTCATCGACAACCATACGCTGGAATAACACAGCGGCGGCGGCTCCTTGTGGGCCGGCCGGGCCGCTTCCACGATCTCCCAGCCGTTGATTTCAAACAGTTTGCGATGCTCCGGCAGGGCCTTGCGGTTGGGATTGTTTAAAAGCAATCCCGGCCGCAACGGCACAAAAGTGCAGTCAATGTGAATCGGATACGGGTCGCCGGGAAAGTTCATGGCATGAATGCGCAGATCCGGAAAGTGGCGCCGCAGCCAGTCGATACCCGCCAGATTGGCCGTAAAGCCGTGCTGGACCACTACGTCCTTGCCCATGCGGGCCAGTTCGGCCGCATCAAAGAGCGGTTCCACCTCGGTGGTTACAAAATCCTTGTCCGCGGTCAGCTTAAGTCGATCCTCAATGGTCATGATGCGACTTAAATAATCTTTTTTATAAGACCGATCCGTAAGCCGCGGTTTTGGGGCTGTCTCCCAGCGCATGTGGGGATCCTCTTTGAAATATTGTTCCAACAAGGGCCGATAGCACAGGTATTCGAACCAGCGGCAGCGGTACGACATGGTGGCCTCGATCATCTCATTGCCCACCGTGGCAATCACATCCCGCGGGGGCATGCAGCCGAACATGCTCTGGGTTTCAAAATCGGGGGTCTTCACCGACTGGCTGAAATCCAACGGTGTTGGGCGATCCACGCGGATTCCCCGTTTTCTGAGAATCTCGGCGAAATTATCCAGCTGCGCGTTACCCTTGTCGATGGATTCCTGGGGCCGGCGGCCCCACTTGCCTTTCATGTCGCTGTCGATCGGCACCTTGCACTCGACGGCCGGCTCCGGCGGCGGGATGTAACAGTCATCTGAGCGGCCGACGATCACGTGTTTCAGGGGGTCCCATTCGTTCCAGGAGTTTACGATCACTGGGGATTCGTCACTTTTATGCTCTGCGGCCATTTTGGTCCTCCTAAATTGCTCTGGTTTTAATGATCAGTTGCCGATGGGCAACCGTATTTTAAAAATGTACAAATTCAGATTCTACGAAATACCCATTTCATAGTCTTTAATTAATTGCAATAATCATAAAATAGTTACAGACTGGCTATATAAAATGACCGATCATAGCGACGATTGAAAAGATAATGAAAATTATAAATTGCCATCATAATATGATATCTGGCAAGCATCATCGATGAATCCATTTAGATAATCGACCCATCTTAATCGGATATACATTGCCCGGTTTACATATATTGAGCTTATTTTGTTGAAATAATCCCAAAGTAGTTTTAGAATAGCCCTAAAAAATGAATCTTCCAAATGGAAAATATACTGAAATATAACAGATACATATCTACTACAATTGCTAAAGTAAAGTTTTGCTGATCGTTGGGGATCAAATGAATGAACCGAGATCATCGAACGAAAAAGCCATTTACAGCGGTGAAGGGGGTTCCGTATCCGTCGATCGGACCGAGCTGTTCTGTATTTTCCAGCCCGATTTAACGCTAACCTATATCAACCCCTCCTGCTGGCGTCATTTCGGTAAAAAATCAGAGGAGCTTACTCGGAAAAGCTTTATCATATTTATTTTGGAAGAAGACCGTTCTGTTTTTCAGCAAAAGTTGGCTCAACTTAGCCTCGAACACCCGCTTTTGACATATGAATGCAACACGAAGAATGCTACCGAAGAATTAATCTGGTACAGCTGGACCGTCCGGGCCGTTTTCACCAAGGCCGGTAACATACTTGAATATCAGGCTATCGGAAGAGATGTAACTCAGCACCGCCGGGCTGAAATGGAGTTATGGGAAGCTAAAAAGCGTTACGAAGCGGTCGTTGAAGATCAAACCGAACTTGTTTGTCGCTATTTGCCGGACGGAACGTTGATCTTTGCCAACCAAGCCTATTGCAACTATTACATCAAGAAAAAGAGTGAGCTGATCGGCAAAAGCATATTCCTCAAAATTCGGCCGGATTATTGCGAGAAACTCCGCACCTTCATATCCACGGCAAGTCCGGATACCCCCACTTCAACAGAGGCGCAGTGCATCGCCTGTGACAACGGAGAAAACCTGTGGGTGGAATGGCGCCGGCGGGCCTTTTTTGATGAATCCGGCAATCTGCGCGAAATTCAATCGGTCGGCCGGGATATCACGGAATTGAAAATGACGGAAGCTGCCCTGAAATCTTCAGAAAGCGCTCTGCGGGAAAAAAATATTGAGCTTGAACGTAAAAACGTTGCGTTGACAGAGGTATTGGAACAGATTGAACAACAAAAACAGCAAATAAAGAATGAGGTGAATACCAATGTGGAAGATTTGCTAATTCCTGCTTTGGAGAAGTTGATTTCAAAAGGCTCGAAATTAGATGGGCAATATTTAAACCTGATTAAGCACTCTCTGAAAGATTTAACCGCGTCTTTCGGTCGCAAAATCACCGAAAAAAGTTTAAAACTGACCCCAAGGGAAATCCAGATCTGCAATATGATTCGACGAGGCTTAACCAGCAAAGAAATTGCCGGTTTGTTGAATATTTCGCTGAATACGGTGGGCCGGCACCGGCACAGCATACGAAAAAAAGCTGAAATTGTAGAAAAAAAAGAGAATTTGTATAATTATCTGCAGAGTCTATAATTGAATATGAAACCCAACAAAATTCAATCTTTTTAAGTCACGAATCAAATCAATGGCCCCTCGGGAAGTAAAATCTCCCCCCTCTGGCGAGTCTATTCCAGCACCAAAGGCGGGCTTCACAACATCAAGGTCAAATGTGACAAACACGTTGGCACGTCCCATTCGGTCGCGAATAATTTTAACTAACTTTTCCATTCCTAATTGCAAGATTTTTGCAAATGGCTCGCCGAAAAAAGGCGTGACGCTGCTGGAAGCCATGAAAGGCTATCAATACGCGGATCTTCCCATGCCCATTGTGGGCCAGCGGTCCTGGATCTATGGTATCGGAAAATCAAGAGATCTATGGTAATCGGCAATCCGTCCGTGCCTTATTTTGTTGACCGGTCATATGTCGATACAGCTTTTGTCCGAGCCTCATTCTTCAACAACCCCGGCCTTGTTCAGGCATCCCCGGCATACTTTTCGGCCGTCAACGACGTTCATTTTGGAAGGCATCGTCGGCTCGCCGCACCGGGCGCAAGGTTCGGAAGGTTCGATGCGGGCTCTTGCCGGCAGTTTCAACTCCACGAACGCGATGGTGAACAGCCTGTCCACCGGAGCCTCCAGTATGTTGCAGGTGCGCTTGAAATGGAGTTCCTCAAAGCGTTTATGTTCTTCCGCGGTCTCAACGCCGCGTGTGATTTTTTGAATCAAAGCCATGTGTTCTTCATCCGGTTTGAATGCGTCGGGCTTCATGGCCACGCGCACCCCCCGGCCTGTGTTGCGGCTTAGAAGCGTTAGGGCCATCTTCCCGTAGTCCCTGTATATAAAATTGCCTTTGCCGAAGGTGCAACCTGTGAGCACCTGTGCAGCATCGGCAGAGCAGGCGTCGGTCTCAACGACGGCAACGATTTCCTCATCCTCGGCTCGTTTTTCCTGCAGCCGGTCCATGGCAGTAAGGGTTGCTCGGAAGCCGATGGACAGTCCGGGGCAGACATGGCCGTGAAACGCCGCGCATCGTTGGAAGTCTTCGCTTTCAATTATGTCTTGTGCCTTCATAAGTCGGTATCCTTTCGATAAAATGGCCGGGCCAGGCGGGCCACGATTGCATAGCGCCCTTTGTCTCTGCCGGATTTGGGTTTGTTCATAAACTCGGAGACAAGCGGTTCGAAACCCAGCTGGTGCATGGCGGCGAGTACCTTCGCGGGAGGATAAGAGTCATAAAAGAACTCTTCGCCAAACATGGTATCGGTAAATGCAGGATGGTCCGAACCGCCGACCGTGATCATGAGCCGCCCGCCGTCAATCAGCCTATCGGCCATGCGCGCCAGCAGTTCCAGGTGAAGGGTGTGCTCAATGTGAAACAGGGCATCCCAGCAGACGATGCCGGCATACAAATCCGCACTCCGAAAGTCTTCGATTCGGGACTCAATCCATGTCCCCTGCGGCAATCGAGCCCGCGCCAGTTCCAGCAAACTTGCCGCCTGATCAACGCCCGTCAGGTTGTGACCTTGTGCCAAGATGTACTCAGCCATCGGACGACCGGTTCCGCAACCGAGGTCTATGACTGGGGAGGGCACGGGCAAGCCGCTCAAAAACGTGTCAAGGTATTCGCGTTCACGACCGTAGAACGTTTTGCGCGCCTCATTCCACGACCCGGCGATCCTGTTGTAGGCGTCTCGATTCATGATAATTAAATGAGGGGTCGGCGTGTTTTTTTGTCATGCCCGCGCAGAGCCTGCCCCCGTGCAGACGGGGGGGCATCCAGTCTACCCGGATCTAATTTTCTGGATTCCTGCCTTCGCAGCAATGACGGGTTAGATCGCAAAATATTCCCCAACTGCTCAATTAAATATTCCCTGCATTTTGCACGAGTCGGAGACTTTCATATGCAAGATACAGTTGTTAATTCAGCTGCCCCTTGTCAACTATCATTAATTATTCATTCTTTGAAGCTAAAACTGAATCATTATAAAGTCCGATTGCTTGAATTTCTGGAAAATGGACTTAGCCTAAATACTCAGCGCCCAAAAAAAACGGTAAGATCACATTTTCAATGGCTATTGCCGAAACCAGCGGGTTGGATGATCCATGTCAAAGTCATCGACTGCATATTCGGACTTGGAAGACGGTTGGTCGCACCGCATGCGTTTGTGGTTAAGTCGGCTGGCGGTGGTTGAGCCCGGGGAGATGCAGGCTCTCTTCTGGTCGTTTACTTACTTTTTTGCACTCCTGTGCAGTTACTATATTATTCGTCCCATGCGCGATGAGATGGGCATTGCGGGCGGAGTCGATAAACTGCAGTGGATGTTTACCGGAACTTTTCTGGCCATGCTGGCCTCAGTGCCGCTTTTCGGCTGGGTGGCCAAACGATTTCCCGTGCGACGGTTCCTGCCTTATGTATACTATTTTTTTATCGCCGACCTGATACTGTTCTTTGCGTTATTCAAATCGGATGTAACTGATGCTTATGTTGCGCGAGGGTTTTTCATCTGGACCAGTGTCTTCAATTTGTTCATCGTCTCAGTCTTCTGGAGTTTCATGACGGATATCTTCGACAACGATCAGGCCCGGCGGCTGTTCGGCATTGTTGCGGCCGGTGGAACCGCCGGTGCATTAACCGGCCCGATTCTTACAGCTGTGCTGGTCAAGCCTCTGGGGCCTTCGAATATGCTGCTGATCTCCGTTGTCTTTCTGGCGGTTGCGGTTGGGTGCATTCACCGGATCATTGCCTGGAAAAATTCCATCAGTACGGATTCCGGCGAGACGCAAAGGCCCCCTGAAGCCGGCCGGGATCAGGCCATCGGGGGAAGCATCCTGGCCGGTATCCGCCTGGTTTTCAGCTCATCCTATTTAGCCGGAATTTGCATGCTCATCCTGCTGTATACGACGCTGTCGACCTTTTTATACTTTCAACAGGCCCAGATTGTACGCGACAGTTTTGACGACCCGGCAATCCGAACCGCCCTTTTCGCCGCAATGGATTTTTCCGTCAATTTCCTGACCATTGTCGCCCAATTGCTTCTGACTTCGCGCATCGTCCGTAAATGGGGCCTAAGCTGGGCCCTGGCCTTAATCCCGCTCCTGCTGGGGATCGGATTTCTGCTGTTGGGAATGATGCCGACGCTCAGCATTTTGATAACCGTGCAGGTCCTGCGCCGGGCCGGCAACTATGCCGTGATGCGGCCGGCGCGCGAAATGCTTTACGTCGTATTGGGAAAGGAAGAAAAATATAAGGCCAAAAATTTTATTGACACCGTCGTCTACCGCGGCGGGGATGCCGTCAGCGCCTGGGCCTATGCCGGACTGAAAGCTGCGGGATTAAACCTGGCTGCAATTGCATTGATTGCAGTTCCGCTGACAGGGGTCTGGGCCTGGATATCGTTTAAGCTGGGGAAGCGGCAGACGGCACTGGCCCAGCAAACAAGCCGCAGGCAATGACTTAGTAACAATTCGCTCTTGGATGTGTACTGCGATGTCCATTTGGGAGTATCTGGAGGAGCCAATGATAGACAACAGAACACAGGCGCTAAGCCGCCGCCAGTTTATGCGGGGCTTAGGTCTGCTATCGGCCGGCATCGTGCTGATGCCGAAAAATATATTCGGTGAAAGCGGTCAACCCATTACCCGCGCTATTCCGTCTACCGGCGAACCCATTCCGGTTATCGGAATGGGAACTTCCCGCACCTTTGATATCGGAAATGATCCGGCTGGCATGGCTCAGTTGAGCAAGGTCCTGCAGGTCTTTTTCGACAACGGCGGGGCTCTGATTGATTCCTCGCCGATGTACGGGAGTGCCGAGATGGTGGTCGGTGACTTGCTGAAAACGATCCAAAATAAAGAGAAACTCTTTGCTGCGACCAAAGTCTGGATCGACGGAAAACAAAACGGCATTGAACAGATGCAGGAATCCATGCGGCTCATGGGAGTTGCGGTCATGGACCTCATAGAGATTCACAACTTGCGGGATTGGAAAACCCACCTGCCGACCCTCAGGCTGTGGAAGCAAGAGGGCAAGATACGCTATATTGGCATTACCACTTCCCACGGACGATATCACGCTGAACTGATGCAGATAATGCGAACCGAGGATCTGGATTTTGTTCAATTCACTTACAATATCGGCAACCGTACCGTGGAGGACAGTTTGTTGCCCCTGGCGGCTGATCGGGGAATGGCGACCTTAATCAACCGTCCCTTTCAGCGCGGGTCCTTATTTCGTAGTGTAAAGGGGAAAGCTTTACCGGAATGGGCCCAGGAGTTTGACTGCCAAAGCTGGGGACAGTTTTTCCTTAAATTCATAGTTTCGCACCCGGCGGTCACCTGTGTGATTCCGGCCACATCCAATGTGAACCACATGACGGATAACATGGCTGCCAATTTCGGCGAGCTGCCTTCTGCGTCGATGCGAAAACGCATGCTGGAATACTTTTCATCACTATAAAGGACTTCGGTACTTTACAAAACAGGACGTTTACGGGCGGGATTACCCCTTGGTTTGATCCTGGAAGAATGACCGCCGGCGGTTTATGCAAATGGGGATAAGACGCACAAGCCTTCGGACGAAATTCAAAATTGGAGCACCTATTATGGGAAAGAAACGGGCAAGGCCGATCATTGAATGTATATTCATTGGGTTCAGCCCTGTCCCGGTTTCTCCTCAAAGTGATCCATCCAGTTCATCTGCTACCGGTTTTTTGCAGGCCCTGCAGCGTTGAGCCCCCCTGAAAAGCGGCTGGCCGCACGAAGAACAGTGGCAGCGTTCACATTCCAGCCGGGCCCATTCTACGCTGCCCTGCTCGTCGCCAAGCTCGGCGACTTTCGCGCGCCATACGGGGATTGCTCTTTTCATCACCCCTTTACCGGTGGCAAAGGGGAAAACTTCTATCATATTACATGGCCATTGCTCGCATTGATGGCAGGAGTAAAATCCTTTTGTTTTTACACAATCCCTTATCTTGCAGGCGCTGCAATAGGCGTAAAGTTTTTGGGAGGCATCCGGCTGCATGCATCCCAAGCACTCTGTCTCCTCGGGTTTGGTGCCGTAAAGGTTTCCCATAACAGCCTTGAATTTTTCGTTTCCGTCCCGGGTTGCGATATAAACACCACACGTGCCGCAATACAACCCGCAGGGTGCCATTAAATCCCTGTTGCTAAATTCTTCTTCAGTCCATCCTTCCATAGGTATGCCTCCTTTATCGTCCGTAGTAGGCAATAAGTGATGCTTTTGCGATCACATGTTGATTCAGAAAGAATCCCACCATAGCCGGTGGCGCTTTTTCGTCTAAATCCA
>Ga0307426_1000639_pt1 | contig 23928 bp, 24 predicted proteins | sample SalMarWE160340MG_FD_202165 | JGI IMG/M metagenome (GOLD analysis project Ga0307426, IMG submission 202165) | Salt marsh sediment microbial communities from the Plum Island Ecosystem LTER, Massachusetts, United States - WE1603-40 | ecosystem: Environmental > Aquatic > Marine > Intertidal zone >...
GCCCGGGCCGCCGGGCTGGTGCCGGAGGCGAGCGACAATTTCCGCCTCTCCTACGCGCGCACGCTGCAGCTGTGGCAGGACAGGTTCATGCACCGCTGGCCGGCGATCGCCCGCATGGGCTTCGACGAGGCGTTCCGGCGCAAGTGGATCTACTACCTCAGCTACTGCGCGGCCGGGTTCATCGAGGGCTCGATCGACGTCGGCATCTACCGGCTGCGCCGCCCCGCCTGAGCGTCGTCCGCGGACCTCTCCGAGCGCCCCCGCACCACCTTGAGCACCCGCCGCATGGCGAAAAACAACAGCGGGTAGGGCGCCATCCGCGCCAGCTTCACCCCCGCCACCGCCCTCAACGGAAACCCGATCTCGAACCGCTTCGAGCGCAGAAGCCCGTCCAGGATGCGTTTGCCGGCCTTGTCGACCGGCATCATCATCGGCATCGGGTAGCGGTTGCGGGCGGTCAGCTCGGTCTCCACAAAGCCCGGCGAGACGAGCCGGACATCGATCCCGAAGGCCCTGAGCTCGGTGTGCATCATCTGCGTCAACTGGATCAGCGCCGCCTTGGCCGGCCCGTAGGGGCCGCCCGACGGCATTCCGAAATACCCCGCGATCGACGAGACAACCGCGATCTGCCCGCCGCCGGCGCGCTTCATGTGCTCGGCGGCCGGGGCGATCATGTTGACCGCCCCCAGATAGTCGACCCGCGTCACCGCCGCATAGCGCGCCGGATCGTAGTCGGCGATCCGGTTCCGGTGCCATTCGGCGGCCGAGAAGACGACGAGGTCGAGCCGCCCCAGTTCCTCGATGACACGGGCGCACACCGCCTCGGCCGCGGCGGCGTCGCCGACATCGAGCGGGTAGGGGTGGAGCGAGGGCATCGCCTCGGCCATCGCCCGCAGCCGCTCGGCCCGCCGGGCCGAGATCGCCACCTCGAACCCCTCAACCGTCAGCTGCCGCGCCAGCTCGGCGCCGATGCCGGAACTCGCCCCGACGATCCAGGCGACCTTGCGATCGGCCATGGCACTCCCTCGCTCGGCCGCCTCGGGCCCGGCCGCGTTGCGTATGTCAGGGAGCTTTCACAGCCCGCGCGCCGACGCAAGCCATCTCGGGCCGGGGCGGAGCGGGGCGAGGCGAGAAAGTTGGCGCGCCCTACGGGACTCGAACCCGTGTTTCCGCCGTGAGAGGGCGGCGTCCTGGGCCACTAGACGAAGGGCGCGTTGCGCCACCCTATCCCGGGCGGCGGCGGTCTGTCACCTCGATCGTTCTGGTGCGCCCAACGGGAATCGAACCCGTGTTTCCGCCGTGAAAGGGCGGCGTCCTGGGCCTCTAGACGATGGGCGCCCAAGGCGGTCCCGCGTATAGGGGGGCGAGCGAGGCCACGCAAGGGCCAATGTGCGCGCTTCACTGCCCTGCCGGGCGCCGCGCGCCGGGTCTTCAGCAGCCGTCGAAGGTGATCGGTCCCCGGGCGCCGGGGGGACGGTCGCGCACGTCGATATGGATGAACTTGCGCCCCGTGTCGCAGCCCAGCCCGCCGACCTCGCGCTGCCGCATCATGTAGGTGATGAGGTCGGACTTGGCGATCCCCGGCGCGAAGATGTCGGCGGCCATGCAGCGCTTGTGATAGGAGTGCCGGGCGCCGCCGATGCGCCAGTTGCGGATCGGATTGCGGTAGCCGGAGGTGACGACCACGGGCGCGTTGAAATGCCGCTCGGCGCGGTGAATGACCCCCCTCAGCTTCGGCACCAGGCAGAAGGTCGCGACCTTCGAGTGCTCGACATAGACCCCGTGCTTCTTGGGGTAATGGCTGCCGCCGGCCGGACCGAACGAGGCGCAGCCCGCCAGAAGCGCGACGGTGATGACGATGGCGACGGCGGCCCGCATGTGCTTGTCCCGCTCGCCCGCTTCCCCCGCGGGCGGCACCCCAACCGTAGGGACCGCTGGCTAATGACCGGTCAAGGGACCTGGTTAACGGCCCGTTCGCCCTTTGACCGCGGTCAATTGAAGCGGTCGCCCGAGGCGCTAGAACCTCTCGGAGCCGAACACGCAAAGGCCCGGCGGCGGGCCGCCACGGCAAAAGGGGAGGCTTCCGATGTCGACCGCGAACGGTTCCGGTGAGGCGAGGGCCCGGGGACGGGAGGCGCCCGTATGGATCTATTTCGCGCTCGCCTTCGGGATCGCCTGGGGGGCGATCGTCATCCTGGTGCTTCCCAGCGGCATTCCGGGGCAGGGCGCGCAGGTCGACGGACTGTTCGGCGCTGTATTCGTCGCGATGGCGTCCGCGCCGCCGCTGGCGGCGATCGTCGTCACCCTGGCGACTGAAGGCCGGCGCGGCCTTACCGCCTTCGGCCGGCGGCTTCTCGCCTGGCGGGCGCCGCTGGGCGACTATGCCGGGGCGGTGCTTGTCGTGCCGGCGACGGCAACGGCGGTGCTGCTTGCGCTTTCGGCACTCGATCCGGTCTACACGCCGGCGCTCTTGCGGGCCGAAAACGTCGCGGCGGCGCTTGCCTTCGGCATTTTCGGGGGGCTCGCCGCCGGCGTCATCGAAGAAATCGGCTGGACCAACTTCGCACTCAACCGCCTTCTTCGCACCAGGACCGTCCTCTTCGCGGGCCTCGCCGTGGGCGTGCTTCACGGCCTCTGGCACGGGCTGTCGGGCTATTGGGCGGAGGGGGCGGAAATGGGCGCCTGGTATCTGCCCTATTTCGCCGTCGTCTGGGTCGGCGGCATCGCCGCGCTGCGCATGCTGATCGCCTGGCTCTACAAGCGCACCGGCTCCCTGCCTGTCGCCCAGCTGACCCACGCCAGCTACACAGGCGGGCTTTTGCTCGTCTGGCCGGCGGGCATCGAGCCGGCTCAGACGTTCATCTGGACCACCGTCTTCACCGTGGCCTTGTGGGCCGTCATCGGGGTGATTTTTGCCGCCGATCGCGCCGCGTTCACGTCGCGACCGGCCTGAGCGGACCCCGGCCCCTCACCAGGCGCCGGTGTTCTCCATCGATGCCCACGGTTCTTGAGGCGGCAAAGGGTCGCCCTTTTGCAACAGTTCGATGGAAATCTTGTCCGGCGATCTGACGAATGCCATGTGTCCGTCGCGGGGCGGACGGTTGATCGTCACCCCCATATCCATCAGGTGCTGGCACAGCGCGTAGATGTTGTCGACGCGATAGGCGAGGTGCCCGAAATTGCGTCCGCCGGCGTAGTCCTCCGGGTCCCAGTTGTAGGTCAGCTCCACTTCGCCGCCCTCGTCGCCGGGGGCCCTCAAAAAGATCAAAGTATATCTGCCCGCTTCGTTTTCGCTCCTGCGGACCTCCTCGAGCCCCAGACCCTGACAGTAGAATTTGAGGCTCTCGTCGACGTCCGTCACCCGCACCATGGTGTGCAGATAGTGCATCTCATTTCTCCCTGATCCGGACCAGTCCGGCGCCGCCGACGGGTCGATTTCGTGCTTGTGGACATTGGCAGGGCGGCCGTCCGCGCGCAACCGCCTGAGCCCCAACCGGTTCTCCGCTCGGGTGCCGGAACGGCCCGGCGGGGATTCACAAGCCAGACCATTTCGCTTAACTTGTGCGCCTGAATCAGCCACACTGCCCCGACTGTTTGAGGGGTTGCGTACCTGTCTGGCGGGCTGGTGCGTAGGCGTTAAGAAGGCGTGATGACTATGGGGGCCAAGCTCACGACCAATCTTGACCAGGCGGGTGTAGGGTCGGCTGACGAAGGATCCAACACACCTGACCAGACGGTCGATTCGCAACCTCAGTTGGAAGGCCCCCCCGACGTCATCGAGATCACCGGCCACATCAAGTGGTTCGACGTCGCCAAGGGCTTCGGCTTCATCGTCCCCGACAACGGGCTTCCCGACGTTCTCGTGCACGTGACCTGTCTCAGACGCGACGGGTTCCAGACCGCCTATGAGGGCGCCCGGGTGTCCTGCGAGGCCCTGTCCCGGCCCGGCGGGCTACAGGCCTTCCGCATCCTGTCGATGGACGAATCGACCGGCAAGCATCCCTCGCAGATGCCGCCGCCGCGCACCCATGTGATGATCGAGCCGACCTCCAAGCTCGAGCTGCTGGAGGTCAAGTGGTTCAACCGCGTCAGGGGTTTCGGCTTCCTGTCGGCCGGGGAGGGGCACCCGGACGTTTTCGTGCACATGGAAACCCTGCGCCGCTACGGGCTCACCGAGCTGCGCCCCGGCCAGCACGTGCTGGCCCGCTACGGAAAAGGCCCCAAGGGCCTGATGGCCGCCGAGATCCGCCCCGAAGGCTGGGGCGAAGGCCCCTCGTCCCACTGACCGCGTAGTTGCAGCCGATGCCATCGGTCCTGTTCGCCCCCCATCTCAGGCGGGCGCTGGCCCCGCTGCTGCTGGTGGCGCTCGCCGCCTGCGATCTCATCGCCGGCGAAACGGTGGCGGTGCTGCACACGGCGACCGGCGCGCATCGCTTCAATGTCGAGATTGCCGACACCGACGAAACGCGCACCCGGGGGCTGATGTTCCGCACCGAGATGGCCGACGACGCCGGCATGCTGTTCGATTTCTTCGACGAGCGGCCGGTGAGCTTCTGGATGCAGAATACGCTCATCCCCCTCGACATGGTCTTCATCGCCGCCGACGGCACCGTGCGCTCGATCCACGCCAACGCCCGCCCGATGGACGTCACTGCCATTCCCTCCGGCGCCCCCGTGCGGTTCGTGCTGGAGATCGCCGGCGGCCGCGCCGCCGAAATCTCGCTGGCGGTCGGCGACCGAATGGAGCACCCTAGGGTCGAGAAATAGGCCGCCGGCGTTTCGGTTGACCCGGCCCCCGGCCGGCCGCCGCAGGCAGAAACGCGCCTCAGGGCGCGAAGCCGAAAGTGTCGAACTCCCAGGCGGCCAACTCGCGGATCGCCGCTTTTTGTTCCTCGCTCAGAATCTCGGCGGCGGGACGCCGGTCGCGGCGCTGACTGCTCTTCGCGTTCGGGATGGCGGCGGGCATCGGCTTGCCCCATTGCCTGGCAAGCTCCGCGATCCGGGGCCACAGGTCCTCGTAGAGAATGACCTCGTCGGCCACGATCTCGCCGTCGATCTTGTAGAACCGGTCGTTGCAGAACCGTCCCTTCTCGATCACCCGCCGCAGGTGACCCCTGAAGCGGCGCGGCGGAAATCCGATCCACTTGTAGGCCCGCCAATAGGCCAGGGACACGGCGCGTTCGTAGGGGTGGCGCTCGACCGCGATCTTGTAGGCCTTGTCCCACAACTCCGGCAGCCGGTCGCGAATGAGGTGCGCGCTCATATGCTGGAAGAAGATCCGCTTGCCCGTTTCGTCGAACTCGTTCATCGCCCTGCCGCCGAGCCTGATGCGCGCTGCTTCCTCATCGGGGGACAGCCCCGTCACGATGTCGGGGTGCGCACACCACGAGCTGAGCACGATCTCCGCGCTCGTGCTGGCGGTCTTGGCGGTCTTCAGGAAGATGAAGTTGTTGGTGAACGAGGCGATCATTTCGGGCGCATCTTAGCGGAGCAGCCGGCCGCCGAAAATCAGCGCGGCCGCGACAAATGGCCAGCCATGACGCGGCGATTCGAAGCGAATCCGCAACCCCGCTCCGCAGGGCACGAGGGGAGCTGGCGACCCCGGCAGGAGTCGAACCTGCGACCAATAGCTTAGAAGGCTACTGCTCTATCCAGCTGAGCTACGGGGCCGTCGGCCGGTCTCATATCGCGATTTGCCCCCCGTGTCAGGCGCCCGCCCGGCCCTCGGTGCGCCCGAAGCGCCTCAGTGCGTCCAGGGGCTCTTGCGGTCGACCCGAAAGTTGTCGGCGTAGGCGGCGCGCTTCACCGTCGGCTCGTGCGGCTCCTCGACGCGGTAGTCGATGGAGTTGCGCCTGGCGTAGGCCTCCGCGTCCTCCCGCGTGTCGAATCTGAGCCGGACCTGGCTTTTTGTGTCGGCCGAGGAGGTGTAGCCCATCAATGGCTCGGCGCGGCGCGGCGAATCCGGCTCGAAAACGAGCAACCATTGCTTGGTGCCGCCGTGGCCGGACTGCATGGCGGTTTTCGCCGGCTTGAATATTCTCGCTGTCATCGTCTACCCATTCGATCTTCGGCGGAGGTCATTGCGCTGTCGCGTCACCCGCATAGAGCTGACTCATGCCCGCCTCGCCGAGTCGGTCGAGCATGCCGATCTGCGATTCCAGCCAGCCGATATGCCCTTCCTCGTCCCCCAGGATGGAAGCGAACAGGTCGCGCGAGCCGAGGTCACCCACCGCCTCGGCCTTCCCCGCGGCCTCCGTGTAGAAGCGCCGCGCTTCGATCTCGTCCGCAAGGTCGGCTTCGAACATCTCACGCAGCGACCCCGCCGGCTTGATTTCACCGATTGCCCTGACGTCCGGCACCCGTTCGAGAAACACCATGCGTTGCATGAACCGGTCGACATGCCCGAGTTCCTCCTGCAGCTCCTCACGCATCTTGTCGGCCAGCTTGCCCAATCCCCAGTCCGCCAGGACATGGGCGTGGAGCAAATACTGGTGCACGGCAGTGAATTCCATCGTCACCGCTTGCTGCAGCAGGTCGAGTACGGCCTTCTTGCCTTTCATGATCAAACGCTCCCAGGTTACCGAGGCTGGTCGGAGCAGCAAGATTCGAACTTGCGACCTCTGGTTCCCAAAACCAGTGCTCTACCAGGCTGAGCTATGCTCCGGCGGCGAACGCGACTCGGCTTACACATTCTTGTTGGGAGCGGCAAGCCGTGATACTCGCCCGCGAAACGCCCGCGCAAGCCGCTGAAATCAAAGGCGCAACATGCCAGAGCGGACCTCGAACAACGCGTCGGAGCCGGCGGGCGCAGCAAAGCCCGGCCGTTGGCACGGTGCCGCCTGGATTGCCGGCGCGCTCGTCGGCTTCCTCCTCATCGCGGCGCTTATCGACGCGCCGGTCACCCGCGCACTGACCGCTTGGCCGCCGGCGGAACGGGCCTTCTTCGCCTGGCTCACGCAATGGGGCGAAGCCGCCTGGGTGCTCGTTCCCGCGCTCTTGCTCTGGGCCGCCATGAGGGCGGTCTGGTTCGCCAAACCGCGATTCTGGGCGCGTTGGGCGGCGCGATCCGTCGGCGCCATGTCGGGCTTCGTTTTCTTGACCGTGGGCTTGCCCGGGCTCGCCAGCGCCGTGCTCAAGCGGCTCATCGGCCGCGCGCGTCCCTGGCGCCTCGACGAGCTCGGCACACTCTGGTTCGATCCGGTGCAGCCGCTCAACGCCTCGCTGCAAAGCCTGCCCTCCGGTCACGCGACCACGTCCTTCGCGTTCGCCGTCGCCATGGTGGCGCTGTTCGGCCGGACATGGGGGGTGGTCTTCGTGCTCGCCTTTCTGATCGCCCTCTCGCGCGTCGTGGTTGGCGATCACTACCTGTCCGATGCCATCGCGGGCGGCCTGCTCGGCACCCTGGGCGCCATCTGGGTGCGCGACTGGTTTGCGGCACGGCGTCGGGTGCTCGAACGGCGCGAAGGGCGCCTGCGCAATCGGTTTGCGGCGCCCGTCCGTCGACTGTGGCGGAAGCCCGTTCAGCGCACCGCCCGGTAGCGCGCCAGACCGGCGTCGAGGTCCGCCTTGAGGTCGTCGACATCCTCGAAGCCGGCATGCAGCCGGAAGAGGTTGCCCTGTTCGGTCCACGGGACCGCGGTCCGGACGCGGGTCGGGTCGGCCGGCAGCAGCAGGCTCTCATAACCGCCCCAGGAATAACCCATCGCGAACAGCTCCATGTTGTCCATCATCGCCGCGATCGCCGCCCGCGGCGCCGGGTCGAGGACAAACCCGAACAGGCTCCCCGAGCCGGAAAAATCGCGCCCGAACACCGCGTGGTCCGGATGATCCGGCAGGGCAGGGTGGAGCACCCGCCGCACGCCGTCCTGCCCGGCGAGCCACCGCGCGAGGTCGAGGGCGCGCGCCTGATGGGCCTGCATCCTGACGGCCAGCGTCCGCAACCCGCTGGCAACGAGATAGGCGTCGTCCGGGGAGACATGGTTGCCATAGGCCCGCGCGGTTCGGCGCACCGCCTCGGCCCGTTCAGCGGTCGTTGAGATGGTGCCGATAAACACATCCGAGTGCCCCGAGAACATCTTGGTGCCGGTGTGCACGACGATGTCGGCCCCCAGCGCCAGCGGGTTGTGGAACAGGGGCGTCGCCCAGCTGTTGTCGAAGATGATGGCGATGTCCGCCCCCGCCGCCGACCGGATGGCCTGCAGATCCTGGACCTCGAAGGTCAGCGAGCCGGGGCTCTCCATCAGGATCGCCTTTGTGTTCTCGGCGATCAGCGCGCCGATGCCGGCCCCGATGCGCGGATCGTAGAACCGCGCCGTCACCCCGTGCTCGGCCAGCGCATGTGTGCAGAAATACCGGGTGGGGTCATAGGCGCTGTCGGTCACCAGCACGTCGTCGCCGGTCTTCAGGCACGACAGCAGCGCCAGCGAGATGGCCGCCAGCCCGGACGGCGCAACCACCGTCGCCGCGGCCCCTTCCAGTTCGCCCACGATCGCGGCCACCGCGTCGGTGGTCGGGTTGCCATGGCGACCGTAGCGGTACCGCGTTCCGCCATGCTCGAGTTCGTCCAGGGTCTCGAAGACCACCGTCGAACCGCGAACCACGGGCGGATTGACGAACCCGTACTGATCCTTCGGGTCCCGCCCGCCATGGGTCAGGATGGTCTCTGCGGCGCGTCGCTTGCCGCTCTTCTTCTCGCTCATCTTCCAGGCCCCCCAAATCGTCCCGCGCCGACCGCGCCCGGGGCCCCCGTGCCCATCGAGTTCAGGCCGGACGCTTGACCGAACGCGTCGGGTGTCCTTCGATGTGGCCTGTCGCGACCGTTCGCTGCTGGTCGCGATTCGGATCGGCGCCGGGGCCACGCCGCACCCGACCGCAATGACAACAAGATTGGGGCGCAAACGCAACGCCATGAACCGACGGGTCCCCGCGTTCACAATTGCCTTTTTCACCGCCATGACCGCCCTGTCGGCGCAGGCCGACACGCTGCAGGACGTCCGCGACAAGGGATATCTCGATTGCGGGGTTGCGGCCGGCGCCGCAGGCTTTTCCGCCCAGGACGCCGATGGCAACTGGACGGGTCTCGAAGTCGACTACTGCCGCGCCATGGCCGCCGCCATTTTCGACGATCCCGACGCGGTTCGCTTCACCCCCCTGACCACCGGCGAACGGTTCGACGCCCTGACCTCCGGCGTCGTCGATGTGCTCTCGCGCACCACCACTTGGACGATGGGGCGCGACACCCAGCTGGGCATCAACTTCGCCGGCGTGATGTTCTACGACGCGCAAGGCTTCATGGTCCGCGCCGACGACGGCTACAGCTCGGCGCTCGAGCTGGGCGGGGCCAACATCTGCATCGAATCCGACACCACCACCGAGCTCAACGCGGCGGACTTCTTCTCCGCCAACTCACTCGAATTCAATCCCGTTCTGTTTGGCGAGCAGGCCGAGGTGGTCAAGGCCTATGAGGACGGACGGTGCGACGCCTATTCCTCCGACACCTCGGCCCTCGCCTCCGAGCGCCAGCGGCTCGCCGATCCGGACGCCCATATCATCCTGCCGGAGATCATCTCGAAGGAGCCGCTGGGCCCCGCCGTCCGCCAGGGCGATGAAAAATGGTTCTCGATCGCCCGCTGGACCTATTTTGCGCTGCTCGACGCCGAGGAACTCGGGGTCAACCAGCTCAATGTCGACGACATGCTGGTTTCCGACAGCCCGGCGGTCAAACGGCTGCTCGGCGTCGATGCCGATTTCGGTTCCCCGATCGGGCTGACGCCGGACTGGGCCTTCCGGATCATCAAGCATGTCGGCAACTATGGCGAAATCTACGCGCGCCATGTGGGGCTTCAGACCCCGATCGGAATCGCCCGCGGCATCAACGAGTTATGGACGCGCGGGGGCATCCAGTACGCCCCGCCCATCCGCTAGTGGGCCGCCTCCCGACGATGGACATTCCGCCGCACCTGCGCCGCGGTTGTCTTGACCCTGCCACCGAATTGCCGAGAATCAGGATTCCTGTCAGGAGGAAAAACCGGTCCGCAACCCGCTCGGACCGGGGCGAGGGTCCGATTTAGTGCGCGTCCTTTTTGTACTGGTGTTTGCGTTGTGGCCGGTCGTCGCCTCGGCGCAGACCCTCGATGCGGTCAAGACCCGCGGGTTCGTGCGCTGCGGATCGACCGAAAACCTGCCCGGTTTCTCCCAGGTCTCCGCGGAAGGGCTGTGGTCGGGCTTCGACGTCGATGTGTGCCGCGCCGTCGCGGCCGCGATCTTCGGCGATCCCAACCGCGTCGAGTTCATTTCGCTCACCGGCAAGAGCCGCTTCGCCCCCCTGCAATCGGGCGAGATCGACATCATGGCCCGCAACGCGCCATGGACGATGCGCCGGGACACTGACTTCGGCGTGCGCTACGTGGCCAGCTTCTTCCACGACGGCCAGGCCTTCATGATCCGCACCAATGCCGGGATCGTCTCGACCCTCGAATTGGCCGATGTCTCCGTGTGCACCATCGAGGGCTCTGATCACGCCGACAACATGCGCCGGTTCTTCTTCGGCGGACAGGTCAGCTACACCGAGGTCCTGTACGAGGACGACGACGACCTGATCACCGCCTACCGGACCGGTCTGTGCGACGTCGTCACCGCCAACGCCACGCGTCTGTTCGCGATCCGCGCCGCCCTCGGCGATCCCGCCGGCCACCGGATCCTGCCCGAGCGCCTCTCCAAGGAGCCGATCGGCCCGGTGGTGCGGGCCGGCGATGACCAGTGGCGGAACATCGTGATGTGGACCCTTTTCGCCATGATCAACGCCGAGGAGCTCGGCGTCAGTTCGATGAATGTCGATCAGATGGCCGAGTCCCGCAATCCCGCCATCCGCCGGCTCCTGGGGCTCGAGGGCGATTTCGGCACGGCGCTCGGACTGACCCCGAGCTGGGCCCGCAACGTCATCACCGGCGTCGGCAACTACGGACAGGTCTTCGACCGCAATCTGGGGGCGTCCTCGCCGCTCGGCATGGCGCGCGGCCTCAACGCGCTTTGGACCAAGGGCGGGCTTCTCTACGCCCCGCCGATCCGCTAGGCGATCGGCAGCTTCTCGTCGGCCCCCCATTCGGCCCACGAGCCGTCATAGACCCGCATCTGCTCGTGGCCGGCGACCCCCAGCGCCAGATTGAGGATCGGCGCGGTGACCCCCGACCCGCAGGTCGTGATGACCGGCTTGTCGGGGTCGATGCCCGCCGCCGCCATCAGGCGCGTGAGCGCCGCGACATCCTTGAATTCGCCGCCGTCGAGGAGATCGGGGAAGGGCAGGTTGACGCTGCCGGGAATGTGCCCGCGTCTCAGCCCCGGCCGCGGCTCGTCCACTTCGGCGTTGAACCGCTCGGCCGAACGCACGTCTACAATCTGCGGCGCGTCAGGCCTGCCGAGCCCGGCCCGAATGTCGGTCGCGGAGACCGCCGCCCCCACCAGGGGCGACGCATCGAAGCGGGCCGGGGCGGGCGCCCGCGCGCCGGCCTCCAGCGGCCGGCCTTCGGCGCGCCATTTCGGCAGTCCGCCATTGAGCACGAACGATTGCGCCGCCCCCATGATCGAGAAATTCCACCAGGCCCGCGCCGCCGAGAAGACACCCACTGTATCGTAGACAACGACCCGGTCGGTCTCGGATATGCCCAGCGCCCCCACCATCTCGGCGAAGATTTCGGGGCTCGCCAGCATGTGCGGCAGGTCGCGGGATGTGTCCGCGATGGCGTCGATGCCGAAGAAGACGGCCCCGGGGATGTGCGCCTCGGCGAATTCGGCGGCCGCGTCGCGCCCGCTCGCCGGCATGTGCCAGGTCGCGTCGACGACCTTCAGATCGGCCGCGCCGAGTTCATCGGCCAGCCATCGGGTCGTCACCAGCGGTGAAGCGGCGTCCCCCATCCGGTGCAATCACGCGAACCGCACGGAGACCCGCCGGTTTTCCCGGCCTTTTTTCTCGATCTTGCCGAGGCTCACCGGTCCGATCTCGCCGGTCGCGGCGACATGGGTGCCCCCGCAGGGCTGCAGGTCGACGACGTCCCCGGCCGTCCCGATCCGGATCAGCCGAATCCGGCCCTGCCCGCGCGGCGGCTGCACGCGCATGGTCTTGACCAGATTGGGGTTGGCGTCGAGCTCGGCTTCGTCGATCCACTCCTCGGAGACCGGGTAGTCGGCCGCGATCAGTTCGTTCAGCCGCGCCTCGAGCGCTTCCTTGTCCTGTGGCGCCTCCGGCATGTCGAAATCGAGCCGCCCCTTTTCCTCGCCCACCGATCCGCCGGTGACCGGGAAGGCAAACACCACCGAAAGCAGATGTAGCGCCGTGTGCATGCGCATCAGCCGGTGACGGCGCTCCCAGTCGATGGTGGCCTCCACCGGCTCGCCGCGCTTTGGCAGGGCCTGCCCCTCGTCCGGGACATGCACGATCTCGGCCCGGTCGCCGGGATGGATCGTGGTCGCGATCGTCACCGCGCTGCCGTCCAATCGGCTCAGCGTGCCGCTGTCGCCGGGCTGGCCGCCGGATGTCGCGAAGAAGACGGTGCGGTCGAGCACGATCCCCCCGCGCGCGTTGACCTCGATCACCTCCGCCGGGGTCGAGCGCAGATAGGGCTCGGCGCGGAACAGGAATTCCGTGCGGCCTGCCGTCATGCCGCCGATTCCTTCTCGAACACCGAGGAGATGTCGACCTCCAGCGGGCGTTCGAGGAACTCCGGCACCGGCAGGTCGCGCGCCCGCAGGAAGGCCGGGTTGAACAGCTTGCTCATGTAGCGGGTGCCGTAATCGGCCAGGATCGTCACCAGGGTATGGCCCGGCCCCATGTCGCGCGCCATCCGGACCGCCCCGGCGATGTTGATCGCCGTCGAGCCCCCCATGCACAGGCCCTCATGGGAGACCAGATCGTAGATGTAGGGCAGGGCCTCTTCATCCGGAATCCGGTAGGCGAAATCGACGGTCAATCCCTCGAGGTTGCCGGTGATCCGTCCCTGGCCGATGCCTTCGGTGATCGAGTCGCCCTCCGATTTCAGCTCGCCCGTGGTGTAGTAGCTGAAAAGGTTGGCGCCTTCAGGGTCGGCCAGCCCGATCTTGATCGCCGGGTTGCGGTCGCGCAGGGCCTGCGCCACCCCCGCCAGCGTGCCGCCCGTGCCCACCGCGCAGATGAAGCCGTCGATCTTGCCGTCGGACTGCGCGAAAATCTCGGGGCCGGTATGATCGACATGCGCCTGCCGGTTGGCGACATTGTCGAACTGGCGGGCCCAGAAGGCGCCGCCCGGCAGCTCCCGGTCGAGCTTCTCGGCCAGCCGTCCGGAAACCTTGATGTAGTTGTTCGGATCGCGATAGGGCCGCGCCGGCACCTCCACGAGCGTCGCCCCGGCGACCCGGATCGCGTCCTTCTTTTCTTCGCTCTGGGTGTCGGGAATGACGATCACGCAGCGGTAGCCGAGCACGTCCGCCACCAGCGCCAGGCCGATCCCGGTGTTGCCCGCGGTGCCCTCGACGATGGTGCCGCCGGCCCTGAGCTCGCCGCTGCGCTCGGCGTGACGCACGATCGACAGCGCCGCCCGGTCCTTGACCGACTGCCCCGGATTGAGGAACTCGGCCTTGCCCCAGATTTCGCAGCCGGTGAGCTCGGAGACCCGGTTGAGGCGGATCAGCGGCGTCTTGCCGATGGCGGACAGTATGTCGCGGTACTTGTGCATGGTCGTCCCGTGCGTGCACGCAAATGGTAGTGAGCCGCCGATGGGCGCACAAGCGCCGGCCGTCCAAAGAAAACAACATTGCTTAATGCCGTCCCCTGGCGAACAGCCGTTGTCGCCGGGGCGCCCGGCGCTGGAACGGATCGCCCCCTCCGGCAACCCGCAAGGCGATGCTCCGCGACCGCTCGCGGCGGCCGGAAATAGATTTCCGGATTTCGCCGGCCCCGACCCCCCGCATTGCCGCCATTGCCGGATCGGCAAAAAACCATTGCGCCACGGGCACTTGGCCGCGCGAAGCCATTAATCAGTCGCACCGATCACGGCCCCTCGCGGCTTGCCGGGCGGCAGCGGCCGGCGTATCTGAGGGGCGATTGGAGCGGGCCCCTACCATGCGTTCACAACCCGTCCGGCCGCTGTCGCATCTCGAAGCGCTGGAAGCCGAGAGCATCGAGATCCTGCGCGAGGTCGCCGCCAGCTTCGAGCGCCCGGTGATGCTCTATTCGATCGGCAAGGACTCCTCGGTGCTCCTGCATCTGGCGCGCAAGGCGTTCTATCCTTCGAAGATTCCGTTCCCGCTGCTGCATGTCGATACCACCTGGAAATTCCGCGACATGATCGCGTTTCGTGACCGGGTGGCCGAGGACTATGGCGTCGAGCTCGTCACTTACACCAATCCCGAAGGCGTCAAAGCCAATATCAACCCCTTCGATCACGGCTCGGCGCGCTACACCGACGTCATGAAGACCCAGGCCCTGCGCCAGGCCCTCGATGCCGGCCATTACGACGCCGCGGTCGCCGGCGCCCGCCGCGACGAAGAGCGCTCGCGCGCCAAGGAGCGGATCTTCTCGCACCGCACCGCCTCCCACGCCTGGGATCCGAAGAACCAGCGCCCCGAACTCTGGCAGCTCTACAACACCCGCCTGGCTCCCGGTGAATCGATGCGCGTCTTTCCGCTCTCGAACTGGACCGAGCTGGACGTGTGGACCTACATCTACGCCCAGGCCATCCCCATCGTGCCCCTCTACCTCGCCGCCGAGCGCCCGGTGGTCGAGCGCGACGGCACCCTGATCATGGTCGACGACGACCGGTTTCCGCTCGCTGCCGGCGAGACACCGCGCACCGAAATGGTCCGCTTCCGCACCCTCGGCTGCTATCCCCTGACCGGCGCCATCCGGTCCACGGCCAGCAGCGTCCCGGAAATCATCATGGAGATGAACGCCACCCGCCTTTCCGAACGCCAGGGGCGGCTCATCGACGCCGACCAGGCCGGCTCGATGGAAAAGAAGAAGCAGGAGGGGTACTTCTGATGGTGTCCACCGCCACCATCCCCGAACCCCGCCCCGCCGTCAGCGACGCCGAGATGGCCCGCCTGCTCGAGCAGCAGACCTCCAGATCCCTGCTCCGGTTTCTGACCTGCGGTTCGGTCGACGACGGCAAATCGACCCTGATCGGACGCCTGCTCTATGACAGCCGGCTGATCCTCGACGATCAGCTCGCCAGCCTCCAGTCCGAGAGCCGCAACCGCGCGACCGGCGAGGAGGGGCTCGATTTCTCGCTCCTCGTCGACGGGCTGATGGCCGAGCGCGAGCAGGGCATCACCATCGACGTGGCCTACCGCTTCTTTTCGACCCCGCAACGCGAGTTCATCGTCGCCGACACCCCCGGGCACGAGCAATACACCCGCAACATGGCCACCGGCGCCTCGCACGCCGAGCTGGCGGTGCTGCTCGTCGACGCCCGCAAGGGCGTCGTCACCCAGACCCGCCGCCACGCCTTCATCGTCGCGCTCATGGGCGTCAAGCACGTGGTGCTGGTGGTCAACAAGATCGATCTGACCGGCTACGACCAGGCGACGTTCGATCGCATCGCGGCCGAATTCGAGGATTTTTCCCGCCCGCTCGGTTTCGACTCGGTCCGCGCCATCCCGACCTCGGCGCTCAAGGGCGACAATATCGCCGCGAAATCTCAGAACATGGGCTGGTATCAGGGCCCCGCCCTGCTGGCCTATCTCGAGCAGATCGACACCACCCGGGACCACGCGTCGGCGCCGTTCCGGTTCCCCGTGCAGTGGGTCAATCGCGCCGATCACGATTTCCGCGGCCTCGCCGGCACCGTCGCCAGCGGCGCGGTCAGCCAGGGCGACGAGGTGGTGCTGGCCTCCTCGCGCAAGCCGGCGCGCGTCGCCCGCATCGTGACCATGGATGGCGACCTGCCCACCGCCGTCGCCGGCCAGGCGGTGACCCTTGTCCTCGACCGCGAGCTCGACGCCTCGCGCGGCGAGGTGCTCAGCCACCCGGGGGCGCTCCCGGAATATTCCAACCAGTTCCAGGCGCAACTGGTGTGGATGCACGACGAGCCGGCGATCCCGGGCCGCTCCTATCTGCTCAGGGCCGGCGATCAGCTGGTGCCGGCGACGCTGACCAATCTCAAGCACCGCATCGACATGGATACCCTAGACAGGATCGCCGCCCGGCACCTGGCGCTTAATGAAATCGGCACCGTGACGATCGCCACCGATCGACCGATCGCCTTCGACCCCTATGCCGACAACGAACGCACCGGCGGCTTCATTCTCGTCGACCGTATCGCCAACGCCACCCTGGGCGCCGGCGTCATCGAGCACGGCCTCAGGCGCGGCCAGAATCTCAGCTACCAGGCCTTCGACGTCGACCGGCAGGTGCGCGCCGGGATGAAGGGGCAGGAGCCGGCGATCGTCTGGTTCACGGGGCTTTCGGGGTCGGGCAAATCGACGATCGCCAATCTCGTTGAAAAGCGCATCACCGCCGAGGGCCGACACACCTACGTGCTCGACGGCGACAATGTCCGGCACGGGCTCAACAAGGACCTCGGCTTCACCGAGGACGACCGCGTCGAGAATATCCGGCGCGTCGCCGAGGTGGCGCGGCTGATGGCCGACGCCGGGCTGATCGTCCTGGTCTCGTTCATCTCGCCGTTCCGCAACGAGCGCCGCATCGCGCGCGAAATCGCCGGCGATATCGATTTCATCGAAGCCTATGTCGATACGCCCCTGGAGGTCTGCGAGACGCGCGACACCAAGGGGCTGTATGCGCGCGCCCGCCGGGGCGAAATCAAGAACTTCACCGGCATCGATTCCCCCTTCGAGCCGCCGGAGCGGGCCGATCTGGTCCTGCATGGCGGCGAGCAGGAGCCCATGGAGCTCGCCGACACGCTCTACCGCCACCTGTTCGGCTAGTTATATGCCGGCGCCGACGCGGCCGCCTTCGCCCGCGAAATCTACAGGCCCTGCGCCTCGAACGGCGCGCCGGTGAGTTCCTCGCTCAGCTTCCACAGCCGCCGGGAGATCAGCTCGTCGCGCGCCTCGGGCGCCGTCCGGGCCGGCGCGCGCTTGTAGAGATATTCCCCGGTCACCGTCTGCATTTCCGGCGCGGTGGCGGCGTAGACAATGGTATCGGCGCCTTGCCCCGGGGTGAGGAGCAACGGCCCCGCCAGCCAGACCACGACCTGGAACCAGTCCCGGTTGTTCTGCGCGAAGCCGGTTTGCACCGGGCCCGGATGCACGGCGTTCACGGCCACCTGCGCGTCCTTCAGGCGTCCCGCCAGCTCGCGCGTGAACAGGACGTTGGCGAGTTTGGACTGGGCGTAGGCGGTCCTGCCCGAATAACCTTTCTCGAGCCCCAGATCGTCGAAATCGATATGCCCACTCAGATGCGCCGACGAGGACACGTTGATGATCCGCGACGGCGCCGCCTTGATGACGAGATCGACAAGCAGTCCGGTCAGAAGGAAATGCGCCAGATGATTGACCCCGAACGACAATTCGAATCCGTCGCGGGTCTCGAGGCGGCGCATGTTGATCGCCCCGGCATTGTTGATGAGCACGTCGATGCTCTCGTAGGCGTCGCGCAGCCTCTCGGCGAGGCGCCTCACCTGCGCCAGTTCGGCGAAATCGGCCGAAAAAAACCTCAGACGCTGCGGATACTTGGCCGTCGCCGCCAGCTCGTCGAGGGTCGGTTGGCCTTTTTCCGGATTGCGTCCGAGCACAGCGATGGTGCCGCCCGCCGCCGCCAGGGCCTGCGCCGCCGCCTTGCCGACCCCGGAGGTGGCGCCGGTGACCACGAAAACCTTGCCGTCGACCGCGGGCGCGTGGGGGGTCACGGCGACCTGCGGGAAGTCTTCGGCGCCATCGTCAGCTCCCCAGCGCCAGCCTGATCACGGCGCCGACCAGCACCACCACCGCCACGCCGGCGGCCCACAGGCCCACGAACCAGATCATCCGGTACGTCAGCCCGCGTTCGGCCATCACTGATAGCCCTCCTCGGGGTCGACCTTGCCGCGGAACACCCAGTAGGTGTAGCCGGTGTAGATGAGGATGATCGGCAGCAGCACCAGCCCTCCGATCAGCAGAAACAACAGGCTTTCGGGCGGCGCCGCCGCTTCGGCGATGGTCAGCGAGGGCGGCACGATGAACGGATAGAAGCTGATCCCGATGCCCGCGAAGCCGAGTACGAACAGCCCCAGCGCGGCGAGGAAGGGCTGCAGCACTCGTTCCTTGGTGAGCCCGCGCCACAACAGCCATCCGCAACCGGCGACCAGCAGCGGCACCACCACCGAAAACGCCGCCGTCGGCCACGAGAACCAGCGCGCCGCGTAGACCGGGTCGATCGACGGCGTCCAGGCGCTGAACACGCCCATCATTACCAGCGTGCCGATGCCCGCGTAGCGCGCCTGTTGCCGCGCCCGCGCCTCGATGGCGCCGCGTGTCTTGTAGACCAGCCAGGTCGATCCCAGAAGCGCGTAGCCGATGACCAGCGCGATGCCGGTCATGATGCTGAACGGGGTGAGCCAGTCGAACGGTCCGCCCGCATAGGCCCGGTCCGCGATCGCGATGCCGTTCACCAGCGCCCCCAGCGCCACCCCCTGGGAGAAGCCGGCGACCACCGAACCGATGCCGAAGCCCAGATCCCACAATCTGCGCCCCCGTTCCGTGCGCCAGCGGAATTCGAATGCCACGCCCCGGAAAATCAGCCCCAGCAGCATGGCGATCAGCGGGATATAGAGCGCCGGCAGCACCACCGAGTAGGCGAGGGGGAACACCGCCAGCAGGCCGCCGCCGCCCGCCACCAGCCAGGTCTCGTTGCCGTCCCACACCGGCGCCACCGCACTCATCATCACGCCGCGCTCGCGCTCGTCCCGCGCCCCCAGGCTGAGGATTCCGACGCCCAGGTCGAACCCGTCGAGCACCACATAGGCCAGCACTGCAAATGCGATGATCGCCGCCCAGATGAAACTCAGCTCAAGTCCGATCATGACGCGCTCCCTTCCCCGGGCGCCGGACGCGCGACGCGGACCGGCGCGTGGTCGGACAGCGGCTCCGCCGACGGCGGACGTCGCACCAACCGGAACAGATAGAACACGCCGGCCCCGAAGACGATGAAATAGACGATCACGAAGGCCGTCAGCGAGGTGGCGACGGCGCCGGCGACCACCGGCGAGGCGCTTTCACTGGTCCGCAACAGCCCGTAGACCGTCCACGGCTGGCGGCCGACCTCGGTGGTGATCCAGCCGGCCAGCACGGCGAGGAACCCCGACGGCCACATCCACACCGCGATGCGCATCAGCAGGCGGTCGTCGAACAGGCGCCCCCGGATGCGCTGCACTAGCGACCACAACCCGACGGCGATCATCAGGAGCCCCAGCCCGACCATGATCCGGAAGCTCCAGAAGATCAGCGTCGCGGGCGGCCGGTCTTCCGGCGCCCATTCCTTCAGGCCCCGGATCGTCGCGTTCGCGTCGTGGGCGAGGATCAGCGAGCCGAGCTTGGGAATGCCGATCGCGAAGCGCGTTTCCTCGGCGGCGTCGTCCGGCCAGCCGATCAGATACAGCGGCGCGCCCTGCTGCGTCTCGTAGTGGCCCTCCAGCGCCGCAACCTTGGCCGGCTGATTCTGGAAGGTGTTGAGCCCGTGCAGGTCACCGGCCACCAGTTGCAGCGGCGCCACAACCACCGCCATCCACATCGCCATCGAGAACATGATCCGCGCCGTGCGGTCCGTCGCGTCGCGCAACAGATGCAGGGCGCCGACCCCGCCGACCACGAAGGCGGTCGTCAGATACGCCGCCAGCACCATGTGCACGAGACGATACGGGAAGGACGGCGAGAAGATGATCGCCAGCCAGTTGGTGGGCACGAACTGCCCCACCTCGTTGGTCGCGTAGCCCGCCGGCGTCTGCATCCACGACATCACCGCCAGGATCCAGGTCGCCGAGATCAGCGTGCCCGCGGCCACCATCAGTGTGGACACGAAATGCAGTCCCGGCCCGACCCGCTTGAGCCCGAACAGCATCACCCCGAGGAACCCCGCCTCCAGGAAGAAGGCGGTCAGCACCTCGTACCCCAACAACGGACCGATGACCGGTCCCGCCTTGTCGGAGAACACCGCCCAGTTGGTGCCGAACTCGTAGCTCATCACCAGCCCCGATACGACGCCCATCCCGAAGACCACCGCGAACACGGTCTTCCAGTAGTCGAACAGCTTCAGATACGCCTCGTCCCGGCGGATCAGCCAGATCCCCTCCAGCACCGCCAGATAGCTCGCCAGCCCGATCGAGAAGGCCGGGAAGACGATGTGAAACGATACCGTGAACGCGAATTGCAGCCGTGCCAGCATCACGGCATCGAGGGCATCGAACATGCGCCGTCTCCCGACTCTCCGATTGTGGGTTATAGCGCAAGGCGGCGGCGCCGCCGAGACGGGCGTGCCGACCCCTGCAATATCTGTGGGAAGTTGGCTCCCCGGGCCGGACTCGAACCAGCGACCCAGCGGTTAACAGCCGCTTGCTCTACCAACTGAGCTACCGGGGATGACCGTTTTCCGCACCTCGCGGAACGGGTTGCGGTGTAGCTTTTTTGTTTTGTCTTGCCAAGGCCCCCAGGTGTCTTCCAGGCCGCGACAAACGCGCCGAATGGCCCTCGCCGGCATTTGGCGATTCCGCCGCCACGTTAAGCTTGGCTTTAGTCGCGGTTGCGAAGATGCGCCCGATTTTATCAGCGCGGCCGGGAAGATGTACGATCTTCTGGAAGGCCTGCTCGCGTCCAGTCCTGACCTCGTATTCGTCAAGGACGTCGAGGGGCGATTTCTTTTTGCCAATCTGCGCACCGTGCAGATGCTGGGATATGCGTCCTCGCGCGACGTCGTGGGCCAACGCGAATCCGAGCTCAAGCCGGGCGAGGAGGCCGAACGCGCCGAAAGCGAGGAAGCCGAACTGCTCGCCGACGGGGCCCCGGTAGCACGCGAGGCCTACCTGAGCTGCCGGGACGGCAACGCCTGCTGGTTCTCGCTCGTCAAGTCGGTGTTTCGCGACAGCGACGGCAAGGTCGCGGGCCTGATCGGCATCGGTCGCGATATCGGGGCACTGAAGAAGGCACTCGCGCTGGCCGAGGCCAGCCGCTACCAGAACGAAGTCTTCCGCCGCCTCATCAACGCGCTCCCCGACATCGTGTTCGCCAAGGACACGCAAGGCAAGTTCATCGTCGCCAACACCGCGACCGCCGAACTGATGAAGGCCGGGGACGCCAACGCCCTGATCGGCAACACCGATTTCGACTTCTACCCTCCCGATCTGGCGCAGCGCTATCGCACCGACGAAATCGAATTCATGAAGGACGCGCACTCGCAGATCATCGAGCAGCCGGTCTGGCGGCCCGACGGTTCCCGCGGCTATCTGTGTTCGCTCAAGGTGCCGATGCTGGACAAGGCCGGCAACGTCACCGGCTACATCGGGCACGGCCGCGACGTCACCGACACGCGGGTGGCCGAGCATGCCTTGCGCCAGCGCGAGGCAGAACTCGCCGAAGCGCAGCTGCTCGGCAACACCGGCAGTTGCGCCTGGCGCCAGGGGTCGTCCGACATCTCGTGCTCGGTCGGCATGGCGCCCCTGTTCGGTCTGCCCGCCGAGGCCGTCACCCGCCCGGCGCGGTTTCTGCTCCGGTTCATCGTACCCGGCGATCGCGCCAAGGTGCTCGAGGCGATCCGCGCGGCCGGCGACGACACGCGCACGCACTCCGTGCAATTCCGGGTCCGCAGCGACGATGGCCATCTCCGGGTGATCCAGGCGGCGGTCAGGATGGGCAACAGCTTCGAGGGCGAGCTGACCTATTTCGGCGTCTTGCACGACATCACGGACCGCAAGGCGGCCGAGGAAGCGCTGCACACGCTCGCCTACACCGACACGCTGACCGGACTGGCCAACCGCGCCGCCATCACTGAGCGTCTGGAAACCAAGCTGACGCACGCCGAACACCAGAGGCTGCACCTGTCGCTGTTGCTTGTCGATCTCGACGGGTTCAAGCGGGTCAACGACACGCGCGGCCACGCCGCCGGCGACAAGGTGCTGATCGAGGTGGCCAAACGCCTGCGCCGCTCGACCCGCGAGCACGAGATCATCGGCCGGCTCGGGGGCGACGAATTCGCGATCATCCTCGAGCACGAACCGGGTCCGGAAATCCCCGCCAAGGTCGCCCGCCGCTGCATCAACGCCATGCGCGAGCCCTTCGAGATCGAAGGCTCCACCGTCTCCATCAGCGCCAGCATCGGCATCGTCACCAGTATCGATCGCACCCAGAGCATTTCGCAGCTTCTGGTGTGCGCCGACCGGGCACTCTACCGGGCCAAGCAGGAAGGCCGGGACGGCTACCGGTTCTACGGCACCAGCGGCGAGGGCGAAGTGCCCGACGACGCTTCGGAGAGCCTGGCCACCGAACTTCGGCGCGCCCTGACAGACGGACAGATCTACCCCTTCTTCCAGGTTCAGATGCGCGCCGACGGCTCCGAGGTGGTGGGCGTCGAAGCGCTGGCGCGCTGGAATCATCCCGAACGCGGCTTCATTTCGCCCAGCGAGTTCATCGGGATCGCCGAGCGGTCCTCGATCATCGGCGACTTCGGCAAGCGCATTCTCGACCAGTCCTGCGCCCAGCTTCGGGCCTGGATCGACGCCGGCTGGAATCCGGGAATGGTCTCGGTCAACGTGTCGGTGGCCCAGATGTGGCACACGGACCTGGCGCGCGACATCACCATGACTCTCCTGCGCCACAAGCTGGTGCCCGGCCAGCTGGTCCTGGAATTCACCGAGTCCGTGTTCATCCAGGAGGATCACGTTCGCGTCCGCAACACGCTCGATGCCCTAGACGGGCTCGGGGTCGGACTTGCAATTGATGATTTCGGTGCCGGATTTTCGGGGCTCGGCTACCTCAATTTGCTGCCGTTCAGCCGCATGAAGATCGACAAATCCTACGTGACCGGCGCCCACGCCGACGACAAGCGCACCGCGCTTTTGCGCGGCATCGTGTCCATGGGGTCGGCGGTCGGCATGTCGGTCACCGCCGAGGGGGTGGAGACCGCCGAGGACGCCGCGCTCATCCGCGAACTCGGCTGCGAGTACGTGCAGGGCTACTACTACGGCCTGCCCCGGCCCGCCGAGGAGTTTCCGGCCGTCGAGGCGCCGGCGGCCCGCGCCTGATCCAGCATTGCGCTCAGTCGCACCAGATCGGTGGGGGTGTTGGCGTTGACGAAGGGATTGTCCCCGACCCATCGCGCATAGTCGGCGCGCCGCCACCGGAGGCGATCGAGCAGGGCAAACACGCTGCCCGGCGCCGCGTTCCGGTCGAGATCGGCCTTCAGGGCGAGCAGCGGCGCGATCCGCCACAGCGCGCAAACCGGGTAGGTTTCTTCGCCGAAGGCGCCCACCACCACGTCGACCTCGGGGTCGAGGAGCGCCACGGCGCGCCCGGTGAAATCCTCGGGAAACAGCGGCGTGTCGGCCGGTGCCGACAGCAGGGTCTCCATCGGCGACGCGAAACCTGCCGCCCACTGGCCTGCCGCCGCCAACCCGCCAATCGGCCCGACCGGCGGCGAAACGGCGTCCGGGATCGTCGTGACCGCATCCAGCCCCGCCATCCGCATCTGTCCCGACGTCGCGACCGCGATGTGCCTTGCCTGCCGCCGCACGCGCCCCAGGACCCACTCAATGAGCGTGCGCTCGCCCACCCGCAGGCGTGCCTTGTCGACGCCGCCGAGCCGGCTGCCCCGCCCGCCGGCCAGGACGACCGCGGCGCTCGACAGATTCTCGGTCATCGATGGAAAGCCCGGGAATTGGAGGCCACGCCCGGAATCGAACCGGGGTAAACGGATTTGCAGTCCGCTGCGTAACCACTCCGCCACGTGGCCAATCCGGCGCTGCTATACCAAACATC